>Ga0105049_10010429_pt1 | contig 10666 bp, 10 predicted proteins | sample MAT06_FD_78087 | JGI IMG/M metagenome (GOLD analysis project Ga0105049, IMG submission 78087) | Freshwater microbial communities from Lake Fryxell liftoff mats and glacier meltwater in Antarctica - MAT-06 | ecosystem: Environmental > Aquatic > Freshwater > Ice > Liftoff microbial mat | place... | reverse complement strand
ATTATGGACATGTTTGCCAGCATGATGGGCCGGGCCGATCACGTAATTAAACTCGATTGTCGCTCACTTGACTACGAGTACGCCCCTTTACGCATGGACGGTGTGCGCATCGTGCTGTGTGACTCGCGGGTAAAGCACTCCCTGGCCGAATCGGAATACAACACGCGACGGGCCGAATGCGAAGCTGGCGTAAAGATGGTGCAGGCTTTTTACGGCGATGACATTCGAAGCCTGCGCGACGTAACGATGCCGATGCTCGATAAGCATCTGAAAGAACAGGAACCATTGCTTTACCGCCGGTGTGCCTATGTAGTTCAGGAAAACAACCGCCTGCTCGAAGCCGTTAACCATCTGGAGAGTGGAAATCTCTACGCTTTTGGCCAGCTGATGTATGGTTCACATAAAGGACTAAGCCAGATGTATGAGGTTAGTTGCCCTGAACTAGATGTGCTTGTGGATATTGCCCGCACGATTCCGGGCGTGTTGGGAAGCCGTATGATGGGGGGCGGTTTTGGTGGCTGCACTATTAATCTGGTCCGAACTGAGGATTTGGCTACATTTAACGACGAAATGAAAAAGCAATTTCTGGCTCGTACGGGTACCGAAATGCTCCTGCACGTATGCCAGATTCAGAACGGCACGCATGTTCTCCGACAAAACCTTACTTTTGCACCAAACTGACTGACTTTATGAAATTTTTCATCGATACGGCAAACCTCGCCGAAATCCGCGAAGCCCAGGATATGGGTATTCTTGATGGTGTAACAACCAACCCATCGTTGATGGCCAAAGAGGGTATTACAGGCAAAGACAATGTCATGCGCCACTATAAGCAGATTTGCGAAATTGTAGAAGGCGACGTAAGTGCTGAAGTCATTGGGACGACCTTTGATGAAATGGTGCGCGAGGGCGAAGAGTTGGCCGAGCTTGATGAGAACATCGTGGTGAAGTTACCCATGATAAAAGACGGCATCAAAGCAATCAAATATTTCTCTGAAAAAGGCATTCGTACCAACTGTACGCTTGTTTTCTCAGCGGGTCAGGCGTTGTTGGCCGCTAAAGCTGGTGCCACTTATGTGTCGCCATTCGTTGGTCGGCTAGATGATATTTCGACGGATGGCGTGGCTCTGATCGAGCAGATCGTGACTATTTACCGCAACTACGGATATACCACTGAAGTGTTGGCGGCATCAGTACGCCACCCAATGCACCTGATTCAGTGCGCCGAAATTGGAGCCGATGTAATGACAGCTCCGCTCAGTGTGATCAAATCCCTGCTGAACCACCCCCTGACCGACAGTGGTTTAGCCAAGTTTTTGGAGGACAATAAAAAGGCGGCCAGTAAATGAGTTAAAAGTTGTAAGTTAAAAGTTGCTGACACATAAATGGTTTGTGTAAATCAACTCTTACCTTACAACTCTTAACTCCTCCAAACCATGTTCTCCTCCGAACCCGTTCTATCGCTCAACAAGGCTGATATTTTTCAGGACACAAAGCTCGTGCTGGGCGACGTGAATTTTGCTGTACACAAAGGCGAGTTTGTTTATCTGATTGGCCGAACGGGAAGTGGCAAATCGTCGCTGCTGAAAATCTTGTATGCCGACCTGAAACTTCAGAATGGGAGTGGCAGCGTGGCCGGAACGCCCTTACGGAACATCAAACCCAACGAGATTCCATTTTTACGCCGGAAAATCGGAATCGTATTTCAGGATTTTCAGTTGTTTTTCGACCGAAATGTTGAGGAAAACCTTCGGTTTGTGCTGAAAGCAACCGGCTGGACAGACAAGAAAAAAATGGCCGACCGCATATCGGAGGTGCTTATGCAGGTAGGTTTGGGTACCGCACAGCGCAAAATGCCACACCAGATTTCGGGCGGTGAGCAACAACGGGTTGTGATTGCACGAGCCATGCTCAACGAACCCCAAATTCTGATTGCCGACGAACCCACTGGAAACCTCGACCCGGCCGTTTCTGATCAGATTATGCAGGTATTCCGGTCCATCAACAACGCGGGTACTGCCGTTCTGATGGCTACTCACAATTACGAACTGCTCCACCGGTATCCGGCCCGCACCCTCCGCATAGGCGAAGGCAGCGTGGAAGAAGTGGGTCCTGGCACCGCTTACTAAATCAACCGACTCAGAATCAGCGAGTTTAGGCTAAAAAATGGCTAATCCATTACTCCCTAAAACAATGCAATCGACCGAATCATGCACGTCTCTATCTCATGGGATCATGTGGAACAATTGACAGGTGCTTAACCCCTTACCCCTGAAATCCAATCCGAACGTGCGAACCGTCGCAGTAGGGTTTGTTGTTACTGTCCCCACACCGGCAAAAAGCCGTTACCTTGTGTTTGGGCGTTTCATTGCCCGCGCTGTCTTTCACCCGTAAATTACCATACACCATCAGCGGCCCGTTGGGCATTACCTCAACAATAGTTTCTGCGTTCATCTCCTCAGGCTGGGGTTGTTCGGCATTACGGTAGTAGCTCAACGCGTCCGATGGGCATCGGTCAACCTGTTCCACAATTCGGTTGGTGTCAGCACCTGCCATATTCACCCACGGACGATTGCTCGGGTTGAAAACCTCAGTTAGTTGTGTCCAGCAAATTTTGGAATGAATATAAACGGCTGGTTTCCAAACCACGGTTACCTCCTTGTTTGTGTATGTTTTCGTAATGTCCGGCGTTTGGCTATCGCTCTGGCGAATTGTATTCTCGTCGTTCATGGTTGTAGGTCAGACAGTTAATCGAATAAAATTGTGCTGAAATCAATTGGGTTTTCGAGCATCCGGTGGATCGGGCAACGATCAGCGATTTCGAGCAAACGAGCACGTTGGTCGGTAGTGAGATCGCCCGTTAAAACTAGCCGCATCTGGAAATGGGTACGTTTGGCTACTGAGTCATTTTCCAGATCCACATGAGCTACTGCCGAAGTCATTGGCCAGCCTTTTCGGTCGGCATACATCCGAAGGGTCATCACTACACAGGCTCCCAGCGAAGCAGCCAGCAAATCGCCTGGTTTCATGCCCCGGTCTCCCCCACCCACATCCTGGGGTTCGTCGGCAACAATTATTTGGGTATCCGTCGAGATATGCGTTTGGTAGGGAGTTTGCTCAATGCGGGCAGTAACGGTCATAAAGTAGTTGTGAACAACGCGGTGAGATTAACCTGTTTACGATACATTAAATTTTTTGAATGCTTCTCGAACATTTGAAAACGCAATCTAGTTTTAAGGTGTATATATGTCACCAGAAACAGTGCTATAAATTTTGTGTGATAAACGCCGAAAGGGGTACTTTTTGTGTCGAATATACATCTTCATCGACTAGCCCCCGTCTCCCGACGGGGGCTTCTTTTAGCTCAATCCGGTCCATTGAAAATTACACCTAACGTCTAACCCTTACGCATTGCGCTGTATCGGCATAATCAACTCAGCGCAATATGTCCTTACTAAACGAACTTCTCAACGCCGACCCTAATCAGCCAAAACCGTCGGTGAGCCTCAACTTTCCTAAACGATAAAAGACCATGTTTCAACTCCTGTTAACAACGACACTGTTTTTATCAGCCCAGCCACTCTCATTGAAACGGTGGCTGGCCGATAACCAATGGAAACACCGGATTATACTGCTCTATGCGCCCTCCGCTGAGTCGCCCGATTTAAAGAAACAGCGGGTATTACTGGATGCTGTTTCTGATGGATTGACTGAACGCGATCTGGTTGTACGCGAACTTCTCGCCGATCAGTTAACCGATAACGATAAGGCGTTTTTGCAGGAAACTCTGAACACAACCGGCAATACGTTTCGGGTGCTGTTGATCGGAAAAGATGGGGGCGTGAAAATCCGGCAAACAAATCCTATTACGCCCAAACAGCTTTTCGACACTATCGACGGCATGTATATGCGACAACAGGAAATGAAAAAGCGGGGTCAGTAGGGCGTATGCTAGGGGTATAACCTATTTTTGTGGCTACACCGCTTTTATTTAGCCAATGCAGTACCTTTTTTACATTCTTGCCCTGCTGACGGGTGTCGCCATCAGTATTCAGTCGGGGGTTAACTCTGGTCTTCGCCAGGGTTTTGCCAATCCATTATTGGCAGCTGTTACCTCGTTTGGCACGGGCTTTCTGGCGCTGATTCTGGTTCAGTTATCGGTTGGCAACCCAACTCCCTCGCTCGAATCGGTACGTCAGATTAGCTGGTGGAAATGGACCGGTGGTTTGATTGGTGCCTGTTACGTTACCACGGTAATTGTGACAATCACGAAAATTGGACCCGGTAACTTACTGAGTCTTAGTGTAGCCGGTCAGCTTATTGCCGCTATTGTTCTCGACCATTATGGCTTACTTGGGTTCACGCCCCACCCTGCCAATACCTGGCGATTACTGGGCGTTGCGCTCATTATTGGCGGGGTTATTTTGGTAGTAAAGAATTAGCAATCATCAGTAAATAAAAAGCCCGACTGTTTTGCAACAGTCGGGCTTTTTTACCTAACACAGCCGAACCTTACTTGTTCATTGCGATAATATAATCGGCCAGAATCCGACCTGTTTCGGTCAGGTACAAATCCTTGGGCTTCTTTTTGGTTTTGTCCTTATCAGCCTGAGCCGTTGCGGGTGTTCCTGTTTCATCGATACCATCTGGATCTTCAGCCGATTCTTTTTTCAAAGCCGAACGCTTTTTCTCGGCTTCGTCGCGCTCTTTCCGGCGCTTCGTTTCCTGCAACGATACTACTGTGTTCTCTTTGGCTTTTTTGAAATCAGCTAACTCCTGCGACAGTTTTTTCAACTCCACATCCGATTTCAACCGGCCTTCAAAACGATCGCGGAGCCGCGATAGAATCTTGTCGTTAACGGTGGTCGACATATCAAATTGCGTAGACGCAATCTGATCCCAGGGTAGCGCACTGGGTTGTGAACTTTCGCCATATTCCTCAGCTGAGTATCCCGATGGCAGTTCAATATCAGGTGTCACACCTTTATGTTGCGTGCTGCTGCCATTGATGCGGTAGAACTTCTGGATAGTCATTTTCACCTGTCCAACCTTCTCCGGCTCCTTAGGCAACCACTGATTCAGGTCGATCAGTGTTTGCACGGTGCCTTTCCCGAAGGTCTGACCACCAACAATGATACCTCGCTTGTAGTCCTGAATGGCTGCTGCGAAAATCTCGGAAGCCGATGCACTAAACCGGTTCACCAACACGGCCATCGGACCTTCGTAGGTTACGCTTGGGTCGGGATCGCTGTATACTTCCGTTTCGCCGGTTTGCTCACGCACCTGAACAACTGGGCCTTTCGGAATAAACAAACCCGTCAGGTTAATGGCTTCGGTCAGCGAACCGCCACCGTTGTTACGTAGGTCGATCACAATGCCATCCACTTTCTCGCTTTTCAGTTCGTCAACAAATTTCTTCACGTCGTTGGTGGTGCTGCTGAAGTTTTCTTCACGCTTACGAGCACCTTCAAAATCGCGGTAGAACATCGGGATATTGATCACGCCAATCTTGTAGGGCTTGCCATTATCCGTGATTTCAATCACTTCTTTCTTGGCCCGCTGTTCTTCAAGTTTTATTTTCTCACGCACCATTCGAACTTCTTTTGGAGCAGCACTAGCCAACGCATCGGCCGAGCGAACTTGCAAACGAACAATACTTGCTTTGGGACCTTTGATGAGTTTCACTGCATCGTCGACCCGGTAGCCAATAATACTGACCATAGGCCCATTGTCGCCCTGAGCAACCCCCACAATCTTATCGTTGGCGGCTAGTTGCTTGCTCTTGAAAGCCGGTCCACCGGGCAATACATTCGTGATTTTGATGAACTCGCCATCTTCCTGCAACATAGCACCAATCCCCTCCAGCGACTGGCTCATTTCCTGATTGAAACGATCAGCATTAGTTGGGTTGAAATAATTGGTGTGCGGGTCGAGCGTCTCAGCAAAGGAGTTCATGTACATCTGGAACACGTCGTCGCTACGAACACGTCCAACTGCTTTGTCGAGGTTTTTGTACCGTTGCGTCAGTGTGGCAGTGATAGCACTGTCTTTTTGGCCAGCCAATTTCAGTTCCAACGCCTGGTTTTTGAGCATTTTGCGCCAAATCTCGTTCAGCTCAGTTGCATCTTTAGCCCAGGGAGCTTTCTCCCGATTGGTATTCAGGCTCTCATCTTCTGTAAAGGTGAATGGCTTTTTGAGGATTTCCTGCACATAGCCACTCCGCTCCCGATACCGCTTCCGAAATACGTTGTACAATTCATATCCCGCCGACAAGTCGCCGTTTACCAGGGCATCGTCGACCTGGGTACGGTATTTATCGAAAGATGCCACATCAGATGCAAGCAGATACGTTTTGTTCCGATCTACTTGTTCCAGGTAGTTATCCCATACTTTTGACGATAGCGAATCATTCAGCTTCACCTTCCGGTAATGGTAGGTTGTGAGCAATTTTGCTACCAACTGTTCTACTTTTTCCTGGGACATGGTTGGCTTCAGATCATCGTCGGCAGGAGCCGGCAACGTTGCCGAAACAACCGAAGGTTGTCCAGTTTGGTGCGCCCCCGAGGTGGGCGAATCTGGCTGAATGCTCAGAATCAGCACAGGCAATAGGGTCACAAAGTATTTCTTCATAGCGCGAAAAGAATAAAAATGTGAAAAAGCAGAAAAGTGGTCAAGCAGGCGAAAGATGTATATACTCACTCTTTCGCTCTTTTACTCTTTCGCTTCTTGTTTAACAATATCAAGCAACTCTACATCAAAAATCAGCGTTGAACCGGGGCCAATATCGGCACCAGCACCACGATCACCGTAAGCCAGGTCAGAAGGGATAAACACTTTCCAACGCGAGCCAACGGGCATTAACTGAAGTACTTCGGTCCAGCCCCGGATCACTTCTGTAACACCGAATTCGGCGGGTGTACCCCGTTGTTCCGAACTATCAAATACTTTACCATCAATCAAACGGCCCGTATAGTGAACCTTCACGCGGTCGGTGGGCGAGGGTTTAGCACCCGTTCCTACTTTTTCGACCATGTATTGCAATCCGCTTGCGGTAGTAACAATGCCGGGTTTCGCCTTGTTTTCGGCTAAGAAAGCATTTCCAATTTTTTTGTTTCCTTCGGCAGCTTTAGAGCCCTCTGCCTGCCGAACGGCCATCTGTTTTTGCATAAAAGCTCCCAACACGGCATTGGCTTGCTCGGGCGACAAAGCCATCGTCCCGCCTTTCAAGGCATCATCGAGACCTTTTGCCAGCACAGCCGAGTTGATATTGGTCATTCCCTGCTGCTTCATATTCTGGGCAATATTCAGACCAATACTATAGCTCAGTGAATCATTGTTGGTGCGCAACATAACCCCTGATGCTTTGGTGGTAGGTGTGCCGGCAGGCCGGGTGACCGGACGAACAGGGGCTTTTGGGGTTGTTTTTTTGGCTTGTGCTAAGGCGGTGCCAGAAAGTAAAATAACAAATGCGGCACTAGCCAGTAGGACGTTGGAAAAAGACATGCGTAAGAATAACAAGGTGTTGAAAATCATGCGTTGCTTGGATATGAAACGTAAATTAAGCGGATAAAAGTTTGGATTATTTGCCCACCGACAAAATTATCTCAATTGTATTAAGGTCTTTTAACAAATTAGTGTGGCATATAGATGGGCAAACGTTCGGGAGATAAGCAGCCTACGAAGAAATAGGGGGAAACAGAGTAATTTACCGACTTAATTCCTTCTGTTGCTAAACCCTTTTTCGTTTTTCATGCCGTCTTCTGTGCATAATTCTCCCACTCCTACCAGCACTCGTTCGCTCATCAGTGTAATCGGTGCATCCTCTGTCGGGACGCTTATTGAGTGGTACGACTTCTATATCTTCGGTTCGTTAGCCACCGTACTGGCAACGAAATTTTTCCCGGAAGGTAATCCCACCGCTGCATTCCTGTCGACATTAGCAACGTTTGCTGCCGGGTTTGTAGTTCGTCCGTTTGGTGCCTTGTTCTTTGGCCGTTTAGGCGACCTGATTGGCCGTAAATATACGTTCATGGTCACGCTGATGCTCATGGGTGGTGCTACATTTGCAATTGGTCTTATACCTAGTTACGAATCCATTGGTTTTGTTGCGCCTTTGTTGGTGCTGATTTTGCGCCTATTGCAGGGATTAGCCCTGGGGGGCGAGTATGGGGGAGCCGCAACTTACGTGGCAGAACACGCCCCCGCCGACAAACGGGGTTTCTGGACATCCTGGATTCAGATTACAGCAACGGCAGGCTTGTTCGTATCGCTGATCGTTATCCTGATTACCCGCATGTCGATGAGTAAGGAAGCGTTCGACGACTGGGGCTGGCGGGTACCATTTCTGGTATCGGTACTGATGGTGTACGTGTCGTTTATCATCCGGCGTAACATGAGTGAGTCGCCCCTGTTTGCCAAAGCAAAGGCCGAAGGCAAGACCTCCTCAAATCCGCTCAAAGAAAGTTTTGGCAACAAATTCAATTTCAAGTTCGTGTTGCTTGCCTTATTTGGCGCTACTATGGGACAGGGCGTCGTTTGGTACACGGGGCAGTTCTACGCCATGAGTTTCATTAAAACAGTCTGTAATGTCGATGCTATTCAGGCAGATAGCCTGATGAGTATTGCCCTGCTGATGGGTACGCCATTTTTTGTGGTGTTCGGCTGGCTGTCGGACAAAATTGGCCGCAAGGGCATTATGCTCGTGGGTATGCTCGTCGCCATTGCGTCGTACCGGCCCATCTACGAACGTATGTATCAGGCTACGAACCTGACAACCAAGCTGGAAGTAACAACTGCTATGACGAAAGATTCGGTGGTGACGGCAGACCCCAAAGGAGCCGGTGCTACCATTATGACCAAAACGATCAAGAAGGAGTACACCGACGGAACGAAGCTGACCGAAGTAACCAAGCTCAAGATTGCCGCAGCCCCGACGGCCGAACCGGCTATGCCCGACATTAAAAAGACGGTTACCATCAACGATACAGATCGCTGGACGCTGATCTGGCTGGTGTTTGTTCAGGTTCTTTTTGTAACGCTGGTCTATGGGCCGATTGCCGCCTTCCTGGTAGAGATGTTCCCGACTAAAATACGCTATACATCAATGTCGTTACCGTATCATATCGGCAATGGGGTATTCGGAGGTCTACTCCCTGCGGTAGCTACGTATTTGGCTACTGGTGCTAAAGAAGCCAATACAGTTGCCGAAAAAGCAGGAGCCGCACTACCGTATAATGCTCCTTATCTGGAAGGGTTGTGGTATCCGATCATTGTAGCGGGCGTCAGTTTTGCTATTGGACTTTTTTACATCAAGAACCGCCCAACAGCCGCAGAGGAATAAGAACCAGCTACCTCACCCCCAGCCCCTCTACTTCACAAGGAGAGGGGAGACGAAAAAGACAACTAATGATAACTACGCAAGCCTAACTACCTATTTGGATCAGGTATAAGTCTCCCCTCTCCTTCACAAGGAGAGGGGTCGGGGGTGAGGTAGCAATAACCATTTTCAAAACCGACCATGAATACGATAAAAAAAATATTAGGTGTTGTATGGCTCGGATTAGCCGCTCTGAGTGGATACTACGGATTGACGGCACTGGGCATCCCAAAACTCACATCGGGCAAAACCGATGATCTGGTGTTTGGTATCATCATTGTATTTGTGCTGATGCCTCTTATTGTTGGTGGCCTGGTTACGTTTGGCATCTATGCCTTGCAGGGTGAATACAGCGACAAAGAGTAACTAAAACGTAGGATTCTGCCGTCAATTCGTACCATGATTAATCCATCGCCCAACTCGTATTCAACAGCGTATACACGCAGCCTGACCAACCCGGAAGCTTTCTGGCAGGAGCAGGCAACGGCTATTCCCTGGGTCGAGTTTCCAACCAAAATCCTCTCAACCGACGAGGATGGCCTAACCCGTTGGTATGCCGATGGGGTGATGAACACCTGCTATGCCGCCGTAGATTACCACGTAGAGCAGGGCCGGGGCGAACAGGTTGCCCTGATTTACGACTCGCCCGTAACCAACACCGTGCAACGATTCACCTACCGCAATCTCCAAACCGAAGTCGCGCAGGTGGCCGGGGCCTTGCGGCTGCTGGGCGTTGGTTACGGCGATACAGTCGTTATTTATATGCCGATGGTGCCAGAGGCCGCTTTTGCCATGCTGGCCTGCGCCCGGTTGGGAGCCATACATTCGGTGGTTTTTGGCGGATTTGCCCCCCATGAACTGGCTCTCCGTATCGACGATGCTCGACCCAAGGTAATTCTGTCGGCTTCGTGCGGCATTGAGTTCGACCGAATGATTCCCTACAAACCCCTGCTCGATGAAGCTATCTGGCTGGCCACGCACCAACCCGATCATTGCCTGATTCTGCAACGGACTCAATACCAGGCACTTCTCACTTTATCCCGTGATCTGGACTGGGCTACCATGCTCGCCACCGCCGACCCCGCCGATTGGGTGCCAGTACGCGCTACCGACCCACTTTATATTCTGTATACCTCCGGCACAACGGGCAAGCCCAAAGGCATTGTCCGCGACAATGGGGGTCATGCCGTTGCGTTGAAATATAGCCTCAAAGCTATTTACAATATCGAACCCGGCGACGTGTTCTGGGCAGCATCGGACCTCGGCTGGGCGGTGGGTCACTGCTACATT
>Ga0105049_10010425_pt1 | contig 10667 bp, 15 predicted proteins | sample MAT06_FD_78087 | JGI IMG/M metagenome (GOLD analysis project Ga0105049, IMG submission 78087) | Freshwater microbial communities from Lake Fryxell liftoff mats and glacier meltwater in Antarctica - MAT-06 | ecosystem: Environmental > Aquatic > Freshwater > Ice > Liftoff microbial mat | place... | reverse complement strand
CGGACTGTGGTTCCGACGCGGTCGTTTCGTCATGGTCGCTCCTCGTTTCTCGGCAATCTTCTTGCCGATCTCGAGCGGCTTCACCACTCAGCACCCCTGTTCAGATTTCCCGAGCCACCTCTGATCTCGCGCATCTGGCCCAAGTTGAAATCGTAGCCGACCCGCGCACGCTCGGCGACAAACATCACTCTGCCCTGGCGGCAGCCGGCCTCGATCAGCCGGTCTTCCATGCCGCGCACACCGGCCGCGTCGATCACCACGTCAAAGCTCTGTCCGGCGATCTGCTGTTGCCAGGCGTCGCCTGCGGTCATGATCTAGGCTTTGGCGGCCACGATCTGACGTGACAGTTCCAGGCGTCCGTTGTCGGTATCGCAGGCGGTAACCCGTGCGCCCATGGCACAGGCAACCTGATCCACCAGCAAGCCGATGCCTCCCTGACCCACGATCAGTACCTTGTCATCCAGCGCGATCTGCGCTGTGCGGCATTCCCTTGTCGCCACGCTGGCCATTCCGAACAAGGCCGCATCAACCGGATCGACAGAGGCGGGCCGCTTGATGATCAGCGGGCCAAATGGATAGTCGATTTCTGTCCGCGCCTCGGCATCGCTGCGGTGCACCGGCGTGACCACGGCCGGAACCGTGACGAATTCGCAGTGGTCAGATGCCAGCCAGGTGCCGCTGTAGATCATGTCACCAACCTCCAGCCCTGCTACATTCTCGCCACAAGGACACGATTCGGCCCACGTTCTGATAGCCCATCGGCTTGGGCAGTGCATTGTCGGGGTGCGAATAATTGCCCCCGAGGATGTCGTTGCGCTCGGTCCCGTTCTGGTATCATCGCCGCGAGGCCGGGTTGATGGATCTGGACCCTGATGACCGGGGCATGTTTCGCGATGTGATCCTGTTTGACGGCCGCGAGATGGAGAACCTGCTGAACCAGGAAATCGTCTCGATCCGGGGGCTCGCGGACGGGGAATACATCGTCAATGTGGTGCAGTATATCGCCTTGACCGGCGAGACTGTGCCGGTCTCGATCAAGGTGGAAAAGCTGAACCCGCGCGTGCAGGTGGTTTTCTATGAGACGATCGAGTTGAACGGGACGGAGCAGGAGGAAACGGCGGTCCGATTTACCATGCAGGGCGACGAGGTGGTGGATGTCAACAGTCGCGCCAAGAGCCTCGTCACGTTGACCCGCGATATCGGCAATGCGCCGCAGGCCGCGCCGACGCTGGATGCCGCGACCGGGGAAGCGGTGAAATGACCTTTACCATTCTGACGCTGGCCGCCCTTACGCGCTGGTTGCAGCGCTGCTGGCCTGGCTGGCGGTCGGCAGCCGCGCGCAACTGGTATTCAAGGTGCTGGCGACACTGGCAACTGCAGCGCTGATTCCATTGACCTATATCGGGATCGGAGAGTTGCGCGGGTTGCCGACAGACGCGCCGCCGCCATTGTCGTTTCAACTGCACGGGGCGCGCGTGGTGGAGCCGAACCCGCTGAGCGATGAGCCGGGCCATGTGTTTTTGTGGCTGGAGGCGCTCGATGCCGAGAATTATGCCTCTGGCACGCCGCGCGCCTGTCAGTTGCCCTATGATCCCGATCTGGTCCGCAAGGTGGAGGTGGCGTTGGGCCTGATTGCGGGCGGGGAGGATGTCGCCGGGACGATCTCGGATGAGGCGGAAGTCACAGGCGAGTTTGCCGAGGATCTGGCTGCCGAGGTGCGGGCGGCGCGCGAACGCTCCGGACCGGATGCAGGGATGATCGGCGATCGGTGGTATCGGTTCGAGCCGGGCGACCTGACCTTTGGCGAGGCCCCGACGCCGGTGACGCCGGAAAAGCCGGACTGACTATCCGGGTTTGACGCCGGTCAACGCGATATAGGCGCCTGTCAGATCGTCGGCTCCGGTCTGATCGATCAGGGCCTGAGGTGCGCCGCTATGGGTTACCCTGCCGTTCACAAGGATCACGATCCGCTCTGCTTCTGCGACCTCGTCCGCCAGATGGGTGGACCACAGGATCGCGGTGCCATGCGAGGCCGCACGCGCGCGCATCTGTTCGACAAGGCGCCGCCGCGAGGCCGGGTCGAGCCCGGTTGAGGGTTCGTCCAGCAACAGCAGGTCAGGATTGGTGAGCAGGGCGCGGGCGATTTCAACCCGTCGCTGGTTGCCACCCGAGAGTTGCCGGACGGGCCGGTCGAGCAGATCGGCGATTTCCATGGTGATGGCAACCTCGTCGATTTGCCGCCGCAGCCCTTTGCCCCAGAACCCGAAAAGACCGCCGTGGAACCGCAGGTTTGACAGCACCGAGATATCGGCATCGAGCGAGCGGGACTGAAACACGACGCCGACCCGCGCGAGGATCAGACTGGGCACGGTGCGGTAATCCAGACCAAAGATTGCAACATTGCCCGAGTCCGGCGCGAAAAGCCCTGCGCATATCTGGAATATCGTCGATTTTCCCGCCCCGTTGGGGCCGAGCAAGCCGACGACCTCGCCCGCTTGGACGGCAAAGCTGACATCGGTGAGGGCGGGTTTGCCGCTGTATGACTTGGTAATCTGATCCAACGCGAGGAAGGGGGGGGTGGCTGGCGCTGTCATGGTGTGACCTCGGTGCCGGTCCGGCGGATCATCTCGGTCAGTTCCAGGATAGTCGCGTCGCCGCGCGCATGTGCAGAACCGGGCAGCGGAATATCGGCCACGATCCGGGCAGGGCGCCCGTCGAGCAGGACTGCTCGATCTGCAAGCCGCGCCGCATCCTCGGGATCATGCGAGATGATGACGACGGTCGGGTTGTCCGCGGCAAAGACCGCGCGAAACAGTGCCTGCAATTCGCGCACGATGGTGCGGTCGAGCGAGACGAAAGGCTCGTCGAGCAGCAGCAGCCCCGGATTGACGCAGAGCGCGCGGGCCAATGCCAGCCGGCGCTGCATGCCGCCGGAAAGCGCATGGGGAAAGGCGCCGGATTGCCCCGCCAGATTGACGGAGGCGAGCAATTCCTCGATCCGGGCGTTGCTGATTCCGGCCGGGACCGCGCGCAGGTTTTGCCCGGCCTCGAGCCATGGCAGCAGGCGTGCATCCTGAAACACATAGCCGGGCATCGGCGCCATATGCGCAGGCTGGCCCCCGACGAGCGCTGTGCCGTCGAACTGCCGCTCGGCATCGCTGATGACGCGCAGCAAAGTAGTCTTGCCGACACCGGAAGGGCCGAGAACGGCCACTACCTGACCGGCAGGCACGTTGAGCCGCAGGTCGCGGAACAGATCCGTGCCGCCGAACCGTAGTCGGCGCAGGTCAAGGTTCAGATCCGGTCCTTGCGCCACCGCAAAACCTTTCGCTCGATGGGGCGGAGCCCGCCATATTCCAGTGCCATCACCACGACGACAAAGCAGACCGTGTAGGCGAGGATTCCGCCCATGTCGAAGAACTGAAAGAACACTCCGACCCGGAATCCGACGCCGCCGTCGGAGCCGAGCACCTCGAACACCAGCACCATCTTCCAGACCAGCGAGAGACCGGTGCGGGCGGCGGCCAGCACGAAGGGCATGAGTTGTGGTACCAGCACAGGCCGCAGGTAGCGGCCGTGCGGCATCCGGTAGGTGCGTGCCAGCTCGTCGTAGTCGGGCGACAGGCTGCGCACCCCTTCCTTCGCGCAGGGTCGTCACAACCAGCGGCGTCTTGTTGTTCACCACGGCGAGGGCGAGTGCGACATCGGTAAGCCCGAGCCAGATGTAACACATGATCGCCACCACGATGGCCGGGATATTGAGCCCGACGACGACCCAGGGCGCAAAGAGCCGGTCGAGATTGCGGATGCGTCCTAGCGCGATCCCGATGAGACAGCCGAGGGTCATTGCGATAACGAAGCCGGCAAAGGCTCGCACCAGCGTCTTGGCGAAATCATCGACGAGATGCCCGTCGCTGGCGAGTTCGCCGACCCGCTGCATGACCGCCCATGGCGAGGGCAGAAAGCGGGAATTGACCAGAAGCGAGGCGATTTGCCAGATCAGGACGAGCAGCGGCAGAGAGAGGAGTTCGAGGCTCCGACCGGACCAGTCGATATGGCGCCGGGTGTTAGCGTCGGCGTTCACTTGCGCTGAACCCGAGCCGGGTTCGTCGCTTGCCCCCGGCTCATGGGCAGATCCCGACCTTTGCCACGGTCGGGATGCCGGCGTGGGTCCGGACCGGGTTGCCACTATTTCCGATACCCGTCCCAGAAGGTGCCGGACGCAATCTCCTGATCGTCGCCGATCAACTCGCTGCCGCCATATTGCGCCATGAGGGCAAAGGACTGGGTCGCGGCCGCGATATCCTCGTCGCCATAACCGGTGACAATGCCGGCACGGTAGGCATCGCGCAACGCGATGAAGAGCGCGTCATCCTCGCCGACATTCATGGCGGGGCGGATTTCCTCCCAGACTTCGTCGTTTGTGAGCAGCGCCTCTTTGGTCGCGAAGGAGGCATCAAGGAAACGCTTGATCGCGTCTGCATCGCTGCGGGCAAAACTTTCGCCGAACACCCAGCCCAGCAGTGGCGGCTGACGTTCGACTCCCAGCGCGGTGGGCATCTCTTGCACCGAGAGCAGCTCCACCATCCCCGCCACGCGGGCGCGGGCGTTGAAATGCCAGAAGTTCAGCGCGGCTTGGGCGCGCCCGTCAAACAGGAGTTCGTTCACCAGCGGCGGTGCGCCGAGTTCGGCGCTGATCACCTCCGGCAGGCTCTGTCCGGTCTGTTCGTTGTAATAGGCTTGCAGCACGACATAGCTTTTGTCGACCGGACCGCCCGCGATGGCGACGTTATGGCCGGCAAGATCGGCGACCGATGTGATCGGACCATCAGGCGCGACCATGAGGCCGCCGACCGCGAGCGAATGCCGCACCATGGTGACATCGGCACCCTGATGCCGCTGGATCGAGGCCCAGACGAAATCTGACAGAATCACGTCGACTTCGCCAGCCTGCAGCGCGACCTGACCGGCGCGGCTGTCGACGACACCGCGTATCTCGATGTTGATCCCGTGATGGTTGTCGAGGCCAAGCTTATCCATCGCCGCGATTTTCCACGAGGCGGTGCCGCCCTCTTGCAAGGCAAGGCTGATATCCTTGGCCGCCGGGCTGAAGCCCGAGACGGCAACCCATGAAAAGGCCACGATTCCTGCTGAAGCCAGCCGCCCAAATTTCAACTGTAACATGTTCCGTATCTCCCCCGGCTGTCATTATGACATGGTTTGTTACAGGGGCAACATGGCCCAATATTGGCCGCGCCAATGTTGAACATAGTCCGGATCGAATTGACGCCAAGTCGGTCAGCCCATCAGATTGGGTGGTGTCGAGGAGGGCATAAGATGAATTTTTCAAAGCTGACACAATCCCTTTTTCTGTCCGGCGTGCTGAGCCTGGCAGCCACCGGAGCGGGCCTTGCGGAGGGGAACTTAGCCTCCGACCCAGTGCGCCTGCCAGAGTTGATTATTCGTGGCGATCTGTCGATGTCCGAGACCGAATACACGCTCGAAACCGGGAAATACTACCGTTGGAGCATCACCAGTGACGGGCAGGAGGAATTTGCCGTGGTTGCGCCGGAACTGATGCGCAACTCGTGGGTCAATCAGATTGTCATCAACGATCTGGAGGTCAAGCCGATGGGCGGCATCTATAGTGTCGAATTCGACGATGAGGGCACGATCGATATCTGGTTCGTGCCGATCCGTCCGGGTCGCTATGAGTTTTGGGTGGATGGCTATGAAACCCGGGGAATGCTCGGCGCATTCATGGTGAATTGACCATGCAAGGCATTTTGGCAACGACGGCCCTGTTGATGGCGTTGGTGCTGTCGCCGGTTCTGGCGGCAGCATTCGAGACCGGGCAGATATTTGTGTCGACCGAACGCGGCAACGAGGTCGTGGTGCTGTCGCCGGAATATGAGATCGTCGCGCGGATCGAGACCTCGCGCCGGCCCCGCGACATGCATTTCAACGCCGATCACACGCTGCTGTATGTGGCCTGTGGCGATGACGACGTGATCGACATCATCGATGTGGCGACGCTGGAGGTGATCGATTCGATTCCGACCGGACCGAGCCCGGAGGTCTTTGTCTTTTCGCCGGATCAGACGCAGATCTTTGTCTCGAACGAAGAGGACTCGGTGCTCGAGTTCATTGATCTGGCGACCCAGACCGTGACGGCCCGGGTGCCGACCGGGGCCGAACCCGAGGGTGTGATCAATTCGCTGGATGGCACGACGGTTTTTGTGACCTCTGAAGTTGCCGACATGGTGCATGTTGTGGACCGTGCAACCGCGCGGGTGACCAAGAACATCATCGTGGGGACCCGTCCGCGCAGGTTTGTCGTCACGCCGGATGGGGCGGAGTTGTGGGTCTCGGATGAGTTGTCAAGCGAGGTGCATGTGATCGACATCGCCACCCTTGAGGTCAAGGAAGTGCATACGTTCCTGCCGCCCGGTTTCAGGCCCGAGGATGTGACGCCCGTGGGTATGGAGGTCACAGCGGACGGGTCAAGGATGCTGATCACGCTTGGCCGCGCCAATCACCTTGCGGTGGTCGACATGGCAGACCGGACCTCGGTCGATTATGTGCTGGTCGGCAGCCGGGCCTGGGCAGTTGCACTGACGGCGGATCAAACGACCGCGATTGTTGCGAACGGTCTGTCCGATGACATCACGGTTATCGACATGGCGACGCTACGCCCGTTGCTGTCGATCGCGGTGGGCCGCACGCCGCACTCAGTCGTGATCGACGACTGATGCGCCGCGCGTTCGCGTTTCTGGTGGTGATGGCGGGGCTGTTGCCCGCCATCCTGCCCGCTCAAGAGGCCGCACCTGAAAAGGAAGCGGTCCTGATCGGTCATATCTCGCTGTCGGATGACCCGCGCTATCTGCAGGACTGGGGCTATGCCCGGCTGGTCGTGCCGCCGCCGGTGCGCAGTATCGAAGGTGCGATGTTGGCGTTGGAGGACATGGCCTTTGTCAGCGATGCGGCGGGGATTGCGCCGGTGGTGGATGCCCGAGAGGCCGCGAATGCCGCGGAAGTGGCGACCGCTGTGATGGAATTGAGCGGCGCTGGCGCGGCTTTCGTCGTGCTGGATCTGCCGGGAGATATGGTCGCGGCCGTGGCCGAAGCCACGGCGGATCTGCCCGTCACCTTGATCAACGCGACCGCGCCCGAGGATGCACTGCGCGCGGCGTGCTATCCCAACATGCTCCATTCGGGTCCGTCGGATCGGATGCAGATGGATACATTTGCACAGTATCTGCGCGCGATGGGCTGGGAAGAGGTGCTCGTCCTTGTCGGTGAGGATCCGCGCGATACGGTGATGGCCGAAGTCTTGCAAGCGTCGCTTGATCGCTTGCGCCTGGAAGTTGTCGAGGCGCGACCGTTTACGCTCGCCACTGATCCGGAGTCGCGGGAGGGCAATAACGTGCGCCTGCTGACCGGGGGCGTCGATTACGATGTGGTCTTTGTTGCCGATACGCGCGGCGAGTTTGGCCGCTATGTGCCCTATGCAACGCAATTGCCGCGCCCGGTGATGGGATCGGTCGGGTTGACCGTACAGGCCTGGCATTGGGCGATGGAACGGGACGGGGCGACGCAGGTCAGTTCGCGGTTCGACCGGCAGTATGGCCGCCGGATGACGACCCAAGACTGGGCTGCTTGGATTGCCGTGAAAGGGATCATCATCGCCTATACCCGCGCGCCGGACCGCACGCGCGAGAGCCTGACGGGTTTCATGCGTTCCGAGGCGATGCGACTCGATGGGTCCAAGGGTGTCACCCTGAACTATCGCACCTGGGACGGTCAATTGCGGATGCCGATGCTGCTCGCGTCGTCAGAGGCGGTGATTGCCATTGCGCCGGTCGAAGGCTTTCTGCATGCCACGAATACACTTGATACGCTGGGAGTGGATGAGGCCGAATTCGTGTGCAACTGACGACGCTGCGACTTGGAATTGGTTTATGGGTCATCGTGGCGCGCGAACTGGCAAAGTTCGCACGGCAGCGTGAGCGACTGCTGTCGAGCCTTGTGCGCCCGATGCTGTGGCTGGTCGTGTTTGCCACCGGGATGAGTGACCTGTTAGGTGTGTCGATCATCCCGCCCTACCGGACCTATACGCCCTATCAGGAATACATTCTGCCGGGGCTGATCGGGATAGTGGTGCTGTTCCAGTCAATGCAATCGGCGCTGTCGCTGGTTTATGACCGGGAGGTCGGGGTGATGCGGGTCATGCTGGTGTCGCCACTGCCACGCCCGTTTCTGCTCTTTGCCAAGATTCTGGCGGCGTCTGTCCTGTCACTGGCGCAGGCTGCAGTATTCCTTGCGGTTGCTGCCCTGTTCGGGATCATGCTTCCGCCGCTGACCCTGATCTTGGTGGTGCCAGCTGTATTGGCCGCAGGCCTGATGCTGGGCTCGATCGGGCTGGTGGTTTCGGTATATACCCGGCAGATCGAGAATTTTGCAGGGATGATGAATTTTGTGATCTTTCCGATGTTTTTTCTGTCATCGGCACTGTATCCGCTGTGGAAACTACGCGAAGCCGGGGCTGATTGGGTCTATTGGTTGGCCAGCGTGAACCCGTTTACCCATGCGGTCGAGCTGATCCGGTTTGCGGCATATGGCCAGTTTCAACCGCTATCCTGCGCAGTGGTGGTTGGTGTTGGATTGGTGGCTTTCGCGTTAGCCGTGCGCGGTTACAACCCGTTGATCGGTGTTTTCGGGCAGGTCAAACGCGACTGAACGTCACGGGCGCAACCTGTGGTACGGTCCGAACCGGGCGGAGTGCGACAGAGACGGCAGCGCCCGAAGCAACGAGCATGAGAAGCAAGAGAAAGGCGATGGTGCGCCGCAGCCATGGTAGATAGCTGAGGTCGGTGGCAACACTGTCGTAACTGCGGCAATCCGTAGCTGGCCGGTAACGCCCGGACCTGCAAGGGCAGCACCCTCGCGCAGCCCGATCCAGAGTGCTGCCTCGGAAGGCGGCGGCGTGGACAAGTCACGATCGAGCCAGACCGTGACCTCGCCCCCATCGCCCGGGCCGATCTCACCAAGATCCAATGCGGGGATCTGCGCAGCAGTTTCGCTCACCTTGATTGGCGCGCCATCTGTCGTTTGCGCACGTAGCGCGCCCGGTAAGGTCATTGCTACATCGCTGATCGCGGTTGCAGTGTTGTTGCGAATTGTGATGGGAGCGACGGCGCGGAATTCGGCAAGGCGAAAGGTATCTGCCAATTGCGGCACATCCCGCACCATCGTCCGGATCACCCCGGCATTGAGCAGACGCGGAATTGCCACCTCACCCAGCCGCGCGAGCCCATCGGTGCCGAGGGCAATGCGCAGCGCAATGTCGGTTTCTGACCGGGCCATCATGGTCGTGGACAGATATTCTGCAACCGCCTCCGGTGCGATGCCAAAGCCAGTGGGCAATGGGAAATCCGTCACCGCAACGCGGGCGGAAAGCCCGCGATCGGCCACGGCGGTATCAAAGCCTGAGAGGACTGCGATACTCGCAGCGGCAGCACAGCCAACGATAAGGGCGCCGAGAATGAAAACGATTCGAGTCAATGTCACAGCGGGATCTTCCTTATGGTTGCTGGCAAGACGCCGTGGGCATTAGCTTCTTCGATACATAATATTGCAATTTGCATGCAGGCTGTCGCGTTGCCTTTAGACCCCATGATCGCGGTGTGAGCTGACTGGGTCTGTGGCCTCTCCCGCGGCATCCTCCGTTTGAGGGTTGCGTCAGATTGGCTGGTGCCGAGCCTCAAGAATGGGGGAGAGACCACATGCAGGATAGCACGTTCATCGGGCTTGATGTCCACAAGGCGACGATTTCGGTCGCGGTTGCACAGGGCAAACGCGGCGGCGAGGCTCGCCACTGGGGGACAGTGCCGCATCGTTCCGATCACGTCCGCAAACTGGTTGAGAAGCTGGCGGCCGGCGGGGGTCGGCTGCATTTCTGCTATGAAGCGGGTCCCTGCGGCTATGGTCTTTACCGGCAGCTGGTCGAGATGGGGCACGACTGCTTCGTAGTGGCGCCGTCCCTGATCCCGGTGAGGGCTGGTGACCGGGTGAAGACAGACCGCCGCGATGCGGTGATGCTGGCGAAGTTGCATCGGGCCGGTGAGTTGACGGCGGTCTGGGTGCCGGATGCGGCGCACGAGGCGATGCGCGATCTGGTCCAGGCCCGGGCGACCGCGATGCGGGTGGCGGGCAAGGCGCGCCAGCACCTTCAGGGCTTTCTGCTGCGCCACGGTCGGATCTATCCCGGCAAGAAGGGCTGGACGGGTGCATACCGGCGCTGGTTGGCGATGGTGCGCTTCACGCATCCGGCGCAACAGATCGTCCTTCAGGATTACATCGATGCCGTTGCTGATGCCGAGGCGCGGGTGGAGCGACTGACGGGGCAGATCGCGGGCCTGTTGCCGAACTGGAGCCTTGCGCCGGTCGTCGACGCTATTCAAGCGTTGCGCGGCGTCGGGTTCATCGTCGCGGTGACGGTTGCGTATTCCGGAACATCCGGCCACCCATTCCGATCACATCCGGCCACCTGTTACGACGCATTCGGCCACCTGTGACGCGTTGCCGTGAGGCAGCTTTTTTTGGGTATCAGGTTTGAGGCGTTTCGTCATCCATTTTGCCGATGGTTTTGCGCATGGACGCGCCCT
>Ga0105049_10010422_pt1 | contig 10668 bp, 10 predicted proteins | sample MAT06_FD_78087 | JGI IMG/M metagenome (GOLD analysis project Ga0105049, IMG submission 78087) | Freshwater microbial communities from Lake Fryxell liftoff mats and glacier meltwater in Antarctica - MAT-06 | ecosystem: Environmental > Aquatic > Freshwater > Ice > Liftoff microbial mat | place... | reverse complement strand
TGGGCGCGGCACCTCAGCGCGCGAGCCCCACCACACCGCGGCCGCCACGAGCGCCATGTGTACCGTCGCGGACAACGCCATGCCGCGACCAAGCGTCATCGATCCCGTTGCGGACCGCGACAGACTCACCGAGTGCCGTCCGGCTCAGCCACGAGCCCGACATCCGTGATGCCCTTGGCCTTCATCGCGGCGACGATGCGCACCACGGTTCCATAGGGCACGCCTTCATCAGCCCGAAGATAGACGCCACCGCCGCCCTTTTTGTCGGAGAGCGCCTTGATACTGCCGGCGAATTCCTCGAACGACAGCTTCGTGTCGTCGATGAATATCTGGCCGCGACGATCGACCGTGATGACGAGACCGTTCTTCGGCTCGAGCGGGGCAACGTCGGCCGTGGGCAACGCGATGTCCACACCCCCTTGCATGATCGGCGCCGTGATCATGAAGATGATCATCAGCAGCATCATCACGTCGATGAGCGACACTACGTTGATCTCGGCGTTGACGCCCGCGCGCTCCCGACGGCGACCGCGACGCATACTCAGATCCGCCCTTCGCGCACCATCAGGGCGATCAGCTCCGAGCCGAAGCCTTCGAGCGCGTCATCGAAGCGATTCAACCGCGAGGCGAAGACGTTGTACGCGAACGCGGCGGGGATGGCCACGGCGAGCGCCGCGGCCGTCGCCATCAATGCGGTGCCGATGCCGGGCGCCACGGCCTGAATGTTCCCGGAGCCCTTTTGACCGATACCGACGAACGCTTCGATCACGCCGAGGACGGTGCCGAAAAGGCCGATCAACGGGCTCACGCTACCGACCGTCGCCAGCCACGGGATGTACTGTCCGAGTTCTTCACGCGCCTTCGCCCCTTCGGCGTCGAGCACCAGTCGCAGCGCCTCGACCTGTGACCCCGAGAGTCGCGCCGTACGATCGTTGGTCGCGCCGAGCGCCGGCTTCGTGTCGTTCAGGAATGACACCGCACGTGCGAACACTGCGGTGAAGGCACTCGGCTTCGCGCGCTGCGCGCTGAGCATGGCGTCGTCCATACCGCGCGCGCGCTCGAAGTCCGCCACGAAGGCTCGACCGTTCGTCTCGGCCATTCGGAATCCACGCCACTTCGAAAACACGATCGCCCACGAAATCAGCGACAACACGACCAGCAGCGCCAACACACTCTTCGTGACGGGATCGCTGTTGATCAGCATGCCCAGCATCGACGACGGCAACGCCTCCCTCTCGCTCACCGACTGCAGTGCCGCGAACAGTCCGGCCACCGCCATCACGCCGGCGTCTCCGCGCGCGCGCGACGATCGGCGAAGAAACGATACGTGTGCTCGAGTCCATCGTGCAGTGTGACCCTGGGCGTCCAGCCGAGCACGTGCTGAGCCTTGGTGGTATCCAGCGCGGAGCGCGCGAGCTCGCCAGCGCGCGCCGGCGCGTAATCGATCGGAGAATGCGCCGATGACACCGCGCGTAGCGTTTCCGCAAGCGTGTTCACCGACGTTTCGATCGATGTACCGATGTTGAAGGCGCGCGCATCGAGTCGCCCACGCGGCGGGAGATCGACCGTCGCGGCTGCGAAGTTGGCGCCGGCGACGTCACCCGCGTAGACGTAATCGCGCGTCTGCTCACCGTCGCCGAACACCGTGAGCGCACGACCGTCGAGCAAGCGGTTGCAGAAGATGGCGACCACACCGGCCTCACCGTGCGGATCCTGACGCGGACCGTACACATTGCCATACCGCAGCGCCACGTTGTCGAGACCATGCACGCGTCCGTAGTACGCGAGGTAGTACTCGATCGACAGCTTCGCGATGCCGTAGGGTGCTTCAGGATCCTTACTGTTCGATTCGGCGCTTGGCGGCGGATCGAAATCACCGTACAGCGCGCCACCGGTCGACGACAGAATGGTGCGGGTGGGATGGCCGCCAGCGCGAACCGCTTCCATCAGGTTCAGCGTGCCGAGGATATTGCGCGTGGCGTCGTACACGGGATCGAGCACGCTGCGGCGCACATCGATCTGCGCGGCGAGATGACACATCACGTCGAACTTGCCGTCGCGGATCAGTGTTGCGGCTTCCGGCGTCGTGATGTCGCCAAGGACGAAACGCGCCGCCGCGGGGATGTTCTCCTCACGTCCACTCGACAGGTCGTCCAGGATCGTGACCTCCCATCCCTCAGCCAGAAATCTATCCGCGACGTGGGATCCGATAAACCCCGCACCACCCGTCACCACGACCGTTCTCGCCATGCCGTTCGTTCCCTCGATCCAATGGTCTTCGTCGTCCCGTCAGGGTACTTCCTGAGACGCACAATGCCCCGCAATGTACACACGCGCCGACGCCCACGGGGGGCCTCGGCGCGCGCGAGTGATCGAGCAAGCGAGAGAGGGACGCAGCGACGCGAGTCAGCTCGCGTGCTCACATAGGCGAAGCCGTCAGGGAGCCTTCGCCAACCGACGGGCCGCAAGGCCGACGCCGATGTCCGACTGGTACTGGTGTATGATGACGGCCGAACTGCCGGCCGCCTCGCTCCGCACCACCCGCACCGTGGCGACCAACGACTCCTGCGCGGGCTGCTCCTTGGTGCCGCTGCGGTAGAGCCCGAATTCGTCACCCGCCTTCACGCCCTGCGACGTGCCGGCAGCGAGCATGAGGAAGCTCTGGAGAGTGGGCAACAACTCGTGCGGGTCGATCCAGCGCACACTCGTGCTGACATCGGGCTCGGCGAGCTTCTGAGCGGTCAACCACGGCGCCGACGATCCGGTCGCCGGCAAGAGCCGCTGTCCTTGCTCAACCCGGCCCGACTGACGCTTCAGGACCGCGAGAACTGGCTTGCCTGATTCCACGCGTACGACCTCGACGATGCCCGCCGGAATCACGATCATCGACTGCTTGTCGCCGACCGTCGGCGTGTTCACCACCACGAGCCGCTGACCGACCGTGTACGTGACTCCAACCGGTGGCCGCACTTCGATTTGGTCCGTGATGATCGCCCGCTGCGGGTAGTCGCTTTCAGCTGTGCGCGAGCCCACCCGCTGCGTGATCGATCCAGCCTTGGCCAGCTCCGACGGCAACACGACGAACGGCGCCGCATCGAACTCAGCCTGTCGCGGCGCGGGCGTGTTGGGTTTGAGCGCGGCGCGTGTACGACGCTCCGCCTCGGCGGCATCCGGCATGTCGCGATGAAAAACGGTCTCCACTTCGCTGCTCTTTCGCGACGCTACCTGGGCCTCGAGATCGACCAGCCCGATGCGCGTTCCCTTCCGCGACGTCATCAACTCGCTGGCGTGCTGCCGCTGGAAGTCGAGACGAGACGTATCCGGCTCGGATGATGTGTTCGTGCCGGTGTCGATGGCCGCCACCGTGGCGACTTTGGCCGACGTCGCGGCACCTCGACCCTTCGCGGCGCCCGCAGCGGAACCGGCACCGGCGGCCGAATTCGACTTCCCTGCCGTCTGCGCCGACAGCGATCCGGAGGGACGCGCGGCAGGCGGAGGCGGCAAGGTGCCCTCTCCGGCCTTGGCCAGCGCGACGCTGGGCACCGTGGAGTCCGCCGGGGCGGCCGCTAGCGCGGCCGCTTTCGCGCTACGGACGGTGGGCGAGGCCGGCACGATCAACTTCATCCCGATCTGCAGCGGTGCAGGACCGGTGGTCTCGATCCGATTGCGCCGAGCAAGCGCTGGCCACTGATGGCCATCACCGTAGAACCGCGAGGCAATCCCCCACAGGGTCTCGCCGGCACGGACCACGTGAGTCGTGGTCGCGGAATCCTTGACTTGATCGAGCGTCGAATCGGAAGCGGACACAATTCGACCATCGGCCTCCTGACCGTGCACGACGGCAGGGCGCCAGACGAGCAGAAGCGCAAGCGTCGCCAGAAGCGCCACGCACATGCGATGGACCGGCTTCAACGCCCGGCTGTATTCGATGGCAGTAGAAGACCGCGGCTGGTTTGCAGCGCGCATCAGCGAGCCTCACAGTGGAAAGACTGCGCGCCCCCACCCGGGGCGCTGGAGGGCCCTCGACTCGCCTGCATGACTGCAGGCGAGGTGCCCACTTCGGAGACGCCTGCGATGGGCGCGCGTAACGAAGCGTGCATCACGACAATGGTCAAAATCATCACACTTGCCGCCGCCGGGAGTTCCCGACGGCGGGCACCGTGCATCCGGCGAACGCCTCAGAACGGCAGGTCGTCGTCCTCGTCTTCCAGCGCGCCCGGGAAGTCCCCGAACTCTTCCTTACCGGCTGACGGCGTAGCCGCCGTTTTGGGACGCGCCGGAGACGCCGCACGACGCGGCGCGCTGTCCATGTCGTCGCCACCACCTCCGCCGCCGGCGCGACCGCCGAGGAGCATCAGCTCCTTGACCTTGATCTCGGTGGTGTATCGAGTCTGACCATCCTTGTCCTGCCACTGACGATACTCGATCTCGCCTTCGACGTAGATCTTCTCGCCCTTCTTCACGTACTTCTCCACGACGTCGGCCAGCCCCGAGCCACGCGCGCTGTTCCAGACGACGCAGCGATGCCACTCCGTCTTTTCCTGCTTGGCGCCGGTCTGATCCGTCCAGTTCCGGCTCGTGGCCAGCGAGAACTGCGCGACGCGTGTTCCGCTGCCGACGGCGCGGATTTCTGGATCCGACCCGACGTTGCCGATCAAAATGGCTTTGTTCAAACTGCGACTCATGGTGCCTCCTCGAAGTACGGTGGGAATGGGTGTCGGATAAGCTAGGAGGGACCTCTGACCAAACCAAACCCGAACACCGCACGTGGGGCTATTCGAACGCCGTCGCGTCGCGACGCAGGACCAGGGCATCCTCGACGGGATGTCGGTAGTACCCACGGCGGCGGCCAACGGCCACAAATCCACGGGACGAGTAGAGCGCGCGTGCTGCGGCGTTCGACTCGCGAACCTCGAGAAACATGGCGAGGACCCCATCGGCGGTGCCGGCGGCGATCGCGTCATCGAGCAACTGCGTGCCGACGCCCCGACGGCGCATGCCGGGCGCCGTGGCGATATTGGCGATCTCGGCCTCGTCCGCGGCGCGTAACATGATGCAGTACCCAACGATGCCACCAGACTCGTCGACCGCGGTCGCCATCCTCGAGAACGGGTGAACCAACAGATCGTGGAACGACCTCGCCGGCCACGGGTCGCTGAAGGCGAGTGCTTCGATCGATGCCATCGCGGGCACGTCATCGACCCTCGTTGGCCGGATCGCGATGACCGGAGCGCTCATGCCGCGCCGAAAGACGGAAGCGGTGCCCCGTGCGAAGCTTCCCATTTCACTTGCGCTTCCGCGAGACGCCCATACCGCGGCTCCCAGCTGTCCAACGGCACCGCGCCCGACCACTCGGCCGGTGCAAGGCGCAACAGGTGCGCCGCCGACGGCGTGACCATGCGCGTTTCGAGGTTCGGCGTCGGCGAGGCGAGGACGGCGAGCCGTGGGCGTTCCGCGGCATGCACGACAAGCTGCTCGAGCGTCATGCGCTGCAGCGAGGACAGCGCATGGACGCTGCCATCCGAAGCGAACATGACGTCCAGCACGTAGCGTTCTCCGCGCAACGCATCCGAATGTACCACCGCGAGCCCGTCTGGGATTACATCGAGGGCCTCCGCCGCGGCCAGCAGCAGCGACGACACGGCAAACAGCGGCACCGACGCCCCGTGCGCCAGCCCTTTGGCCAGCGACGCGGCGATCCGCAACGACGTAAAGCTCCCCGGGCCCGCCGCACACACGACGCCAGTGAGCTGCTGCGCGGTCGCACCAGCATCGGCCAGCACCGACTGCACGGCCGGGAACAGCTGGTCCTCACGCCCGGCGCCCATCGCCACGGGGCGTAGCGCCACCAGCGCCCCATCGATGATCAGCGCGACCGAGCCTGCCGTCGTCGAGGCTTCGAGGACAAGCAGTCGTGCCGGCGGGGATGCGGCGTCTTCCTGGGCAAACACGTGGGCAGACATACAGAGAGTCTAGCGCGACCTCCGAACGTTCCCCAGCCCTCAATTCACGCTCATTCGCCGCAACCGCGACCCCACGCGCCGCTTCTCATCGACTTCAGCGCATCATCGGCGCGTGGATGCGCAACAAGCGCCTATCGGCGTTCTCGGGGTCATGACCGAGGAACAGGTGAATGGTGTCACGAGGCAGCGTGTTGACGGCGCGATCCGGCCATTCCACCAGCAGGACGGGCGCCTGCCCGACGAGCTCGTCCCAGCCCAACAACTCCAACTCGGCATCAGAGCGCAGTCGATACAGATCGGCATGCACGACCGGCCCACCGGGCGCGTCATACTGCTGGATGATCGAGAACGTCGGACTCGTGACCACTTCGATCATCGCGACGCCGATACCGACGCAGATTGCCCGCACCAGCGTCGTCTTGCCCGCTCCGAGATCCCCCTCGAGCGTGATGACGACCGGCCGCGGGAGCACGGCGCCCAGTGCCCGTCCCCACGCCTCCAGCGAGTCCCGACCGGGCGCGCGCGGCGCCCCGCGCCCCAGCAGATACGAGAGCGAATCAGCGGCCACGCTTGCCTCCGGCACGCCGCATCGGTGCACTGCCAGGCGGTCGCTTCGGGGCCGCCGTATTCCCACGCGCCTGCTCCGGCTTATCGCCAAGCGCCGTGCGGACTTCGAACAGCTGATCACGCAGTCGCGCCGCAGCCTCGAAATCGAGCGCGATCGCGGCTTCTCGCATGGCCACTTCCAACTCCCCCACCAGCGTCTGCAAGTCCTCACGCGAGCGTGGCGTACTCTCCGCGCCCAGGCGCTTGGTGGCCGGCTTGGCGTCTTCATGCGGTGTGCGCGCGTCGGCCACCCGCGTGATCAAGCGTACATCATCGACGCTCTTGAGCACGCCATGCGGCGTGATCCCGTGCTTCTCGTTGTGATCGCGCTGAATGGTGCGGCGACGATCGGTTTCGTCGATAGCGCGCTGCATCGATCCGGTGATCCGATCCGCGTACAGGATCGCCCTACCGTGCAGATGGCGCGCCGCGCGACCGATCGTTTGGATCAGCGAGCGATCGCTGCGCAGAAATCCTTCCTGATCCGCGTCGAGGATAGCGACCAGCGAGACCTCGGGCATATCCAGTCCTTCACGCAACAGGTTGATGCCGATGAGCACGTCGAACTCTCCAAGGCGCAGCCCGCGCACGATCTCCATGCGCTCGATGGCGTCGATGTCCGAATGCATGTAGCGCACGCGCACCCCCATCTGCTGCAGATAGTCGGTGAGATCCTCCGACATGCGCTTCGTCAGCGTCGTTACCAGCACCCGCTCGCCCTTACGCTCGCGCACATGGATCTCGTGCAGCAGGTCGTCGACCTGCCCCTTCACCGGACGGATCTCCAGAATCGGATCGAGGAGTCCCGTGGGCCGAATGACCTGCTCCACGACCACCCCTTCCGACAGCTGGAGCTCGAGCTCACCCGGCGTTGCCGAAACGTTCACCAAGCGTGGTACCAGCTGCATGAACTCGTCGAACACGAGCGGTCGATTGTCGAGCGCACTCGGCAACCGGAATCCGTAATCGACCAGCGTGAGCTTGCGCGCGCGATCGCCGTTGTACATGCCGCGGATCTGCGGCAGCGACACATGTGATTCGTCGACGACCACGAGGTAGTCGTCGGGGAAGTAGTCCAATAGACACGCCGGACGTTCTCCCGCCTGCCGTCCGCTGATGTGGCGTGAATAGTTCTCGATACCGGCGCAGGTACCGATCTCCGCCAGCATCTCGAGATCGAAGTTGGTGCGCTGATCGAGTCGCTGCGCTTCCAGCAACTTGCCCTGCATGCGCAGCTCGGCCAGACGCTCGGCAAGCTCCTCACGAATGGCGATGCTCGCGCGCTCGATCGTGGGACGATTCGTGATGAAGTGCTTCGCCGGATAAATGGCCATCCGTTCGAGCGTCGAGATCGTTTCTCCGGTGAGCGGGTCGATCTTCGAGATGCGCTCGATCTCATCACCCCAGAGCTCCAGACGCACCGCCTGTTCCTCATAGGCCGGATAAATCTCCACCGTGTCACCACGCACGCGGAACGTTCCACGATCGAAGGCGACGTCATTGCGCAGATACTGAATGCCGACGAGTGCGCGGAGGATGTCGTCGCGTGCGATCGTCTGTCCGCGCGACAACGCCACCATTCGCTCGCGATACGACACGGGGTCGCCGAGGCCATAAATGGCGGATACCGTCGAGACGATGACCACGTCATCGCGCTCCATCAGCGAGGACGTCGCACGCAGTCTCAGGCGATCGATGTCCTCGTTGATGCTGGCGTCCTTCTCGATGAACGTGTCGCTCGAGGGGACGTACGCTTCCGGCTGATAGTAGTCGTAGTACGAGATGAAGTACTCGACGGCGTTCGTCGGGAAGAACGATTTGAGCTCGCCGTACAACTGCGCCGCGAGCGTCTTGTTGTGCGACAGCACCAGCGTCGGTCGCCCCCACTGCGCGATCACGTTCGCCATCGTCATCGTCTTACCGGACCCGGTCACGCCGAGGAGCGTTTGAAAGCGGTCGCCGCGGGCCAGCCCCTTGGACAATTCGATGATCGCGCGGGGCTGATCGCCGGCGGGCGCGAACGGACTCTGAAGTCGGAAAGGGGCTGACATTCCTGCAATATAGCGGCATCGGCTTTTGTTCGGGTAGCACTCCTCGCCCCTCCGACCGCGCCTGCCGCTTACTCCTCGGCCGTGATCTTCTCGCGTCGGGAGACCGCTGCGATGCCCTTCACGCGCCGCGCAGCCTTCATGATGCGTTCCAGGTGCGCCAGATTCTCCACTTCGACCATCGCCGAGCCCGTGACGCGCCCGTCGGTCGTTTTGAGTTCGAGGCTCTTGATGTCCGTGCCGGTGGCACTCACCGCCGCCGCGACATCGGCATAAAGCCCACGCCGATCGTTGCCTTCCATGGCCAGACGGACGGTGAACCGTTCCCCGGCCATCTCGTGCCAGTCGATGTCGAGACGACGTTCCGGCTCGTGCGCCAACAGCAGCAGGTTCGGGCAATCGCCCCGATGAATACTCACGCCGCGTCCACGCGTGACGTACCCCACCACCTTGTCGCCGGGCACGGGCTGACAGCACTGCGAGTAGCGCACCAGCAGCCCGTCCGCTCCCTGAATACGGATGCCCTTGCCGGTACCGCGCACCCGATCCACGATGCGTTCGAGTGTGCTCTGCTTCTGCACCGGCTCGGCCGTTTCGAGGTCCGGGTGCAGCGCCTTCAGCACCTGCATGACGTGTACGTCCCCGGCACCGATCGAGGCGATCAGTTGCGTCGCATCCTTCAGCTTCAGCAGCTTGGCGACCGGCTGCAGTCCGCTGTCATCGATCTTCGGCAGCCGACGACGACGCAACTCGCGCTCGATGATCTCGCGCCCGAGCCGCATCGCCGAGGAGCGCTCCTCGAGCCGCAGCATCTGTCGGATCTTGTGCCGTGCACGCCCCGTACGCACGTGCGACAGCCAGTCACGACTGGGCTTGGCGTTCGGATTGGTCAAGATCTCGACCGTCTCCGAATTCTTGAGTTCGCGTGACAGCGGCGCGATGCGGCCGTTCACCTTGGCGCCGGCGCAGTGCGCACCGACCTGCGTGTGCACGGCAAACGCGAAGTCGAGGGGCGTCGCGCCTTTCGGCAGCTGTATGACGTCGCCCGTGGGCGTGAAGACGAAGATTTCGTCCTGATACAGGTCGAGCTTCAGGAACTCGAGAAACTCGCCGGGGGTCTCCGCATCGAGTTGCAACTCGAGTACCTGGCGGAACCATGCCAGCTGCCGATCCAAGTCATCGGCGCTGCGTGACGACTCCTTGTACAGCCAGTGCGCGGCGATGCCGAAGTCCGCCGTCCGGTGCATGTCACGCGTTCGGATCTGAATCTCGAACAGCTGACGCCCCGGGCCGAACACCGTCGTGTGCAGCGACTGATAGCCGTTGGATTTGGGCTGCGCGATGTAGTCCTTGATACGCTCCTGCACCGGCGTCCAGCCGTCATGAATGACGCCAAGCGCGTGATAGCACTCGAGCACGTTCGGTACGATCACGCGAATCGCCAACAGATCGTAGATGTCCTCATACGGCCGGTCGCGCTGCTGCATCTTCTTGTAGATCGACCACAGGTGCTTCGGTCGACCGGTGACTTCGACATCGGCGATGCCGGCGTCGGTCAGCCGCTTCTCGAGGGGCTCGCGCATCTGCGCGATCAATTGTTCGCGTTCCGCGCGCTTTGCCGCGACGAGCTTCGCCAGCGTCTTGTAGGCCTCGGGCTCGAGATGCTTGAACGCCAGATCTTCCAACTCCCACCGCACCTTCGCCATACCAAAGCGATGGGCGAGCGGCGCGTACAGATCACGGGTTTCCTGGGCGATGCGACGGCGCTTTTCGGGAGCGAGATAGTCGAGCGTCCGCATGTTGTGCAGACGGTCGGCCAGTTTGATCAGAATGACGCGGGCATCCTTGGCGATCGAGAGCAGCAGCTTCCGGTAGTTCTCGACCTGCCGCTCTTCGCGCGACGAGAGCGGCAGATTCGCGATCTTCGTCAGACCATCGACGATCTGCGCAATTTCGGAACCGAACTCGCGTTCGACATCCTCGACGGTGATGTCGGTGTCTTCGACGATATCGTGCAACAGGCCGCTGGCGACGGTCGTCGTGTCGAGCTG
>Ga0105049_10010420_pt1 | contig 10669 bp, 10 predicted proteins | sample MAT06_FD_78087 | JGI IMG/M metagenome (GOLD analysis project Ga0105049, IMG submission 78087) | Freshwater microbial communities from Lake Fryxell liftoff mats and glacier meltwater in Antarctica - MAT-06 | ecosystem: Environmental > Aquatic > Freshwater > Ice > Liftoff microbial mat | place... | reverse complement strand
TGTCACCGAGATCGAACTGGAGCATGGCTTCGTTCGGGGAGACCTGGGCGAGCTTGAACTGGAGCAGTGCTACGTCGACTTCACCTATGCGACCGGCCACAGCGTGCGCGCCGGCGTCCTGCTGACGCCGATCTCGATCGGCAATCTCTACCACGAACCGACGGTGTTTCACGGCGTCGAGCGTCCCGAGTTCGATCGCGTGGTGGTGCCCACCACGTGGTTCGAAGCGGGAGCGAGCGCACAAGGCCAGCTGACCTCGCAACTTGGCTACGTGGTCGCGGTACAAGCCGCACCGGATGCGTCGAAGTACCGAGCACAGGACGGCATCCGCGCCGGCCGCGAAAAAGGCTACAAGACCTCGGCCGATGATCTGATGGGGACCGTGCGCCTCGACTACCGTCCACTGCCCGGACTGTGGTTGGCCGCCGGCGGCTCGTACATGGAAGGCGACCGCGATGGCGAAGTGGCCAACGTCGACAACGACGTGTTGCTCTACACCCTCGAAGCACGCTACAAGAACGCCGGCTGGGATGCCGGTGTGAGCTGGGGCCAAGGTTTCATCGACAACGCAGAGAACCACGTGTCGGCCTCGGCGGTGCCCGACCGGTTCCAGGGATTTTCGGCCTTCCTCGCTTACGACGTGCTCAGTTTGATCACCAGCAGCGACCAGCAGGTCTACGTCTTCGGACGTTACGAGAACATCGATCTGCAGGCCGAGATCCCCGAAAACGCCACTCTCGAAAAACAGCATCAGAGCCAGATCTACCAGGTCGGCATCACCTGGATGGTGACGCCGAACGTGGTGGTAAAGGCCGATTACCGCGACTACGAGAACGAGAGCGACACCGCGGTCGATAGCTGGAACCTGGGTCTCGGTTTCGCATTTTGACACGGATGCCGACCCTCCGTCATCTGCTGCTGCTGCTCGCCGCCACGGTGTGGACCACCGCGGCGGCGGCCGAGTACCTGACCTTCGATGATGCGCTCACGTTGGCCTTCCCGGATTCGGGGAAGGTCGAGCGCTTCCGTCCCGCGGTCACCCCCGATCAGCAACGCGCGATCCTCGAACATTCGCGGTCGCGCGCCGAGGCCAAGCTCGGTGGCATCTATGTCGGGCATTCCGGTGGAGTCGTTGATGGCGTGGCCTACGTCGACAATGTCATCGGTCGTACCGAGTTCATCACCTGGCTGTGTGTGGTGTCGCCCAAGGGTGTGGTGCGGCGGATGGAGGTGATGGCGTACCGTGAACCCTATGGCAGCGAGATCCGCGATCGTGCCTTCCTCAGGCAGTTCGAAGGCAAAGGACCCGACGACGTGCTGCGCCCAGGACGTGAGATCGCCAACATCGGCGGTGCGACGTTGTCGGTGAACGCGTTGACCGACCGCACCCGTTTCCTGCTCGCCTTCCATGCGCTGGCGGTCAAGGACGCCGCGCCCGCCTGGCTCGCTGGCCGCGAGTCGCCGCCACGCCGCACGACCACCGCGGTCAGCGAACGCAGCCTGCCGCTGGGCAACGCGCCGCTGTCGATCCGCATCACGCCAGCGCTCGCCGACGAGACCGTGCTCGACGCGCTGAGCAGCGAGGCGCAGCGCCTCAACCGGGTGTTCAACGCCTGGGAGGACGACGCCGAACTCGCACGCCTAAACCGCGCCGGCGGTGGCGAGGCCTCACCCGATCTGCTCGCGGCGTTGCAGCTGGCGCGACGCTGCCACGACCTGACCGGCGGGCGTTTCGATCCGACGATCTTCCCGCTGTTAACCTTGTGGAAACAAGCCGCCGACAACGGCACCGTGCCGGATGAAGCGGCCCTTGCCGCGGCACGTGCGCGCATCGGTTTCGCCCGCGTCGGCATCAGCGATGGCGATGCCCGCGTCACCCTGCCGAAGGGTGTCACGCTCGACCTTTCAGGGTTGAACAAGGGATTAATCCTCGACCGCCTCGCACAGCAACTCGCTCCACAGCTTGTTGCCGGCCAGGCCGCCATCCTCGGCTACGGCGGCAGTTCGTGGCGCGCGCTGGGCGATGCCACGAGCGACAGCGCCCTGCGCACCATCGTGCTGCGTCATCCGTTTGATCCGGCACGCGCCCACCAACGGGTGGTGCTACTGCCTGGGCAGGGGCTGGGCGCGGCGGCGAGCAACGGCCGCACCCTGATGGTCGCCGGTATCGCCCACAGCCACTTGATCGATCCGTTGAGTGGACAGCCCGCACCGCTGACCCGCGCGGCGCACGTGATCGCACCGGATGCGGCACTGGCGGACGCGCTCGACACCGCGTTGTGCCTGATGCCGGTGGCCGAGGGACTGAAGCTGGTCGCGTCGTTGCCCGGCGTCAGCGCCGAGCTGTGGGACGGAGAACACATCCACGCCTCGCCCGGCTGGCCCGGGGTCGCGATCAACGCTAAGCCGTGAACACGGTCGCGGCCTTGCCCACCGTGGCAGGCAGCGGATGGTGGCGCGCCGCAGGAGTCAGCCATCCGCTTCTTCGCCTCCAGCCATAACCTGCAGCAACTCGCTCCGCGCACGCGCTTCCTCTGCGTGCTGTTCCTGCTCGGCATCCTGGCACAGGCGGTCAGCGGGGTGCTGATGCACCACCTCGGTGCCGGCTGGACGCCGACCGGCGTCGCCAGCTATTACCGCGGCAACGAGACGCCAACTCCAGTCGGCGGCGGGCGCTTCGGCCTGGACGATGACGCCAATCCGACTGCGGCCCCGGCACCACCACGCACCATGCACGTGGCACGTTCCTTCGGCACGCTGGTCGAGGTCGCCCACCTGCACCTAGTGGCGATGCCGTTGGTGCTCTTCGTGGTCGCCCACCTCTTCAGCATGATCGCCGCCGGTCGTACGGCGGTCGGAGGCGCGCTGTGTTACGCTGGATTCGCCGGCGCCGCGCTCGACATCCTGTCACCGTTCGCCGTACGCTACCTGTCGCCCAACTTCGCCGCGCTGAAACTCGCAGGATTCTTCCTGCTGGAGTTCTGCTTGGTGGTGATGGTGGTGCTGACTCTGGCTGCGTGCATCGCCAGCTTCATCGCCCGTCCGCCGGGCACCGGACAATTCTCCCGCGCCGAGTGAGGCTCCCCATGGTCCAACCCAGCCCCTTCCAACGCCTGCTGCAAGAAAGCGTCCAGCTCGCCAACCGCGATCCGAACGCCGCCTATGCCCGTCTTGACGAACTATTCGGCAAGAGCCTGACCGATGAGGACATCCTCTCGCTCGGCTCGTTCGCGGTCCACCTCGGCGCCACCGGACTCGGTCGTTTCGCCGATACCGCGACCTTCCAGACGCGCCTGCTCAGTCATCCGGCGCTCATTCCCGATTCCGCAACCGCCCGCAGCCTGTGGCGCGGCTTGGCGGTGGTTCAGCGCTGCGCCGGCAAACACGCGGAAGCGGATGAGGCGGAAAAGAACGGCGTCACCAGCGACTCCGATCGCTGCCGCTTGGCCGTGATGATCGCCCAGACTCTGGCCGTGCGCGGCCGCGCCAACGAATCAGTCACTCATCTGCGCAAGGCCGCTTTACTCGCGCGCGATCTCGATCCCAAGGACGAGGTCGTCGTGCAGGTCGCCACCGTCGCCGGCAACCTGCTGCGTCTGGCTGAGCCACAGGTCAAGCTGGCGCAGGAACTGCTGCTCGCCGCCGCCGCCGCCAGCAGCGCCGCGCTGACCCACGCCGGCGATTGGCGCGTGGCGCACAAAGCTTGGTACCAGCACGGACAGGCGTATCTGCTCGCCGCCAAGCCAACGCAAGCACTGCGCTGCGTCCAGGCGATGATGGACCTTGAAGACCGCCACGAAGCCGGCGCGATGGAACGCTTCGCCACCGCCAGCCTCGCTTGCCGCGCGCAGTCGATCCGCGGACAATTCAAAATCGCCAACGGTGCGCTCGAAGCCTGCCAAGATTTCGCCAAACGCATCGATCAGCCGGAGCACGCCAAGCAGGTGCAGCCCGCGCTGAAGGATCTTGAAGCCTTCGTTGCCAACGCGCGCGACGGCTGAGCGCCTCAGGAGTTTTGATCGCCAGCATGGCGGCAACGGCTGGAGTTCCCGATCTCGGGTTCAGTCCCGACTCCAGCGTAGTGCGATCAAAACCAACATCAGCAGCCGGACGGTCAGGCCGGATCCCAATCCGCACTGATTCAGCTTCGAGTTGGAGGTCTCCTCCTGCCCCGCCGGCACGGTCACCACCATGTTGCCGGAGGTGTTGCCCGCGGGGATCACCAGCGGACTGGCGGTCACCACCAGATCGCCTAGGTCCGGATAAAGCCCGACAACAACAAACCCTGTACACGCGCGGCGACATCCAGACCCACATCACCATGCTGTAACGATAGCCACAAAATCTGCGTCGGGCGAACACTGGGACGGGGACGGACGACACCGCGCGAAGGGCCAACCTCCCACCACATGGCGAAGGATGCACCGCTCGGCACTGGAGGTGCCCGATCCGGCTCAGTAAAATGCTGCTGTCAGGTCATGAGGTCCCCACCGGGCTCTCCCCAGCCGGGACAAAACGGCCGGGGATGCCGCGCGGCATCACACCAAGGAGCATCAACAACCAGCATCCGTTTCAGGAACTGTTGGCCAGGCGAGGAACCCACGGACTGTCGGCATGCCACCCGCTGCTTAGCAGCACAGGCACGACCCACATCCACCCGACGACCGGCACCCGGATGTATCCGGGTGCCGGTTTTTTTTGGCTCCTCGTCGTTCGGGTGGAAATTTGCTCGCAGCGGGCGGCTATCAGGAAAGTCCCCAAACAGCCGATTGAACAGGAGGCGCGTAGAACCGGAGATCAGAGGAGCCGAGAGTAACGTCCGATCATCGAGTGATTTTACTGCCTGCTCGAACTCAGCCACTCTCCGCGTCTTTGCGCCTGCTGTTCGACCCGCCGGTTGGTTGCTAGAAAAGCGGAGAAACGAGCACCTGCACGCAAGCCTCGGGCGGGTGCTTTCTCCCAGGCAACCGCCGTGAAGACACCCGTGGCATATGGGTAGGTTGGGCCTACCACCGCGACAACGGCGATCTACACCACGCCGCGCACGCCAGGAACCTCACACGATGTCGAATCCGTTCCCCTCCTCCGTCGTCACAGTCCCGATCGCAGGACTACCGACAACGCGGGGCGCCCTGCAAGCCGACGGACGTTCCGCCCCCCGTGGGATCAAACAGGAATTGCGCGACAATCTGGTCGCCGCATTGGCGCGTGGCGACCAGGGTGAGGCGTTGTTTCCAGGTCTGATCGGTTACGGCGACACGGTGATCCCCCAGGTGGTCAACGCCGTCCTTGCCGGTCATGACCTGCTGCTGCTGGGTCTGCGTGGTCAGGCGAAAACCCGGCTGGCCCGCGCGCTGATGCGCTTCCTTGATCCGTTGGTACCGGCACTCGCTGGTGACCCGCTGCGTTCGCATCCGCTCGCCCCAGTCGGCGCGATAGCAGAGGAGATCGTCGCGCGCGACGGCGATGCCGCCAAGGTCGTGTGGTTGCCACGCGAGGAACGGTACGGTGAAAAACTCGCGACGCCGGACGTGTCGGTGGCTGATCTGATCGGCGATGTCGATCCCATCCGTGCGAGTCGCGAAGGCTACGACCTGGGCGATCTGCGGGCGGTGACCTTTGGCATCGTCCCGCGCACCAACCGTGGAATCTTCTGCATCAACGAACTGCCGGACCTTGCCCCGCGCATCCAGGTCGCGTTGTTCAACATCCTCGAAGAACAAGACGTCCAGGTACGCGGCATCCCGCTGCGCCTGCCGCTCGACTTGATGCTGGTGTTTACCGCCAATCCCGAGGACTACACCAGCCGCGGTCAGATCATCACGCCGCTCAAGGACCGCATCGGCGCGCAAGTCCTGACGCACTACCCGAAGACCCGCGAGGAAGGCGTGCGCATCATGACGCAGGAAGCGCATGTCGCGCCGACCGCGCAGTGTACTCCGGTGATCCCCGCGCTGTTCCACGACCTGATCGAAGAAGCCGCACGCGCCGCGCGTCACAGCGAATTCGTCGATGGCAAAAGCGGTGTCAGCGCACGCTTGACCATCGCCGCGCTCGAAGCGCTGCACGCCAATGTGCTGTCGCGTGGACTCATCACCGGCGAACGTGCGCCAATGGCACGCCTGGTCGATCTGCCGGCGACGCTCGCGGCCATGACGGGCAAGATCGAACTGGCCTACGAAGGCGAGCAGGAAGGTCCGCTCAAGGTCGGCTGGCACGTGCTCGGCGAAGCGATCAAGACCGTGTGGGCCGAACGCCTGCCACCGGTGATCACCGACGAAGCGGGCGAGCGTCCAGCAAAACGCGGCGAGGAACGCCGCTCTCCCGACAAACACGCCGACAAACACGCCGACGAACGCGACACCGGTCCGTGGAAGGACATCCTGGCTTGGTTCGCCAAAGGCAACCGCGTGGCGCTGTCGGATCGTTCACCCACCGCCGACCACTTGGCCGCGTTGAACACGGTGCCCGGCTTGGCGCACGCCACTGAAGGCGCGCTCGCGCCGCCCGCAGCGGAAAAAGCGCTGTGGATGGAGTTCATTCTTGAAGGCCTGTTCCATGGCGGTGCGCTGGCACGTGAAGACAGCCTGCGCGGTCTGGTCTACACCGACCTGCTGGTCCACCTGATGGGCCGCGAAGACCGCAAGAAGAAGCGCTTATGAGCACCTTGCTGAGCGACGATCTGAAACGCGATCGCGACGAGGCGCTGGCGCTCTTCAGCACCGATGCCGCGGTGTTGGCGCGACCCTACGCTCCGGGCAAGTGGAACGGACGGCAGGTGCTGCTGCACCTGACCGATGCCAATGGCGTGCTGCTCGATCGACTGCGGCGCTTACAAGCGGATGCGAAACCGCTGTTGTGGGCGTTCGACCAGGACGCCTGGGGGAAACACCTGCATTACGACCAGCGCGACCTGACCATCGCCAGCGCGTTGTTCGTCGCCACGCTCGATACGATTGCGGAACTGGCGAACCTCGTCCCACCCGAACGTTTCGCGCGCGCCGGCATCCACAGCGAGATCGGCCGCAAGACCTTCGCCGAAGTGCTGGCCTTTATCCATCAGCATAACCAACACCATTTCGATCAGGTGCGCGCCTGTGTGCAGGGCAAGGTCTGGGGCGGCGGAATAACCGAGACCCTGCACGCCTATTACCAGCCACCCACCCGCTGACCATGCGCTACAGCTACGAGACCTTCGACTGGCGTGAACTCGCCAACCGCTTGGCCCGCGAAGGGCGGATGGATGAGTTGTTCCGTGAACTGATGCTGGCCGCCAATGGCGACGTCGACCGCGCGCTGGAATACCTCGGTGAACTGAGCGAACGCTACCGCACCGAACTCGGCTTCGATCGCGACGAGTTCGAACGCCACCTGCGCGAACGCCAACTCATCAGCGGCAAACCCGGCAGCCTGAAGATGTCCGCACGCGGAGAGCGCGCGCTGCGCTCTGGCTGCCTGGAAGCGGTGTTCGGCAAACTACGCGCTGGTGGCAACGGCGAACACGCCATCCCCAAGTCCGGCACCCACGGCGAACCCACCGATATTCTGCGCCCATGGCAGCCCGGCGACGAGTCTTACGACATTCATTACCGCGAGAGCCTGCTCGGCGCGCTGCGCAGCGGCCGCGGTCATCTGCATCACGACGACCTAGTGGTGCAGGAACGCGACCGTTCGACCGCCGCGGCGACGGTGATGCTGATCGACGTCAGCCACAGCATGACGCTCTACGGCGAGGACCGCATCACGCCTGCCAAACGCGTGGCGATGGCCTTCGCCGAGCTGCAACGCCGGCGTTTCCCGCGTGATTCGCTGAACATCCTGCTGTTCGGCGACGATGTGCAGGAGGTCACCGTCGGCGAGCTGCCGTACATCTCCAACGGCCCGTTCCACACCAACACCTGCGAAGCCCTACGCCGCGCCGCTGAGGTGCTGACCAAGCAGCACCAGCCGAACAAACGCGTGGTGATGATCACCGACGGCAAGCCTACCGCGCTGTTCAGCCCCAAGCCCGGACGTGACGGCAAACGCCAATTGATGATCAACAGCAGCTACGGCCTCGATCCGCAGATCGTCACCGCTACGCTCAATCAAGGTGCGCGTTATCCGCGACTCAAGATCGACCTCTCGGTGTTCATGGTCGCCAGTGATCCCTACCTGGAACGTTTCGTCAGCCGCCTCGTGGAAGTCAGTAAAGGCCGGGCCTTTCGCGCGACGCTCGGTGACCTGGGTAGTCAGGTGTTGTCGCAGATTTTTGGCCGACGCTGACTGCTCAACGGCAAGCGAAACGCTTCGCCTGTCGCTGCGCCATCCAATCACAGATCTCCGCCAGATCGGCCAACGGGCGACGTGAATACGGCGCAGTCGGCTGGTAGGTCGGTGGACCAAATTCCGGAGTCAGTGTCGATTCCGTCAGGCCACGACGTTGTTGCGACGCCCAGCACAGATCCCACCAGCGTTCATGCGCCGCGAGTTCCACTGCCCATTCTGGCGCACGCGGATCGTTGACCTGCGGCCCCTGCGCGTGGCCCACGCGAGCGTGAATGTGCAGGCAACGATCGGCAACCAACCGGATGGCGGGCAACTGATCATCGATCAACCGCTCGCACACGTTCACCCAATGACTGAAGTCGGCGGTGACGTTGAGCGTCGGAAATGCCTCAAGGATCGGCGTGGTGGTCCACGGCGCGTGGAAGATGCGGCCACGATGGAGTTCGTGTGCCACCGGCACCGGCAGCGCGCGTTCATGGTCGCAGACCCGACGGAAGAAATCGAGCGCCTCATCACGGGTGAAGGCATCACGACCGCTGTGACAATTGATCAAGCGTGGTCGCATCGCGAGCGCCAGATCGCACTGGCTACGGAATGATTCGACGTGGGTGGCGACGTCACCCCCTGGAATGAATGCGTTGGTGAAGATCTGCGCCACCAATCCCAGGCCGAGATCGGCTAGACGCGTGGTCAACTCGGCACGACGCACGGGCGTCAGCAACAGGATGTTGATCTCGATCGCGCCGTAGCCCGCAGCCTTGGCCTTGGGCAAGAAACTCGCCCACTCCTCGTCGACACCCCACATGTGACGAACCATTATCAGACGCATCAGCGGTCCGACAGTACGTTCGCGAGGCCGCCAGGGATCCGAGCGGGATGATCAATGACTGACATCGCAGGAGCAGGGCGCACCACCGCATGGTCCGCTGGCCATGCGTCTGTCAAACCCCATCAGCACCGACGTCATTCCGCCTGCGAATCGCTTAATGCCCTGCACCAATCGGAGTCAGCCACCAGGTACGGTCATAGTAGCTGACGGTCGGACCACCCAGAGCGACATCAATCGTGATAAGATGCGTCGTCCCGGCGAGTCCTCATGGACTTGCGGGCGGAGGCGACGTTGGGATTTCTGTCGTGGCCGGGCTGGAAACGCTGTGAGGGGTCGAATCGGTGGCAGTAACGGTCACCAGCACCGGGATAGCAGTGACCGTGCCATTTTCCTTCAGGTCAACCGTGCCGGTAAACGTACCGCCACCCAGTGGGCCCGTGAGGATGACCGTGGTGATGAGAGCCGTCGTGCCCTTGACCACCGAGGTAGTGATCCCCGATCCCCCCTGCACCTCTGCCACCACCGTACTGACACCACCCGGATCCGTGACCACAGCGGTAATGGTCATCAGGCGCGACGTGGAAAGGTCCGAGGTGCTCACCGAACTGATCACTGGAGTCGTATTGTCCGGGGTAACGGTCACCGACGAGCCACCGCCGCCACCGCCGCCGCACCCGGACATCACGATGATCGCAGCAGCAAGAGCGGGACAGATGAAGTGACGCATGAGGTGGACCTCTCTAAGGGACGTAAACCATGAGAACGTGCGATCGATCAGCCGGATGCCTTCGGCATCGGCGGAGCCCTCAGGCCAGCGGGAGTGCTGGACGGAGCACCCGTATCGATCCACAGCGTTGAACCGGCCGGAGCAGTGGCGGTGGCACCAAACACGTCGCTGGGATCGCCGATCATCTGCATGGCGCCGGTGGCGGGATCGACGACCCACACGGTGGGCAGTGGATCGGTGAACCCGACGGGCAGCGGATCAATGCCCGCGAGTTGATTGAACGTCAGCACGGTTCCGTCGACGTTGATCTGATCGGCCACCACCACCGACGCCGGATTCCAAGCACCAGGCTCCAGATCAAGTGCTGGTGGAATGGTTGGCGCCGGTGCCGGCGCGTACCGCGGCAGCAGCGCCGACCTCTCTCCCTGGTCGAGGAAGTAACTACCGCCGACCATCAACTCCTCGCCCGCGTTAACCGGGGTGTAGGCATTGGTGCTGGCGACCCACTTCAACAAATCGCCATCCGCCAAACCCCACGCTGCGGGAGTTGGCTTGACCACCTCGGGCGGGGATGCGTCCAGATCAAGCAGATCGGTCAGCACCGGGAAGAACACCGGCACCACCGCGACCTGCGCCCCCTGCGACGTCACCGAAACCCCAGGTCCGGTAACCACACAGGTCCACATACCGGCAGCGGACGTGGAGCAGCGCGGGATCACATACGTGGCGGTGGTGGCAATGGCTACGGCGGTGCCATTGCGCTGCCACTGATACGTCAGCGGGGCGGTACCGATCGCAACCACCGACAGGCTGAGTTCACTGCCTGCGCCAACGTTCACGCCCAT
>Ga0105049_10010419_pt1 | contig 10669 bp, 9 predicted proteins | sample MAT06_FD_78087 | JGI IMG/M metagenome (GOLD analysis project Ga0105049, IMG submission 78087) | Freshwater microbial communities from Lake Fryxell liftoff mats and glacier meltwater in Antarctica - MAT-06 | ecosystem: Environmental > Aquatic > Freshwater > Ice > Liftoff microbial mat | place... | reverse complement strand
CGCCAGGCAGCGTGTACGGCCTTGCGGGCCTGATCCGGGTCGGGCAGCGGCGCGCCCCACACGGCCTGCACCGCATCGCCCATGTACTTGATGACCGTGCCGTCGCTCTCCAGGAGGTGGCCGATGGTCCGCGTGAAGTAGGTATTCAGCAGCCGGGCGATGCGCTGGGGCTGGTCGAGCTGCTCGCAGATGGCGCTGTAGTTTTCCAGATCGGTAAACATGACCGTGGCCGAGACCACGCGCCCGCCGGGGCTCAGATCCACATCGGCGTCGGCGATCCGTGCCGCCATCTGCGGGGAGAGGTAGCGGCCAAAGGCTTCGTGCAAGCGGCGGCGCCGACGCTCCTCGACGAAGTAGCGTGCGCCCACCGCCCAGCCCAGCGCCACCAGCGGCTGCACTGCCCCGGGCACGATCCAGGCCAGCCAGAGGCGCTCCCGATCGTGGAGCAGCAGCGCCGCCACGGCCCAGCCCGCCACCGCCAACAGCGCCACGCCCACCGCCCCGGTGGGGCGCAGCCACGGCAGGCCGCCGCCGAGCAGCAAGCCCCAGCCGAGCACGAGCGCCAGCTCCCAGCGCGGCTCGAGCCGGCGCAGCCAGTCGCCGTGGAGGAGATTGAGCAGCGTGGTGAGGTGGATCTCGGGGCCCTTGGCAAAGGACCGCCCAAAGAGCCCGTACGGCGTGCGAAAGTCGTCCTTGCCGAGGAGCAGCGTGCCGATCGTGGAGCGCCCGCCCACGACGACGATTTGGTCCCGAAAGAATCCGGGCGGCAGCTCATCCTCGGAGAGCGCCCGGTCGTAGCTCACGCTCGGAAAGGAATCCGCCGGGCCGTAGTACTCCAGCCAGCGTTCCGCGGCCCGGTCTTCCTCAGTGGCGGGCAGGGGCGCGCCGAGTCGCACCGCGGCGCGCCAGGTGGCCGAGGGGATCTGCGGCAGCCCGGTGGAAAGCCGGCGCACTCCGAAGTCTGCGTCGATCGGTCGAAAAGCGATGAGGCCCCATCCAGCGGCCGCCCGGCGGAGCACGGGGGGCGGCGGCAGCGTGCGCGCCTGCCAGGCCTGCACGCCGAGATCCAGCTCCAGCGCGGCCCCGAGAAAGACCTGCCCATTCTCCGCCATCGCCGCCGCCAGATCGGCATCCTCGGCGGGGTCCGCGGCGGCTTTCATAAAGACAACGTCGAAGATCACGGCGCGCGCCCCGTCCCGGGTGAGCCGCCGCACCAGCCGGGCGTGAATCGAGCGATCCCAGGTCTCCCCGCTCTGCCCGAGCCGCGCCGCCGAGGCCTCGTCGAGATAGACGATCCTCCCCTCCGGCAGAGCACGCGGCCCGCGGAGAAAAAAGAGCAGATCGTAACTCAGCCGACTGGCCCATCCCCCCGCCGCCGCGCCCAGGCCCGCCCATCGCGAGGCCGCTTCCCCGCCCTCGACGGACCGCACCGATCCACCCACGAGCCAGAAGCCGAGACCGGCCACGCCGAGGGCGCCCGCGAGGCTCGCCACACCGAGGGCCAGCCAGCGGACCCGTCGCTGCACCGGGGGATGGATCGCCGTCTCCGCCATAGGCCGCCGGTGATAGCTGCCCGGCCTGGCCCGCCGCAATCGAAAACCCACCCATGCGCCGCACTCGGGCCTTGCTCGCGGGCGCTGCGGGGCGATCCTCCCGCCTCCCAGATGCCACTCGTGAAGGACACCCCCCGGGCCTCCGTCCGTATCGGTTACTACGGCCGGGTCTACAAAACCTTCCGCGGGCCTCAGGCGGAGGAGCGGTTTGCCACCGAGGTGAAAGTGTTGCGCCACCTGCACGAGCGCGGGTGCTCCTTTGTCCCGCAGCTCCTGGAGGCCGATCCCGGGGATCTCACCATCGTCACCACCAATTGCGGCAGTCGCGTCGAGCACCTCGACCCGGAGCGAGAAAAGGAACTCTTTGCCCAGCTCCTCCCCTACGGCGTGCGGCACGACGACGCGAATATCCGCAACGTCACTTACCGCCAGGCCGACGGCCGCTTCTGCCTCATCGACTTTGAATTTGCCACGCTCCTCTCCGCGGAGGATCCCCCCCCCGATGTCCGCGCCGACTAGCCCCCCGCGCATCCTCCGCTGGTCGGGCCTCTCCGATCGCGGCCACGTCCGGAAGAATAACGAAGACGCCTTCCTCGGCCTGCGTTTCGACGGGCGCGAGATCCAGCACCTCGGCACGCTCGGCGAGACCACCCTCGACGCGGCGGATTGCGTCTTTGCCGTGAGCGACGGCATGGGCGGCGAGCTGGCGGGCGAGTTTGCCAGCCGGATCAGCGTCGAAAAGATCACCCATCTCCTGCCGCGCTCCTTCCGGCAGTCGGCGCGCGGCATGCAGATGGGATTTGCGGACGTGCTCGAGGAATTGTTCGACCAGATCCACCGCGCGCTCACCTTCCTCGGCCAGAGCTACGACGAATGCTCCGGCATGGGGGCGACCCTGAGCCTCTGCTGGTTCACGCCCGAGTGGCTCTACTGGGCGCACGTCGGCGACAGCCGCATTTACTATCTGCCCGCCGGGGAAAGCGGCCTGCGCCAGCTCAGCAAAGACGACTCCCACGTCGGCTGGCTACTCCGCACCGGGCAGATCAATGAATACGAAGCGCGCCGGCATCCGCGGAAAAATGCGATCGGCAAGGCGCTCGGCGCTGGCAACCAGTTCGTCAATCCCCAGGTCGGCTCCGTGGCCTACGAGCCCGGCGACCGTTTCCTGCTCTGCACCGATGGGCTCATCGAGGGTTTGTTCGATCGGCAGCTCGCCGAGTTTCTGCGCACCCCGGAGCCCGCGCTGGCCGGTCTCCCGCCGGCCCGACGGCTCGTCCAGGAAGCCCTCGCCCGGGCCGGAAAGGACAACACCACGGCGCTCGTGGTCGAGGTCGCGGAGAGTGAAAGTGGAAAGTGAAAGTGGAAGGGCGCACCGAACGGGAGTCACCACTTTCACCCTCACTTTCACTTTCACTTTCGACTCCGCAGCCGCGCGAGCGCTTCCTCGCCGAGTGGCGCGGGGCTTTTCACCCGCAGACTCTCCGCCCACTCCCGGGCGAAATCGCGGTGGTGGCGGCGGACGATGAGCGCCGTCACCGTCATCGCGAGCATCGCGCCGAGGCTGGCCAGCGCCATGTCCTTGTGCGCGTCCCAGATGTCGCCCTGCGTGCCGAGATAAGCCGCCCCGAGTTCCCCGCCGAAGAACTCCGCCGCGGCCCACTCCACGAGTTCGTAGATCATCGACGTGGACATGGTGAAATCCAGCGGCAGGAAGTTGGCCCAGAACCCGCGCACATCGGCGATGCGGAGGAAGATCTCCCGCAGCGGATAGACGAGCAGGAAGCCGTAGAGGAAGTGGACGAGACGATCGAAGTGATTGCGCTCCCAGCCGAAGAGCTCATTCAGCGACCGCCCCGTGAGGCTGCGCCACCAGGCATCATACGGCACCTCGGAGTAGGTATAGTGCGCGCCGACTTCGTGCACGCAGAGGAAGAGAAAGACGAGCGTGTAGGAGATGCGCGAGAGCGGCCACTTGCGCCACGTCGCGAAAAGCGCGCCGATCGCCAGCACCACGAGCACATTCTCCAGCACCCAATCCGCCCGATGCCACGGCGCGATGCCGAGCGGAATGGCGAGCGCGAGAAAGAGCCCACCGAGGGCCAGGACATAACGGTCCAGGGGGATGACGCGGAACACCACGGCAGGTCACCGCAATCGCGCGCGCGGAGCAAGCGCGCCGCCGCTACTTCCGCACCTGGAGGACGAAGACAAACTGGCCGCCATTCGCGCACTCCGGGCCGCGGATGAAAAGCGGGCTGCCTGGCGCGAGGCGCGTGTCGCTATCGACGATCTGGCGCTTGTCCTGGAAAAGCTGCAGCGAGAGCAGGTAGCCGCCGCGGGCTTCGACCGAGGTGGCGCGCCGGGGCGTCACCCCAAACCAAAAGTTTGCCGTCGGCACCAGCCAGATTTCCTTCCGGTCTTCGATCGGCTTTGCCGCGGACCCGACGATCTCGAACTGGTTGCAGTTGAAGACCCGCTTCAGCCGCGGGGCAAATTCGCGTAACTCCGTGGGCGCTTCCTTCGGCTTGGCGACATTCGTTGCGAGGACCACGGCGCTCCAGAGCGTGTCGCCGGCACAGGCGCGGTGCGAGAGCCCTGCCCAAAGAGCGAGCACGAGCACCGAACGCCAAACACCAAACGTGCGAGACCGCGGGTTCCCCGATCGTTTGAAGTTTGAAGTTTGGCGTTTGGCGTTTGGCGCTCCGTGCCCGGCCACAGACATCGTCACGGCTTTCATTGGATGGCGTACTCGGCGGGCACGCTGTCGAGACCGTCGATCCAGAGCACGGTCACATTGTCCTCCGGCGTGTAGAGCGTGGTGGCGGAAAGGGATTCATCGGCCGGCCAGCTTTCGATCACCTGAGCGAAATAGGGCGCGCCGGAAGGCGTGGGTTTGCTGGAGGGAATCGTGGCGCGGAAGAGCACCAAGGCGACGAGCAGACAGGCCGCGCCCGCCATCGCCAGCCGCGGCAGCGACCAGAACCACGGGCTGGACGCGCGACCCGGGCCGCGCGGCGCTTTCGGCTGCCCGGCTTCGATGCGCTGGAGCAGTTGCAGACTAAAAAAGTCGGGATTGCTGAGCGACGGCGCGGTCGGCTGGCGGCGGAGCAGGGCGCGCAGTTTTTCCGCCGCGGCGCGCTCGGCGAGGGCGTCGGGCCGGGAGGCGAGTTCGCGTTCAAAGGCGGCGAGTTCTTCGCCCGCGAGCTGGCCGTCCACCCAGGCGGTGAATTGTTCTTCAAATGCTTTCATAGACGTCTCGGAGCATGGATTGGAGTTTCTTGCGGGCGTAGAAAAGGCGGGACATGACCGTGCCGATGGAGCAGCCGACCTGACCGGCGATCTCGGAATACTCGAGCCCGTCGATCTCGCGCATGATGATCACGGTGCGATGCTCCACGGAGAGCCGCTCGATCGCCGCGTCGATCCGGATGCGGATCTCCTGGTCGGAAAGTTTGGCCGCCGGCTGGAGTTCGCCGCGCGGGGTGGTGACCGCCCCGGGCTCGATGTTCCGCAGCCCGATCTGGTCGTCGAATTCAATCCCGCCCTCGATCTGCTTTTTGCGCAGCCAGTCGATCGAGACATTCATCAGGATGCGGTAGAGCCAGGTGTAAAAGGACGACTGCCCGCGGAAGCGCCCGATGGATTTCCACGCCTTCAGGAAGCCGTCCTGGGCCAGATCCCACGCGTCCTGTTCATTGCGCACCATATTGTACGTCATGGAGAAAGCGCGGCTGCGGTAGCGGGTGACGAGGACATTGAAAGCCTGAGTATCGCCGGCCTGCGCCCGGGCGACGAGTTCGAGGTCCGGTGGTCCTTCGATCGCGTCTTCGGCCGCTGACGGCGCTGCCTTCGACGACTGGTCGGGCGCATTATTCATGGAGAGGACGCCCCTTTCTTTCTTCTTTTTCTCTTCTTTCCACGGAAGGAGGAATGCAGCGCCGGGGAGAGAGCCCCCGGATGCTGGCCCTGCCCCTTTCCACCTTCTCCGCCGACCGCCCTCACTTCCCTTCGTAACGGCGCCGGAACTCGGACCGATACGTGCCCATCAGGTGGATGATGCCGTCGCGGACGTGGAAGAGCCGCTGATTCATCTGGCCGTAGGTGTCGTGCGACACCGACCCCTCGCGATGGAGCTGCGCGGAGCACTCCAGACAGACCGTGATCGCCTTCAGGGCCCGCTTCAGATAGGCGATGGTCATCCCGATCTCCCCCGCGTCGTCGTCGCTCAAGGCAGCGGCGAGCTTGTTGCTGGCGATCGAGGCGTTCAGCGAGAGCAGCACCGAGGCCGGGTGCTCGGCGAGCGCGGCGCTGCCCCAGGAGACGGTGTCAAACCACGTCTGCAACACGACCGAAGACTGGTAGAGCGGATGCCCTTCGCAGGTCTCGTCCTCCTCGAGGTCCGGCTCGTCGCTGTCGCCCTCCTCCCCAAACCCCGCCGGGAGGCTGTCATCGAAATTTGAATCCACCTCCTCCGCCCACTTTTCGCCGTCCTTGTCGAGCAGGTGAAACCAGCCCATCTCCCGGGCGATGATCTGGTCGCGATTTGGATGATCGAGATACTTTTCGAGCAGCTCCATGTACTTTTCCGTCTTCTGATCCTGCTGCTGGAGGAAACGCTCCCAGTCGTACTCGTCCCAGATTTTCTCTGGCTGCTCGTCGTCTTCGGGCATGGGAGGGTTGGTAACGCGATGGGAGCGGTTCTGCAAAAGGTATTTGAGCTTCCCCCACTCCGCGCCCGCTGCCGCGCTCAGGGTTGCGGGGCCGCGGGCAATTCGTAGCAGGCCGCCTCCCGGTCGTTGCGCACCAGTAGGTAACGCCCGGCGAGGGTCGGAAAATTCCACGTCTTGCTGCTCAGCGCGGGGAGCCTGGCCAGCTCGCGGTAGCCCTCGGGCCTGGCGTCGGCGAGGAAAACGGCGCCGGGTTCGCTCTGGATGAGCACCACCTCCCCGACGAGCAGGCTCTGGCCGGAGCCAAAGCGCCCATCCTTCCACCGCCGCTCGCCCGTGGCCACATCGACGCAGGCCAGCCGCCCGTCGTCGAGGCCGTAGAGATGGCCGTCGCGCGCGGTCACGCTGTTGAATTGCGTCTTCATCCGCATCCCGCGCCAGAGCTCCGTCGCGACCAGCTTGCCCCCGGCACCCGCGGTCACTTTCACCAGCCGGCAGCCCATGCCGTAGCCCGCGGCGACAAAGACGCGATCCTCCGGGAGCAACACTGGCTGCGAGCCCTTGGGCCACTTCGCTTCACCCCACGGATACTCCATCAAGACGGCGCCGGTCGCCGGGTCGTAGGCGGCGAGCGCGGCGGCGTTATTGCTCAGGATCACGCGCCGCCCGGCGAGCGTCGCGACGATCGGCGAGGCGTAGCTCGCCATGTCCGCGCCCGTCTTCCAGAGCGGTGCGCCGGTCTCGCGATGGTAGGCAAAGAGCACCGCGCCCGGGGTCTTGCCGCCGGTGACGATCACCCGCTCGTCCACCACCAGCGGCGAGGTGCTCATGCCCCACTCGAGATTTTCGAGCTTCTGCTCCGCGAGCACGGAGCGCATCCAGATGCGCTCGCCGGTCTGCGCGTCGAGGCAGTTCAGGAGGCCCGTCCCGCCATAGGTGAAGACGCGACCGCCCTCCACCGTGGGGGTCGCCCGCGGGCCTTCCCCGCCCTGCCATTGGAAAAAGCGCGCCGTGTCGGCATGCGCCCAGAGCAGCCGCCCGCTGAAGAGATCGGAACAGGTCACCCACTCCTCCTCGCCGCGCTGCTCCTGCGTGAACGCCCGCCCGCCGACCACGGCATACGCCGACCAGCCCGCACCGATCGGCTGCCGCCAGAGCTCCTTCGGCGGGTGGGCCTGCCAGTCGGTTGCGAGCCCCACCCCGCGGATGATGCCGTCGCGCTGCGCACCGAAAAATTGCGGGACATCCGCCGCCCCGGCGAGGCGCGGATCGTCGGTCGCAGGCCGGGCCGGCGCCGCGGTCGGAGCGGCCGTCGCGAGACCCGCGTGCGCGGCGGCCCGCCAACGCCAGACGAGATTCGGCAGCCCGGTGCCATCCACCGTGCCCTCCACCCGGAGCAGCATGCGCCCCCCCACCGCGAGCGCCGCGAGCGTCAGCACGGCGCCCACCCGCGCCCGCCAGGAGAAGCGCGGCGACACGAGAAACCACAGGAAATTCAGCACCAGCACGAGGAGCGGGATGGCCGTGAAAATCCACGACTTCAGATTCCGCTCCAGCTCCGCCTGTCCATAGCACCACGCCCACCCGGTCGCTCCGAGGGCACAGATGATCCCTGGAAACCATGGGCGTCGGCGGGCGGGAGAAGCGGAGGAGGAGTTCACGGGGATATGGGCAGAAAGGTCATGCCGCGAGATGCGGGGGGAAAACGCCAAACTTCAAACGCTAAACTTTAAACGCCAAACGCCTCCGGGCCCACACGCACCCTTTCGGGAGCGTTTAGCGTTTAGCGTTTGGCGTTTGAAGTTTGGCGTTCTCTTCCGCTCTTCTCCCGCTCCCCGCGCTCACCCCTGCAGCACCTTCCCCAGCACCGCCATCGTCTCCCGCTGCCGCTGCTCCACAAAGGCTCGTCCCCTGGCCGCGATCGCTTTCGCCGCCGCCGGCTCCTTCGCCATCGCCAACACCGCCGGCGCCACCCGCCGCCGCTCCTCTTCCCGATCGAGATCGAAGAGCCAATCCCCCAGCCCGATGTCCCGCCACATGATCCCTTTGCTCGTCTGCTCTTTCCACCGGCAGACGATCGCCGGAATGCCATTGCCGATGCACAGGATCGGCGAGTGCATCTCCGCGCCAAAGAGCCCCGCACTGCGCACATACGTGCTCAGCGCTTCCCCCGTGAGCCAGTAGTTGGGTCGCCACACCACCTTCGCTTGCACGTCCTCCGGCAGCTTGTCGTAGAGATTCACCTTGTTGATCTCCATCTGACTCGAGTCTTCGGGACAGAGCAGCACCTTCATCGGCGTCTCCCGCGTCACGGCCACGATCGCCTCCCGCAAAGGCGCCAGATCGTGCTCCCGCATCGCTTCGTTGCGCGCATGCTTCTGCTCATCGAAAGCCACGCCGGGCTTCATCTTCCAGTACGGCGAGAACCGCAGCCGGGCGATGCAGCAGAGGAATCTCCCGTCCTCCAGCCCGTGCTCCTTCAGAAACGCCGTCGCCTTCATGTCATCGCGCAGATCGGTGGCAAACGCGCCATCCGGCCCAAACTCCATGACCGGCGCCGTGCAGCCACTTTCCTTCGCCAGCGCGAGCGACACCGAGTCGCGGAAAAAAGCGAACTTCGCCCCGCTCAACACTTCGACCGTCCTGGCCAGCGCGGCCTCGGGCGCGGGCTGCGTGGCCGTCGAATCCTGCCGTGCGATCGTGATCCCATACACGCCGTAGGGCTTGCCCGTCTCCGCGCTCCAGCGCAGCACATCCTTCTGCGCCACCAGCGAAGGCCCCGAGCCGTGGAGCAGAAAGTCGCACTCCGCAAACGCCGCCTGCAAATCGTCCGCGCCCTTCACGATCCGCAGCTTCGGAAAACGCGCGCGCAGCATTTCCTCCACGCCATTGTCCACCTTGCCCGGCCACAGCCGCACCTCGACTTCGGGCAGATACTTCTCCAGCAAATGCAGCACCCCGGGGGTGTGCGCGATGTCCCCGATATTCACCGTCTGCCACGAAGAACGCAGCAGCACCCGGCGCGGTCGTTCGGCTTGGGCGCGGAGAAATGCCGGGGCCAGACCGGCGGCAAAGGTGGTGGCGAGAAAGTGACGACGAGTCGAGTTCATGGCGCGATGCGGTGATTAGTCAGGTGGATGCTGCAGGAGAAAGGCTGACCGTTCGCGCCTGCGAGCGTGGATTGCGCGGAGGAGTTGCTGGCCAGACCCGTGGTCCTTTGCCTTATGGCTTCCACTTCGGCAAGAGTGTCCTCGCGATAGCGGCATTCCCGTTCGCATCGGGATGCACGCCGGCTTTCATCATCGTGTCCTCGGGCGCGAGGAAGAAGAGGTTCACGAAATCGCAGCCGGAATCCTTCGCGAACTGCGCAAGGTCGTTTGCAATACAAACCCCCGCGCATCCGGCTTCCAGTGGGCGTCAGGGCCGCGTGACCTTCAGCCGCACAAATCGCCTCGTCAACCGGCTACCAGCAGGCACGGTGGCTTTGATTTGCTGCGTGACGCCGTTGTCGCTGAGCACGATGGGAGCACTTACTCCGCTGGTGCTCCAGTCGTTGAGCAGGGCGTCGCTCCATTCGACGATGTAGGTGATGTCGGTCGCGGCTTTGTTTTTGGTGTAAACAAAATCGATCGTGCTGGTGCTCTTCGTCGCGGATCCACGCTCTTGCCGCCGGTCGCGCCCGTGTTGCCATCGAGGAGGTAATTGCTGCCGTAGCAGCCAGCCACCGCACTACTCGCTATTAGGCGGCGATAGGTCCGGGTTTTCATTTCGTCTTCGCGAACGCCGCGAACGCCGCATCGAGTTTCCCTGCATCCGCCTGGCCTCTCGCGAAGTAGAAGCGGTAGCGCAGCGCGAGGCTGTCGCCTTTCTTGATCGTGTAATCACCCGCGCCCGCTGGTTTGTCCGGCTCGAAATCATGCAGGCCAAATGGATTCACAGCGAAGAGCCCGTAGTCCCGAGCGTGCCACGTCGCGGGTGAGCGCAGGTTGCTGGGATGGCTGAAGATGACGACGCTGACGGCATTGCCCTTCGGGTCGGGGCCGTAATAGCAGACCCAGTTCGCGTGCTTGCCCCAGATGTCCTTGTCGCGGTCGCCGTTGCTGTTGAAGGCGTGGCCGGTCGAGTTCCCGGTGTTCACGAAGTTCTTGCTGCTGTTCATGCTGAGCGATGGGCAGAGGCGCAGCGCCATCGTCCCCTCTTTCGTGTCGCCGAAAAGCACGTCACCTTCCGTGGCCTTGAGCGTGATGTTGAAATCCAGCGTCCTCTCGCCCTCGGGCAGCGCGGTGATGACGATGCGCCGCTCATCCGTCAGCACAGTCTCCCCAGTCGGCGCGACCCATTTTGTTGCCGCGAGAAAGGCGCCCAGATTGCCGGTCGCTTTGATCTCGCTGAAGCCGACATGCTCCTGCTTTCCAAACGCGAGATACTCGCCCCAGAAATCAACACCGT
>Ga0105049_10010418_pt1 | contig 10670 bp, 6 predicted proteins | sample MAT06_FD_78087 | JGI IMG/M metagenome (GOLD analysis project Ga0105049, IMG submission 78087) | Freshwater microbial communities from Lake Fryxell liftoff mats and glacier meltwater in Antarctica - MAT-06 | ecosystem: Environmental > Aquatic > Freshwater > Ice > Liftoff microbial mat | place... | reverse complement strand
GCGACCCTTCGGTGCCGGTGTGGCTGTGGAGTGCATCAGGTGAAGCGATGCCACCACTGCCACGGCGGCGTCTGGGCTCGATAGCTACCGCTCAGCTCGCTCAATCACAGTCCCCGTCACCGAAAGACGCAAACGCATTTCATCGAGACAGATCCACGTCCCAGCTTTAAAGTCTGGTGGGACTTTTGAAACCTCGAGGCTTGCATCGGCGCGATGAACGGTAAGCAGCAGTTGCCGTGAGGCAAGCCACCGGACCGGGCGCTCTAAAACCTCCGGCACGAACCAGAAGCCAAAGGCAGTGAGCAGAAACAATGCAAGCTGCCCCAACCCTGGCCAGTCCGTCGCCCACGTGGTCGTGAACACGACGATAGACGCAAACAGAAGCACGAGAAGCCAACGAACTCGCTGGTATACACCCGCGCCAGCGCGAAAAGCCTCCTCCATAGTTAGAAGATTCCGCTCCAGCTTTGCCCTTTCCTGTGCCGCGACTTGCTGATTGAGTGCGTTGACCTGCCCGGCGAGAATCTCGGAGTCGAGGTTTCTTTGAACGACGGCAGTCTGCAATGCGCTGAGTTCAAACTTTGCAGCAGACTCTGCCGCGTCTGCCTCTGCCAAGAGCCGAGCAACTTCTTGATCGTGCGCCCTCTGGGTCTCGGCCAACCGCTCAGCGCTCTCTGCCCGAACAGCGGCAGCAGCGAATTCACCAGCTCCTAACCGGACTTGTTCGATGATGTACGGGAGCCGCTCCGGGGTCACATCTTCAGGGTCAGCTCGAACCGCGCGCATCAATGCACGTTCGCCTTCGCGATCCTCAAGCAATGCAGCAAGGTGATCGGCTCCGTCCTTCCCGTGCAGATCGAGGGCAAGGTTGTACGCCTTCGCCTTTACATCGGGGCGCGGGCGGACGGCTGCCGAGCAATGCGCTAGCAGTCGCGCCCTCGACATTTGCCCATTACCAATACCTCGGCGAAGCCAAAGATAGCCCGCCAGTTGCTTGTCAGACATGGCCACTTGCGCCCATCGTTCAGCAATCGACTGACTGTGCTTTCCCTGTCCTTTTAGCCAAATTCTCCACGCATCGTTGGCAATCTTTACCAATGCCGTGTTTCTCGCGATGAACAGAGCTTTACTGTCACAAATGCGAAAGCATGCACTACTCGAATCTCGAATTTTCAACATAGACCATATCGATCGCTCGTCATGTTGACGCGCCTCGTCGTTTGGCCAAGACAGCATGCGTCGAGTCATTTCGACCTGAATATCACCATAGGTACCGGTTGATCTTCGAAACAGCGCGACATCAGGATCTTTGTGAACTTCGATACCGATTGCTACCGCGCGCAACGCAATGTTGTCTTTCAGCGCATTCAAAATATGCGGCTTAGCGGACGTCCCCCAGTGCGATGTCTTTTGAGCGATTCCAGAACGGGCAGATGCAAGTTGCGCGGCCACTACCGACTCGGCCTCCATGACACAGTCATCAAGCACGGCTGGCAAGGCGCCACTTTCCTTAACCATGTCTAACAACTCTCGGCCGTACTCAGCATAGTCGGCGTTGACCCCAAGTACATCCAGCAGCAGTGGCGAATCCATGTAGATGACCATGCCGTTCAACCCGTCTGGTGACCCAGATGGTTCGCTGAAGCACGCCAATGCTTCCGCTGCCATGTTGGCGAAAGCGATGTCTGAAACTCGTCCAAAAAGGGTTTGATTGTTGTCGCGTAGATCAAGCAAGAACTGGGCGACTTGATAATCCAGTCGCAGATCGCGGCGCTCGTTCGCATCAAGCAATTGGGGCGCCAAAGTAAGGGTACTGGTCCCCCGCTTCGCAGCCGTAGAGCCTTCGCGCCGGTGCAACAAGCGCATCGAGTCGACATGCAATAAGCGATCGAGAAACTCCTTCTGAAGCGCGATTTCCTCCATCTCCACCAGCAACGGGTCGGTACGGCAGACAGTGACAAATTGAGCCAAGACCTGATCAATCTCCGGCTCCGACACCGCAAGGGCGCTATCGTCTTCCGCACCGGGCTGAGGGGTGCGGTAGCGATAAACCGTCGAAGATGCATGTCCACTGAGTGCTTCCAAGAGGCCTTCTTTTTCCAGCTGTTCAGCCAGCCCCAGTGCGGCGAGGCGAGGAATATGGAGGCCAAACATCCCAGCTACTGATGCAGAAAACTTGGCGGCATCGAATAATTCGCCGGCATGCACTTTACAGACCGATGCAAAAAATGGTGTTAGCGCTTGAATTGGACCTGCGCCAGGCTTATGGAGGCGATCCGCCAATGCGCAATAGGCAAGTAGCGCGCTTTTTGGTTTACTGGAGATAGGCACGTTTTATATCCAATTCTTATTTGCTAATTTTCAGTCGAGAGGTAAAACCCTGTAGAAATCGCGTGCGCGGCGTTATCAAGCTCGCAATACCTCTTCCGCCATATTGTCCAATCTCGTCTTTACGTCCCGCCAGTTCGGCATGTGACGACCCAGCGTCCGATAGAAGTTTGGACCGTGGTTGTGGTGCAGCAGGTGATTAAGCTCGTGCAGCATCACGTAGTCGATGCATTCGCGAGGCGCCTTCACCAGCCAGGGATTCAGCGTGATTCGACCAGCCGGTGAGCAACTGCCCCACTGGGAGGTCATGAACTTAAGCCGCGTTGGCGGCAGATGGCGAAGCCAGCGCAATGGTGCTGCCACGGCCGCAAGCCGCTGTGAGAACACTTCGCGCGCACGCTGCCGATACCAGTTCTCCAGCGCACGGCGAACGCGATCAATCGACCGTTCAACTACGGTAACAACGACAAAACCTCCTCGCATGCTGGCGCTGTCCAGCGTGTCGGGCGCAACGACGACTCTCAGCCGGTAGCGCCGCCCCAGATACAGCAGCGACTCGCCGCTGACGTACTCGCGCCCCTGCAAGCCACCATGCCGTTCACGCGCGGCCTCGACGTGCCGACTGATCCAGAGCGACCGCTTGCGCACAGCCGCCAAAACGCTCGCCGGCGTGGCGCCGCGGGGTGCATCCACCAGCACCCTTCCATCCGGCTCCACATGTATCGCGACACGCGGCAACCGCCGATCAGGCTGAACGCGCACGCGGAAGCGGATGATCTCGTCGCCATAGCGAATGCGCTGCTCCCCGGCCAACCCGCGAGCTACATCCGTCATGACCGGCTCAGCCCGATGCGGGTGATCTGGATCACCTGCTCAACCACCTGGCGCGCGCTTTCCAGGCCCAGCGCGCTGAACAGCATCGGCAACAGGCCCTTGCGGATCGCGGCCTCGATGTTCTGCGGGTTGAGCGAGTGCTCGGCCACCGCATCGCGCACGATCCCGTCGATGGCGACCGCATGCTCGATCAACTTGACGTGTGCTGCCTCGTCCATGGCGTCGCAGGCCTGATCGCCCAGCACCAGCCGGATGGCGCCAAAGTAGGCCTTGGCGTGCGGGTTGTCGTCCAACGCCGAAGGCACGCCCGGCGTCTTGCGCGCGGCGAGCTGATCCTCGAAGTCCTTGAACAGCGCGTACTGCTTCAACGGATGGTCGAACATGGCCTCCGCCTCGGCGATGGCCTGACGCAGCAGTTCACCGAACACCTTCTGTGCATACGGGTCCTCGGCCAACTCCTGCTCGATCGTCTTGCGCAGCCGGGTGCGGATCAGGTCAGTTTCGTTGCGCGTCTTCTCTTCAGACCACTGCTCGGGGTCTTCGGCCCGGCCGAGCTGGTGCACCAGGTACACGCCGTCGGGCTCGCGAACCTCTTTACCGATCACCTGCTTGTCGACCAGCCGGCGGATCTGCTCTTCGTAGCTGCTGTAGTCCACCGTCTCCATCGCGTCGCGGCGGGCGGTCTGGCGCAGCTCGGTGAAGAAACGCAGATCGCTCTTGTAGCGCGCGATCAGCGCCTCGGAAAAGCTCTTGTCCTCGAAGAAGCTGCGGCTGGACAGGGCCGTCTGCAGGCACAGGCCGAATTCGGTCAAGGCCGAGTAGAAGTCGTCACGCAGTTTCTGGCGTTCGTCGTACTCCTCGCCGTCAGCCGCCGTCACGAACTTTGGCGTCAGCACCTGGCGGAACTGCTCGCGGTCGAGCTTGTTGACCACGCCCTTGAAAAACGACCACAGGCGGTCATGCAGCGCAGGCAGGCGCTTGTACTCGGTGCCGAAGTTGCGATACAGGCCGTCGATGTCGGCCACGTCGAAGCCGCCCTGGGTGCGTGTCTCCAGGTCCTGATAGGCGCGGATCGCTGTGTCCAGCTCCTTCAGGATGCCGCGGTAGTCCACCAGTACGCCGTAGCGCTTGTCGTCGTGCAGGCGGTTCACTCGCGCCACCGCCTGGATCAGGTTGTGACCCTTCAGCGGCTTGTCGATATACAGCACGGTGTTGCGCGGCTCATCGAAGCCGGTGAGCAGCTTGTCCACCACGATCAGCAGGTCGGGCCCGTCGTCTGTGCCAAAGTCGCCGACGATTTGCTTCTCGTAAGTCTCGGCGTCCAGGCCGCTCGCCAGCACGGTCTGCTTCCACCACTTCTGCACCTCGGGGAGCGTGTCTTCGTCGACCTCGGCGTTGCCTTCGCGCGTGTCGGGCGGCGAGATCACGATGGCGCTGGTGACCAGGCTCGTGTCGTCCAGCGCCTTCTTGTAGCGGATGGCGTCGAGCTTGCTGTCGGTGGCCACCTGGCCCTTCAGGCCCAGGCCAAGCGCCTTGATGTTCTCGCTAAAGTGGGTGGCGATGTCCCATGCAATCAGCTCAATGCGGCCCGCGGCGCCGTAGATCGCGCCCTTCTTGGCGAACTTCTTCTTCAGGTCGGCGCGCTGGGCGTCGCTCAGGCCCGCAGTGATCTTGTCGAACCAGCGGTTGACAGCCTCTTCGTTGATCGTCAGCTCGGGCACGCGCTCTTCGTACAGCAGCGGTGCCACCGTCTCGTCCTCCACCGCGCGCTGCATGGTGTAGGCGTGCACGATGGGACCAAACTTGTTGGAGGTCTTCTCGTCCTTCAGCAACGGCGTGCCGGTGAAGGCGATGTAGGCCGCACGGGGCAGCGCCTTCTTCATGCGCTCGTGCGTCTCGCCGCCATGGCTTCGGTGCCCTTCATCCACCAACACGATCAGGTTGGCCGAGTCGTTGCGGCACTCCGGCAGCTTGGACGCCGAGTTGAACTTGTGCACCAGCGTGAACGTGATGCGTTCCGTGCCGCTACCGATGCGCCTGGCCAAGTCGCGCCCCGTCATCGCCCGGCTCTTCTCACCGTCCTTCTGCGACGCGATGGCCGAGCCGAAGGCACCGCCCGAGATGAAGTTACGCGACAACTGCCCTTCAAGGTCCACGCGGTCGGTCACCACCACCACGCGGCACTCTGCCAGCGCATCGACCAGCAGCAGCGCCTTGGTCAGGAACACCATCGTGAAGCTCTTGCCCGAGCCCGTGGTGTGCCAGACCACACCACCCTCGCGGCCGCCGTCGGGTCGAACCTGCCGGATGCGCGACAGCAATGCGCGGATACCGAAAAACTGCTGGTAGCGCGCGACGATCTTGCCGACCTTGCGGTCGAACAGCACATAGCTGCGAAGGAATTCGAGCAGGCGGGCTGGCGTCAGCAGACTGCACAGCAGACGATCCTGATCGGTGGGCTCCATGGGGTGGGACCACAGCGACACGAAGTGCGCCGCCAGGCTGGCCGGCTTGCCCGCGAACAACCGGCTGCGCACCTCAGGCGGCAGCGGTGCGTTCTTCACCGCAGCCTGGTGGGCCGCATCGAACTCTTCCTCCCGCCAGCGCGCCCAGAACTTGGCCGCCGTGGCGGTGGTGCCGTAGCGGCCTTCGGTCTGGCTCACCGCCATCAGCAGTTGCGCGTAGCCGAAGAGTTGCGGAATCTCGTCGGGCCGTTGGTTGCGCAGGTGCTGGCTGATGCCCTCGGCCACCATCGACTTGCCGGCATGCGTGGACTCGGGCCGCTTGGCCTCGATCACCACCAGCGGCAGGCCGTTGACGAAGCACACGACATCCGGCGTACGGTGATGCGTGCCCTGGGCCGACAGCACCTCCAGCTCTTCGGTCACATCCCAGCGGTTGGCCGCAGGGTCGGCCCAGTCGATGACGGCAATGGTGGGCTGGTGCTTCTTGCCGTCCGGCATGAACTCGGTGACGGTGATGCCCAGCGCCAGCTTCCCGTACAGCCGCTCATTGGCGGGCAGCAGCCCTTCGGCCAGGCTGACGGCCGACAGTTCGCGCACCACCTGCTCGATGCCGCTGCTGGACAGCGGGTACCACTGGCCCTTGTACTCGTAGCGCCGGGTCTGCAGCACCTCGACCAGGCGAGACCGCAAGATGACCTCGCGCGTACTGCCGCGCAGCGCCAGGGCCTGGGCCGTGGTCAGGAAGTTCCAGCTGAGGTTGCACAGCAGATGCAGTGCCGGAAGGTGGGCGGCGTATTGCTCCTTCGAGTTGGGTGCGGCGGCGGTCATGGCGTGGTCTCGGCGGTGGGAAGACGGACGCGACGCTTGCCGGTGAGAAGGTCGGCCATCAGTGCGGTCTTCTCTTGCTTGAGCCGCTCGATCTGCGCTGCGATAAGTTCCACTTCTCGCCTTGCGATATTAAGGACCTCGACAATGCGGAGCTGCACGGGGAGCGGCGGAATGTTGAACGGCCATTTCAGCCAGCGCTCGGTCCTGAAAATCATCTTCTCGACATGCACGCCGATGCTTGAGTGGAAGCAGGTCTGCTGAAAGTAGCGCGACTCGGACAGGTAGCGCAGGAAGCGCAGATCGATCTGCCCGTCGCTGTTCAGCACCGCGTACTCGTTGGAGACGACCGCGCCGTCCAATTCGGCGGGCACGATGCCACAAGCGCCGTGCACGATCTGCCGCTTGGAAATCAGGAAGTCGCCAGTGCAGGCGTAGAACTGTGTAGGCGTCTTAATCTCGCGTCCGGTCAGGGACTCGCGCAACTCGACGCCACCGCGCGAACGCTTCACCGTCACAAGCCGGTAGGTGTCGTTCCGATTCAGCGCTGCGGGCCGGCGCACTTCGGTTAGGTGGCGACCCAGCGATATGCGCTGCCAGCCTGCAGGTGTGGCCGGAAGGTTGGGGATGCCAGGCTGCACAGAGGCGGGATAACCGCCGTTGTCGTTAGCGCGACTTGCGTCTGGATTCGCTGGCGGAAGATGTAGCGTTATTGCGAGCAGTGCTTGCCACTGCACATCACGGTTGGCGAGACTGGCCTCCATAGTGGAAACTGCATCGCCCCAGGTAGTGAGAATTCGCGCGACTTGCCGCTGCTCCTCAACTGGCGGCACCAGAACTTCCACTTCTTTCAGGATGCCACCACTCAAGTTCTGCTGAGTGCCGGCGTTGCCCAGTTCCCTGAGCGCTTCGTACTGCGCCGACAGGTAGTGGAAGTAGAAGTCCGGATCGTGTCCGTCGTGTAGCAGGATCGCAGCGCAGGCTTGGTTCGTAGAAGCCTGGATGCCGAGCTTCGCGACCTGCCCTCGCGTCTTGCCCTGACCGTACATCGCCATCAGCAGCGTCCTCGGCGGGAACAGCCTGGCCGATGAGTTCTTCAGGCCCGCCTCGGTGATCTTTTCGACCGTGTCGGTGATGGTGTTGAATTGAATCTCGCCCGTTGTCACCCAGGGCACGTTCCCGCCCCAGTAGCTCGGCTCCGAGCGATCCGGTGTACCACCGGAGCTGATGCGGGCGATTTCGCCAAGCGTGCTGCGGTGCCATCTGTCAGGCAGCATCGCTCGGTCCCTTCTTCGCAAGCGGTGGCTCGGCCTTCTCAACGGGTAGGCTGTCATTCATAGCCCAGCTCCTTGAGGTAGGCGTCCATTTGGACCTCCAGCCTCGCCAGTTCAGCCTTGAGCTGCTCGCGCTCGCGCTTCACGGCCATCAGGTCGATCTCGGCCTCTGCCTCGAAGGTGTCGACGTAGCGCGGGATGTTGAGATTGAAGTCGTTCTCGGCAATCTCGGCCGGTGTGGCCAGATAGGCGTAACGCGCCACGGGCTGGCGCGCTGCGACAGCGTCCAGGATGCGCTGCAGGTCGGCCTCGCGCAACAGGTTCTGGTTCTTGCCGGCCTCGAAGTCGCGGCTGGCGTCGATGAATAGCACCTTGTCGTCGGCCTTGTGCTTGCGGAGTACCAGCACCGCTGCAGGGATGCCGGTCCCGTAGAACAACTTCTCAGGCAGGCCGATCACCACGTCGAGCAGGTTTTCTTCAATCAGCTTCTGGCGGATGCGCCCTTCGGCCGCGCCGCGGAACAGCACGCCGTGCGGCACCACCACGGCCATGCGGCCAGTGCCCGGTTTCATGGTCTCGACCATGTGCAGGATGAAGGCGTAGTCCCCCTTGGTGCGCGGCGGCAGGCCGCGGCGGAAGCGGCTGAACTTGTCGGCCTCGGCGCCTTCGAAGCCCCACTTCTCCAGGCTGAAGGGTGGGTTGGCCACCACGATGTCGAAGTGCTTCAGGCTGGCCGTGCCGTCCAGCAGCTTGGGGTTGCGGATGGTGTCGCCCCACTCGATGCGGTGGTTGTCCTCGCCGTGCAGGAACATGTTCATCTTGGCCAGCGCCCAGGTACTGCCGATGGCCTCTTGCCCGTACAGCGCGTACTTGCGAGCGCCAGTGCGCTGGCGGATCAGACGGCCGCACTTCATCAGCAGCGAGCCCGAGCCGCAAGTGGGGTCGCAGATCTCGTCACCGGGCTGCGGGTCCATCAGCCGCGCCATCAGCGTGGACACCTCGGGCGGCGTGTAGAACTCGCCGGCCTTCTTGCCACTGGTGGACGCGAAGTTCTTGATCAGGAACTCGTAGGCGTTGCCGATCACGTCGAGCTGGCCGACACGGCTTTCGCGCAGGTTCAGTTCGGGCTTCGCAAAGTCTTCCAGCAGGTGGCGCAGGATGTCGTTCTTCTGCTGCTCATCGCCCAGCTTGTTGCTGTTGAAGCTGATGTCCTGAAACACATCCCGCAGCTTGCCGAGGTTGGCCTCTTCGATGGCATGCAGCGCCTTGTCGATGCGTTCGCCATTGCCCGGCGTGTGCCGCAGTGCATGCAGCGCGTAGAAGCTGGCGCTGGCGGGCAGCACGAAGCGCTCGTTCTTGAGCATCTCCTCGATCAGCTCGGGGTGGTCGCCGTACTGCTGCTTGTAGTTGTCGTAGTGGTCTTGCCAGACATCGGACACGTACTTCAGGAACAGCATGGTCAGGACGTAGTCCTTGTAGATGCTGGGGTCCACCGTGCCGCGGAAGGTGTCGCAGGCGGCCCAGACAGCGCCGTTGATGTCGTCCTGGCTCACGCTTGTCTTGTTCACAACGAGGTCGTTCATTTCTGGTCCTGCATGCGGGTATGGGTTGCGGGCACGCCCAAGTGTTCGGCGATCGCCTGGAGCTGCTGTTCGCGGTTGTTGATGAGTCGCTGCAAGGCTCGGCGCTCCCGCTGTGCCAGTTCGGCCAGGGCGACGATGCGGCGCTGTTCTTCGATCGCAGGAATCGAGAGCGCGAGTTGCTCCAGCACGGGTCGGCGAATGCTGAGTTGGCTGCTGCCTTCGGCAGCCTGCAGCAGCTGACGCTGGCAAGGGGACTGGTTGATCTGCCAGGCCAGGAAGTGAGGGTCGACCTGAGCTGCGGCGTGGACGCGGAGGTGGAAGAACGCCGGCACGCACACGGCATGGCTTGGCGGCGGTCCAGCACACACGGCGTAGAACCGGGCGCCCTTGGCTGCGAAGAGGATGTCGCCCTCGTGGATCCAGTCAGGCTGCTTGCGCCCGGCGAGGCGGGTTCGGATCGCGCTGGCCCAGTCCACGCCGATCTCCGGCCCGACATCCTTCATCTGCACGACCAGGACATCGCCGTTGACGACCTCTTCGACCGTCGTGCGGAAGGGGTAGCCGGCCTGCAACGAGGCCACTTCCGCCAGAACGAAATTATTCGCATCAAACGCCATACCGCAATCGTAACTGCAAGAATCGTCGATGGAAAGAAGCTTTTGCAACTTATCGATTGATGCGAATTTTCGTGACCGAATCTAGAGGCTCGTTCCGGTCGAGCCGCTCTGCCCGAGGCTCAGCTCAGCGGTGCGGCCCGATGTCGGCCGGTTTGACCTGCGGCGCGGGCTCGGGCCCCTGCCTCCTCGGCTCTGCAGCCGGCGTCAATGGCATGTCCCTCACAAAGGCAGCGATGGACTTCGCGAGGTTCCGGTCTGCCGGGTCGCCGGACATCGCCAGCGCCTTACCCAGGTGCATCCAGGCTTCGACTGCCTGCGCTCGGGTCGCCTGCGCCGCGGCGGTTGCCTTGGACCCCGGGCGAGTCGTTCTCAGGCGTCCATCCTGCCGAGCCTTCAGCCGCCACAGGGTGTCGTAGTTTCGGTCTCGCCCACGCGTGGCCTGGCGCGTCGCTTCCGCCTCGATCCCTTGATCGCGCAGCTTCTCGGCAAAAGTCTCGCGCCACCGGTGCAGATCGGCCTTGCGCGGGTTCAGTCGCTTGCCGTGCTTTGACTCTGCCCGCACGCTGATGTGCACATGCGGGTTGGCCTGGTGGTCGTGCAGCACCATCACGTACTTGTGGTCGGCCAGCTCGATCTGCGCGAACTCGCGCGCCGCGCGCTGCACGGTCAACGGGTCAGTGCCACGCGGCATCGACAGCATGATGTTGAAGGCCTCGCGCCGCTGGCCGGGTTCAGCAGCGTCGT
>Ga0105049_10010417_pt1 | contig 10670 bp, 9 predicted proteins | sample MAT06_FD_78087 | JGI IMG/M metagenome (GOLD analysis project Ga0105049, IMG submission 78087) | Freshwater microbial communities from Lake Fryxell liftoff mats and glacier meltwater in Antarctica - MAT-06 | ecosystem: Environmental > Aquatic > Freshwater > Ice > Liftoff microbial mat | place... | reverse complement strand
CGCCTCCGTTGCCGCCGCCGCCGCCCGTATCTTCGGAGCGGCCGCAACCAGCGGCCACGAGGGCGAGGACGAGCAGCAGCAACAAGGACCGTACAGTGCGAGTTCGATGCATGGTGGGTGTATCTCCTAGGTGGGGGACGGGGTGGAAGGGGTTGGGTTGGGAACGTCGTTGGCGCTCGGCGGAGGCGCTGGCGGCGCGGCCCGACGCTTGAGCACGTAGGCCTTGAGTCGCAGGTAGCCGCCGACGATGCCGTCGGGTAGGACGTAGACGACGACGATCAGCGCGCCGCCCAGTAGCGCCGGTGCCATGGCCTCGGTGTCGGAGGTGCGACGACGGATGGCCACCAGCAGCATGGACCCGAGCAGCGGGCCCGCAATGGTGGCGGTGCCACCGATGACGACGGCGATCAAGAACTCGATCGAGCGCTGGAAGTAGAGCAGCGGGTTGGCGGCATTCGCGGCCCGATCGACCAGGACCGACAGCGAACCGGCAACGCCGGCGTAGGCCGCCGACAAGGCAAAGGTCGAGATCTTCACCCCGGCGACGTTCACGCCCACCGTGGAAGCGGCCACCTCTTGGTCGCGCACGGCGATCATGGCCCGACCGGCCCGGCTGCGCAGCAGGTTCCAGGCCAAGAAGTAGAGCAGCGCCATCACGAGGAGCACCACGTAGTAGCGGTAGATGTCGTCGGCCATGGAACTGATGGTGGAAGACACCTGCAGGCGGGTGGGCTGAAGCAACGGCACCCCGCCCGGACCTTCGACGAACTTCTCGACGACGCGCGGGAACAGCACGGCGAGGCCCAAGGTGATGAGCGCCAGGTAGAGGCCCTTGACCCGCAGTGCCGGGAAGCCCACCACCACGCCCACACCTGCCGAGATCAGCGCAGCCACCGGGATGGTGGCCTCGATGGGCCACCCGTGGTCGACCACCAAGATTGCCGAGGTAAAGGCTCCGATGCCGAAGAAGGCGCCGTGCCCGATGGAGATCTGCCCGTTGAACCCCGTGAGCAGGTTGAGCCCCATCGCCGCAATGGCCAGGTACATGACCTGAGCGAACACGGTGTTGATGTCGGGATCGTTGAAGTAGGGCAACGCCAAAGCAACGGCGGCGAGCACGATGCCAGCAACGATGCGGAACCAAGGCAGCTTCGTCATCACACCCGCTCCACGATGTTGCGGCCGAACAAGCCGTTGGGCCGCACGAGCAGAACGATGAGGATCAACGCAAACGGCACGGCCAGCTCGATACCGTCGAGGAAGCCCACGTACTGGATGGTGAGCGAGTCGGCAACGCCCACGATGAGACCTCCGACGACGGCGCCGAGCGGACTGTCGAACCCACCCAGCGCAGCAGCCGCGAACGAGAACACGAGCACCTGCTGCATGAGCGACGTGTCGAAGGCTCCCGTGCCCCGGCTGGCCGCCAGCGTTCCGGCCACCGCGCCCAGCGCCGCGGCCAGCGCCCACCCGAGCATGAGCATCGCTCCCGGGTTGATGCCCACGAGCTTGGCTGACTCGGGGTTGGAGGCCACCGCCCGCAGCGACAGGCCGATCTTCGTCTTCTGCAACAGGATCCACAGCAGCAGGCACTCGATGGCCAGCACGGCGGCTCGTCCGACGATGGCCTTCTGTATTCCGATGCCCGGTACGTCGCCCGACGGGAACAGCAGCGGCATCTGCAGCGCCTCTTGGCCGGGCTTGATGAAGATGAGCGCGGCGAGCGCGTTGATGGCCAAGAACATGCCCAGGGTGATGATGACCACGCTGAGCGGGTTCTTGGTGGGACCCTCGACCGGACGGATGATGATGCGCTCGATGAGCCCGCCGGCGATGAACGACAGCACGATCGACACCAGCAAGGCGGGCACGATGCCCAGCCCCTGATCGGTGAACCACCAGGTGACGAAGGTGGAGAACAAGGCCATCTCACCTTGGGCGAAGTTCAACAGCCCGGTGGTGCGGTAGATGATGACCAGGGCGAGGGCCACCGAGGCGTACACCACGCCGGTGCCGATGCCGTTGAAGAACTGATCGATGAAGAGCCCCATCAGAACCCCAGGTACGCCTTGCGAACGTCTTCGTCGGCAGCGAGCTCGTCGGATGTCCCCTGGGCCACGATGCGCCCGGTCTCCAGCACGTAGCCCCGGTGCGCAATCTCGAGCGCCAGACCAGCGTTTTGCTCTACGACCAACATGGTGAGTCCTTCGGTGCGGTTGATCTCCCCGAGGCGATCGAACAGATCACGGGTGATGAGCGGTGCCAGCCCGAGCGATGGTTCGTCGAGCAACAAGAGCCGGGGCCGAGACATCAGCGCACGGGCGATGGCCAGCATCTGCTGCTCGCCGCCCGACATGGAACCTGCCGCTTGGGTTCGGCGCTCGGCCAGGCGCGGAAACGCCTCGTACCACCGGTCAAGGTCGGCCTCGGTTCCTTGGTCCTTGCGGGAGATGGCACCCAGGCGAAGGTTCTCGTCGACCGACAGATCGCCGAACGTGCCCCGCCCCTGAGGCACGTGGGCGATGCCGGCGCGGGCGATGGCCTGCGTGGCAGAGCCGCTGATGCTGGACCCATCGAAGATCACCTCGCCGGAGCAACGGTCGAGCATGCCGCAGATGGCTCGCAGCGTGGTGGTCTTGCCCGCGCCGTTGGCGCCGAGGATCACTCCGACCTCACCCTCGTCGACCGAAAGCGAGAGCTTCTCGAGCACATTCACCTGTCCGTAGCCGCCGCTTACGGCACGCAGTTCGATGAGGCTCATGCCGGGGTCCCCAGGTAGGCCTCGATGACCTTGGGGTCGTTGCGGATGTCGGCGGGAACCCCTTCGGCGATCTTGCGACCAAAGTCCATGACGACGATGTGATCCGAGATGTTCATCACCATCGCCATGTGGTGCTCGACGAGCAGGACAGTGAGGTGGAACTGGTCGCGGATCTCGCGGATGGTCTCGCCGAGTTCATCGACCTCGCCGTGGGTGAGGCCATTGGCCGGCTCGTCGAGCATCAGGAGCTTCGGTCGCGCCGCCAGTGCCCGGGCGAACTCGAGGCGCTTGAGCGTGCCGAACGGCATCCCGACGGCTCGCCGCCCGGCAAGGTGCCCAAGCGACAAACGATCGAGGATCTCAAGGCACTCGGCGCGCAGCCGTTTCTCCTCCTTCGCCACCCCGAGGCGCAGCATGGCTCGCCCCGGTCCCACCTCGCCACCCGTATGCGCGCCCACCATCACGTTCTCGAGCACCGTGAGCGCAGGGAACAGCGCCAGGTTCTGGAAGGTTCGGGCCATGCCGATACCGGCGATGCGGTGAGGGGCAAGCGCCAACAGGTCAGACCCGTCGAAGGTCACTGTGCCCGTGTGCGCCTCGTACAGGCGGCTGAGCACGTTGAACATGGTGGTCTTGCCCGCGCCGTTGGGGCCGATCAACGCGCAGATCTGGCCAGCGTCGACGGAGAAGCTCAGGCCATCGAGCGCGACCACGCCGCCGAAGCGCACCTCAATGTCATGTACGTCGAGCAGGGCCACGTCCTGCGTTCCCCTTGTGTTCGTCCCCAGGTCACCAGCCCGGTCCTGGGAGGTGATGGCGGTCACACTAGCCACGACCGGGCATAGGTCGGAAGAGAACCGGTTCTACCGAGCACCCATGAACATCACTCGGAGCTGGTCGTACGCCTCGATGCACCGGCCCGCCCCGAGCACCACGGCCTCGAGCGGTTGGTCCACCAACGTGACCGGGATCTCGGTCTCCGCGGCCAAGCGGTGAGCCAAGCCCCTCAACATTCCTCCGCCGCCCACCAGGTGCATGCCGCGGACGATGAGGTCGTGGGCCAGCTCCGGCGGCGCCTCACCCAAGCAGGAGATGACCGAGTCCACGATGGCGCTGACCGGCTCGGAGATGGCCTCGCGCACTTCTTCGGGCGACAGGATCACCGTCTTGGGCAACCCGCTCATGAGGTCTCGGCCGCGAACCTCGGCCTTGATCTGGTCCTGCACCGGCCAGGCCGATCCGATGGAGACCTTGATCTCCTCGGCGGTGCGCTCGCCCACCGCGATCCCGTACTCACGACGGATGAAGGTCTGGATGGCGGCGTCGATGTCGAACGACCCGACGCGCACCGCTTGGAGCGCAACGACGCCTCCCAAGCTGATGAGCGCCGTCTCGGAAGTACCACCGCCAACATCGACCACCATGTTGGCGACGGGCTCGTTGACCGGCAGGTAGGCGCCGAGCGCAGCCGCCATGGGCTGCTCGATGAGTTGCGCGTCGGCGGCGCCCGCCCGGCGGGCCGCCTCGGTGACCGCTCTGCGCTCGACCTCGGTGATGGCCGACGGCACGCAGATGACGACCCGGGGCCGGTTGAACTTGGAGACGCCCGCTCGCTGCAGCAGGAGCCGGATCATGCGCTGGGTCACGTCGAAATCGGTGATGGCGCCTTGGCGCAGGGGCCGCACGGCCACGATGTAGCCCGGCGTGCGGCCGATCATCTGCCACGCCTCCTGGCCCATGGCCAGCACGTCGCCGGTCTGCTGGTTGAGGGCGATGACCGACGGCTCATTGAGCACGATGCCCTGGCCCTTGGCGTAGACGAGCGTGTTCGCAGTACCGAGGTCGATGGCGAGGTCGCGAGCCATCAGTCGCTCATCTCAGCTTGGCCTGGATCCGATGGGGGCCTACGGGGTGCGGGCCGGGACCCTCCGGCCGGTCGCGGGCCTTCGCCCGGGCGCTCCGGTCGACGCTGCACGGGCGCAGCATCGGGCGACAAGGCGCTCATCTCTCGACGGAAGGCATCGATCCCGGATTCAACCGAGGTGGGCTGTCGGTTTCGCATCCAGATGGCGAGGGCGTACACGGTGACGACCAGGGCTGGCAGCAGGAGGAACAGGAGGATCCTCACGGCGCCGCAACCCGCGACGCGTGGAGTCCGGCGACGTCGTGGCCCTGGCGGTGGTCGCAGCGGCCCCAGTCGTCGTGGCCACCCTCCCAGTGCTCGCGCTTCCAGATTGGGGCGGTGGCCTTGACCTCGTCGATGGCCCACCGAGCGGCATCGAACGCTGCGTCGCGATGGGGGGCAGCGACGGCCACGACCACCGCCGCATCGGTGACGGACAGGGCCCCGGTGCGATGCCACAGCGCGATGCGACGAACGTCTGGGTGGCGTCGGCGCGTCTCCGCCGCCACCACGGCGAGGATCGGAACGACGTGCTCGTCGTACGCTTCGTACTCGAGCAGGTGGACGCCGGTGCGGTCCCCGGCGTGGTCCCGGGCGGTGCCGACGAAGGTCACCGACGCACCGCAATCGGCGGTCACCTCCCAAGCAGAGGCTCGCTCGGGCTCCAGATCGTGGGCCGCGCACACCAACCAATCGTCACCGCGGGGCGGTGACCACGTGGTGTCAACCTCCACGGCCATGGGGTCATCGTAGGCGTGCGTGCCCGCGGCTTCCCGACGCGTCGCGATCGGTAGCGTTGCCCGCCATGGCACCGGACAAGGAGACCCCCGACGATCTCCCGCGCCGCAACCGCCCGATGCACCCAGACGACCGCATCTGGCGCCACCCATCGGAGCTGGCGCACGGCACCCAACCACCTGCCGCGTGGGGCCCATCGCCAAGCTCCGCCCCGCGCCGGTCGAGCACCCCGGCGATCGTCGGTGCGTGCCTCACCGGCGTTGCCCTGACCTTCGGGGTGCTCTGGCTGGCCCGGCCGGTCGTGGTCAAGAACGAGCAGGCCCGCGAGCCAGCCAGCAGCACCGTCGCCACCACCATCGCCCGGTTCGTGGCTGCGGAGCTGCCCACTGCCTCGTTGACCAGAGAAGTTGCGCCGGCGCTGGTCGAGGTGCAGGTGGAGGTTGGCGGTCAGTGGTCCGCCGGAACTGGTGTGCGCATTGACTCCTCCGGCTCCATTGCGGTGGCGACACCGCTACTGAGCGGGGCTGGCCAATTGGTGATCACGAGCGGGGGCAAGAAACGAGTCGCCACCCAATTTGCATCGGACCCCGCCACGGGGATGACCGTGGTCCGCAGTAGCGATCGCTCCGGAAGAACCCTCGACGTTCGGGAGGCATTGGTTCGCCCCGGTCAACCCGTCGCGGTGGTGGGCATGGGGTCCGCCGGCAACTCCTCCGATCCATGGGCTCTACCGGTCACGGTGACGGCGACCGGGGTGCGGTCCGTCGCCGATGACCTCGTGCTGCACGACGCCATCGAGCTCGATCGCACGCTGCCGGCCGAAGCCGTGGGGTGTCCGGTCATCGACGCGAAAGGCGCCCTCGTCGGGTTCGTGATAACCCCCTCGGACGCGAGTGGGCGCGGGGTCGTGGTTCCTGCGGCCGAAGCCATGGCGGCGGCGCGGGACCTCTCCGTCTTTGGCGAAGTCCGGCGAGCATGGCTCGGCGTCCAGGCCACCGACCTTGACCCTGCCGTTGCGGCCGAGCTCGCAGTGGTCGGTGGGGCTGTGATCGATGACGTCGACGAGCTGGCGCCGGCGTGGACAGGCGGCCTCCGTGTCGGCGATGTCCTCACGAAGGTCGAGGATCGCACGATTCTCGACGCCAGCGATCTGGTGCTCGCCATTCGGGCGAGCCGACCGGGGGACGAGGTCGAGGTGCTGTGGATTCGTGACGGTGTGGAGCGGCGAGCAGCGATCATCCTCGGCGGCTGACCGAAGGCCCGGAGGTGATCAACCTCGGCGCCGCCGACGGGCGCGTCGAGCGAGCGTGCCGATCCCGACCGCAAGGGCCAGGCCGGCCCCGCCGGCGATGCCCAGTGCGAGCTCATGGCGACGCTGCGGCGAGATCGACTCCAGCGGCGACGCCTCGTGGCCCATGACGTAGGCCTCCTCGTTGCTCAAAGTGGCCGACCACCCCAGTTCAACGAGACGATCGTTGGCCACCACCCACGGATGGCGCACGTACGGGAGGATGCCCGGAGGCGTCGGCGCCAATCCAAGCCGCCATCGCCAGCTCGCGATCTTGAGGGCCACGGGCTCGGGCAACCGCAGGCGCGGCACCGGGTCGAGCGCCCGACGCTGCGTGGGCGTGAGCCACCCATCGGGTGCCACGTTGAGCGGGCCGTCGTAGCCCCCCGCCCAGGCCGCCACCACGGCCGCCGCCAAGTCGGCCACATGAAGGAACTGGCCCGGTGTGTCATCTGCGGTGGGCACGTCGGCGGCGGCATCGAGCGCTGTCGCCAGCCAACCCAGGTAACCGTCATCGACAACCGGAGCGGGCCGGAGCCGGGCCACGGTTGCGTCGGGGTGATCGGCCCGCCAGTCGGCGACCAGCCGCTCGATCTCGGCAAACTGCACGGCGGCTGCCAGTTCCGGGTGCGGCCGCAGGGGCGCCTCCTCGGTGAGTGGCACAGGGTTGTTGGCCCATGGCCCATACACCGTGGCGCTCGACAACATCACCAGGCGGTCGATTCCCATCGCATCGGCTGCGGCCAGGACCCGGCGGGCCACCGCCACGTCGACCGCGTCATCGATCTCGGGGCCTTCGATCGCCGGACCGAAGACTGATGCCAGGTGGATGATGGCGTCGGCCCCGTCGAAGGCAGCGTCGAGGTCCGCCGTGAACAAGTCGATGGGCTTCACGGTCGGGCCAGACCGCAGGTCGAGGCCGATGACCTCGTCGACATCCTCGCGCTCTACCAGCAGGGTGGCCACCCGGCGCCCCAGGACGCCCGCCGCTCCGGTCACCACTACACGAACCATGCCGTGAGCATGCCGCTCGCGGCCGGAGAACACCACATCGCACGTACCATGGTCTCCATGAGCTCTGGGCCCAACCCGTTCGAAGGAATGCCGTTCTTCGGCGACCTCCTGAAGATGCTCGGAACCCAAGGCCCCGTCCAGTGGGACGGCGCTCGTCAGTTGGCGCTCTCCATCGCTACCGGCGGCGAGAGCGAGCCCAACGTCGACCCGCTCGAGCGGGTCCGCTACGAGCAACTGGCCCGGGTCGCAGACCTCCAGGTCGCCCAGGCCACGGGGTTGTCGACCTCGACCACTGGCCGGGCCGTCGCCATCATGCCCGTTACCCGCGCCCAGTACGCCCTCACCACGCTCGATGCCTACCGGCCGCTCATCGAACGTATGGCTGCGGCGTTACACCCGCCCGCCGCCGAGGTGGAAGCGGTCGACCCGGCTGAGGGGGGCGACCCCACCGAGGCCTGGCTCGGCCAGATCATGGGGCTGCTCAGCCCCATGCTGCTGGGAATGACCACCGGGTCTTTGGTGGGGCACCTCTCCACCCGGACCTTCGGCCTGTTCGACCTCCCGATCCCCCGTCCGCCCTCCGATGACATCTTGGTCGTGGCGCCCAACGTCGAAGCGTTCGCTACCGACTGGAGCATGGAGGGAGATGACCTTCGCCTCTGGGTCTGCCTCCAGCAACTCACCCACCACGCGGTGCTGGGCCTCCCGCACGTGCGAGATCGGCTGAACCAGCTGCTGGGCGACTACGCCTCGGCGTTCGAGTCCGACCCCGATGCGCTCGGCACCAAGCTCGGTGACCTCGAGGCAGATCCCTCCGCCGGCGATCCGATGGCCCGCTTCCAGGAGCTTCTGGGCGATCCCGAGGTGGTCCTGGGCGCCGTGCGGTCTGCACGCCAAGAAGCACTCCTGCCGTGGCTCGAGGGGCTGGTGTGCGTGATCGAGGGCTACGTCGATCACATCATGGACCAGATCGGGACGGGCCTCGTGGGCTCCTACGCCCAGATCACCGAGGCAGTGCGCCGTCGTCGGGTCGAGGCCTCAGCGCAGGACCGATTCGTGGAGCGCCTCCTGGGCCTGGAGCTGACCCAGGCGCACTTCGATCGTGGCGCCGCCTTCGTGGCCGGGGTTGTCGAGCGGGCGGGTTCAGAAGGCCTCGAACGACTGTGGGAGAGCGCTGACGTGCTCCCAACTCCGAACGAGGTCGATGCCCCCGGCCTTTGGCTCGCCCGCATCGATCTCCCCGAGGCGTAGCGCCCCGACCCAGAACCCGACGGGCAACTTCAGGGTCGATTTCAGGCCTCGGAGACATGAGATCGACCGCAAAGCGGGCGCGTTCAGTGTTCGTTGTCGCCAGCGGGCCGGGTGGGGTCGTCCGGGGTCCAGGGGAAGGGGTTGGTGACCGACGGATCCACCTCTGCCGGGTACTCGCCCGTGACCGGTGGCGTCTCGGTGGGAGCCTCCCAACCGAACTCGGCGGACGACGGCTGGGGAGGTGGCACCCACGCAACCGGAGAGGTAGCAGCCAAGTCCTGGTCAAAGGGCGGCGTCTCAGCCGCGGTGGTATCGCGACACCCCGCCACGGTCTGGTCCGCCATCGCCGCAGCCGCCGCGTCGCCAGCCACATCACCGGGCGACTCGCCACCGCGGACTCGGCTGAAGAACGACTTGGGCGCAGCTGTCAGACGACCACGTACCCCTCCCGACACCTCGGCGAAGCGAGACTCGATCTCGACCGCAGCCGCAGTGGCCGCGGTCTGATGGGTGCCCGAGCGATGGGCCCAAGCCATACGGCCGATCACATACGAGACGGTGGCGAACACGGCAACCACGAACACGATGGCGAAACCCACCCTGGCGCCCATCACGATGGCGACCGGGATGAATGCACCCACCACGTAGCTGACCTGGAAGCGCGTTTCGAAGCGAGCGAACGATCGCCCCCGGTTGGCGTCAGGGGCATCGCGCTGGAGGATCGAGTCGAAGGCCAGCTTGCCGCTACCAGCGGCGAAGCCGACACAGGCGCCCAAGATCGCGGCCCCCAGTACTTCGCCCAAGAGCAGCGACAAGAAGCCGCCCGCCGCCACGAGACCGAGCGATGCCGTCAGGATGTTCTCCTCGCTGGTCCGGGTGCGCGCTCGGGGCGCCAGTGCCGCGCCACCGAGTTGGCTCAACACGCTGACGCCGCCGACCACGGCGAACTCCCACGGCCGACGATCTCCACCCCGGAAATCGAAGGCGATCAGCAGAGTAAGGAAGCCGACGCACAGGCGCAGCAGCCCCATAGCGGATCCGGCCAGCACGATGCCCGCACCCCGCAGCTCGTTGCGTTCGGTCTCGTCGGCCTTCGTGGCAGCCACCCGTGAGCTGGGGATCCGCAATCCCATCAGCGCCGCACCTAGGTAGATGACCATGGCCAGACCCAGCGCCCAACCCGGTCCCCAGAACCTGATCAGCACGAATGCGGGCAGGACTCCGATGAAGCCCGCGATGCCGCTGATGATGGCCAGCTTGGAATTGGCCTCGACCAATTCGTCGTCGGAGCCCACCACGGTGGGCACCAGTGCGCTGCGCGCCACGTGGTATGCCCGCTGGGATACGAGGACGCACAGCGCCAGGAAAAAGAAGGGTGCGCCGCCGGCCCGGATCTGGCTGATCATGAGATAGCAGAGCAAGGCGCGCGCCACCGTGGTGGCCACGAGCATCAGCCGGTGGCCTCCCTTCATCCGGTCGATCAGCGGACCCACGAGGGGTGCGATCACCGCGAACGGCAACATGGTGATGATCAGATAGCGCACGACAGGCGTACGAGCGCTGTCGGCGGGCAACGAGAAGAACAGGGAGTCGGCCAACGCCGCGGCCAGCATGGCGTCAGCCATCACTGCGGCGGCGTGGGTCCGAGCAAGGCGATGGAACGGCGTGACGAGGAAGGCCTTTGCGCCCGCGGGGGTGGCCGGGTTCGACCCCTG
>Ga0105049_10010409_pt1 | contig 10674 bp, 8 predicted proteins | sample MAT06_FD_78087 | JGI IMG/M metagenome (GOLD analysis project Ga0105049, IMG submission 78087) | Freshwater microbial communities from Lake Fryxell liftoff mats and glacier meltwater in Antarctica - MAT-06 | ecosystem: Environmental > Aquatic > Freshwater > Ice > Liftoff microbial mat | place... | reverse complement strand
GTCCGACCTCGCCGCGAGGACGCCCCGCGATCCGCGCGATCGCCGCCTCGAGGATCAGCAGGTGCTTCCAGCGAAGCACCGCGGCTTCGCCGGTGAGTCGCGGCGTGGTGACCGGAGATCGCCGCGACAGGAAATCGAACCACGCCGGGAGCACGTCGGCCTCGGTGCCGCGCCACGCGATCGCGGAGGCGAGGTAACGCACGAGCTTGCGCGCATCGTCCTTGAAGAACTGCGCGGGCTTGAACTTCGGCAGCTTGGTGTTCCCGACCAGCTCGAGGAACGCGTCGTGCGTCCCGACGACCAGCGAGAACAACGCATCCTCCCACGCGCCGACGACGTAGCCGGCCGGGCGCAGGATCGCGAGGTCGTGAAACCGGCGCTCGATCGCGGGCGACTCGCCGCCGAGCCACGCGAGCACCGCGGGATCGACGAGTCGCTCCCAGCCCGCGGGCGGCTCGATGCGCGCGACGGACGCGCAGATGATCAGATCATCGAGCGCCATCCGCTCCTTCTCGAGATCACGCGCCCACGTCTCGGACCCATCCGCGATCCGCGGCTGCAGCAGCCTCGCGATCGCGGCCTCGTCGGAGAGCTCCGGTGCGAACCTCTCGAAGATCTTGACGCGCGGATCCTCGCCATCAGCCGGCGCCTGAAACGCGCGCACGACCTCGATCTCGATCGCCTCGCCCTCGAGCCAGCGCTGCGTGGTCGCGATCGGCTCCTCGGCACGCACGATGTCGCGCACGAACAACTGGCTCGCCATCACGGCCACCCGCGGCTCGAGCCCACCGTCGCTCGCCGCGAACCGGTCGCGCACGTCGGTGATCGCCGCCAGCGCATGGGTCGCCGGAAGCCTCGATCGCACGACCCCGGCGAGGTGCCGCACCAGCCGGATCGGATCCTCGCCGTAGGTCTTCTCGATCATCACGCGTGTCGGCAGGGCACCACCCGTCGCGTCGCCGACCAGATCCCAATCGCCCTCGAGCGCCGCCAGCACCGCGAGCGCGCCCTTGCTCGCGCGGTCGTCGCGGTGATTCCAGCCGGTGAGAATGCGCTCGGCGATCCGCCTCAACGCGTCCTTGCGATCGCGTGGCTCGGCCGTCATCCCCAGCGCACTGCGCGCACCGTGGGTCATCAACCCGGTCAACGTGGCCCCGCCCGCATCCGGGTACAGCGTCGCGATGTCCGACCAGCGCATTTGCCCGCGCATCCTAGGGGACAGTCTTCACTTGCGACACTTGTGTAGGCCAACTAGTCGAGATCGCTGGACGCGCTGGGGACAGTCTTGAATTGAGGCTACTTCGGCTGTCTGGCCTCTTTATCATCGGGTCGAGCGAGCGACTTGATCCGACACCCCGCCGCGGAATCGAGGATCAGCTGCGCCAGTCGGCGTTCGCGTATCGCTTCCCTTCGCGCTGACCACCCAGTGCGGTGCGCTGGTACCACGTCGCCCTAAGCGCCCGTGTAGAAGAACTGCTCCTTCACGATCTTGCCGTCGGCGACCGTGTAGAGCGCCGCTTCCTCCATCGTGAAGCGCTTACTCTCCGGCTTGAACGTGATGTCGTAGGTGAACCGCACGATGAACTGATCGTCGTGCGGCCACGGACCTTCGACCTTCGCGCTGTGGATCTCGTGGTTGTCAGCCCACCACTTCGACTTCGCGTTGACCGCCGCGAGGCCCTTCGACTCGCGCGACTGCCCCGGAGGGCCGCCTGCCTCCACACTCGTGATGGTCTCCGCGTACAGTGTTTCGTGCGCTTCCTTGGCCTTGCCCGCGCTGCACAGCTCGACCAGCTTCTTGCCCACTTCGAGAGTCGTCATGTTCATTTCTCCTTCGGACCCACCATGAAGAAGTGGAGCCAAAGGATCAACGCACTCCCGAGCCTTCACTGACAACCAGGTGTCAGGTTTGTCACCGCGCGGCGAGCGCAGTGCGCTTCTCGATCACCGGATCCGGCGTGACCTTCACGCGCAACACCGGTGCGAATGCCGCGCGCTCATCCCACGTGGCCACCAGCTCGAGCACGAGAAACACGATCGCGATCGGCATCCCCGTAGAAGATCGCCGACCTCGTTCTCCACGCGGCGATCCTCGCGCGCGCTGTCCCTGGTGGCGGTCGCAGATCACGGGATGATCTGGCGAGCGTGACGGCGCGGGCCGACTGGGCGACTCTCCGGCCATGCCCAAGCGCTTCGACGCGGCAACCTTGTTCGAGGGATGGAAGCCACGACCCGATCTCCATCCGACCGATGAAGCGAGCCTCGATGCGGTCCGCGCCGGCAAGAAGGGCATGGCGATGTTCGTCAGCTCCGCCGCATCGCTCGCCGATGGCGACTTCGCACATTGGTTGAAGCTCGCCGCGCCACGCGGGCTCGTCGTCACGGTGCACGCCGATGACAAGCAAGCGCACGTGTTCATCTCGCGTCCCGAGGAGCTGTGGCGCGTGCCTGCCTACCTCGCGCTTTGGAACACCGCGTTTGTCGATGGCCGGTGGAGCGACGCCTCGGAGAACCTCGCCGGCGATCTACTCGGCTACACCAAGGCGCAACGCAAGGCATGGCTCGAGGCCCGCCGTGAGGAAACGCCCGCGTGGACCTGTGCGACCGTCTACGCGCTCCTCGACCGCTCGCAACGCGAGGTCGTCGAAACCGTTGGCAAGTGCTGCTTCGGCCCGACCGATGAGATCGAGGGTCTGTCGCTGTTCCTGCAGCGCGGCGGCGAGCTCAGCTCGAAGGCGTTCGCACGACTGCCGGCCGATCACACGCTCGCCCGCGTCGGCCTCGCGTGGGACGCCGCCACTCAGATCTTCGGTGCATCCAGCAAGCCTGGCCTGGTGACGAAGAGACTGTCGAACAGGCTCATCCCGAAGCTCGACGACGGTTTGCGATCGAACGTCCAGTTCCTCACCCGCGCGGGCTGGCGCTGACTTGATTCTCGGCGCTCTCCAAGCCGCGCGAATCTACTGGCTGGAGCGAACGAGCACGACGCTGACGTCGTCTTGCAGCGAGCCACGCTCCTACGACCTCGACGGCGAACCGCACGCTGAGACCGTAGCTGAGGTTGTCGCCTGCGCGAGAACGTGTCCGCTGGGGTGTTCCTCGAGACACTACGAACGGATGTTCGTACCTACCGTACGAACGGATGTCCGTACTTCTTCACGGGACACAGGCTGGCTCGACGCTCGTCGACGAACCCGTCACCAGATACGTGCGGTCCTCGAATCGCATGCCACGCACGTAACACACTGTCGTGACTCAGCGCATCCCGCACTGGATCCACTCGGCCAGCATGTCCCGCTCCTCCTGTGATGGTCCCGCGGCCGGCGGCATCGTCGGCAACGGACCCGCGCTCCGGGTCGCGATGCGAACGCTCCACGCACGCACGTGGTCGAGGTCGTCGAAGTTGACGTCCAGCGGCGCACCCTGGCGCATGTCGTCCGGAAGCCCGCTCGAGTGACAGCCCCGACACCAGTCGAGGACGAAGGGCTCGCCGAAGTTCTGATACGTCAGCGTGCTGCACGCCGACACGGCTGGCTCGGAGGTGTCGTCGCCGCAGCCGACGGCGAGGACGATCACGGCGACGAGCGCGCTACGCGATGAACGCATCGAAGGCCTCCGCGTCTGGGAACTCGGTCCCGGGATCGACGCCGCACAGCTTCACGAGGCCGGCGACGAGGTGGCGCGGCTCGATCGTGCGGCCGCTGGTCGACGGACTGCCCGTCGCGAAGTCGCACAGCTGCGCTTCGCCGGTCGCGCTCGTGCCGCCATAAATGCGATCCGCCTTGACGCCACCGCCGATCAGCATCGCGCTCGTCACCGGCCAGTGGTCCTTACCGGCCTGGCCGTTGAGCCGCGGAGTTCGGCCCATCTCGGAGATCACCGCGACCACCGTCTCGTCGAGCATCGTCCCCCCCGCGCTGCCTGGCTTCGCCTGCAGGGCATCGACGAGGGCGGTGAGACCTTGAAACAGTGCGTCGTGTGCCGCGCCCTGGTCGACGTTGCGCTCGTGGGTGTCCCAGTCGCGTTGCGACGACAGCATCACCGTCCGCGAGATGCCCGTCGCGACGGCCTCGATCGCGAGATCGCGCTGGCCGTTCAGATCGAGCAGCTGCCCGCGCTGGCCGAGGCCGCCCCCCAGATCGCGCAGCCGATCGCCGCGCGCGAGCGACGTCACGAAGTCGTCCACGCGCCTCTTGTTGTAGCCGGCGGCACCACGGACCGCTCGCTCGCGATCCGTGCGGGCAACGGTGTACGCGCGGATCGCATCCTCGTCGGACTGCCCTGGCACGAACGGCACCGACCGACCGTCGACAGGGTACGCCTTCCGTGGATCGAGCAGGCCGACGAGCTGATTCGACGTCCCGACGCGGCCCATGCTCGCGGCGTACGGCCCGGCGAACGCGTAGTCGCCGAGCACGAGATACGGGATCGGGAGGTCGGGGCTGTTCGCGTGCGCGACGATCGCCGCCGCGTCGGGACTGGTCTCGTTCCGCGCGCCCGTCAGGATCTGCTGCATGCACGCGCGGTGCGAGATGCCCGGCAGTCGGATGCCGCGCACGATCGCGGTGCGCGCGTGATGCTGCGTGAAGAACGCGTCGACCCCTGGGCGCGATGGATGACTGAGCACGTCGAGGCCGCCGTAGACCGCGATCGTCCCGTCGGGAACATCGACGCCGCCGCCGGGCGGCTTTGGATCGATCGCGTACGACGTATCCCAGCCGCCGAACGCGAGCACGATGAACAGATTCTTCTTCGTGCCGATCGAACTGGCTCGCGCCTCGCGCCGGCGACCCGGCAGCGTCAGCGTCAGCGTGGCGGCAGCGGAAGACCACAGGAGCTCTCGACGTGAGATGGGCATGGATATCCTCAGTAGTGCGCGACCCGGAGGTCGGACAGCATGGCGGTCAGGGTGGTCTTCCACGCGTGGCGAACATCGCCCGTGCGCGCGAAGGTGGACGCGAACAGCGCGTACGTGTCGCCGACCTCGGCGCTCGCCGGCGCGTCGAGCGTGCCGTAGATCCGCGCGTGGAGGCGCGCGAGCTGCGCGCGGATCACCGGCTCGCCGGTGTCGGTGAGCTCGACGGCAATCAGGAGGCGGCGTTGCGCGCCGCTTCGTGCGAAGTCGTCGTCGACGACGAACCCGGCCGCGGTCGATGCGAGCACGCGCAACGTCAGGCTCGAGACCGCGCTCGTGGTGTGGACGGGTCGCGTGACGAAGTACGAATCGATGCCGCCGGCGATCGTGCGAAATCCCGCGTGGTCGTTGCGCAACAGGTTCGCGCGGCCGTACGGAATCGGCTGGTTCATGTTGACCGTAGGACCCTGGTAGACCGTGCCGGTGTCACTCGACTCCCAGCGCACCCCGGTGAGGTCGTAGATCATCGTGTCGAGCTGCTCGGGGCGCACGTGCAGCAGCCCGTTCGTCGCGTCGGCTTCGTCCGAGGTCGCGTCGCTCGTGACGTGCGAGATCCGGAACCGGTCAGACAGCACGATCGCCCGGGCGAGTACCTTCGCGCTGAAGTTCGACGCGACGAAGTTCTCGGTCAGGTCGCTGATCCAGTCGAACGGCAGCGCGTCGCGATCGGTCTGCGTCATGTACTCCGCGAAGCGCCGCGCCGCGCACCGCGGAAACCGCGGATCTACGGCCATCTTCTGCCCGACGTCGACGACCGTGTCGACGGGGACACCGAAGTATCCCGGCGGCCGACCGGTCGTGGTCATCCAGTTCGCGTCCTGCGGTCTCCACATCTGGACCGGATAGGCCGCGTAGCGCGCTTGCGCCTGGAAGCCGAACAACGGACCCACGAGCGTATCGAGCGTCTGATGGCACGCCACGCACGACGGATTCGTGCGGACCGCATTCGACACCACTTGCGGGTCCGCGAGATCGATCGACGTATCGAGCTCGATGTCCGAGTGCAAGAAGTCGAAGCAGAGCAAGGCGCTCGACAACAGATTCGCGCGACCACGGTTGTAGTTCGCACCTGCCGAGAGGTGGCGCGCGTAGATGCCCGAGCTCGATAGAATCCCGGCCACCGGTCGCGCATCGAGCCAGTGCGAGACCTGGAGCTCGTCGCCGCTGCCGTCGCGCGACAGCCCCCACACGATCGCGCTGATCGGATCCGAGATCGCATAGTCGGCGGTCACGATCTCGGTGTACGGGCGATCGTGCGTGATCACGTACTCGATCAGACGCAGCGGCTCCTCGTACACGGTGGTGACCTCGGCGACCGTACGGCCGGCGAGCTCGTTGAACGATCGGTGGGCCACGTTATCCACGCGCACGAGCAGCGTCTCGGCGTGGAGATCGCGCATCGTCGAGCCGAGCTCCGGTGAGCCGAGATAGGTGTCGACGATGCCGGACAGCTCGCCCGGATCCGCCGCGACGCGTTCGAGCTCGGCGATCGACGGCCGTCGTCCGCGTAGCGTCATCGACGCGCGGACCAGGTGCTCGGTCGGCGTGAGGTACGCGACCGTCGTGGGTGGAGCCGGCTCGGGTGGGGCGGAGTTGTCCGCGCAGCCGACGACACACGCGACGAGCAACGGCCACGACTTCGTCCGATTCTCCACGGTCTGCGCATCGAGCAGGATGCGTGCCGCGAGACGAACGCCGCGACGACGCGACTTGGCCACTGCGCTGCGACGGCGCCGACCCACCGCCGAGAACGCCGGTGCGACGACCGTGTCGCAGTCTACTCGTCGCGCAGCCCGAGCCGCTTCATGGCGCGCTGGACGAACTTGCGGTTGACGCCGGCGAGCTCCGCGGCGCGAGAGACGTTCCCGCCGGTTCGGCGCAACGCCTCGGCAAGATAGAGCTCTTCGAACGTATCGATCATGCGGTCGCGCGCGATCTTGAGCGGCACGTCGACATCGATCGCGATCGCTCCCGGGACCGCCAATGGAGCCGACGGCGCGGCTTCGGCCGAGGGCACGCCGAGCGAGACCGCGCGACGCACCGCATTGCGCAGCTCGCGAACATTGCCAGGCCACGCCTGCGTCATGAACCCGCGAATCGTCGCGTCGTGCAGGGTCACCGGAGCCTGACCTCGCCGCGCCTCTTCCTGGGCGAAGTGCTCGACGAGCATCGCGATGTCCTCGAGGCGCTCGCGCAGCGGCGGCACGGCGACGCGCACGACGGCGAGGCGATAGAATAGGTCCTCGCGAAATCGCCCGGCGTCGACTTCCTTCTCGAGCAGCCGATTCGTCGCCGCGAGAATCCGCACGTCGACCTGACGCGGCGCGTTCGCTCCGACGCGCCGGACCTCGAGGCGCTCGAGGACGCGCAGGAGCTTCGGCTGGAGCTCGAGTGGGAGCTCGCCGATCTCGTCGAGGAAGATCGTTCCGCCGTCCGCCGCTTCGAACGCGCCGATCCGATCCACGGTCGCGCCCGTGAATGCACCCCGCATGTGACCGAACAGCTCGCTTTCCATCAGATTCGCCGAGACCGCCGAGCAATCGAAGACGATGAACGGTCCACCGCTGCGCGGGCTCTCGTCGTGCAGCGCCTCGGCGACGAGCTCCTTGCCGGCGCCGGTCTCCGCCTCGATCAGGACCGTGGTGTCCGTGGCGGCGAGCCGCTCGAGGAACGCGAACACGCGCCGCATCGCCACGCTCGCGCCGAGCAGGCCGCCGAACCGCGTGCGGGTCGACAGCGGTAGGTCGACCGTGTCCGCGAGCAGACGCAGCTGCAAGGTGGTCCCGCCGACCACGATCAGGGAATCCGAGCGTGCATAGGCGTCGAGCACGCGCAGCCCATCGACCGTCGTACCGTTGCGGCTGCCAGCGTCGATGATCCGGATCCCGGCGCGTTCGATCCGCAGCGTCACGTGCCGCCGACTGACCGTCGGATCTGCGAGCACCAGGTCGCAGTCGCGCCCCGTTCCGATCTGCACCTCGGGCCCGGGGAGCTCGACCATCCGTCCCGCATCCGGTCCGTCGGCGATCTCGATCCGGACCTTGTGCGATCGAAGCGTCGCAGGCGCCGCTTCGCGGGTCAGCGCTCGCGTCGTGCCGCCGGTCCAGGCGCTATCGTCGTCCACGCGGGTACAGTAACAGCGCGACGCGCATGTCGCAGCGGTCACGCGGCCAAGCAGGCCACGCGGGCGCATCTGATGGCCGTCGGCTTGCTGGAGTCACGTGGTATCGTGGATCTTACTCCAGAGGTCGTGATGCGAGAGGTCGTGATGCGATGCGCGGTCGCGGTACTCGTCGTGGTTGTCGGTTGCGGTGATCCGGACGTCGGATCATCGATCGAGATCAACCCCGGCCCGGTCGCGCCCGTCCCGGAGGGCAACCTGCTGCAGCTGGCGGCGCGCGTACCCGGTGCGTCGCATACGTTCGCGCTCGTCATCGACGACGAAGCCCGCGCCCTGTTCGAGGTCCTCGATCTCGCGGCCACCGACGGCGGCGCGATCCTGACCCTCGTGCCTGCGTGCAACGTGCTCGACGGCGAGACGACCGGCAGCGTCGCGATGAGTCTCCGCACGGAGGACCCCGACATCGCGCCCGTGACGCTCTCGATCCAGATCCTCGCCGAGCCCGATGGCATCTGTACCGGTTCGCCGGAGCATGCGATCACGCACGCGACCCTCCAGGTCGCGGATCTTCCTGACAGCGGCCGCATCCTGTGCACGCGAACGACCGCGCGCCACGGGAGCGATCGCGATGACGAGCGCGAGGTCCTCCGAGCCTCAGCATCGGTGCCGAGCTATGTGGTCGTGAGGAACGGCGGCATCCTGTGTGGCACCGAAACGGTGACGCTCGACCTGTGGCCGCCGATCGACGCGCAGCCGGTCGAGTCACTCGCGGTCGAGACGTTCTCGTGCGACGTCGCCGGGTGCGAGGAGTCGCCCGGCACGTGCTGCGAGGCTGATCCCGAGCGGCGCTTGGCGCTGACGGACACCAACCTCGTCGTGCCGGTGCGAAGCAGGTCCGAGTACATCGACGCCATCGACGGGACGTCGATCGCGTGCGCGGACCTCGATCACAACGGCACGCCCGAGCTCGTCCTCGCGGCGCGGCTCGACACCGTGACGTCCGAGGTCGGTGACGCCGGCCGCTTCTCGGAGTCGGTGGCGCAGATCCACGCGACCGGACTGCTCGCCTTTCAATGGCAAGCCGGTCCGGCGGCAGTCGAACCGGTCCTGCTCGGCGGTTTCGGTACGCAAGTCAAGCGTGCGCAGCTCACGGCCGGCTCGATCACGTGGGTCGACGATCCGCAATTCACGTTCGTCACCAGCACGACTGCCGGCGATCCCGCGCAGCCCTCTGCGGTGCTGCCGGTACCGACGGCCGCGCACGGCGCCGCCAGCTACGTGGCGCGATTCGCGAACGGGATCGACCTGACCTGCATCTCGCCGACGTGCACGGCAGGTACGACACACATCGACACGTTCGCAGGCGCCCAGCTCACGCCATTCGCGCTGGGCAGCGCGGACGTTGACGGCGATGGCAGCGAGGACCTCGTCGTCGCCTACAAACCAGGAACGCTCAACCTCAACGGGCCGAACGACATCACGTTCCGCGCGTTCCTGATGACATGGGACGTGACGCCATCCGCGATCGGCGTCGACCTCGCCACGGTCTCGCTCTCGAGTGTCGATCTCGAGATCGTCGGCGTGCGCTCGGGAGTCGCATGCGATCGCATCTACGTCCTCGTCGGGCAGTCCGAGATCTACGAGCTCGATCCGGGCGCCACGGCGTGCGGGCCTGCTTCGTATGTGTCCCACCGGGTCCCGACGCCGAACGAGATCTATTCGCTCGCGACGGTGGACGAGCGCGTGTTGATCGCCACCGCGCTCGGCATCTTCGAGCTCTCACATCCACCGTCGACCACCGGCGTCGCGATCCGCCAGGTCGATCCGCTGCTGCAAGAGGTGCTCGCAACCACCGGCAATGCGCTCGTCGACCCGGCGTTCTCGAACTACGGCCAGACGTTCACGCCGTGCTACGCGAGCACGCCGTCGGCCGCATTCCAGTTCAAGCGCGGGGACTACGTGTGGGCAGAGATCGATGCCAAGGTCGAAGGTTTCGGCGACCCGTAGCCGACGCGATGTTATGCTGGCCTTTCGGGATGGGACGATCCCTGACGCGTACGCGCATTGGCCGCTTCGAGCTGATCCATCGCTTTGCGATCGGCGGGATGGGCGAGATTTTTCTCGCGCGCGAGCGCGGCGTCGCGGGCTTCGAGCGTCAGCTCGTGATCAAGCTGTTGATCCCCGAGCTCGCGGAACAGCCGGACCTGGTGACGCTGTTCATCGACGAGGCGCGGATCGCTGCCAACCTGGCGCACCCGAACATCGTGCAGATCTTCGAGTTCGGCCGCGACGACGGCGTCTACTTCCTCGCGATGGAGTATGTCCCCGGTGAGAACCTCGCACGCATCTGCGGCCGTGCGGCCAAGGCGCCGCACCCGCCGCTGACGCGCGAGCTCGCGGTTCATGTCGTCGCCGAGATGGCGCGTGGTCTCGACTTCGCACACCACGCGCGCGATGCGGAGGGCAAGCCGCTTGGCATCGTCCATCGCGATGTCAGCCCGCACAACTTACTCCTGTCGATCCACGGCGACGTCAAGGTCATGGATTTCGGGATCGCGAAGGCGGCGAACACGTTGCATCGCACGGCGACCGGTGTCCTACGTGGCAAGCTCGGATACATGTCGCCCGAGCAGCTGGC
>Ga0105049_10010408_pt1 | contig 10674 bp, 13 predicted proteins | sample MAT06_FD_78087 | JGI IMG/M metagenome (GOLD analysis project Ga0105049, IMG submission 78087) | Freshwater microbial communities from Lake Fryxell liftoff mats and glacier meltwater in Antarctica - MAT-06 | ecosystem: Environmental > Aquatic > Freshwater > Ice > Liftoff microbial mat | place... | reverse complement strand
GAATCGTCGAAGAGAACGAGATTACCGTCCGTCGCTCACGCGAAGGACAGGGATACTTTGGCTTGGCCATTGTATTTGGGTTCCTTTCCAGGTTTTGGACTATTGCAGACCCGGCCTCTCTTTCTGGTAGCCAAGCTGCCGATCAGCGATTCCTTTGCTACGCCGCAACTGCCAAGCACACCCGATGCCAGCGCCGACACGCTGTCGCTGCTCGTCCTCCTATTCCTACTCGATCATCCGCCGACGGGATGGCCGAACCCCTGCGGAAGTCGTCTCTCTCGCCATCCTCACCCGATTGCACCCACGCGCAGATCCCGCATCGTGCATAGCCCCGCCGCATCCACCCCGCGCATGGGTCGCGCTCCACTCGTGCGCTTCGGGCCGAAGTGCTCACGCCGGGCCGCAAACACTTCATTCACAAACGCTCGCGTCCCGAGCGCCATCCCATCGGTCAAGTAACGCACCCGGCAACGCAGCATCTGCCAGCGATCCAGCCGGCCTTTCGCCGCCAGCACCGTCTGGACTTCCTCCGCCGTGAAGCCCGCGCGACACGGACGCCCCGCTTCATCCAGTCCCTCCTTTTCCCCGGTCCCGTAGAGTAACCTCCGATACTCGCCCAACACCGCTTGCGCAGCCGCCGCCTGCCCACACACCGCATCCGCCACCACCCGCAACCCCGCCCGCGCCTCCTTCACCCCAGCCACCGCAGCTGCGTAGCCACACCACCGATACTCCTTCGGATCACTTACCAGTCCAGCCCGCACTGGATTCATGTCGATGTAAGCCGCCATCATCGCCAGCGCGGTCCCCGCGCCCTCCACCAGCACACTCTTGAAGCGCTCCTCCCACAGCGTCCCTTTGCGTCCGCGCGTCCGATTGAACCACTGCGTAAACCGCTGCTTGAGCAGTTTCATGAAGGCACTCAAATCCCACATCCGCGCCAGGAAGGTCTCCCGATAAGCCTCCGCCTCCGCGTGCGCCCCATCCTTGCGGAGAAAAGCCAGGTGCTGCCGGATGGTCCCCGCCCCGCCGCTCCCGCGATACACCGCCGCGAGCAGCTTCAGCAGTTCGTCATCATCCGGCAATTGATCCGGCCGCTTTGGCACCTCGACCAGGACGTGGAAGTGATTGCTCATCACGCAGTAAGTCACCACCCGCACCCCGCAAAACCGCTCATAGAGCCGCATGAATTCGACGAATTGCTCCTTCTCCTGCGGCCCAAAGACAAACTGCCGATCCACCACCCGCGAGATGCAGTGGTAATAGGCGAGCGGATGTTCCGGCGGGGCTTTGAAGCGGGGACGACGCATTGGCGCATCGAATCAGCTTCCTCATCCAAGCGTCAAGATTCTTTCTTGATAAACGACCTGTCCCTTTGTACTCTTTGTACTTTAAGTGGCGCCATTCAGAGTGGCGCCATTCAGAGTTGACCCCGCTTGCCTTGCCGCTTGCGCTTGCAGCCGACCCCCATTTGACTCACTCAAGCCACGCTGATCGCCCTCGCATTCTTCTCCGTTCACTGCTTTCCTCGCTGCTCTATGTCTGTCCTCGAAACCATCGTCCGCGGAGTCCAGAGCCTGCCGCTGCGCGAGCAGGTCGAAGTCGTGCGCTACGTCCACCGCCTCAGCGCCAGCGCGCAGCGGGAACGCGCCTCCGTCCTGGAGCGCACCCACGGCGCACTCGACGAAGCCGACGGCGCAGCCTTCGAGCGCGCGATGCACGACGCCCGCCGCCTGGAAGCTCATGCCTGACCGCGCCGCCGGCATCCTGCTCGACACCAGCGTCGTCGTCGCCCACCTGCGGGGCCAGATCGACCTTCGCGTGCTTACCGCACCCACCGAGCCTCTTTTTCTGCCGCTGGTCGCGCTGGGCGAACTTTACAAAGGCGCAGAAAAGTCCGCGCGGCCGGCCCAAAACCGCCGGCTGATCGAAGACTTCCTGGAAATGGCCGCGCTGCTCTATCCCGACACCGCAACCGCCGAGAGCTACGCCAAAGCCGCCGCGGTCCTCGAAGCCCAAGGGCAGGCCATCCCCGAAAACGACCTTTGGATCGCCGCCGTCGCTCTCGAATGCGACATGCCGCTTGTCACTCGCGACGCTCACTTCGACCGCGTGGACGGCCTCGTCGTCCTCCACTGGTAATCGGCGGCACTGAACCCACTGGAGCTTGCGAGCAAGCCACCACCCCGCACTCCCAAAAACGGCTCTTAAAGCCGCATGAACTCGACGAACTGCTCCTTCTTCTGCGGCCCAAAGATAAACTGCCGGTCCACCACCCGCGAAGCGACGGAGCGCAGCGAGTAAAATAGACGAGGCGAAGCCGAGCCTGCAGGGTAAGCGCCGTAAGCGCTCATCAAATGCAGTGATAGTAAGCGAGCGGATGCTCTGGAGGGGCTTTGAAACGAGGGCGACGCATGGCGGCATCGAATCAGCTTCTTCATTTGGGGGTCAACACTCTTTTCTGATAAAAAACCTGTCCCTTTGTACGTCGGTCCCGACATGAATCCATCCTTCCCGCCCTCAGCCTGACCCCCGCTCATTTTACAGAAAAACATTTGCGCCGCCCTTATTCGCCAGTTTGTAGACGGTAACTTGGACACCATTGCCTATTTACTGATTGCTTTGGATATCTAACAGTTGAGTCAAATCCGCAGCGCTTAACGCATTTGGCGTCTCGATATCAATCACACGTTTCGCCTCTTCAGGAGGCAACACCGTCGCCGCCAATACATCTACCGTGATAGTCAGGTACACCTTGTACGTATTCCCGATTCTCACGTACTTTCGTGTTTTAATTGAACGAGGGAAAGGCCGGTCGGCTGCGGCTAACCGAAGTGGCGAGTAATTTACTTCTGTTTCTACACGGGTTTCTCCGTTGTTTTTTTCGCTTACAACACTTTGCGGAACTGCAAGTCCCTGGCTTTCAGCGAAACTGATACGATGCTTCCATTCCGAATCCTCTATTGCTACTCTTACGGGGCCATTCTGTGCAGTCTCCACTACATTGGCTATCCTACCAAAGTTGGCTCTATAGTCTCCGGAAGTCCTGTTTAACACTCCGACAACCATCCCAAAGGGAAGCTCACTCGATCTCACGGTGAGGCCAGGTTTGTCTTGCTTAACGTCCAGTGCAGGTTTTCCGAGAGACAACATAATCGAAGAAAGCGGCGCTTTTCTATACAGCCAGGAGCGGGATCTTCCGCCCATGTTTACCACTGCTTGTACCAACACTGCGAATTCTCCTGGCCCGGTGCCCTCAGTTACTATACGCGCAAAAGAACTGACATCTCCCTTTACCACGATGGACACGTAATCGGTCGATGTTCTCTTCTCCAAGGTTTGCCTATCAAGCTTTTCCAGCATCCGCGGTGACTCGCTAAATACGAGCTTTTGGAATTCGGGAAACTGCTCTACGCGCGATGAGTAGACCAGCCGCATAAACACGTGGCCTTGCTCTGCTTCCAACTGCGCTATGCCGGCCGCTATTGCCACCGGAGAGGCCCCAAAGCAAGACGCATTCGCTCCAGCAGCCACGATTAACAGCACGCACTTTCTAATTAGCATATTGTATTCCCTTTCTTAGGTATTTGTCAATGGGTCACACCCGCAGTAATATACCCACTCAAAATAATCCCAGTCCTGATTGTTGCCTATTCCGCAGCCATGCTCATCCCACACCAGGATAGTTGCGACATGCCAGTCTTCGTCGTCCGCGCATACTGAACAATGATTAGGGTCGACATCATTCGCCTCGCAAACGGGCACAAACTGTAACATACGAAAGCACCTGCTAGATTCTCCGTTACCCGAATTGAAGCATTGTGTCTCAATGGGATCACATTCGATTTCTACAAAGCCGATGCATTCCTTGCCGCCTTCTAGCTCCATGTCGGAGCAAACAAACTGCCCGAAGAGTCCTTGGAAGGCACAAAGAGTTGCGATGCAAACAAGTGAAGCCGGAATCCGTATTATCGTATGCATGCTGGGTGCGAACATTGCGGTATTTTCAATTCGGGTAGAATGTTAGCTCCGTTCCATTGCTGAATATTCTCTTCATCAGCTTACCCAACGCGTTGTATCGCCGAGTCTCTGTGATTCCTCCGTTTGTCAGATAAATCACCTCTCGATAGTCATGGTGATCACGAAACACGTATTCCCGGGAAGTGGCATCGGATGACTGAACCTTCACGCACCGCCCTAAATCGTCGTAGAGCCATTCGCTTTCAATGTAAAATCCGCCTCCCCCTTGTTGCCACTTTTTCCACGGGCGTCCGATGAGGATGCCCGACGTATGACTTCTTGTTCCGGTTCGGGTTCCGTTTTTCGATATTACCTCCTGTATCCCTCGGATGGGATCGACGAAGCGGGACTCGAGGGAATCGTCCGTCATACGCGCGACGTAGATGGTTCCCTTTTCAGGCGAATCAACGGTGACAGAGTAACGATGAACGCTGTCCCTCACAATACGCATTGTTTCACGATCCCATTCCCATGTCTGAGCGGACCCTGCGTAGCTCACAGATATGGTGGGGTTTCCATATTTACTCAACTTGTAATCGATGACCCGTTCGGCGCTAGATTCAGTCAGGGATCTGTGGAGCGCCCTATCGTTGCCCAACTGTATTCCATTTCCAACTGCAAGGAAGCGCGGGCGCTCAGAATACAAAAATGCTGCGCGCACGCCATTGAACGTGAAGGAAGAGGCGGTATTGAACTCGTCGTATTCGACTGTTAGGATGAGGCGCGCGCCTTGTTGAATTCCACGCAAGCGACCACTGGCGTAAACGTATTGATAAGTGTGGTTTCGGGGTGATACAAAAGTATTCAGCCGCTGTTTTCGAAACGTCATCGACCACCCATCCGGGCGCTTTATTTCGATCGAATCTTGTTCCTCTATCGCTGTCCACCCGTCCTTCCCAGAATATATTCCCGGTGATGACGTGGACGCTCGGAATGTTCGGGATTTTCCGCCGCTATCTATGATCGAGAATATTGCCACGTTCTGTCTCGTGAATTTTGATTCCAGTAGGGGCACGGTCCACCCGGCACCGAGAAGACCCGCTCCCGCAGTGGGCGCAGAATTGAAATGCACATGCAAAGGAACCCAGAGTCCATCGCCAAAGTCGATGTTTGCCAAAGTGTCCCAGCAGCTAACGAACCCCTCTTCGTCCACGCCTTTGAAATGATTTTCCGGTGGTCGCCAGTCCACGCGATCCGCTGGTTCCGCTTGTCCGGCAAAACCCAAGAGCCATGCAGCGACGCAAATTACCTGCGAAATTCTCTGGCGGTGAAGCAGCGTAAATTCGTGCATTGTGGTCATAATGGTTATTGGCATGGATCATATAGTGTTATGCTTGGGCCGCATGGAACCGGGATTTTCCTCAGCGTGATAATTTTTAGACCGCATTTCGTTGCACCCACCAAAAACATATCAGTTTGAGGTTCTTTCTTGATAAAAGACCTGTCCCTTTATATCCGGCGGAGTTGCCGCCGGCAATCGTTGCGCATGCCAATACCTGATGACATCAACAAACGTCTCGAACGTTGGCTCTACTAAACAATGATTGAGAGCGCATGCATGGGCACCCTCCCCACGTTGGACCTTTGGAAATGCAACCTCTAACAGACGGTTTGCATTAGGCGAACAGGAGTATAGAACCAACTCCGTCGAGCCAGAACAAAGCGTGCTGGCGCAAACACTAAAAACTCCGATTAGGACCGCTATCTCTCGCTTCATTTATAGGGAAAAAATATCACATATTCTCGCCGAATGAATGGAGCTGAGACTTGCTGAACCGACGTTGTATCGCAACTTCGGCCCTTGAGCGTCTTATTGGAACGATCCCAACTAAAGAGAAGCCTGTCCCCGATTCCAGAAAAACTCTCAGATGGTTTCAGTTCTGCCCTGCATTCTAGCTTCGGAATACCTTTCATGTCTAACAATGCCACAAACCTTGCCACTGGAGTGTCAATGTTATATGTGACAGCGAGTTTGGTCGAATTGTTGCCAAAGCCACACATTATATCTCCCGCCAGCGAACCTTCTGCAGCGATGTCAACGATTTCAGCTTCGGGTAACCGATGCAAACCAGCATCGAAAAGTTTGATGAGCTGCGTGCCGCTTGGAGTGGATATCACAAGTCCTGCGCCCCATTCAGCAGACGCTGCGAACGTGTGGGAGCGGACGAAGCCGGCAGCCGCGGTCACTGAATTCTTGATGGTTCTAAGCAGTTTGTCGTCCAGCAAAAGCTCGTATTTTCTATTGGACGAATGCCGTGAGAAAAGTATCCCGTCTGCATTGTTCGCAAAGAGGGTAACGTCTCGCGAGTATGGAATTAACTGCATAGCACTCCCGGGGATATCCTCGAAAGTAACTTCCCCAGTATGCGTGGAACTCGTCGCCAGCTGGAGTTTCCCTTGGCCCGTGTCGCCTACTACAAATGAAGCCGAGCCTTTCGCCGGATCAATCGCAATCGATTGATTTGCTTGGCCCAGAAGGGTCAATATCGTAACGCCGAATGGAAGCGGCACTTCACAAAGGACCGTCAGTGAACCTGTGGCGAGGTTCACTTTTTCAAGCAGAACTGGCCCCGGAAGGATTCGGTTGTTGTCGTTTTTATATTTGAGGAGGTAAAGATTTTCCTCATCTTCCCCGAAGGCGCTAGCGGCGCAGTCAACCAATGTCACGGCCTTTCCCTTAACATAAGAATAGACCGTCGCAATCCCGCCATCGGCCGCAAACACGGTCCCGTCCGCGAAATGCGATGCCTCTTGTGAGGACGATGAGGCAGAAAGCAATGAAAGCATCGCAACCCCGAATATTCTACACTTCAGCTCTCCCCGCTGCAGAATCTCAAAGTATCTCACGGCCAAGATGGAGGTAGGCCAGTTTCGCATGCCGCCTGGTCTGGATACGCGCCAGTGCATGCATGCACTGTGCAAATATATATATGATGGGTTGCATGACCGAAACACCAGTTAATCTCTGGCCCGGTGCGCCGGTCTGTTCCTTGGTGGCTTCCTAGTTGAAAATTGGGGTCGTCTGTACATCGATCGGTGTATGTGCAGTGTTGCCAACAATTTCCTACCTCGCAACACTGCGCCCACCAACCGCCTCCCTCCCCGGGCGGATTTGTTGTGTTAATACAATCGAACCCCCGTTGGCCGCAGAACTCACCGCCTCCTGCAGGCGCCATGCACTTAGCGCTTGTTGGTATTTGGGCGCGGACCGGAGAGTACGGATGCATTTGCAGTCCAACTGCTGCGCCAGCAAGTTTGAAGAGCGAATCTCCAATTCGCGAGAAGAAGTGCCTCCGACTGACGTTGACGGGAATGGAATGGAGCATTCGGTTAACCATGTGGTCAAAACGTTCGACTGAGTTTTCAGCCCGTGTTATGTCGTGAGTCATAATAGTGATTGTATAGCTATTGCCTGGAAACAAGTATCTCCGCATCAAAAAGACTCTCAACGTGATGCGCATTATTCACTAAAGCTTTCTTTACCACGCGCAATTGTGAATCCAACAAAACAGCATATGGAACGAAACCGATGCCGAGATTAGTCCGGAGAGGTGATTTAAGCGTGCTTATTGCAGTAAAGCGCTTCAGGTTGGCGCTCCGCGCGTCAAAAGCAGGATCCCCGTCATCGAAGTGGATCAAAACATGGAATTCGCGACGCCACGAGTCCGATAAAAGTGCGACTTCTCGTTCCAAGTTCTCGCAAATGCGGCATGCAGAACTCAGAAAAAGAATAAGATTACCGTGCACGTCACTCGTCGAAAGCAAGATGTTGCTATCAGGAGGAAGAAATGTTCTGATACATTCTCCAATGCGCGGGCCATCCTCTGTTAAACGCGCACCCTGCGGGCTGGTTCTCCTCGTCACGATCGCCAACTGCCGCAAAGTCACAAATTGGATAAAAGCCAATAGGCAGATCAAAGCCGACTGCACTGTAATCCAGGTTGTCATTTGATGCCGCTTTGCGTGTTGATCGACTTGGCAATAATCACGGTGGCGCCAGCGAGGAAGACGCAGTTCAACCCACACGAGAATGGGTAAATCGTATTGGCTAGCGTTAAGCTCCCTGCGATGCACACGTTACGCAGAATAGTGCTTTTCGAGAACGTTTCATCCGAGCCAAAGCAATAGCATGGAAGCGTGAGGCGGTGATAGAGCACTACAGTAGTAACGATAATAAAGACGAGCAGTAGAATCGTTCCGACCAGCGAAGCCCCCGGCCAATCCAGAATCAGTCCGAGCCCTACAAACGCCTCAAGGATGACAATGATCCATGCGGCTGGTGTTGCAAAGGCAAATGGCAGGTGCGGAAGCAATCTGATTGAGTGTGCGAAACGGGAGAAAGTGAAACTTTTGAATGCCGCAGCAACGATAAACATTATCCCGACGATACTTAAGACGAGTTCCGAAACCTGCGCGACGATGTTCATTTACGGAGAGAAGTCTGTTTTACAGAAATGATTCTACCGGTTAAGTTGTCGAAGGAGATGTCCACGGTGCTTGAAGGAGTCGTAAGCTTGGCGCCGGAACCTGGCTCCTTAATCCCGTAAACAATCGAGACCCCATCGACCGGAAAGAGTTCGCGCGTAAAGTAGCCGGTTGGTCCGTACTCAGCGGAATACATTTTGACCTTAGATTCCCCAACCTGCCGCTGAATGCTTTTCGTCTTACCCGTATTCAAACCTTCGGTGACGAACCGACGAAAGGTCCATTCGCCAGAATGCAGTGTAGTTTCAAGCCCCTCGACTCGGTCGATCGCCCAAGACTGTTGAATGCCTGACGTATCCGCCGCAGTGATGGCTATTTTGCTTCCGCGGTCAGCGGATACAATAAAGTCTTTACCGTTGGCTAATACAGCAAATCCGCTACGGGATTCCCATCCCAAAAAGTTTGTCGGATTTGAATCCGTCCCTATTTGCAGGACTCTGTTCGCCGCCGCGGCCCGAACCTTGAACTGTTGAGAGCGTACTAGCTCATTCCGTGCATATATCTGGAGATCACTAACATCTTCAGCGGAGTCCGTGGCAGCCCCAGTATTTTCTGAAAACACTATATGAGCGCCCTCGCGGGTTTTTAGCTCAAAGGTGCCGGGTTTGTGAAAAACGACTTCGATGTGGACGGTGATGCCTTCTCTGACGTGGAGCGTTCCGTCATTAAGTCTGACAAAACTTATCGTTCGGCCAGATGGATACCTGAGTTCGGTGAGGCGAGCGTTGCGGAAGCGTAAACTCCAGCCACAATCGGATCTTACCTCAGCGGTCAGCCCGTTCCAGTGAGCGACCCAACCTCCTTGGCTTTCAAATTCGGTAACGGATGTATCCGCACGCCGGAAATGCCGAACTTTACCATCCGGTTGGATAAGCATCAATGTATTTTCTTCAACCTGAGAAAGTGTGGAATCCAAAAACGGCACCGACCAACCAGAGCGTAAGAATTGCGATTTCCCCTCAGGTCGGGACGAGAAGTAGGCAGCTATCGGGATACTAACTGTGGAATCGAAGGCGACGTCGCATAGCGGTTCCCAGTAACTTATGAACCCAGAATCGTCCACATTTGCGAAGTGGCTGTCCGGCGGAACCCAGTCTATCCCACATGACCCAAAACAAATGCCAGATGCGACGTAGAATAGAATGACGAACACCTGCAAAATGTTAGAGCAGACTCTACCGCATTCATGCCTTGACGTGGAGTTGTGAATCATTCCCGCGTAGCTTGTCGGAAGATTTACTGTTGCCGTAGTGCGGGAGTGCGACATTCGCGGTTCCCGCATTGACGTTTTCTAGTGTGCATTTCTTGGGGTCCGACCGCCATCAGCTCGAGGGTGAGATGCGAAGAGGAAATGAGTAGAATCGTTACCACCGTGACATCGTACGAAACGGTGACACTTCGCTCATTTATTTAGTGAGAGCGAACTTCGTAATCCGCCCCGTCTTATTCCAATCCTGTACATAAAGCCCCCCGGCGGTATCCCACGCCAGCCCGTGCGGAGCTGCTGCGGCGCCTTCTTTCCATTGCTCGCGCGGGATGTTGAACTTCGCCCATTGCTTTTGGTCGGGATTGTCGGCGACGTGGGTGACGACTTTGCGGGTGTCGAAGATGGTGACGCGGCCTTCGAGCTCGGCGACGGCTAGATACTGTCCGTGGATGGCGAGGGCGGTGGGGTGGGCGAGGCCGGTGGCGAAGACGCGTTGGAATTTGCCGTCGAGGTCGAAGTACTGGAGGCGGAGTCCGTCGCGATCGGCAGCGAGGAGGAGGGGGCGGCCGAAGCGGGTGTCGATGGCGAGGGCCTGGCAGTTGAGGAATTTGCCGTCTTCCTTGCCGCGGCCTCCGAAGGAGAGGAGGTATTGGCCGAGGGAGGTGTACTTATGGATGAGGCTGGTGCCGTAGGTGTCGCCAACGAAGATGGAGCCATCGGGGGCGACGGCGATGGCGCTGGGTTTGTAGGCTGCGCCTTTGGCATCGTAGGCGCGGGAGGCTTTGGGGAAAGGGAGGATCATGATGGGGTTCCCATCGAGGGTCATCTTGAAGGCGCGGCGGCGGCGGAGATGGACTCCATAAAGATACTCGGTGCCGGCCTCGCGCCGCACAAGGAGAGAATGGGTGCCGGCGAAATCGGGGGCCATGGTGCGGAGGAGTTCACCTTCGCGGGAGAAGACG
>Ga0105049_10010407_pt1 | contig 10674 bp, 7 predicted proteins | sample MAT06_FD_78087 | JGI IMG/M metagenome (GOLD analysis project Ga0105049, IMG submission 78087) | Freshwater microbial communities from Lake Fryxell liftoff mats and glacier meltwater in Antarctica - MAT-06 | ecosystem: Environmental > Aquatic > Freshwater > Ice > Liftoff microbial mat | place... | reverse complement strand
CTAGTGTTATGTTAATCATGAAGTGACGGATAGAGTCTTTTCAATTTTATTCTTGCCTCTTTATTTGTGAACTGCCAATTTATTTTGCTGTTTTTATTATTCCTATTTTTCTGCCAAGCTTCAACTTCGGTCTTAATCTTTTCCAAAGACGAGATATGTCTATTGAGGCATTGGCCATTTAAAACATGTAATTCAATTTCTGCCATATTAAGCCAACTACCATGTTTTGGGGTGTAAACAAATTCAAATCTATCACATAAGCGTTTGGCCTCGGCTGGTTCATATACTTCATAAAACGCTGATGCGACGTGTGTTTTGAAATTATCCATTACAAGAATGATTTTTTTTTGCCTTCGGGTACCACTCATCTGCGATTCTCTTTACAAATACGGCCCAATCTTTCTTGGTTTTGAATTCAGTTACTTCTACAAATCGTTTACCGGTTAATGGCTCATTGGCCATAAATATATTCACCACTCCATGCCTTATATATTCATAATCCACCCTTGCCTGAAGACCAGGTTTCATCATTGTAGAGGGGCGTCCTTCCTCTATTAATTGTTTGGGTGATTCGTCCATGCATACCACTGGAAAATCTGCACTGTAGGGCTTTTTATAAACATCCAGAACCTTTTCCATATTCGCCACAAACTCACTATTTTTTTCAGGTGGTATTACCCAACCTTTTACTTTCCAAGGTTTAAGTTCGTTTTTTTTAGCATGTTTCCTACCGTCACATGCGATATACTTTCAACGTAATTTAATTCCACCATTTTATCAGCAAGCAATCTTAATGACCATTTCGCAAAACCTTTCGGAGGCTCGCTACAACACAACTTAACTAACTTTGCTTCCACATCCCCATCCGCCTTCGTTTCATATACACGTGTGGTTGCACGACGCTCTAACACAGCTTCGAAGCCCTCTTCAATAAACTTCTTCTTTACTCTATCAATAGTGCGCATGCCAACCTTAAGGACTTTACTTATTTGTTCGTTGGTGACCTTTTCAGAATACTCGCCTTCATCACAATTTAGTAAGATGTAGGCAAAACGAAATGTTTGTGAAGTATGAGATCCCTTATTAATGATCACCATTAGCTCTTCCACTTCATCCTTGGTCAATTTAACAGTATATAAGATCATTTGCAATTGTCGTTTTGCAAATATATAAAATTATACGTCACATTACATTTAACTTAACACTAGTTAGTTAAAGAAAAATAAATGTAAAGTTCGCGATGGTTTATTCCAAAAGACGCAAGTCAGCCATCATTTTCTTAAAAATAGAAAGCAAAGATTTTCGCTTTCGGGAAAGTAAGTCAAAGTTATTTGGTTAAGAAAAGCGGAAATTAAGTCGGGAACTGCTGGATGGAAGAAGAGATAAGAATAGTGTTAAGCGCATTAATAATTTCCCTTCGTGAAATATTAATGATTTGGCACCAAGGCCAGGCAGTTTCTCACTCAGACAAGCGAAGGCCAAGAAATTGTTCAATTTACAACTCCTTCGTGTTTCATTGTGAAACCTTGCACGGGCCGTCATCATAAAAGCCAGCCGCCCTTTGTGCTAAAAATTTGAATGCCTTTTGAAAACAAAGGGCTACTCCTTACTTATTAGTGACCCGACATTATTGCGAATTCAGAAATTGCATCTATCAACTGTGTCTTTCTTCTGCGCGAGACTTCCACTTTGGAATCATCATTCATAAATAGAATTCCACCTTCACCCTTTTCGTAAAAGCTTATTCTGCGCAAATTGACAAGGTGTGACTGGTGTGTGCGAAAGAAGTAATAATTGCTTAAAAGGCGTTCGTACTCCATTAATGTTTTGCTTACCAGTATTTTTGATTTATCTGCCAAATAAAAATAGGTGTAATTATCTGAGGCCTCACAGCGTACTATATCTGAAATTGAAATAAACATATAGCCATTTGCAGTTGGTAAAGCCAGCTTTTTGTCTGCATTTGTATAATTAATATTGTATATCAGCGCATCCAGATGCTTTTCCTTGTTAGCTGATCCTTTTTCGAATACCCGGGAAATCGATTTTTTGAGCTCTTCTGCCAGAATAGGCTTCATAAGATAATCCAACGCACTGAAACGGATGGCCTGAATCGCATATTTTTCATGCGCTGTCGTAAATATCACATCGAATTTAACTTCCTTCAAATTCTTTAGTAAATCAAAACCGGTTTCGTTATGCATCTCAACATCAAGAAAAACAATATCCGGTTGATGCTGTAAAATGGAGTTTGCTGCCTCAGAGGCAGACCCGCATGATTCCAGCACCTCGATTTCCGGGCAATATTCCCCGAGAAGATTATTGAGCATTGTTCTGCAATGCACCTCATCATCTACTATTATAGCCTTTAGTTTATTCATTGAAACGAATGGATCAAAACGCGAGGCAAAGTACGAATTTAATATAATAATGGTACTTCAAGATTAATTTCAACCCTTGTTCCAGCCGGCGAAGCATCTTCGTTTTTAAGATCGGTAATGATGATTTTATTATTTCCGCTGTTTCCGCCTTTAATCACCCGCTCAAAAGTCATCTTCATGCCAAGTGAGCTGTTTTGTTTTTCTTCGATGAGCTTCCTACCAACACCGTTATCTTCAATTACTACCCGCAGATGTTCTTCTTTTTGTTCCACATTTATCTTCAGAATTCCTTTTCCGGCTTTTCCGGCAAGACCGTGAATAATCGCATTTTCAACAAATGGCTGAAGTATCATCGGCATTATTTGAATTTCTTCCTCAGAATCTTCCAGCTTTGTTTCCAACTGATACTCAAACGAATGATCCAACCTGAGGGCTTCCAGTCCGATGTAGCTATCCAGCAGTTCCAGCTCACTGCCCAGACTCACGTATTTTTGGCGACTGTTTTCGAGCACCAGGCGCACCAGACTGGCGAATTTGCCAAGGTATTCAGAAGCTTTCTTCGTTTCGTTTTTCCAGATAAAATTATCAATTGAAATGAGGGAATTAAATAAAAAGTGTGGATTCATTTGGGAGCGGAGGGCTTTTAACTCCAGTTCCAACGTTTCCAGCTCCTGAGCAAGCCGCAGGCGCTCCTTCTTACGAACTGCCTGGATCCTAAATCGAAATATTCCAATAACACTTCCAAGAATAAGCAGGAAAACGATCGAATAGAAAAGATTTGTTTTCCACCACGGAGGCAAAATCTTTATTACCAGACCTGAAGTTTCTTTTCCGGGATAACCATCTTTATTTATCGCCCGCACTTTAAAAGTATATTCTCCCGGTGATAGTTTTGTAAAGTCAGCCTCATCATTGTACCCAGCATTTACCCATTCGGTCTGAAGTCCTTCAAGCTTATACTGGCAGGAGCTTGCGTCAAGTCCATAAAATCCGAGATTTGCAAATCCTACGGAAATGAAATTCTGATTGTAATTCAATTCAATTGCTTTTTTATAAGTAATAGCTGTATCTGTTATTAACTCTTTTCCTGATAATTTTATGCTTATTAATTGAACCCTGCTTGTCTTTTTATCTGTTACTATTTCTTTGGGATTAAAAAAAGTAATTCCCTTTGTTCCACCCATAAAGACGCGACCATCTTTTGTACAACAAAATGCCGGCGAGGTATAAGTATTTGGAATCAGCACATCACTTGACCTGAAAACCGTTGCCTGGAAAATGTTCTTTAAATACTTCGATTTCTTATTTAAATGAATTTTTTCTAATAAATTTCCTCCGGCCCAAATATCTCCTTGCTGATCCATTCCCATACATTCAATGGTGTTTTCAGCTAATCCGTTTTGAACCGACAAATTATAGAAAACAGCAGGTTTGGCGCCATCCGTAATAAAAATCCCCCCTCCAAGTGTTGACACCCATAAATATCCCGAATTATCCATCAACAGCCCTGTAATTATATTGTTTTTTATTCCATATTTCAGATTTTCTTCTTTTGAAAAGATCTTATAATTTCCATTGTCAGGCTGGTAGCTGATTATCCCACCGCCATTTGTTCCAATAAATAAAATGCCTTCAGGTCCTTCTATAATGTAAGTAAGCTGGTTCAATGGCTTGGTCGCCTGTCCTTTTTTATCTTTAAATTTAAATTGCCTAAAAGTATTTTTTTTCTGGTCAAACAAATAAAGACCGATAAAGCTGCAAACCCAGATTCTTTTTTTTGAGTCTTCAAATATATTTGTACAAAAACTATTTGAATTAGTGCCATTTGTTCCGTCAATTTGATTAAAGAGATGTATTTTACCTTGAGGAATACTTATCCTCGCGATGCCTTTAAGATGGGAGGTCACCCATAGTCGGTTACGAGAATCGGAAAGTAATGCCCAGGGACCATAAAATGACACCCCTTTTTTTTTGGTACTATTGCTTAAGTATGTTTCAATTTCGGAAGTGTTTTTATTTAATTTACCCAGTCCTCCTGCTTCAGAGGCAAGCCAGATATTCCCTTCCGTATCTTCAATTACATCGGTAACGCCTGCTACAGAAAACTTAGAAGGGTCTAAAGGTTTGTCGCGTATTGAATGAAAACCCGACGCAGATGAAGCTGTCGAAAATATTCCCTGGTTCCATCCGCCAAGCCACATTAAACCATTATTATCCTCACAAATGGAAATTACTGCATGTTCCGGGAGACCATGCGGATCAAAAGGCGCTTTAGCATAATTTTCAAATTTGCCTGTCTCAGAATGATAAATACTCAGGCCGCCAACTGTAGTGAGCCAATAGTTATTGGAGTGGTCTTTTAGAATCCTGTAAATGATGTTGTGAATTAAACCGTCCTGCTGTGAAAAATGTGAAACCACCGTTCGACTTGATGTATTAAAAATAATCATTCCGCTATCGGAAGCGATATACATTCTACCATCATTTGTCATTTTCATGTCATAGACTCCACGCGTTTTTGAACCAGTGTGAAACCTGGTGTCAATCTTTCTGCTTGCCTGATCATAGCTATAAAGCCCATTGCGTGATGTTCCTACCCATACAGTATTATTCCGGTCAATTAAAACCGAACGCAGGTACTCGGTTACTTTGGCGGTGTCACCATTCATTGTTCCAACCTCAGTATGAGTGAATTTGTATTTTACGGGGTCAAAATATTGAAGTCCTCCGCCTTCTGTTGCCAGCCAGAATTTCCCATTCCTGTCTTCGGCTATTCTATGAATCCTGTTTGATTCGAGCGAGTAAGGATTGGGATAATTTTCGAACGTTTCTTTGTATTTGTTAAACCTGCTTAAACCAGAACCAAAAGTGCCAAGCCAAAGATTTCCGCTTTTATCGATGTGCAGGCAACGGACATAATTGTTACTCAGAGAAGTGCTGTCGTCAGGTTTGTTCTGAAATAACTTATAGTTCACTCCATCAAAACGGCACAGTCCGGATCGTGTGGCAATCCATAAAAAACCATCACTATCCTGCAGGATATCTGCAATAAAAGGAGAAGGAAGTTTTGCCGGATCCTGGTGGCGAAATGTCCGCTCTATGCCCTGGGAGTATACTGATATAATCCCGCATAAAAAACAGATAGAATAAAATAACCTACACTTGTAAAGAGATGTCATAAACATTTAAGTCCATTTGCAATTGGTCATTTTTGATGTTGATTCTGAACAAATATAACAAGCTATCTCATTAAAGTATATTTGAGACTATTCGGTAGTGGTCAAATACAGTCGGTAATAACAATTTGTTTGGCTTTAGAGAACCTTTAAAAAGCCAACCCTCGCCGTTTAACTTCAAAATTAAAAGTCTCGGTTGGCCGACCATCACACGCAAGCCTTAACTACGTTCTTAATTTCTTGTTCGCCTCGAAATCTACCTTTTTAACACTTTCCTTTATTCTTCCAATTGCGAGTAACTCCTAAGAATCAAAACACTTGGAATGTCCTCAAGCCAAGTGCTTTTGCTAGCTATCAGGGCTTTCCAGCTTCTGTAACTTATTAGCATCAGTTCCTGCTGGGCGAGAAATTCTTTTTCTATTATTCTCTCTCCCAATAAGCTTACCTGATTTGGGAATTCTTTTTCAAGTGCAGCTATCTTTTCTGTTAATTCTGAGTTGCCATTTACCAAAGCTGTAGCATCCATAATGGTGACAGCCGATCCCGAATTGATAATAAATCTCCGGGCATAAACCAGTAAAAAATCATCATCGCTTTTAAATAAAGGCATAAAGATCGTCCCGGAATCAATGAAATCACGATCGAGGAGAACACCAACATTACACGACGCTCCTGAAATAAAATCGCGGGCGCGGTCATCCATCAAGTCATCCGCCCGGAACAAAGGCTTACTTCCTGTAATTGTTCCAAACAGGTTTTCTGGTGACAGCGCTTTTGTAACACCAACAATGTTTCCTAGCAAAGAGCCCGTATACAAAGACTTTCCAGCTTCAACAAGCAAAAGGCTTATATCTTCATTTTCAATAATTCCATTGATCTCTTTATTTTGATCTGCGCTTATTTTATATCGGGTTTCCAGAGGAATTCCAAGCTTACTAGCTTCCGATAAAATTGGACGGAAACTTTGCTTTTCGAAATCAGCTACGTTTGAAAGACTCACATCTGCGCTCGGTGTATAATGGACTGCAGTATAATTTACGTTCGGCCCTGCTTTTCCGGATAATTCGGCGGCAATTCTCAGCAATTTCCGGCCGCTTGTTGCGAGGCCAAAACTGATTAGAATTTTGTAGGCGGTACTCGCTTCTTCCTGAAGATCCGGATCTTTCTTTTCTTTAAATATCCAATTGATTATGCTTAGGGCAGGACCAGTCATAAGTGTAGTTACCAGAGCCATAATCACCATCATCGTAAAAACGGTTTTACTTAGGATTCCAAGATCATAACCAATGTTTAAAACGATCAACTCCATTAGTCCTCGTGTATTCATCAGCGCCCCAATCGAAAGACTATCTTTCCAGGACTGACCGATAATACGCGCGGCCAAAGCTGATCCGAAAAATTTGCCAGCTACCGCAACTGCCACAACTAATCCGGCGGTGATCCACAGATGTTCGTTGTTTAATAGGCCTATCTCCGTTCTTAACCCAGTAAAAACGAAAAATAACGGAAGCAGCAGAACGAGTGCAACATCTTCAATTTTATCAATCAGGATCTTTCTGAAATTAAGATTTGGGGGCATAATCACACCTGCCAGGAAAGCTCCGAACAAGGCATGTATTCCGATTATTTCTGTTGCATAAGCAGAGGACAGTAAAATGATAAAAACGAGGGCAACGATTCCTTTGGAGATAGCTTCCTTGTTAGAATAAATAGTCCCAAGCCGTTTAAGGAATGGTCCCAAAACGAATACCATGAACAATACGTAGATCAACGAGAAGCCAATGGTAAATAACGCACTATATAATGAACCTGCCTTTACAATTGCAATCACCGCAGCAAGAATGCACCATGCCGTTACGTCGTCGGTTGCCGCGCTCGTAATCGCAATGCTGCCGAGGCGTGTTCTCGATAACCCTCTTTCCTGGATTATCCTTGCGAGAACGGGAAAAGCGGTGATGCTCATGGCAATGCCCATGAAAAGGCCGAACGACAAAAACGGGATTCCTAAAGGCAAGGCAAATTCTGCATAAAGGAAATACGCCAACCCCATCCCAAGCGTGTAGGGAATAACGATGCTCGCATGAGAAATTACAACGGCATCGTTTGCTTTATTTTTCAGGACATTAAGATCGAGCTCCATGCCTACGACAAACATAAAAAGAATAAGACCAATCTGGCTGAGAAACTGGAGATTTCCCAGCGATGCGACCGGAAACAGCATGTTGGAATACTCAGGTAAATACAATCCCAGCAGTGATGGTCCTAAAATAATACCGGCAGTTATTTCCCCGATAACGCTCGGTTGGCCGATACGGGTAAATAAAAATCCAAGAAACCGTGCTGCAAAAATAATTGCTATAATCTGAAGGATAAGGATTGCAAGCGGATGAGTAATATTGTGGCTGAATGAATCGATGACGCTATCCATCCAGCTTCGACCGGCTAAAACTATCGGCTTGTGGATATCCACTTCCAGCAGTTTTCCCTGGATATGAATAAAATACATCAACGCCAGAGCACAAAAGATAGTGATCACATAAAAAGGCAGATGGCGACGCATGAAGCAGTTGGATTCGGGCGAATATACAGTAAAAGCTAAATATTCAGGTGATCAGAAGATCATCATTAGTTTAAAAATATCAGCTGCATTCACTTGTTCTTTTGACATATTTTCAATTTAAGTATCTTTCCTCAAATTATGCACGATGATTTCTAAAATGCTTTTCGGAGGCCTATTGTTCAGTTTGTTGGTTACTACCATTTCATTTACTCCTGCTGCAGCCCCAACGCCACCGATGGGAACGACGTTTTCATTTTTATCCGGCACATGGAAAATGGCGATTACTGAAAACGGACAGGAAGGTGGACTTTATGAAACATGGAATTTTATAAATGACAGTCTCTGGCAGGGGAGAAGTTATTTGGTTTTCGGGAAAGACACCACGCCTACCGAAGCGATCCGGCTCATCAGAAGAGGTGTCGATATTTTTTATGTTCCACAGGTTCAGAATCAGAATGACGGCTTACCAGTTGAATTTATTTACCGTGGTTTTGTTGATGGGGGGCATATGTTTGAGAATGAAGGCCATGATTTCCCGCAGCGTATTTATTATGCTCCGGTTTTGCCCGATTCGTTAAATGCCAGGATTGAAGGAACTGTTCGCGGGAAATTGCAGATGGAAAAATTCAATTATACAAAAGTTAGATGAGTTGGGTACTTAGTGTAAAGTACAAAGTATTAAGTACAGAGTACAGAGTATTAAGTACAGAGTATTATTTCTACTTTACCAAGTTGGAAGTTTTCTCGATTTATGAAGGGAAAGAGCCCGTATTCTGTGTCTTTCTTTCATCTGTTGGAAGACAATTTGTTTTTTAGCTTCGTCTTTTGCATAAGTGCAAACAAGGTATTTCCTGACGTCCGAAGTACTTAATAGAGGCGCATCATCGGCATGATCCAATTTCTCCAGTAATACAAAGTTTGTGGCCATCATTACCATGGCCATGTGATGGTGCCACGCTCTCCATCCTCTGACTTGATAGGAACTCATCCCGGCCTCTTGTTTAGCGTCTCTGAAAGATTGTTCAATAAAGAATCGTTGAGATTGCATCTTTATTAATTCTTCCAACAAAAATTCATCATCAAATGCATTTGTAAACGCATATTTTATTTCATAATCGTTTTGTGTCTTTTTTCTTCTTACGATTAATTTGCGCACTCTGCATTCATCTGATTTTCCATCCCAGGTAAAAACATCTAATACCAATCCTTCCACTTCCATTTTATCTTTAGGCCGCAGAAAGATTTTTTTCCATTTTTCTTCCTCCACAGATTCAATGAGCTTACGCACTTCAATACCGGCTATATTTGATTTTAAACGGCTCGGAGTCCTTCCTCGTCCTGCTTTTCGGCCAGGAACAAACAGTTCAGGTTCTTGCAGATAGACCATTTGATTGGAATGAATTTCCATTACAAATAATTGATCTACCTCATCGAGCTTATTTAATAAATAGCTGCTATTACCATAAAACGCGTCAGCCCCAACCCAATCGAAATGAGTGCCTACAGCTCTTTGGCGTTCAATCATTTCCAAAGCCAAATCAATTTTTGATTTATATATAATACGCTCTTCAGGAATACCTGATTTAATACATCGTTTTGGATTATCAATCCATTCCTTGGGAAGGAAAAGCTCACAGTCTACAAGTTGATATTGATTTTCAGCACAAACGGAACCATATACAGCAACCTGACTGTTTTCAATTTTTCCCACACAACCAGCATATTGCTTTGCAACGCCAACAGAGTGCTTCCCTTTCTTCAAATGAGAACTTTCATCTATCATTAAACCCACACGGCCTAACTTGGATAATCGCAGCGATGCATCCTGGGCAACCTTATTCATAACAGGACGGTGATCCCAATTTGATTCGCTAATAAAGTGTTGTATCTGATTGTATTCGATTTCCAAATTGGTTTCTGCCATCTTTTCCATATTGGGCCTGAAATTTTGAAAAAGACCTTGCATGTAAAACATTGCATGATCTATCTTAAAATGTGTTCGCGTTCGCACAACTGGCTTAAAATCAACTCCATATCTTTCAAGCCGGTTTTCACCGGCCGGGTACGGCGTGATTTGCCCATTGTCTATATATTAGTGGTTAGAAAATCATTGGCTTTTCAATACCTAAAAATAAAGAAAATACCTCCACAACACCTGCCAATAAACAAAAGTTATTAACTTGGTAAAGTAGAATTAGGGCCAAGGTAAAAAAAAATCATAGTTAGTTGCTATGCTGTTAAACTTTGCAAAATTCTATCCTTTCAGGAAAATACTCAAATTGTTAATCCTGATAGCTATCGGAACCCAATAAATCAATTCCGTTAATTTCTTATACAGCGGACAGAAAAACCCCAGTGCTTAAAGTTGGCGTCCCTGCCCGCAACGACATCTTCGTAGCCCAGACTTCGGTACCAAGCAATGGAAGTGAAGAACTCAGAAGAACTCCACCAGTAACCGATGTAGCCAACATCGTTGAATGTTCCAAATGAGTGGTTGCGGCAGCCTCCCGGGAGACCTGAAAAACCGCTTTCGTTGGTGGCTACTGTATTTGGAGCT
>Ga0105049_10010406_pt1 | contig 10675 bp, 6 predicted proteins | sample MAT06_FD_78087 | JGI IMG/M metagenome (GOLD analysis project Ga0105049, IMG submission 78087) | Freshwater microbial communities from Lake Fryxell liftoff mats and glacier meltwater in Antarctica - MAT-06 | ecosystem: Environmental > Aquatic > Freshwater > Ice > Liftoff microbial mat | place... | reverse complement strand
GCGGTGGCGGCGTCCAAGCTCGTGTATGTGCTGCTGCTGCTATTGCTGTGCGGCGTCGCGATGCTCGTGGCGCTGTCGTTTTGGAACCTGCAGCCACTCGACGTTTACACGGCGAGCATCGGCCTGTTTCCCACGCTGACACTGCTGCTGCTCGGCGTCGCCATGATCGCTACGGTGTGTGGTGACTTCACACGCGTTGGCGTGGTCGTCGCGGCGGCGATAGGCATCGCATTCCTCATAGACATGCGGCAACCGGAGATGACACTGGGCACCTATTGGGCGCTCGCTCTTCTCTTGCTACTCGGTTGTACCGCACTGTTTGTCCAACGGTATCGCGACCGACGTTCGCGACTCATTGCGCGAGGCGCAACGCTGGGGACAGGTATGGTGGTGATGCTGTTTCCGGTGTTCGCCGCGCGAGTCGGTCCAGGAGAATCGAACATCGGATCGGTTCCACGTCACACCCTCGACGAGGTCGCGCTGTCACTTCCGGCCGTTGCGATGCCAACGTGTGAGAACGGACGCCTGATCGTGCCGCTCGGTGTTGTCGCACCGCTTGGGTGGCGCATAGGACTGATGAAGCCGTCCCTGGACGTCACGCTCGACGATGGAGGGACCGTTTCGCTGTCGGCGCCGGGATGGATGCAGCTTGCCGGAAGCCAAGGCCCCATGCTGCCGACCATTCGAGATCGTGCCAATGTCAGTGTGATTGGCGGTGACGGCGAGCAAAGAGAACAGCGAATACAGATCGCGTTCGTGGTGCCCGCTGCAGACTCGGCGCGAACCTGCGGGCGCATCGCACGGCTCGCCATGCGGCTCTGGGTGACCACCACTACGGGCACCGAGGTGTTGCGCGTGCCACTGCAAGGTCCGGCGCGTGCCGCCGCACCCGGGTATCGCGCGCGCGTCACCGCCGCAACGCTGGAGGATGCGACGGTCGCGATCACCGCGCGCGTGTCCATGCTATCCAATGAACTCGCCGGGCAGAGAAATGATCTTGCCGCGCTCGACTTCGCACTACTCAACCAAGGGCGCGGTGAGATGGTGCGCCTCTCTTCACCGCGGAGTGAAGGTGGCTCGAGCGCCTCGGAACTGCCCGGATTACGTCACATGGCGAGCACGGTCGACCTGGAGCCGTACACAGCGCGCAAGACGCGATTGAGCGGTCTGCAATCATGGCGGGACTCGGCAGTGCTCGTTGTGACCGCGCCGGTTGAACGCGGGCGCGGCTGGAGGCAGGTCGAGGCCGTCGTCTCGCGTTGACCGTCTGTTTCAGTTCCGTTCCACGTGCGAACGCGCGATCACGCGTGCGTTCACTCGACGTGCGCGCGTCGGCGCGTGCCGCAGGCTCACTCATCACATCGCAAGGCATAATGCCAGAAGAAGTAGTTGCGAAGCAGATCGCCGCACTCGAGCGGCAGTTGCAGCGCCAGCGGCGACTCTTGGTCAGTATGTGGGTCGTCGTCGCGGGCATCGCGCTTACTGCCTTCGTTCCGAAGCCACCCCACGTGCTGCGCGCGCGCGGGCTCGTGATCGTCGACGCGGCCGGCCGTGAAAGGATCTTGATCGGGGCGCCGATTCCTGATGCCCGCCATCGCGTACGAACCGACAGCGCGCGCGCTGCACGTGCGTGGGCCTCTCGGTTTCCAGATCCGGCGCAGTACATGCGCTGGTACGCCGGATATCGGCATAGCATGCATGGCATGCTCGTGCTGGACGAGAATGGGATCGACCGTCTCGCCGTGGGTGACTCGACGCCCGATCCGAACATCGGGAAGCGCATTGGCGCCGGCCCTGGCCTGATCGTGAACGATGCGCAGGGCTTTGAGCGGACGGGCTACGGCATGCTGACCGTGGCCGGCAGGGACCGCGTCGTGCTCGGGCTTGACGGTAACGACGGGCAGGAAGCGGTTGTCCTGTCGGTCCAGGATGGCGGACACGCCGGGCTCTCGGTGCGAGGCGCGGGTGGGCGCTCGATCTTCCTGGGCGCTCGGGATTCGGTTGTCGGCCTCGCCCTCCGAAAAGGGCAGCGCGACGCGCACCGACTGACCACGGACGATGTCCCTCCGCGCGACTGACTGAGCTACACTGGCCCGTTACAGCCGACTCGGATCGGATCGCGCGCGTTAGGGATGTAAGGTCGCAAGAGCTTAGTTGCTCCACGAAACTATGCACCGCACTTGCGATTGAACGGCGTGGTTTGGCCAAAATCGCAAATTTGACTGTCGGTTTTGCGCCCCCAGATCGACTCTGGATCAGAAGGTTCCAGGTTCGAAACCTGGAGGGGCAATCGACAGCCCGTCGCTGGGTGTGCTCGGCGGCGGGCTGTTTTTGTGTCGAAAGTGCGCCCGCGGCGCCGTTCTCGTCATCGACTAAGACGCCAGCATTGCCACCGGAGATGACGGACGTCGCGCTCGGTGATGTCCCCAGCAAGCTTCACCTCGTAGGCCACGCACCGCTGGTCCCGACGGACGAGGAGTCCGTCGATTTCGTGCTCGCCCGCATGGGTTGGCAGGTAGGCGTGTCCGACATCCGCGGCTGGCGTCCCCGCTGCTTGACGCTCGGTGGAGCCTCGGCCCATAGAGGAAGGCAGCCCCCTGCGTTGGACAAAACGCCCCTAGCAGGTGAACCTTGGGCGCATCCCCACCCCCAATCGGCCACCCGACGCCTCCTCAATGAAATCGCTCCCCGTCGCTGGACTCGCTGTGTTGGCAGCGCTCGCCGCGCCCATTCACGCGCAACAGGCGTCGAGGCAGGCAGCGCGCCCGAATATCCTCTACATCATGACGGATGATCATGCGGCGCACGCGATCAGTGCGTACGGATCACGCGTGAATAAAACGCCCAATATCGATCGTATCGCGCGCGAAGGGGCCCTGTTCATGGGCGTCTTTGCGACCAACTCGATCTGCACGCCAAGTCGCGCTGCGATCTTGACGGGCCAGTATTCGCACATGAATGGCGTGACGGTGTTCAATCGCTTTGACAGCAATCGCATGACAGTCGCGCGGCTCATGCAGCAGGGCGGCTACCACACCGGCATGATCGGCAAGTGGCACCTGGGCAGCGATCCGGTGGGGTTCGATACGTGGGAAATTCTGCCGGGACAGGGCGCGTATTTCGATCCGATCTTCTACACCGCCACCAGCGAGAAAACGTACACCGGGCGTTATGCCACAGACGTCATAACGGACCGTGCGCTCGAATTTCTAAAGGTGCGACCGCGCGACAAGCCGTTCTTCCTCATGGTGCACCACAAGGCGCCGCATCGGCCGTGGGAGCCAGACGACGAGCACGCGTCGCACTTTGCCGGCCAGCGCATTGCGGAGCCGGTGACACTTTGGGACAACTACGAAACGCGCACCGACGCACTCCACGAGAACCAACAGCGCGTTGCCCGCGATCTCACCAATCGCGATCTCAAAATCACACCGCCGCCAGAGCTCACCGCGGCCGCGCTCGCGCAATGGCGCGCCCTCAAGCCTGACTCCGTGGTCACGGTCGTCGATGGGCAGAGCGTGGTGCTCAAGGGCGTAGCGCTCGTGCGGTGGAAGTATCAGCGATACATGCAGGACTATCTGGCAACCGTCCAATCGGTGGACGATAACGTCGGTCGGATTCTCGCGTATCTCGACTCATCGGGGCTCGCGCGCAACACCATGGTTATCTATACCAGCGATCAAGGATTTTTCTTGGGCGATCACGGCATGTTCGACAAGCGCTTCATGTACGAAGAGTCGATTCGCATGCCGTTTGTGGTGCGGTGGCCCGCGGGAATAGCACCGAAAACGCGCGCCGAGGCAATGGCGCTCAACATCGACTTCGCACCCACGTTCCTCGATGCGGCGGGACTGCCCGCCTCGCCCGAAATGCAGGGGCGCAGCCTGATGCCGATGCTCCGGGGGCGCACGCCGCCCGACTGGCGCAAGTCGATGTACTACCGCTATTACCACGATCCCGGCGACCATAACACACGCGTTCACTACGGCATCCGCACACGCACTCACAAGCTGATCTACTTCTGGAAGAAGGATCAGTGGGAGCTGTTCGATCTGGTCAACGATCCGTACGAACTGCACAATCTCTACGGACAGCCCGGAATGGCGGCGCTCACGGAGACGCTGAAAGCGGAGCTGGCGCGCCTCAAGCGGGAGCTGAAAGACGACGACCAGTTGGCGGACGTGCAGTTGGCGAATGGAGTCGACGGCGCCGTGGCGACGCTGCGGGGGAAGTAGCTTCGGTCAACGCTTACGCTTGTCCACCACAACCGCCCCGCCCTTCAACACCCACACCACATGGTTGATGACCGCATCGATATCGCGCAGTGGGTCGCCTGCAACGGCGACGATGTCGGCAAAAAAACCCGGCGCCACCGCACCGATCTTGTTCGACATGCGCAGTAGCGCTGCCCCGTTGGTCGTTGCAGTGGCGAACACGTTCACCGATCGCGAGTGGGGCGACGGCACCGAATCGCCGTCGATCTTCAACCCAGCGCGGCTCGATGCCCGCCAGTGGGCGCGCGCCGCAAAAGGCGCGGGCTCGAAGGCAATGATTCTGAGGGCCAAGCATCACGACGGTTTTTGTCTGTGGCCCATTGCGACAACTATGCATTCCGTGGCGTCGAGCCCGTGGAGGAGTGGGAAGGGTGGTGTGGTGCGCGAGTTCGTCGATGCGTGCCGCGTGTGGGACGCAACTCGAAGTTGCTGCTCAACGTGCCGCCAACAGGCGATGGCCCGATGCATGACGCAACCGTATCGTGACTGGCCGGGATGCGTGTTGCGCTCGATGCCACGTTCGCCCGGCCGCTGCCGCAACAGCGAGCGGCGTGCCGCGTGACCGGTGAACGGCGTGCGGTGCTTTCGGTTCGGCTGCGGGGCCCGCAACGGGTGAGTGTGATCGATCTGCGCGAGGACGTGGCGCAAGGCCAGCGTGTGTCCGCGTGGTCGCTGGTGGCCACCGGGGCGACAGAAGCGGTGTTCGCTCGCGGCACGACGATCGGCTTCCGCCAGCTCAGGCGCATCGCCCCCACCACGGTGGACGGACTGCAGCTCCGCATCGAGACGGTGGACGAGCCCCAAGCGGTCTCGGCCGCGCTGTACGCGTAGCGGAGTCTTGCTGCGGCACTCGCGTCAGTCGGTTCAGATCATACCTGTCGGTGTCGGAGCGCCGAGTGGCTCTGAATGTCGCGTTCTTTCAATGCAGTTGTGCCGATGGTGAGACTCCCCGCCGGGTTTTTACGCCATGTAAGCTGACGGGGAGATCGGTCTCCCCATTCGGTCACTTTTGGAGGACTGATGCTTTGAATCCGGTTTGGCCTGCCACTGCTGGTGGCGGCGCTTGCAGTGACACCCGCAGTCGCAACGGCGCAGAGCTTTGGTGGGTATCTGATGACGCTGAGCAACAATTATGCGTGCATCGACGACGCCAGCAACTGCCTGGTGCAGGGGACCAGCCAGGTGGCGATCTCCAACTCGGGCCGCCTGACGCTGGTGAACGGGCAGTACGGGACCACGGGGACGTCATTTACGACGTTCACGCAGAATATCCCTTCTTCCACGCTCATGAACTGGGGCGCGTCACAGCTGGTGACTGGCACGGTCAACCTCGCGTACAACGGCCTCGGCATGTTGAATATCACACTCACCTCGAGCCTCGGCGACGCATACCACAGCGTGCAGGCATTCGACATGAGTGGGCTGACTGCGGGTAGCGTCCATGTCGGCTTCACGGCCGGCACGGGATTGAGCACGCAGACCGCCTATATCGAGAACTGGCAGATGACGACCAACACCGTGCCCGAGCCGTCGACGGTCGCGCTGATGGCGGCAGGTATGCTCGCGATCGGTGGTCTCGCGGCGCGCAGCCGGAAAATGCAGGCGTAGTTCTCCGCGTCTCCGCGTCTCCGCGAGATGCAGTTGTCGTTCCGGCGCACGTTCGTGCGTGATGAACGGGGATCCGAAAGGGTCCCCGTTTTTTTCATTAACTGCGTGTCTCGCGGAGGCGCGGAGGCGCCGAGAGGTGCAGCGCGGAGGAACTGCGGGGTTCCTGCAACCGGTGCCGAGGTGCGACCATACGCGGGTGAAGGTCAGGCTTTCCCGGCACCACGTACCCCGCGCGAGGCACCACTGTATGCGTCGTTTGACACTGTCGCTATTGATGTCGGCATTTGTTGGTGCGTCGTTGACGATCAATCCGCAGATGTTGTCTGCACAGAGTGCCACGAAACCCGTTGTGCGCGCAGGTCCATCTGCCGCTTCGCGGACGGGGGCATCATTTGAAGTCGCCGAGTTGTCGTTGAGCGAGCTGAAGGCCGCGATGACCAACGGCCGGACGACGGCGGTGGCGATCGTGGACGCGTACTTGGCGCGCATCGCGGCGTACGATCATGCGGGGCCCTACATCAACGCGATCATCCGCGTGAACACGAAAGCCCGCACCGATGCGGCCCGACTCGACGCGGAGCGGAGCGCAGGGAAAGTGCGGGGGCCGTTGCACGGCATTCCGGTCATTCTCAAGGACAACTATGACACGGGCGATATGCCCACCACAGCAGGGTCGCTTGCGCTTGCGGCCAGCCAACCGGCGAAAGATGCATTCGTGGTCAAACGTTTGCGTGACGCCGGCGCGATCATCATCGCGAAAGCCAACATGCACGAACTCGCTGCCGGCATAACATCCATCAGCTCACTCGGCGGGCAGACAAAAAACCCGTACGATCTTGGACGCTGTCCGGGTGGATCGAGCGGCGGCACTGGTGCCGCAATTGCCGCGAGTTTCGCCGCGGTCGGGTGGGGCTCAGATACCTGCGGGTCGATTCGCATTCCGTCCGCCCTCAACAATCTGTTCGGCCTGCGGCCCACGCAGGGGATGGTGAGCCGCAGTGGCATCATCCCACTCTCGCACACGCAGGACATCGGCGGCCCGCTGGCGCGCACGGCCACCGATCTCGCCATCGCACTCGATGCGTCCATTGGGATCGACTCGGCAGACGCGGTCACCCTCGTACAGTCGGCGCACCCAACGAACTTTGTGGCATCGCTCGATCGCAATGCACTTCGCGGTGCACGTTTAGGTGTCTTCCGCAACTACTTCGTTGATACGGACGCGGAAATCGCCGACACGATTCGGAGCGCGATCGCGGTGATGAAGGCGAATGGCGCCGTGGTGATCGATGTGAATGTCGCGGACTTCGACAGCCTGATGGCTGGGTCGAGCGCAATCAACAGCGAAACCAAGTTCGATCTCATCGAGTACCTGCGCACGGTTCCCAACGCGCCGGTGCATTCCATGCGCGACATCCTCGATGGCGGACTGTACGATCGGGCCCTCGAATCGCGATTCCGCACGGTCGATTCTGCCGTCACGCTCGACAGCGAGGGGCATCGTCGTGCACTCGCGAAACAGGCAGTCCTGCGCAAACGGTTCGACACGCTGCTCGACAGTCTCAAACTCGACGCACTCGTCTTTCCGACCGTCCGTCAAAAGCCAGCGCGCATTGGCGACGCACAACTTGGCAGCACCTGTCAGCTCAGCGCGCACAGCGGCTTGCCCGCGCTGAACATGCCCGCGGGGTTCACCGTCGACGGACTGCCGATCGGCATGGAACTACTTGGTCGCGCCTTCACCGATGCCCGTCTTGTCGCCATCGGCTACGCGTTTGAGCAGACTGGGAGTCGTCGACGGGCGCCGCACAGTGCGCCACCACTGGTGAACGGTCGCGCACCGACCCTCATCGCCATCACGACCACGGCGGTTGGGAGCGGCGCCGCGGCCCGCGCGTCATTCTCCTTTGACGAAATCGACGGAACGCTGGCGTGGAGTGTGACGCTGAGCGGCGCAAAAGTGAACGCGGTGCAGGCGGTCGTGCTGCGACGCGCGGGCGCGCTCACCAGCGGCGCCGGATCCGACCAACGCGTGATTGCCCGATTGCTGGGCCCCGACATGCAAGCTGCCCGAGGAACCGTGACGCTCTCACGGCTCGAGCGACAGGCGCTGATGCGCGGCGCACTCACACTCGCGCTCTACGAAGCCCTTCGCCCGTCCACCCCGGTGAGCGCGGCGCTGGTGTACCCGTTGGCGCGCCGGACGGAGTCGCTCAACTATCCGTAATGCGCTACTGTCGGCGGCCGAACACGTACTCCTTGGGCGGAATTGCGCCGAGTAGGTTGGTGACGAAGTAGTCCCACCGCCGGCGCATCATGTAAGTGGAGGCCGCGCCATATCCGTGCGCCGCGTTCGGAATCATGACGAGATCAAAATCCTTGCCCGCCTTGATGAGCGCGTCGACCACGAGCAGCGTGTTGTCCGGCGGCACGTTGTCGTCCATGGTGCCGTGCGCGAGCATCAGGTTACCCTTGAGGTTGCGGGCCAACGTTTGATTCGCTTCGGCATCGTAGTTGTCGGTGCCGTCGGGTCCACGTTGCAGCAACGCGTGATAGCGCTCGCCCCAGTCGTCCTCATACACGCGATTGTCGTGATTGCCCGACTCGCTGATGCCGACCTTGAAGAAGTCGGGATAGCGGAACATCGCGCCAGCGGTGGCAAAGCCGCCGCCTGAGTGCCCCCAGATTCCAGCCTTGTCGATGTCGATGAACTTGTAACGCTGCGCAAGCTCTTTCATCGCCGCCACCTGGTCGGGCAGCGTGTTGTCACCCATGCGACCGTAGTAGGCGTCGTGGAAAGACTTCGAGCGCAACGGCGTACCCATTCCATCGATCGCGACCACAACGAACCCCAGTTCGGCGAGCGCCTGATTGTCGTTGCGCGCCGCACCGAAGCTGCGATTCCCGACGCTGCCCACCTGCGGGCCCGGATAGATGTAGTTGATGATCGGATACTTCTTTGCTGAATCGAGATTGGTCGGCGTAAAGAGCAGACCGTAGAGATCCGTCTTGCCATCGCGCGCCTTGACGGTAATGCGTGTGGGCGGCTTCCAACCCGTTGCTACCAGCTTGCTGATGTCCGCAGTCTCGAGGGTGAGCACCAGCTTGCCCGTGGTTGCTTCGCGGAGCACGGCCGTGGGCGGGAGATCGGGGCGCGACCAGCTGTCCACGAAATACTTGCCGCTGGGCGAAATGCCGACGGCATGATCGCCGTCTTCCGGCGTGAGCAGCGTCTGACCCTTGCCGTCCAGTCCGATGCGATAGAGATGCTTGAAGTACGGATCGTGGGAAGGCTCCTTGCCCACGCCAACAAACCATAGCTGCCGAGCACGTTCATCGATGCGCACCACAGAGGTCACATTGCCCACGCCAGTGGTGAGCTGACGTTTGAGGGCGCCCGTCGTGAGATCATACAGGTACAACTGCCCCCAGTCATCGCGCTCTGAGAACCAGAGTACTTCGTTGGTGGTCGGGAGCAGACGCCAGTTGGGAACGTTGTCGCCCGATTCGAACTGCGTCTTCACTTCTTCCTTGAGCACATCATGCACCGCGCCGGTGGCTGCATCGGCGATGCGCAGAGTTGCCACCTTGTGATCCCGCGACGACGAGACGAACGCGAGCTTCGACGCGTCTGGAAACCACTCGACGTCGGCGAGTTCGCCATCCACGCACGAAATGTGGTCACACACCGATGACCGGTGCTGATCGGGCGGCATTGTGAGCCGCACGACACTCGGCGCGCCACTCGATACATCGATGATGACGCGCTGAATCATGGAGACGACGCTGTCGCCGGGCAGTGGATACTTCCACGCGCTGAGTTGCGGGTGACCGGCGACTGTCTTTACGAGATACATCTCACCGACCGCGCGTTGATCCTGCTGGAACGTCGCGATCTTCCTGGAGTCGGGCGACCATGTGAGAATGGCGCGGTCGGAATGAATCCACCCTGCGTTGTCCGTGGCGTAGCCAAAGTCCTTCACGCCATCAGTGGTGAGCTGGGTTTCGGTGTTCGACGTCACGTCACGCACCCACAGATTCCAGTCGCGAATGAAGGCGCCCTTGCGGCCGTCGGGGGACATCGATTCGGGGAGTCGCCCCGCACGAGCCGCGCGTGGAGCGTTACTGCTGGACGGCACGAGCTGGGCACACTCGGCGGCGCTCGTCGCACAGTTGATCTTGGTCGCCTTGGCCGCGTCGACGACAACCATCGGCGCCGTGCCATCGGGCAGTCGGACGCGGTACCAGAAGCGATCGGCACCCACCCAAGTGGGTTGCACACCTGCACGAAAAACCAGTGGATTGGTTGTCGGCCCGAGCATCTGCTCGGCGCGGGCGTAATCGGCCGTGGTGAGCGTGCGCTGCTGCGCAGCGGCCGGGGCCGATGAGAACAGGACGGGAACGGCGACAGCGAGCAGGCGACGCGTCATGTGCACGAAGGGGTAAGAGACCCGTGAATAGTGTCGGCGGGGGCCAGCGGTCGCCAAGCGGCGCGACTGCTCGAGGTCGTGTGGGAGTTTCGGCGCGGGGGCAGAGGGAACGCCTGACGGACCCCAGCGCCGCAGAGGCAATACTTGTGGCAACCGGCGCCCAGGCGACTTGACACTCAAGACATACGAAAGTATGTATATATACATATGACTAGACCAACACACCTCCTCACAGCGGTCGGTCGTCGGATCGACCCATTGCCTGCGACACAGATCGCGATCCGCCGCCTTGCGCGGGCGGCGACCGGTCTCCTCGCGGTGATCGCTGCGCCAGGCATCGTCGCGGCACAGGCGGCTCCGGGG
>Ga0105049_10010405_pt1 | contig 10675 bp, 8 predicted proteins | sample MAT06_FD_78087 | JGI IMG/M metagenome (GOLD analysis project Ga0105049, IMG submission 78087) | Freshwater microbial communities from Lake Fryxell liftoff mats and glacier meltwater in Antarctica - MAT-06 | ecosystem: Environmental > Aquatic > Freshwater > Ice > Liftoff microbial mat | place... | reverse complement strand
GGTCTTCCTGATCTCGCTGATCCTGCTGGTCATCGTGCTGGTGCCCTTCATCGGCAAAGTGGTCAACTTCTCGCGCCGCTGGATTCCGCTGGGGGTCATGAACTTCCAGCCCAGCGAAATGGCCAAGCTGGCCGTGGCGCTGTATGCCGCCAACTACATGGTGCGGCGCATGGACACGCGCGAGAACTTCTTCCGCGCCGTGTCGCCCATGGTGGTGGCCGTGGCCTTTGTGGGTGTGCTGCTGCTGCGCCAGCCCGACATGGGGGCCTTCATCGTCATCGCCACCATCGCCATGGGCATCCTGTTCCTGGGCGGGGTCAACGCACGCATGTTCTTCTTGATCGCGCTGGTGATGCTGGCCACGCTGGCGCTGTTCCTGGCCTTCGACGACCTGCGACGCGAACGCATCCTGGCCTACCTGGACCCCTGGAATCCGAAATACGCACAAGGCAAGGGCTACCAGCTGACGCATTCGCTGATCGCACTGGGGCGTGGCGAGATCTTCGGCCAGGGCCTGGGCAGCAGCGTTGAAAAGCTGCACTACCTGCCCGAAGCGCACACCGATTTTCTGCTCGCCGTCATCGGCGAAGAACTGGGCTTCGTGGGCGTGGCCACGGTGATCGTGCTGTTTTTCTGGCTCACGCGGCGCCTGTTCCACATCGGCCGCCAGGCCATTGCGCTGGACCGTGTGTTTGCAGGCCTGCTGTGCCAGGGTATCGGCATCTGGATCGGCTTCCAGGCCTTCATCAACATGGGCGTGAACCTGGGCGTGCTGCCCACCAAGGGGCTGACGCTGCCGCTGATGAGTTACGGCGGCAGCGCGATCCTGATGAACCTGCTGGCGCTGGCGCTGGTGCTGCGGGTGGATATTGAAAACAGAACACTCATGCGCGGAGGCCGCGCATGATCGGCATGCGCAGCATGACGACGGCGCGCAGCGCCAGTGTGCTGTTTCGGCGCAGGCTCACATCGCGCAGCGATGTGAAGCGCGCGCAGCGCGCCTGCCGTAGCCAGAACCGTACGTTGATGCGCGGAGGCCGCGCATGAATCGGACCCCCACGCTCCCTGCGGTCGCTGCCCCCCGAGGGGGCTCATGCTGCGGCCCGGCGAAGCCGGATCCGCGCATGGCCTTGGTCGCGGAGGCCGTGCTTTGAGCCACCTCGTCGTCATGGCTGCGGGCACGGGCGGGCACATCATGCCGGGCCTGGCGGTGGCGCGCGAGATGCAGTCGCGCGGCTGGACCGTCAGCTGGCTGGGCACCGCCCACGGCATGGAAAACAAGCTCGTGCCGCCGACGCAGATTCCGCTGGACACCATCAGCTTCAGCGGCCTGCGCGGCAAAGGCCTGCTGCACACCGCCACCGGCGGCCTGCGGCTGATGAAGGCCTTCTGGGACTGCATGGGCATCCTGCGCCGGCGCGGCGCAAATGCAGTGCTGGGCATGGGCGGTTATGTGTGTTTCCCGGGCGGCCTGATGGCCAGCTGGCTGAACAAGCCGCTGCTGCTGGTGAACGCCGACGCGGCGCTGCTGCTGTCCAACAAGAGCCTGCTGCCGGTGGCCGACCGGGTGGCCTTCGGCTTCCCGGGTGACGCTGCGGCCAAGACCAAAAACGCCGTCGTCACCGGCAACCCGGTGCGCGCCGAGATCGAGGCCATCGCCGTGCCTGAACTGCGTTACGCCGGCCGTCAGGGCCCCCTGCGCCTGCTGGTGGTGGGTGGCAGCCTGGGTGCGCAAGTCCTCAACCAGACCGTGCCCGCAGCCGTGGCGCTGCTGCCGGCTGAACAACGCCCGCTGATCACCCACCAGACGGGCGCGGCGCAGGTCGATGCCGTGCGTGCGGCTTACGCTCAGGCTGGCGTGCAGGCCCAGGTGTTGCCGTTCATCGACGACATGCCCGCCCACCTGGCCGACTGCGATGTGATGGTCTGCCGCGCCGGTGCCATCACGGTCAGCGAACTCTGCGCCGCTGGGGTGCCGGCGGTCCTGGTGCCCTTGATCGTCAGCACCACTTCGCATCAGCGAGACAACGCGCAGTGGCTGGCGGGGCAGGGCGGGGCGGTGCACCTGCCGCAGAGCGAGTTGACGCCACAGAAGCTGGCGCACGTTCTGCGGGGTCTGGACCGCACGCAGCTGCTGGCGATGGCCCACAAGGCCCGAACGCTGGCCCGGCCCCAAGCCGCAGCGCGGGTTGCCGATGAGATCGAAAAGTTGATGGCCAAATGCTGACCCCCACGCTGCGGGCTATCGCCCTTCGCGACCCCCCGAGGGGGCTGGCTTCCTTGGGGCGGCCCGGCGGGAGCGCCGCATGAAACACGCCATCAAGCACATCCACTTCGTCGGCATCGGCGGCGCGGGCATGAGTGCCATCGCCGAGATCCTGCACCAACTGGGCTACCGCGTATCGGGCTCGGACCAGAGCGACAGCAGCGTCACACGCCGACTGGCCGAGCTGGGCGTCACCGTCTTCATCGGCCACGCGGCGGCCCACATCGCGGGCGCGCAGGCCGTGGTCACCAGCACGGCCGTGAAAGCAGACAACCCGGAAGTGCTGGCCGCCCGTGCCGCGCGCGTGCCGGTGGTGGCGCGTGCCGTGTTGCTGGCCGAGCTGATGCGCCTGAAACAGGGCATCGCCATTGCCGGCACCCACGGCAAGACCACCACGACGTCGCTGGTGGCCAGCGTGCTGGCGGCGGGTGGCCTGGACCCCACCTTCGTCATCGGCGGCCAGCTGATGGGCGCCCCAAGGCCGGCCAAGGCCGGCCCTCCCCCAAGGGGATCAAGGAAAGTGGCAAAGCCACATTTCCTTGAGAGCGCGGGCGCCAATGCTTGGCTCGGCGCGGGCGACTTCATCGTCGTCGAGGCCGACGAAAGCGATGCGTCCTTCCTGCACCTGAGCCCCGTCATCAGCGTCGTCACCAACATCGACGCCGACCACATGGAAACCTACGGTCACAGCCTGGAACGGCTGCATGGCGCTTTTGTCGATTTCCTGCACCGCCTGCCCTTCTACGGCCGCGCCATCTTGTGCAGCGACGACGCCGGTGTGCAGGCCGTGCTGCCGCGCATCGCACGTCCGATCACCACCTACGGGCTGGACGTGGGGGCCGACCTGCGTGCCCTGCAGGTGCTGGCACTGCCCGGTGGCCGCATGCAGTTCCTTGCCCAACAGGCAGGCCATGCCGACCTGGCGCTGACGCTGAACCTGGCCGGCGAACACAACGTGCGCAACGCGCTGGCCGCCATCGCCGTGGCGCGTGAGCTTGAAATGCCCGACGCGCCCATTGCCAGCGCACTGCTGGCGTTTGCCGGTGTCGGCCGGCGCTTCCAGCGCCTGGGCGAGGTGCCTGGCGCAAACGGCGGCCACTTCACGTTGATCGACGACTACGGCCACCACCCGGTCGAGGTGGCCGCCGTCATCGCCGCCGCACGCGGTGCCTTCCCGGGCCGCCGCCTGGTGCTGGCCTTCCAGCCGCACCGCCACACCCGCACCCGCGACTGCTTCGATGACTTCGTGGCCGTGCTGGGCCGCGCCGACGCGGTGCTGCTGACCGAGGTCTACCCCGCCGGCGAAGCGCCGATCGCAGGAGCCGACGGCCAAACGCTGATGCAGGCTTTGCCTGCATCAGCCCAGGCGCAGTTTGTGCCTGACATCGAGGACCTGCCCGCCGCCATCGCGCGCACCGCACGCGCTGGCGACGTGCTCATCACGATGGGCGCAGGATCCATCGGCGCGGTGCCACAACAGGTGATGCGACTGATGGGAGGCGCGGCATGAGTCTCGACGCCAAGGCCCTGGGCAAGGTGGCCGTGCTGCAAGGCGGCACCAGCGCCGAAAGAGCCGTGTCGCTGATGTCCGGCGGCGGTGTGCTGGCCGCTTTGCAAAGCCAAGGGGTTGATGCCCACGCCTTCGACTCCGCCGAGCGCGACCTGCAGGAACTCAAGCGCGACGGTTTTGCCCGTGTCTTCATCGCGCTGCACGGCCGCCATGGCGAAGACGGCACGGTGCAGGGCGCACTGGAACTGCTCGGCATTCCTTACACCGGCAGCGGTGTGATGGCCAGCGCCATCGCCATGGACAAGGTCATGACCAAGCGCGTGTGGCAGGCCGAAGGGCTGCCCACACCGGGTTGGGTGTGGATGGCGCCCGGGCAGCAGTCGCGCGACGAGGTCATGGCCGTGCCCGATACGCTGGGTCTGCCCTTGATCGTGAAGCCGCCGCGTGAAGGTTCCAGCATCGGCATCACCAAGGTCACCGGTTATTCGCAGATGCAGGCCGCCGTGGCCCTGGCCGCGCAATACGACGCCGACGTGCTGTGCGAAGAATTCATCGACGGCATCGAACTCACCTGCCCGGTGCTGGGCCAGGGCTCACAAGCCCGCGCGCTGCCGGTGGTGTGCATCGCTGCGCCGGACGGCAACTACGACTTCCAGAACAAGTACTACACCGACGTGGTGAAGTACCGCATCCCCAGCGGGCTGAGCGAAGAAGAAGAAGCCGAGGTGCAGCGCCTGACGCTGGCCGCCTACCGCACGCTGGGCTGCCGTGGCTGGGGTCGCGCGGACCTGATGCTGCGGGCGGGTGGGAAGGAAAATGACCGCAAGATCTTCCTGCTGGAAATGAACACCAGCCCCGGCATGACCAGCCACTCGCTGGTGCCCATGTCCGCACGTGCTGCCGGCATGAGTTACGAGGCGCTGTGCCTGCACCTGCTGCAGCACGCCACGCTGGACAGCAGCAGAAGCTGATATGGCCACCCTGCGCCGCACGCCCATCAAACCCGGCATCAGCGCCACGCTGCCGCTGCCGCCAGACGTGCGCCTGATGAACTTTGTCTCGGGCACGGTGTTCGTGATCGCGGCCGTGGGTGCGCTGGCGGCGGGTGTGTTGTGGCTGATGCGCAGCCCGCTGTTTCCCATCCGGGGCATCCAGCTCGACGGTGACCTGGCGCGCAACAACGTGCCCACGCTGCGCGCCAATGCGGCGCCGCGCCTGGCGGGCAATTTTTTCAGCATCGACCTGCAGCAGGGCCGCGAGGCTTTCGAGGCCGTGCCCTGGGTGCGTGCGGCTGTGGTGCGCCGCGTCTGGCCCGACCGCCTGGCCGTGCGCCTGGAAGAACACCGCGCTGCTGCGCTGTGGGCTGGCGAAGACGTGGCCGATGGCGTGGCCAACCGCATGGTCAACAGCCACGGCGAAGTTTTCGACGCCAACATCGGCGACCTGGACGACGAGAGCCTGCCCACTTTGGAAGGCCCCGACGGCAGCTCGGCGCAGATGCTGCTGCTGCTGGGCCGGCTGCAAACGGCGCTGGCACCGGCCGACTTGGTGATCGAACGCCTGCATCTGTCGGGCCGCGGCAGCTGGCGTGCCGAGCTGGTCAACGGCGCCTCCATCGAGCTGGGCCGCGGCAGCGAAGAAGAGGTGGTGGCCCGCACCGACCGGTTTGTGCGCACGCTGGCCAGCGCCACCGCCCGCTGGCGCGCCCCGCTGGAATCGGCCGACCTGCGCCACCGTGACGGCTATGCCGTGCGCTTGCGCGGTTATGGCCCGTCATCGGTCAAGGTATCTGCGGCCGTGTCGAACCCGACTGGCCAACCACCCGCTGCCCCGGCAGCGGCAAAGACAAACTGAGGGGCAGCCACATGGCCAAAGAATTCAAGGACATGGTGTTCGGCCTGGACATCGGCACCGCCAAGGTGATGGTGGTGGCGGCCGAGGTGCTGGACAACGGCGAATTGCGCCTGGCCGGACTGGGCATTGCACCCACGCACGGCCTGAAGCGCGGTGTGGTGGTCAACATCGACGCCACCGTGCAAAGCATCCAGCAGGCGCTGAAAGAGGCCGAGATGATGGCCGCCTGCAAGATCACGTCGGTCTACACGGGCATCACCGGCAGCCACATCCGCGGCCTCAACAGCACCGGCATGGTGATCGTGCGCGACAACCGCGAAGTGACGCCGGTGGACGTGGCGCGTGTGGTGGAAACGGCCAAGGCCATCAACATCCCCAACGACCAGCGGCTGCTGCTGGTGGAGCCGCAGGAATTCATCATCGACGGCCACGAGGTGAAAGAGCCCATCGGCATGAGCGGCAGCCGGCTCGAGGTGAAGGTGCACATCGTCACCGGCGCACAGAGCGCGGCCGAGAACATCCTGAAGTGTGTGCGCCGCTGCGGCCTGGAAGTGGAGCGACTGGTGCTGAACCCCAGCGCCAGCAGCAGTGCGGTGCTGACCGACGACGAAAAGTCGCTGGGCGTGGCCGTGGTGGACATCGGCGCCGGCACCACCGACGTGCAGATCTACACCGACGGCAGCGTGCGCCACACGGCGGTGATCCCGATTGCCGGTGACCTGATCACCAGCGACATCGCGATGGCGCTGCGCACGCCGACCAAGGACGCCGAAGAAATCAAGGTCGAATACGGCGTGGCCAAGCAGCTGCTGGCCGACCCGGCGGACCAGGTCGAGGTGCCGGGCCTGGGCGACCGCGCGCCGCGCATGCTGAGCCGCCAGGCGCTGGCCGGCGTGATCGAGCCGCGGGTGGAAGAGATCTTCTCGCTGGTGCACCAGGTCATCCGCGAGAGCGGCTATGAAGAACTGCTGTCCAGCGGCATCGTCATCACCGGCGGCAGCTCGGTGATGCCCGGCATGGTGGAGCTCGGCGAGGACATCTTTCTCAAGCCCGTACGCAGGGGGCTGCCCACCTACGGCGGCCCGTTGTACGACATGGTGGCCAACCCGCGCTCGGCCACGGTGATGGGCCTGCTTGAAGAAGCGCGCATCGCCCGTTCGCGCGGGCACAAGGCGGCGGCGCAAGCCGGCTCGGTGAAGAACCTGGTCGGCCGCGCCAAAGACTGGTTTTTAGGTAATTTCTAAAGAAGAAAGGGTTCGATGCAGCACATCAAGAAACCCGGTTTCTCTGTTCACAACGGCAACTGCAACTCAGCTAGGAGGCTCACATGCCCATCGAAATGATCGACGAATTTGACCAAGGCACACAAATCAAGGTGATCGGCGTGGGTGGCGGCGGCGGCAACGCCGTCGAACACATGATCAGCCAGGGTGTGCAAGGCGTGGAGTTCATCTGCGCCAACACCGACGCCCAGGCCCTGCACCGCAGCAACGCGGGCACGCTGGTGCAACTGGGCACCAGTGGCCTGGGTGCGGGCAGCAAGCCGCCGATGGGCAAGACCGCGGCCGAAGAGGCGGTGGACCGGATCAAGGAAAGCATCGCCGGTGCGCACATGCTCTTCATCACCGCGGGCATGGGCGGTGGCACGGGCACCGGCGCTGCACCCGTCATCGCACGTGTGGCCAAAGAGATGGGCATCCTGACCGTGGGCGTGGTCACCAAGCCCTTCGACTTCGAAGGCAAGCGCCGCGGCAAGCAGGCCGACGAAGGCGTGAGCGAACTCGAAGCCAACGTCGACAGCCTGATCGTGGTGCTGAACGAAAAGCTGCTCGAAGTGATGGGCGACGACGTGACACAGGAGCAAGCCTTCGCGCATGCCAACGACGTGCTGAAAAACGCCGTCGGTGGCATCAGCGACATTATCCACATCCCGGGCCTGGTCAACGTCGACTTCGAAGACGTGAAAACCGTGATGAGCGAACCGGGCAAGGCCATGATGGGCACGGCCGTGGCCGGTGGCCCCGACCGCGCCACCAAGGCCGCTGAAGCGGCCGTGGCCTGCCCGCTGCTGGAAGGCATCGACCTCAGCGGCGCACGCGGTGTGCTGGTGCTGATTGCAGCCAGCAAGGCCACCTTCAAGCTGGCCGAAAGCCGCAACGCGATGAACGCCATCAAGCGCTACGCCGCCGATGACGCGCACGTGATCTTCGGCACCGCCTACGACGAAGGCCTGAACGACCAGCTGCGCGTCACGGTGATCGCCACCGGCCTGAGCAGCAGCCGCAGGGCACAGGCCACACCGCCGCTGTCGGTGGTGCAGCAACCCCTGCACAGCCTGCGCACGGGCACCGACAACATCCCCGTGCTGAGCCAGGTGGCGCAGCCCGGCCCTGCGACGACGTCACCCACGATGCACGCCGCGCACGGCGGCCACGTCGCCCAGGCCCAGCAGCCGCAGCACACCTACGAAGGCCTGAACACCCCGAGCGTGTGGCGCACCAATCGCACCCACGCGGCGGCCAAGGTGGACGCGCTGGCCAGCAACGGCATGGACGAGATCGAGATCCCGGCGTTCTTGAGGAAGCAGGCGGACTGAGGAAGGGCTGCTTCAAAGCGAAGGGGCGCTGCGGCGCCCCTTTGCTTCGGGACCGCGCTTTGGCTGCTGCCGGCCAATTCCGGTCACTCATCCGCCGCCGAGCTCGATCCAGGAGCGACAGCTTTCAAGGAACTGCTGACGTTGCTCGCCTACCCGACAGCTACCGCGTCACGTCGGCCGTGACCAGCCCCACGAGTTGCATCAGGGCCAGAGAGCAAGAGCGACGCTCATTGCCGTCGGTGGCCGGCTGACAGGGAGCGCCGGACAGCGCCAAGCCTCTAAGGGCAACGCCCTTCTGCTCTTGCGCTTCGCAAACAGACCGATCAGACAATGAGAAAGGAATCAGCAGCTACAGTGGTCCGCAGGCGGCGTCGAGCAACGTCAGCACGTGGCCCAGGGTCAGCTTGGAGCGACAGGGGTCAAGACTTGTCAGGCTTGGACAGCCCGCGACCAAGCGGTGCAGTCGGTGCGGTGGACCCAACAATCGAGCTGAAGGCCATCCTGCGCACACCAAGCGGCTGGTGCGAAGGCGCCGATTGCGGCGCGAAACTGTGGTGCGAGGAGACGGACCTTGACGACGAGCACGGTGCTATACGGACCTGAACGCCACGAGCCACTGGCCGGCGACGCATGGAGCGAAGGCGCCGCGCGTGCGGGCATCGAGCGTTGGGTGGCCATGGCGCTGACCGAGTTCGATCGCGCCCGCGGCTGGCGTGCCCACCCGCGCGAGGACGGAGGCCCGCCCGGCGAACCGCTGAGTGAGCTGTACGGCGGGGCGGGCGGCGCGATTTGGGCGCTCCAACACCTGGCGGAAGCCGGCGCGGTCCACAAGCACAGGGACTTCCGCAATTTCGTGCCGGGTCTGGCGGCGCAGCAGGTCACGGCGCTGGCCGACAGTCGGCATGGCACAGCGTCGTTCCTGATAGGCGAGTCGGGCCTGCTGCTGCTCGAATGGAAACTCACGCGCGACGCGGCGGTGGCGCAGCGACTCTTCGCGGTGGTGGAAGGCAATCTTCACAACCCCGTGCGCGAGCAACTGTGGGGCTCGCCGGGCAGTGTGCTGGCGGCCATCGCGATGGCCGAACACACGGGCGAGGCCCGCTGGGCAGAGCTGGTCCAGCGCGCGGTGCAAGCCTTATGGGACGAGATGGAGCCCATAGATGCCGCTGGCGGCACGTGGGGCTGGGTGCAGAACCTCTACGGCCGTGTCGAGACGCTGATCGGTGCCGGCCACGGCTTCGTCGGCAACGTCTACCCGGCAGTGCGCGGCGCGGCCTTCATCACGCCCGAACTGCGCGATGCGTTTGCGGCCCGTGCGCTGGCCTTCCTGCAAGCCACCGCACTGCGAGAGGGCGACGGCGTGAACTGGTCGCCCCGGGTGCCGCCGCATTCACCCGCGAACAAGCCGCCGCTGGTTCAGGACTGCCATGGCGCCGCTGGCATCATCAGCCGACTGGCGCAGCTGCCGCGAAGCGTGCCGGACGCCCAGACCTGGGACCTACTGCTGCTGCAGGCTGGCGAGCTGACCTGGCAGGCCGGCCCGCCGGCCAAGGGCGTGGCCTTCTGCCACGGTACGGCCGGCAATGCCCACGCGTTCCTTCACCTGTTTGCCCGCACTGGCGACGAGCTCTGGCTGGCCCGGGCGCGGGCCTTTGCGATGCACGGCATCGTGCAGGTGGAACAGGAACGCATCGCGCATGGCCAGGGCCGCCACACGCTGTGGACGGGCGACCTGGGCATGGCCTGCGTGTTGTGGGACTGCATCAGCGGCCGGCCGGGGTTCCCGACGCTCGACTGCTTTTGACAGAGCCGTTGAACGGCTATGTACCGACTGCCACGGGATTGGCGGCATCGAGCACCAGCTCCGGGCCTGGAAACCAGCGATGCGCTGCAGAAGTGGATCAAGCAGGCAGGGCTGAAACCACCGGCAGCTTCTAGCGGACGAGAACAGGGAATTTCGACCCCCGGTGGTGAGTACGACGCTGCGCCAGGAAGCTGGCTTCTGATTTCAGGGCCCCTCCAGTCAAGGTCGGCTTCCGGCGGCTTTAGGGAAGACCCGCCGTCGGCCACTTCCGGTCTTCCAAGTGGTCAGAAGATAGCCTCGCGAACGACCGGTTCTCCAGCGTGCTGTAGACGCAGTCCCACATCGAGATGCAGAGACACGGTCTTCAAACCGACCGTTCAAGAACTTGATCACGCCGGCAGGCAACGAAGGCTCGTCGAACGCCCGAATGTCGTGAAAACGAACTGGCGCGCACGAGGCTGAGAGTCCCTCAGCACCTGCGCAGCGCGCGTTCCTCCTTGCGCCGCCTGCTTGACGATCGCCATCGGCCGTGGACCGCCCTCCTACGCTGCAAAGGGCAGCCCGCCTGTACGAGGCCGTCCATCCGCGGCTGCCCGGCACGCTGCTGATACCGTCGCAGCTGGCGCCGACTTCCGCTGCGCCACG
>Ga0105049_10010404_pt1 | contig 10676 bp, 6 predicted proteins | sample MAT06_FD_78087 | JGI IMG/M metagenome (GOLD analysis project Ga0105049, IMG submission 78087) | Freshwater microbial communities from Lake Fryxell liftoff mats and glacier meltwater in Antarctica - MAT-06 | ecosystem: Environmental > Aquatic > Freshwater > Ice > Liftoff microbial mat | place... | reverse complement strand
TCCGTTGCTCCCGGAATATTCTGGTTGTTGGCACAGTTGATCCACTGGAATGTTGCATTGGTGGCCTCTGTGGTAATGGTGAAACCTTGCAAGGTTACGGTTGTATTTACCGTGTTGACTGACAAGTTAAGTATAACGATCGAATCGCATCCAGTCGAGGTTTGAAGGTGTGCGGTATAAATGCCCGGATCGCCTATGAGAAGGCCATCAAAAGCATAAAAATCTCCCTCGCAAATGGTTTCATTAATGGTAACCTCAGGGCTGGGATTGACTGTAAGTGTGAGCACCAGGGTAGAATCGCAACCTACTGAAGACGAGAGATCCGCAGTATAAGTGCCAGCTGCCGTGAGGGCCGTGCCATAAAAGTCATAGCTGTCTCCGCTGCAAATGGAAGCCGAAATATTGGTAGCTGGTATGAGCGGGAAGATCGTCAGGAAGAGAGTCTCCACCGAATCGCAACCATTGGCGGAGGCACCAGGATAGTCAAACAGATAGGTACCACTTTGCGTAAATATCTGCCCATTGTATTCGAATGATGCTCCATTGCAAACCGAAGCTGCAAATGCGTTTTGAGCCAATGGGAGCACTTCCAAGTTAAGTGTCACGGTCGAATCGCAGCCATTCGCCCCGGCAAGCACGGCAGTGTATGTACCGGCCTGCAACAAAATTTGACCGTCGAAATCATACGTCTGGTTGGCACAGATGCTTGCAGACAGGCTGCCACTTTGAATAGGTAGGACAATTAAGGTCAATACAACGATAGAATCGCAACCATTCACTCCTGTGAGATCGGCAGTGTAAGTACCGGCATCACTAAACGTTTCGCCATTGAAAGCGTATGTTTCGTTGGCGCAGATGGTGGCTTCAACGCTTGTGTTTTGAACCGGCAAAACCGTCAGGTTCAGGATCGCTGTAGAGTCACAACCATTGCTGCCCGTTAATAAGGCGGTGTAGGTTCCATTATCTGTCAGGTTTAAGCCATTAAAATCATACGATCCACCGCTGCAAATACTGACGTCGGAGGTGCTTTCACTTAAAGGCAAAACCGTAAGTGCCAAATTCACCAAAGAGTCACATCCACCTTGTGCAATGAGCGCAAGTTGGTAATCGCCGCTTGCATCAAGGGTGTCATTTCCAAAGACGTAGGATTCGCCAGCGCAGATAGAGGCTTGAAGGTTGGTTTCAAAAAAATCTGCAAATTCCAGCACCAGTGTTGCGGTAGAGTCACAACCGTTCGAACTCGTGAATGTGTACTGGTAAATACCCGCTGCGCTTAAGCTGTCGCCATTGAAAACGTAAACGCTGCCAGTACAAAGGGTAGCCGAAGCAGTTGAAGAAAGCAATGGAAGTACCGTTACACTGACCGTCACGATGGAGTCGCAGCCATTTGCAGCGTCAAAAACAAAATCATAATCACCTGCATCGCTTAGCATTTCACCATTGTAATCATAAGCATCGCCATCACAGAGGATTGCTGCGATACTAGTTTTGGCAACAGGAAGTACCGTGACATTGATGGTGACGGTACTGTCGCAGCCATTTTCGCTCTCAAATACGAAGTCAAAATCTCCAGCTGTTGTCAGCGATTGGCCGTTGTAATCAAAAGAGCCTCCTTCACAAATGGTGGCAGAAAGAGAAGTGCTTTGGGTAGGCAACACATTCAGGTTAAGCAGTACCGTTGAATCGCAGCCATTCGCACCAGTAAGCACAGCGGTGTAAGTACCCGGATCGCCATACGTTTCTCCATCGAAAGTATATGTTTCGTTTGCGCAAATCGTTGCATCCAATGTGGTGTTTTGCACAGGCAAAATACCCAGTACAAGGGTTACAGTACTGTCGCAGCCGTTTTCATCTAAAAATACAGCAGTGTAGGTTCCGGCATCAGCAATCAATATGCCATCAAATTCATAGGATTCACCTTCGCAGATATTCACATCAATGCTGGTGTTTTGGGCCGGATTGATCGTTAAAACAAGTGTTACGGTGCTGTCGCAGCCATTTTCTCCAGTGAAAACGTAAGTGTAAGTATCTGCATTTGTCAGCGTATCTCCATTGTACTCGTAAGAGGTTCCTTCGCAAATGGCTATAGTCAGATCCGTTTTCTGAGTCGGCAAAACCGTCAAGTTGAGTGTCACCGTGCTGTCGCAGCCGTTTATGGTTTCGTAAATGGCGGTATAGGTTCCTGCATCGGCCAATGCTATTCCTTCAAAGTCAAACGTATCTCCATCACAGATGGTGGCTTCGAGTGCAGTTCCGACGGTCGGGAGCACGTTTAGGGTAAAGATAACGGTGGAGTCACATCCGTTCGCGGCATCCAACACGAAGGTGTATACGCCTTCATCCGTCAATATCTCGCCATGGTAATCGTATTGATCGCCGGCGCAAATCGTGGCCGATCCAGCACCGACTGAATTTGGAAGTACATGCAGCGTAAGGGTCACCATTGAGTCGCAACCACCTTGCGCAAAATAAGCGTAGGAATATTCTCCTTCTGTGTCCAGTATATCTCCGTCAAAAGAATAGAATTCTCCTGTACAGATGGTCGCCTCGATTTGAATATCGTAGAAGTCAACCACGTCCAATTTCAGCACTACAGTGGAATCGCAGCCGTTAGCACCTGTTAAAACGATTTCATAACTGCCACTAAAGGTCAAAAAATCACCATTAAAGTCGTAAGTAGCACCATCGCAGATGCTTGCGCTTAATTCGGTTGTGACGGTCGGGCGAATGCTGAGGTTCAATTGAATGATGGAATCGCAGCCCCCAATGGCTGTCAGCGAATCCGTGTAAAAACCAGCATCACTCAGATCAATACCGGCAAATTGGTATGTGTCACCTGGGCAAATGGAAGCATTTATCTTTGTTTCGAAGAATGATACTACTTGGAGGTTAAGGGTAACAATGGAGTCGCAGCCATTGCTGGAAGTCAATACGATGCTGTACAAACCACTTTCCGTTAAGGTGTCAGATTGGAAGATATAGAAAGTCCCATTGCAAATCGCTTTATCAACGGATGTCTTAATCGGAGGAATTACTGTAAGGTGGAGTGTAATAATGGAGTCGCAGCCATTCTCGGCAGGTAGGGTGGCCGTGTAGAAGCCCGATTGATCAAACTCCTGCCCATTGAAGGTATACAATTCACCTTCACAAATGGCTGCGTTCAGATTGGTTAGTGAGATGGGTAGAACCGACAATTGGAGTGTCACCACGGAATCTGAACCGTCTGGAAGGGGGTAGGTTGCGGTATACTCACCGGAGGTGTTTAGTAGGTCACCGTTAAAAAGGTAGGTTTCGCCGGCGCAAATGTTGGCTTGAATGGTGGTATCAGATGCCATTGCTTGTAGTATTTCCCCAGTCGTCAAGTCTTGGGAAATGGGTTTGGCGCTTAGTCCAGAAGCCCAAATAGCAGCCACAACAAACAAAAGGCAGCATTTTAAAATAATCTTTGGTTTTAAGAAGTTGCTCTTCCATTGAAGGAGAGAAAAAATGGGAGTAGTATGTTGAAACATAACAGATTAAATTGTGAATGGAAAAATTGTGGATGAAAAAGTTGTTTCGTTTCAACGGGAATAAGGGGGAATACCAAGCAAATCTCCCCTGACGCTAAGGGGGGGAGATTAAAGGGAGATTAAAAGAAAATTAAAATGCTGTACGCTTAACGTGTAGGCAGCTGTACGATGAATTCGGAGCCTTTTCCTTTATCAGAATGAAGGACTATGTTGCCATTGTGAAGGTGGATGATTCGCTGGCACATAGCCAGCCCGATACCGTGCCCGGGCACCATCGCGGAGGAGTATTTCCCCCGAAAAAACGGGGTAAAAATCATCGCTTGTTCTTCTGACGGGATGCCATCTCCATAATCGAGAAAGGTGATGGTTATGATGTCTTTGTTCGACCCGATCCGAATACGAACGGTGTGGTCGGGGGAGAATTTGCAGGCATTGTCCATAAAATTGAGAAACGCCGTTTTGAGCAGGTGTTCGTTGCCCTTGACCAAGAGCAAGGATTCGTCTTCGGGCAGCGAATCGTACTCGAACAAAAAATGATACTCGGGCTGGGCCTTTCGCAATTCGTTTTGAGCTGCGAAAAGCACTTCGTCTGCTCTTACGTTCGAGAATAAAAGCCGTTGTTTGTCAATGTCAGATTGTGCGAGCAGAAGTAAGCCATTTGTAAGCGATACAAGCGTTTGCGTGTCTTCTAATAAGGATTGCAGCGATTTTTCGTACTCTTCCAGTGAGCGCCTCTTTTCGAGCATCATTTGCAATTGGCCGGTGATGGCAGCAAGGGGGTTGCGCAACTCGTGAGAAGCGCTGCTTACAAATTGCTGTTGTACCCCAAACGCCGTTTCCAATCTGTAAAGCATCTTATTGAAGTTCTTACCAAGTTGAGCGATCTCATCCCGGCCATTACCTTCACTAACCCGGCGACTGAGGTTTTCTTCTCCAATGTTCGATATTTCCTCATTCATTCGGGCCAGAGGTTGGAGCGCCTGCCCGGCGAAAATGTATCCCGCCATAATGATGAGCAAGATCCCAATCAAAAAACCAACCAGCATCACATCGCGAAGATTTTTGAGTTTGCTCCTGCCATAGCGATCAAAAGCGGATGAAATGACCACAAAATCACCCGTCGAACCCGTATAGGTAAGCCCGACATGTTCTATCTCATCTGCTACATATTCCATCTTGCTCCGATCCCGAATTTTTTTGAGTAAAGTGGGTGGGTAGCCTACCTCCAAATCGTCCAAACTATTGTAAACCAAGCTGTCCTTCGTATCAAAAACCAACACTTTTTCTTGGTATAGCGCATGAATCGAGTTTTTGTCAATAATGCGCAGCAAGTCCATGTTCACTTCATTCACCGTCACCAATAGCCGCGCAGTGGTAATGCCCCGACTTTCCAACCGGGAGAAGAATTCTTCCCTTCTGTAATTTTCGGAAAGGGAATAAACGCCAATACAAAATATAGTCAGGATGGTGGCTACAATGGTAGAGAAACGGAGGGCTAATCTGGTTCGGATGTTCATGCTAAAGGGAGCACAATGATGAAATAGCCGAGTCCTTGTTTGGTATGAATGAGTTTTGGCTCAAAGTTTCGGTCGATTTTTTTGCGCAGGAAATTGATGTATACTTCCACCACATTCGTCCCTGTGTCAAAATTCACATCCCAAACTGCTTCCACAATCTCGTGGCGCGAGGCTACACGCCCATTAAGCCGTACCAGGTATTCCAGCAAGGAATATTCTTTGGCGGTGAGCTCTATCGCTTTTCCGGCACGAGTCACTGTTTTAAAGCCGGTATTGATCTCCAAATCAGCCACCCGCAGCAATTCATCGGGCATTTCGCCAAGCGGGGTGGTCGGTTTTTTCTTGAGTAAATTGCGCATTCGAGCCAGTAACTCGCGGAAGTCGAAGGGTTTGACCAAATAATCATCCGCTCCGGCTTCGAATCCAGTTAGCTTTTGCTCCACATTCCCCAGGGCGGTCACAAGGATAATCGGCAATCCGGGATGAAAAGTCCGAATCGTTTTACAAACTTCGTAACCGCTCACAAAAGGCAAGTTGAGATCGAGCAAAACAAGGTCATAGCGATTGGTTTGAACCAAATATTGCCCCACGGCCCCATCGGGCGCGAGTTCTACAACATAGTCATTTTCTTCAAGCCAAGTTTTTAGCGAAGCGGCAACTTTGGGTTCGTCTTCAATAACCAGCACCTTCGTTTTTTTCATCTCCAAGGGTGCGATGTTTAGTTTAACTTGAAACTGGATACACCCAACAGGCCAACATTGCAATAAATAGCCACCACGTAATTCCCTGGCTTAAGCCGAGCGTCCAATTTGTAGGAGAAAGAAAGCCGTTGGGTCTCGACGATGGAAACCGCTTTCACCTGCTGTGCTTCGATTTGAATATTGCCGGAGGGTGCTTCCACAGTCGTTTTTATCGCCTTGTCAGAGGCAATAGGCTGCCCCTTGTCGTTGGTTATGGCCAGATAAAGGTGCTGGTCGCCTCGATATTTTTCAGGTACGTCCGCCAGGTCAAAACTTACGCTAATCTCCCGTGCTTTTTTGGCGCGTATGGTCTGTTTGTCATTGCGGCGCCCAAGCTCTACCCGGAAAGCAGTGGCTTTGAACTTGGCACTCTGGGTTTTGCGGATTTGATCTTCCAACTTCTTTGCAAGGTCGTCCACCAGACCAGACAGGCTGCTGTTTTCGGTTTGCAACTGCTGATTTTCACCGAGGAGCCGTTGGTTCTCTGCTTTCAATTGCTCGTTTTCCGTTTGCACGGCAGTGATCAGGGTCTGGTATTCAATTTTAAGCTGTTGCAGTTCCTTTAATTGTGTACGAAGTCCTGAAAGTTCGCGATTTTTTTGGGATTTGATCTTTTTGATGGTGGCGTCTTTTTGGGCTATTAACACGGCAGTGCTGGCTTCTTTGCCCCGAAGGTCTTCATTTTCGGTTCGTAAGGTGCCATAAGCAGTACTGAGACTGTCCAGTTGGTGCTCCAGATCCATTTTTTGCGCTTCGAGTGACTCCACACTCTCGGAAAGTCGGGAGTTATCGGCACTCATATCACTCAATTTTTTCCAAAAGTAAATGCCTCCTCCAAGGCTCAAAATGAGCAAAAGGATCAAAACGATTGAAAGTTTGCGTGGGTTTTGATTACTGTTTTGGATGTCGTTCATAAGAATTGAATGAATGTGGTGAGGGAACGTTTAAAAAAATCAATAAACGTATGCCTCTTGCTTCTCGTGTCGCAAAGTTGCAAGCGGTTATACCCGGGGCAAATTAAACCCTCATTAAAAGAAAATTAAAAAAGAGAAACGGCAAAAAAGCAAGGCCGGAGAACTGGAAAATTTATAACTCCACCTACCGGCAGGGAGGTGTGCATCGTGATGCGAAAAAGGCTAAATCTCTACCTTTTTCAAAATCAAACGCTTCTCAGTTCCAGGGCATCCCAAACGAGTAAGGTCTTGAGCGAAAGCGCAGCGTTCACCAGCCGTTGAATCAAGCCCGTCAATACTTCTTTGTTCGCCAACCAGAACATTGCCTTAGCACAACCCACTAAGCAGCCTTCAGTCTCCCAATCCGAGACCCCTCCAACTTCTCCGCTGCATACTCCCGATCAATCACCAATTGTTTTTTCTCTGTCCGGCCTCCAACGGTGGGCAGGTCAAACATCGCATCCGTGAAGATAGCTTCACAAAGCGAGCGCAGGCCACGAGCACCGAGTTTGTACTCGAGGGCCATTTCAGCAATGAAGTCGAGTGCGGCAGGCTCTACGATGAGCTCCACGCCTTCCATCGCAAAAAGCTTTTGGTACTGGCGAGTGATGGCGTTACGTGGCTCGGTGAGGATTCGACGCAGGGCATCGAGGTCGAGTGGATCCAGGTAAGTACAGATCGGCAAACGGCCCAACAGCTCAGGAATGAGTCCGTAAGCTTTTACATCAGCGTGGGTAACGTATTGTAGCAGATTGTCGCGATCAATGCGGGCAGTAGATTTTTTGTTGAATCCGATCACTTGGGTATTCACGCGGCGGGCAATGAGTTTTTCAATGCCGTCGAATGCACCGCCGCAGATGAACAGGATGTTTTCGGTGTTGACTTTCACCATTTTCTGCTCCGGGTGTTTGCGTCCGCCTTGTGGAGGCACCATGACTTCGGAGCCTTCCAGCATTTTGAGCATCCCTTGTTGTACGCCCTCGCCGGATACGTCGCGAGTGATGCTCGGGTTGTCTTGTTTTCGGGCAATTTTGTCGATCTCGTCAATGTACACAATACCGCGCTCGGTGGCTTCCACGTCCTGATCGCACATTTGGAGCAGGCGGGCGAGGATACTTTCCACGTCTTCACCTACGTAGCCGGCCTCTGTAAATACAGTTGCATCCACGATGGCGAAGGGCACATTGAGCACTTTGGCAATGGTTTTGGCTAGGAGCGTTTTACCTGTACCAGTTTGCCCGACGAGCAGAATGTTGGATTTTTCAATTTCCACATCATCATCTTTCCGCTTTTTGCCTTTGTTTTTTTCCAATTCTTGCAAGCGCTTGTAGTGGTTGTATACCGCTACAGAAAGCACTTTTTTGGCGTCATCCTGGCCGATAATGTATTGATCCAGAAAGGTTTTGAGCTCCCGAGGTGGAATAAGCTGAAGCGGGCCGCCGTACCGTTCGCTTTTGCCTGCGCCGGGTTGGGGCTCTGGCTTTTGCTTTTTATCTTCACGCTTTACACCAGCATTTTCGAGTTCCAGGTCAATAATGTCTTGGGCTTTTTCGGTACAGGCTTCGCAAATCTGCGCTTCCATGCCAGAAACTAATATCATCACCTCTTCCTCTGTGCGACCACAGAAAGAGCAATAGCTCTGAGGATTTTTTCCACGTTTTGTCATAACTTCAGTAAGGGAATGGAGGGCGAAGATACTATGAGATTAAACAGGAGCGCAGGAGAATTTCCTTTTTCCCAATTATCTCGATTTAACGCTAAGTTTGCCGCATCATGGAAAAGAAACAAGGCCAACTCGTTCGCAGCATCACCCTTGCTGGTGCTACCATTCTAGTCGTCAGTTCTGTCATCGGATCTGGGGTGTACAAAAAAGTCGCACCAATGTCGGCAGAACTGCTCTCGCCCGATCTGGTGCTGTGGGCATGGGTACTGGCCGGGGTCATCAGTCTTTGCGGGGCACTCAGCAATGCCGAGATCGCGGGCATGATGGCCGATTCGGGCGGCGAATATGTCTATTTCAAGAAAATTTATGGACGATTTATGGCCTTTATGTGGGGCTGGAGTACGTTTGCGGTGATCAAAACGGCCTCTGTGGCAGGCATTGCGTATGTTTTTTCGCAATCGTTCAATGCTATTTTTCCGTTGCCGCATTTACCCGAGGCCATTGAAAATTTCGAATTTCTGATCTTCAAACCTTTTGAAAATGCAGGCGTAAAGGCCCTTACAATCACCCTTATTTTGGCGTTAACGCTCCTGAATTCTCGCGGGTTGAAAGGTGCCGCAGCACTCAGTACCTGGGCTACCCGACTGGTCATTGTTGGTCTGGTCGGTATTGTGGTGTCGGGCTTGACTTTCGGCGGGGGAAGTTTTGCCAATTTTCAGACGCCTTCCACCACTTATGTGCAACACTCGTGGACGGATTTTACTTTCATCAAAGCCATGTTTACGGCTTTGCTGGCGGCTTTTTGGGCCTATGAAGGCTGGAACACCGTTGGATTCATTGGCGGAGAGATTAAAAATCCAAACCGCAATCTGCCGCTGGCCTTATTTGCAGGCATGATGATTATCATGGGCGCTTACGCGATTGTCAATTTCACCTACCTCTACGTGTTGCCAATAGACCAGCTCATAGGGGTGCATCAATCTCAAAACGAGATTGCGGCGGTGGCTGTAGTTCGTCATTTCGCAGGCGGATTTGGCGCAACCCTGATTTCTATCGTAATTCTCATCACCACGCTGGGCTGCACCAATGCCACGATCCTAATGCCTCCACGGGTATATTATGCGATGGCTAAAGACGGACTGTTTTTTCCGCGCGCCGCAGAAATTCACCCTCAATATCACACGCCCAATGCTGCGCTTTGGATTCAAGCGCTTTGGGCTTGTCTGCTTGTGTTGTCTGGCAGTTTTGACCAATTGACGGATATGCTGATTTTTGCAGCATTCTTTTTCTACGGAGCCACCGCATTTGGGGTGTTCATTCTTCGCAAGCGAGACCCCAATGCGGAACGACCTTACCGGGTATGGGGCTACCCGATTGTACCGGCATTGTTCGTACTGTTCTGTGCAACGCTCATAATAGTCACCTGTTTTACCCACCCGCGCGAAGCCGGCCTCGGTGTAGTTCTCATGCTTACAGGTGTGCCGCTCTATTTTTGGTGGAACCGGAATTATGGGGTCAGGAAGTGATGAAGCGATGGGGTGATGAAGTGATGGGGTGATGAAGTGATGGGGTGATGAAGTGATTTGTTACGTGCCGGTGGTGTTGTTTAGTTCAGTGGAAACCAATAGCCTTCAACGATAAACCAATCAACAAGTAAACCAATCAACCAACAATCCAATAAGCAATGCACACGGATCACCGCTACATAGAAGCTTTTCGCAGCAACGACGAACGGAGCATTCGCGAAATATACAAACAGCATTCCAGCCAAACCATTCGCTGGGTGGTATCTCGTGGCGGCACTTATGATGATGCACAGGATATTTTTCAGGAGGCATTGGTGGCCATCTTTGAAAAGGCACAAAACGTTGATTTTGTGCTCGCTTGTCCCATTGGAGCACTCATTCATGTCATAAGCTCGCGCAAGTGGGTGGATCGTATTCGACAAAAAAGTCGCGACGCAGGGGTAAGGAAAGAAGAGGAACTGCGATATGAGTCAGAAGTTGAAGAAGATGTGCTGATTGAAGCAGAACAAGTGCTGGCTGAACACGCCAAACAAGCGCGTATGCGGGCTGCTTTTCTGCAAATCAGCGAACTCTGTCAGCGACTGCTTACCCTGCTATCCAATGGTACAAAGGCGCCCGAGGCAGCTGTTCTACTCCAAATGAATAGTGTGGACACCCTCTATCGGCGCAAAAACGCCTGCACCGAGCGTTGGCGCGAAGTGTTTAATGGGGTGATGGGGTGATGGGGTGATGGGGTGATGAAGTGATAGAGTGATGAAGTGATTTGTT
>Ga0105049_10010403_pt1 | contig 10676 bp, 9 predicted proteins | sample MAT06_FD_78087 | JGI IMG/M metagenome (GOLD analysis project Ga0105049, IMG submission 78087) | Freshwater microbial communities from Lake Fryxell liftoff mats and glacier meltwater in Antarctica - MAT-06 | ecosystem: Environmental > Aquatic > Freshwater > Ice > Liftoff microbial mat | place... | reverse complement strand
TCCCAATCCGCCTGCGGTACTTTAATTCCAGCAATCGCGCTTTCTTCACTCATGCCTTCAACCTACCTGAACTAAAGCGTTGGAATACCTAATTCTTCGTTAAAATTCTGGGACGGTTACCAATATTGTGAGTGACTAAAGTTCTTGCTTGGCTCACAGCATACGCAAATTGCTCGGCATCGGTTGCTTTAAGCTGAACGGCATCGCGTGCTGTTATTGCATCAAAATCTCTTGCCTTGAGTAACTCGGCAATCAAGACGTTCACATCTTCGTCTAAGTACAAATGAATGAAAAGGCTACTCACAAATTTCTGAGCAATGGATCAATGCGTTCATCAGGAATACGATTGCGCTCAATGTAAGCGTTAATTTCTTCTTGATGATCGCTGTAATAGGTTAGGGCACCAAAGACGTGTCCTAACGTTAGATGAGGCATCCCTTTTGGAATTTCTTCAGGCGCAATCCCCAGCCGCCAGGTTTCCACGATCGCCCTCACAGGTGTACGAGTGCCCCGAATAATCGGTTCCCCGTTTAGGATCTCGTCATCTTTAACCACGTAAAGATACTCGGTTACTTGAACCATTACCCTCTCCCAAAGCGGTACTGTCTATTGTAATATTTGGAGCCGTTGACACAGTGCAAAATGAGCGATTTAAGGTACGATTCTTGTCATTGTTTTCTATCGCGTCTCCTAATTGCTTGTGAACGATCGCGCTCGTTGGTTTTTACCCGTTTTGTCTCCGGTTTTGGCGATCGCGGCTGCGTTGCTGGTGGGCGCAGGGTTGATTGCGATCGCGGGGGTCAGCCCCCTCAAAGCCTACTCCGTGCTGTTTACGGAATCGCTTGCCAACTACTACGGCTTTAGCAACACGCTCACCAAAACGGCTCCCCTGTTGCTGGCGAGTTTGGGCATTTTGGTTGCCCTCAAAGCGGGACAGTTCAATATTGGCGGCGAAGGTCAGATTTATATGGGTGGCTTGGGCAGCGCGATCGTTGGGCTGTACCTGCATGGCTTGCCCCCTGTCATTCACGTCCCGCTGGCACTATTGGGCGGCTTCCTTTTAGGAGGATTGTGGGGCTTCATCCCTGGCTATTTGAAAGCAGTGCGGGGTGTGAACGAAGTCATTACTACGCTGCTGCTGAACTACATTGCTCAAAATTTGGTGAGCTATCTGGTGAGCAGCCCCATGAAAGATCCTGATGCGCCTACGCCCTACAGCGCCATGATCGATCCGTCTGCCCAGTTGCCGATCGTCCTGCCGCAAACCCAGACTCACGCAGGAATCTTGCTAGGCGTGGTGGCAACGATCGTCCTGTGGGTCATCTTTACCCGATCGCCTCTCGGCTACCAGATTGAAACGGTGGGGCAAAACCCGATCGCGGCTCGTTATGCCGGGATCTCGGTGGAACGTACCATTATGCTGGCGATGGCATTATCGGGGGGCTTAGCAGGCTTGGCTGGCTCTGGTGAAGTGATGGGGCTGAAGTATCGCCTGTTTGAGAACTTTTCGCCGGGATATGGGTTTGACGCGATCGCGATCGCGTTTCTCAGTCGGGGCAATCTGGCTGGTGTACTGCTCACATCACTCTTTTTTGGTGCCTTGCGCGGTGGTGCCAATGTCATGCAGCGTAGCGCTGGCGTACCCGTAACCGTTGTCTACGCCATCCAGGGACTCACTGTTCTTTTTATTGCCATCAGCCTTGTTTTAGAGCGCAAATTAGCGACCAGTCGTTCACCAGTTGTCGCTCAAGTCGCTTCGGTTGAGAGTTAACGCAACGTTTCAAGGTCACGCAAATGGAGATCAAGCGCGTCGATCGAAACCTGAATCTCACGCACTGAAAACGCTAGCGAACAAATCATCAAAAACAAGCTCACCCCAAAGAGTAGGCTCCCAAGCCAGACCTGGCCGGCAAACAAAACAGACATACAGACTACACAAAGCAGAAAGCTACTCACACCTAAAAACTGCATATCTCGCACTAAGCGCACCCGGTAGCGCAGACTGCGAATCTCTACCAGAGTGAATGGATCGGGCTGAGCTTTGTAATCAGAATGCAAACTGCGGATTAACGTTGCCAGCGTCAAAAAGCGGTTCGTGTAAGCTAGCAGCAACAGCGAAATGGCAGGAAACAGCAAAGCAGGGGTTGTCAGCGTAAGTTCCATAGTGAACAGAAGTATGTCGTGGGATGACAGTAAGGTAGCTTGAAGGCTGAAAGACTAAATGGAGTTTTTAGTGATTAGGAAAAAGCTGACTGCTGACCGCTGAGCGCTCAATTCAAAACGCATCAGAACTTAAAACTTCTCTCTCTATGAACGATCTCGCCTTCCTCTCCGACTATCTCTCTGCCAGTTTGCGACTGTCGATGCCGCTGGCGTTTGCGGCGTTGGGTGGTCTATGGTCTGAGCGATCGGGCGTACTTAACATTGGGCTAGAGGGCATGTTGCTGACGGGTGCCTTTGTGGGTGCTGCCGCAACGTTTTATAGCAATCAGAATGTGTGGTTAGGCATTCTTGCAGCCATCATCAGCGGCGGTTTAGTGGGCTTGCTTCATGCCTATTTGTGTGTCACGCTCCAAGTCAATCAGTTGGTGTCGGGATTAGCCATTAATTTGTCGGCAGCGGGACTAACAGCCTTTATGTCGCGGCTCGTGTTTAACAGCAGCACGACTCAAAAATTGCCAGGGTTGCCTGCGATCGCCATTCCGGGTCTGAGCCAAATCCCCATCCTCGGTTCACTCTTGTTCAATCAAGATCCGCTGGTTTACCTCCTACTGCTACTGCTGCCGTTAAGCACTTACGTGCTGTTCCACACAAACATCGGCTTAACCCTCAGAGCGGTCGGTGAGTATCCCCGTGCGGCAGATACAGCAGGGATTCGTGTCGCTCAGGTGCGCTACATCAGCGTGATGTTAAGTGGCTGTCTGGCGGCATTAGGAGGGGCATATCTGGTGCTGGTACATGTGAAATTCTTCACAGAAGACATCAGTGCTGGGAAGGGCTTTATTGCACTAGCAGCCTTAATTTTTGGGCGCTGGCATCCTGTGGGCACAGTGCTTGCCTGTTTACTATTTGGTGCCACTGAGGCATTGCAGCTTCGCATCCAGGCGTTTAACCTCAATATTCCGTATCAGTTTTTGGTGATGTTGCCGTATGCGATCGCCCTGTTGGCAATGGTAGGCTTAGCGGGTAAATCAACGCCACCAGCAGCGCTCGGCATCCCTTACAGCAAGGAAAGTGCGGGTGAATAGCCCAGCTAATTGTGTTCGTTGCGGCAATCAAGTTAATTTTCCTTAAAATAATCCGAACGTATAAATTTCTGCTTTGTCAAGATGAGATGAGAATTCAAGCTATTAATGAATCAGTCGGTTTCTGGACACCTTTCAGTGCCTTTTGGCTTCACCCTATCGGTATATAGTTATTGGCTTCGGGTCTGTTATCTTTTCATCCATCCGGTATGTTAGGCAAGCTTTTTTGTCACCCGTAGTCATGCATACCAAAACGCATTTGCTGCTAGAGCGCCGTTTCTGATTGTTGTTAAAGATTGCTACCGTAGCGTTTCATCAACGGATTTTTGCACGTCTTTGCCTGTTGACTGAAGTCAGGCGTATCAATGTTTGGTCGCCAGCTCAGCCGTCCTTGACTAGGCGCAAGATCGTCTTAGGGCAGCAACCGTTGCGTCCATTTACTTGGTTGCACTGTGAGGGCTTCTCTGGGGTTGTGTTGCACAATGTTCCCAAACCTTAAGCATAGCGAAGGCTCTTTCTTCGTAAAAATTAAGCTTTTTGCTATATATTTAGAGCGAACTCGGTGTGGTGGTTAAGAGGAGCAAATGAATGGAATTACGTAAGACTGCTTTAGAGGTTTTGGCAGAAACAAGCCGAACTTTTTATATCCCGATTAGTCGATTGCCTTCGGGTTTACAAGAGGCGGTTGCGTCAGCGTATCTCTGTATGCGCGCGATCGATGAGGTTGAAGATCATCCTGACCTCGATAATGCTCTTAAAGCACAGCTCCTACAGGCGATCAGCCTGTCTTTTCAAGCGGCAGACGGCGCGATCGACGAGCATAGCCTGGAAGCGCTCCTCATGAGTCACACAACGCTGCTGCCAGAAGTTACCACACGCATCGGTGAATGGGCTGCTTTTGCGCCGATCGCGATCGCCTCGCGTGTCTGGGACGCAACTGCTGCGATGGCAGACCGGATGGCATATTGGGCAGAACAAAATTGGACGATTAAAACCCAGGCAGACCTCGATCGCTACACATTTTGTGCGGCGGGTGCCGTTGGCTTGCTGCTATCAGACTTGTGGGCTTGGTATGATGGCACTCAAACCAATCGCGCTCATGCCGTCGGCTTTGGACGTGGGCTACAAGCAGTCAACGTTTTGCGCAATCAGTCCGACGATCTGGTGCGCGGCGTTGGGTTCTTCCCAGACGGTTGGACTCAGGACGACATGTACATCTACGCACGGCGCAATCTAGCCCTTGCAGATGCCTACACGGGTGCACTACCCCCTGGTCCAGCACTCGATTTCTGCCGCCTTCCCCTGGGTTTTGCCCACGCAACGTTGGATGCGCTCGCGCAAGGTGAAGCCAAGCTGAGCCGCACAAAGGTGCTGGCATTGGTTGAGCAGTTGACAAGCAGCAGCAAGTAGCGGTCAGAGTGCGTGACGTGCGATCGCGCCACTGCAACTAAGCGCGTTCTCGGTTCATAAGGCGGTCGCTCTGTGCTTTTTAAGAGGCTATAGGCTGTGCGTGACTGTCGTCTGGTAGACGCTGCTACTTTTGTTGCATCACGTTCTCTAGTGGCAGCGGTCACGTTTTTGGCGGATCAGCGCATAGGCAGTTTAGGTAGCTTGCTATACAGATTCCCTTAAGCAGAATTGGTGGAATGAATGTCTGATTAGTTTCTGACAAAGTTGCTATCAGCACTTGATGACTTGGGTCATGGGTTGATTACCGCTGGTCTTTAATGCAGTCACCAACCCTCTATGCGTGTTGAGAGTAGTCAGGAATTTTTTGGTGTTTGGGGCATGTTCTAACCTTCAACCCCAATTCTGTTGTTCATTCGCCAGGAAAACGTTTAAGCATGTCTAGACTATTAATAAAACCACGATCGCACCGTAGAGGGCGACGAGCCGCTTTCAATGTGCAACCGTTAAAGCTCGATCGTCGCTGGTTGTCGGCTGAATGGTACACACGACACTTAGCGCCCAGTTGGCAAGCCTGCATTCCCCTAGCACTCCTCATCCTGATCGGCTGGAGTGTTGCCGCAGTCGCCCAAGATCCACCGAAGCTAGAAGATGTCGCCAAAGCTACAAGCGATCTCAAAGTCGGGCTTGACACGGTATGGGTCATGGTGGCAGCCATGCTGGTCTTCTTTATGAATGCTGGTTTTTGCATGTTAGAAACCGGGTTCTGTCGCCAAAAGAATGCAGTCAACGTGCTGGCAAAGAATCTGATTGTTTTTGCTTTCTCCACGATCGCGTTCTGGTTCATTGGTTGGGGCTTGATGTTTGGTAATGGCAATCCATTCTTTGGCACGGAAGGGATCTTCTTTCTCTCTGGCGCTGATAACAGTCCGTTGGCTGCCGATGCTTATCAGGGCGCTTATAAGTCCATTGGCTGGGCTGGTGTACCGCTGCTGGCGAAGTTTTTCTTTCAGCTTGTCTTTGCAGGAACGGCTGCCACGATCGTGTCTGGAGCTGTAGCAGAGCGGATTAAGTTTGTAGACTTCATCATCTTTAGCCTGCTGTTAGTGGGTATTGCTTATCCCATCACGGGTCACCTTATTTGGGGTGGTGGCGCGCTTGCAGGGTTTGGCTTCTGGGATTTTGCAGGATCGACTGTTGTACATGCCGTCGGCGGCTGGGCAGCGTTGATGGGTGCGGCTTTCCTCGGACCTCGGCTTGGTAAGTACAACAGCGATGGCACGATTAATGCGTTGCCTGGACATAATATGTCGATCGCAACCCTAGGCTGTTTAATTCTTTGGCTCGGTTGGTTTGGCTTTAACCCTGGTTCCACGATGGGTGTGAGTTCATTGATCGCCCACATTGCCATGACCACCAACATTGCGGCAGCATTCGGTGGAGCATCAGCAACGATCGCAGCCTGGGTCATCTTAGGCAAACCAGATCTTTCAATGGTCATTAACGGCATTCTCGCTGGTTTGGTAGCGGTTACCGCTTCCTGTGCGTTTGTCCCCATCTGGGCGGCAGCGATCATTGGGGCTGTAGGCGGAGTGTTGGTGGTTTACGCTGTCCTGTTCTTTGACAAAATTAAGATCGACGATCCAGTGGGAGCTGTTTCTGTACATTTGGTGAACGGTGTTTGGGGTACTTTAGCAGTTGGTCTGTTTGCCACTGGTCCTGGGGTCACTAAGTTTGGTACGGAACTGTACGCTGAGGGGCTTGGTCCCAAGGCTGGTCTGTTTCTAGGCGGTGGCATTGAGCAGCTTTGGATTCAATTAGTGGGAGCTGCGCTAGTGGGTCTGATTACGGTTGTCTTATCCACGCTTTTCTGGGTGGCATTGAAGGCTACTTTGGGTATCCGAGTTTCTGCCGAGGAAGAATTGGAAGGGCTGGATATCGCTGAACATGGCATGGAAGCCTATGCTGGGTTCACCAAGGAAGCGGATGGAACGCGTATTGACACGACTGTCGCGAGCGGCAGTGTGGCTGGTAGTACCTACTAGGTCAATAGTTGCTGCCGGACGATCGCGTTTTCTAGGCGATGTTTCCTAGGCGATCGTCTGGCAGCGGCATATCCCTTTTCACGTTAAGCCTGAGAGCAGTTCATACAGAGTCGCGATCGCAGAGTTGTCCAATTCACCCTTGTCCTGAGCAAGCAGCGCATCCATCATGCTTGTCACTTGGGCAGAGCCAAAAAGCGGCACACCCATTTCTCGCCCTGTCTGCAACACAATATTCATATCCTTACGGTGCAGGTTGAGTTTGAATCCCGGTTGGAAATCACCTTCCAGGATCCGCTTGCCGTGGATGTCTAAAATGCGACTTTGGGCAAAGCCACCCATCAGTGCCTCCCGCACTTTCGCGACATCAACGCCTGCTTTCTTTGCCAGCGTGAGCGCTTCAGCGACTGCCTGTACGGTCAGCGCGACAATGATTTGATTACAGGCTTTCGTCACCTGACCCGCTCCCGCTTCGCCAATGTAGACGATATTCTTGCCCATCGCCTGCAAGATTGGGAGCGATCGCTGAAACGCGGCTTCATCCCCCCCCACCATAATCGACAGCGTTCCCTGTTGTGCCCCAATGTCGCCACCAGAGACAGGGGCATCCAGAGCGTCCACACCCTTTGCTTTGAGGGTGGTATGGACTTTGCGTGCGGTTGCGGGGGCGATCGTGGACATATCAATGTACAGCAACCCTGGCTTAGCACCCTCAATGATGCCGTCGCTACCTAGTGCGACTGCCTCTACATCTGGTGAATCAGAGACGCAGCTAATCACTACATCTGACTGTTCTGCAATCGCTTTGGGCGAATCTGCCAGTCTTGCACCCTCTGTCGTCAATTCATCCATCGCTGGACGGCTCCGGTTGTAAACAACCAGCGGGTAGCCAGCCTTGAGCAAATTCCGTGCCATCGGCTTGCCCATGATGCCGAGTCCAATAAAGCCGATGCGTTGCATAAGAAGTGAGGGGTGAGGGGTGAGTTTTGAATTAGTTCTGACTTCTGATTTCTGAATCCTAACCACTAACTGCTGAAGGTTTAAGTGAGGAAAGATGTGAAGCGATCAGATGTGCTTGCTTAAGCGCTGATAGACGATCGCAAGCGCATTCGCATCACCCACATTGCCAGGAAAAAGCACTACAGGCAGATCTGGAAACTGTGGATGGTTGGAAGGGGTGCGCACCATTGAAACACCTGCAAGCACTTGACCAAGTAACCGAGCCGTCCTTAGTGCTAGACCAGTGCTGAGTGTGTCGTTGGACGTAATACCGCCCTTGCTGATCAGAAAGCCGATGTCGTCGGGCAAGTGGTGAATGATGTCCATCAGCAGAGCAGAGACAGCTTCACCAAAGTCTAATCGGGTTTGCGAGTCGTCGAAGGTGAGTTCTTGACGGCTGGTGTAAACAACAGGGGTTTTGCCTGCGCTATGGGCAGCGTTGACCTGCTGCACAGCTTCAGCAAGAAGGGTCGATCGCGCCTCATCTCCTTTCACCAACAACCGCGCTACCTCTAGCTCAACGCCAACGATCCCCGGTTGTACCAAAAGTTGTTCTAGCTGTTCAGTCGTTTTCTTCACGTGAGAGCCAACGAGCACAACACCAGGCTTACCGTTGCGGACGTAGTTTGCCATCGCTGCGGGCGCGATCGGTTGCGGGGGCAAGGCTGCCAGTGCCGTCAACAAACTCGCCGCACTGCGAAAAAGAAACCGTTTGCCCTGAGATGCTGCTGCGAGAACATCCGCTGCAAACCGATCCAGGTCGTCCTGAGTCTCTGCATCCACCACACCACACTGATTGTCATGGAGCTGTAGCAAGCGATCGAGCACTCCAGCGCGGATGTCCTTCAGCAGAAACCGCTCCACTCGATCGGCTGGAATCTTACCTGCGGTTTTCTCTTCTACGTAGTCGGGCAGGTAACTATGGTGATAGCCGAACACCGAATCACGCGCAAACTCAGTTTCATGCACAGGCGTATCCACCCCATTGACCTTGAGATAATGCGCACTATCCCGTGTAGTGCGTCCGCCCTCAAAGAATGCAGGCGTGAGGAAATGTGCATCAAAAGAACCTAACTCTTCGGCAATCACATCGGTTTCGATCGGGTAATGTCCCCGCAAGGTAGAGTCAGAACGACTGACGACCAGAAAATCATGAATCTTTTCGAGCGCGATCGCCTCCTTCAAATGGCGACACGCCTCTCGCGTCACCGCTGCCGCTTTCTCTGGAGCTAATGCCCGCGTATTCGTCAGCACAAAAAAAATCGGCGCATCGTCTGCCAATCCCAACCGGAGCGTTGCCACATCCCACTGCATCAGCAACAGGCAACTGTGAACCGTTTGTGACCCTGTGGGATCATCGTCCAGAACAATAATTTTGGGTTTCGTGTTCATAGTTGGCGTGGGCGATCGCGCTGGAGGAATTTGCCTATTATCTCGTGAGTTGGATGGGAGAATGCGGATGAAGTGTTTAAGGTGTAAGGGAAAAGGCTAAAGGCTGAAGACTAAAGGCTGAGAGGATGTTTGAAAAGTATAGAGAGTCCCGCCGCTCTGTTGCTATCCCGCCCGTGATTACAAATCCGGGCTAACAGTGCGAAACCCGTTAAAACGGGTTAAATGCTTGCTCCATAGGGCGTTTAGTCCCTTTAGTGGACTTTGTTTCAATTAGCCCGTGATTTAAAATCACGGGCGGGCAACGTCATGAACGAGAAGTTTTCAAATACTTGCTGACCGCTAAAAACAAAGGACATAGGATGAAACCGATCGTTGGAGTCTGGGTACTGGGAGATCAGCTTTGGGCGGAGCAGGCAGCATTGCAAAGCTGCACTGACCAAACAACTCCGGTCATCTTCATTGAGTCGCTGCGCCATGTGCAGGAGCGCCCCTATCATCTACAAAAGCTGGTGCTGGTGTGGTCAGCGATGCGACACTTTGCTGAGGAGTTGCGGCAGGCAGGGTGGGCAGTCACCTACGAGCAAGCGGAGGACTTTCTCACACCACTGAAGGCATGGCTTGAGAACTATCAGATCACAGAACTGCGAGTGATGGTGCCAAACGATCGCCCTTTTACTCGCCTGATCGAATCGCTCCCACTACCCTGCACCGTTACCCTCGTACCCAACAATCATTTCATCTGGAGCGAAGCTGACTTCAGGGAATGGGCGGGCGATCGCAAACGTTTAGTGATGGAAGACTTCTACCGCGAAGGTCGCCGCCGCTGCAATATCTTGATGGTAGGCAAGCAGCCTCTAGGCGGTCGCTGGAACTTTGACCAGGAAAACCGCAAACCGCCCAAAGGCAAACTCACGACTCCTGAAGCGCTCTGGTTTGCTCCCGATGCCATCACGCAAGACGTAATTGCTTGGGTCAAGCAGGATGATCACTTCAAAGCCAGCCAAGAGTATTGGCAAAGCGAACCGTTCCAATGGGCAGTCACGCGTGAACAGGCGCTCCAGGTCTTGCATTTTTTTATCACCATGCGCCTCTCTGCTTTCGGTCCGTATCAAGATGCAATGCTGACAGGCGAAGTAACAATGTGGCACGCCATGCTATCGCCCTATCTCAACCTTGGACTACTGCACCCAATCGAAGTCGTCGAGGCAGCCGAACAAGCGTATCTCAATCATCAAGACTCGTGGAACCTCAGCAGCGTTGAAGGCTTTATCCGCCAAGTTTTAGGCTGGCGAGAATATATGCATGGTGTTTATAGTTTCATGAGCGACGACTATCCAGAGCGCAATTGGTTCAACCACACCCAGCCCCTACCGGACTTTTACTGGACGGGCGATACTCCTATGAACTGTCTGCATCAAATTCTCACCCAGGTGAAGCAAACGGGCTACGCGCATCACATCCAACGCCTAATGGTGCTGAACAACTTCGCGCTCATTGCAGGCATTTCGCCCCAAGCCGTTGAAAACTGGTTCCACGCCGCCTTTGTCGATGCCTACGATTGGGTCATGCAAACCAACGTCATCGGCATGGG
>Ga0105049_10010399_pt1 | contig 10680 bp, 12 predicted proteins | sample MAT06_FD_78087 | JGI IMG/M metagenome (GOLD analysis project Ga0105049, IMG submission 78087) | Freshwater microbial communities from Lake Fryxell liftoff mats and glacier meltwater in Antarctica - MAT-06 | ecosystem: Environmental > Aquatic > Freshwater > Ice > Liftoff microbial mat | place... | reverse complement strand
GCGCGCAGCTCCACGCTTTTCTGAAAGCCGGACGTTCCGCCATTCACCGTCAGCGTGCCGCCGGTGTTTTGAATCAGCTTCACGCTATTGCCCCACGGCTCCGTGCCGAAGATGGCGTCGAGCGTGTTGTCGCCCGTGCTCTCGATCTCCGCATTTCCGCCGCCGCCGAAAACCACGAGCCGCCCGCTGAACAGCCGGTAGCCGCCCTGCATCACCACCCGCTCGTGAAAGCGCTGGCCGCCGAGATCGACGTTCTTATTCGACGCGCCAGCAGGAAAAGTCGGATTGCCCGTCGGGACGAGATTGTCGTCCCAATTCACCGCCGTCCCCCACAGCCCATCCCCCGCGCCACCATCCCAGACATTCGCCGCCTGGGCAGCAGCGACGAGTGCCGGGACCAAGAGCAGGCGCAAGCTGCGACCGACGCCACCCAAGCGCTGCAGTTTGCAGAATGCTGCCGAAGGGTGGGTAGCCATGAGGAGAGGGGTTCGGTCAAAACCGCCGAAACGATTCGCGTCTCCCCTTCCGCCAGATGCCGTCCGCCCCGACCCCCCGGGGGGCGACAGATAGGCGTTGAAACCGCAGGGCCGCCGTGCCGCGCGTGCCGCCTCCTATTTGCCTCGCGTGCCGCCGCCCGCCCACATCGAGCCACGCCTAAAGCCCTCAACGCCTATCTGTCGGAAACGGGCGCCAACGTGCCTGCTTCCGACCGTTGAACGCACCGGCGGCGGGGACTTGAGGAGAAAGCCGAGGTTTCTCGACAAAGGGTGCGCGGAGCGAAAAACTTTCCCGGTCGCGGCAAGAGCTGGGAAACCGCGCGTTATATCTTCCGAACATGAAGGATGACTTTGCCATCATTGCCGAATTTCTGGAGCGCAACGGCCCGGAGGTGCTGGGGCGCGCGCTGCCCACGCCACCGCCCGGGCTGGTCGAACTCCTGGAGCGCTTTTCCACCGGGAATGTCACCCCGGAAGAGCGGGTCGCGGTGTGTGCCACCCTCTTCGAATCGCCGGTCTTTCTCCGCCTCCTCGGTCACCAGGTGAAGGATCTCCGCGAGCGCCGGGGACCCGCGCTCCCGGACGCGCCGGACGCGATGGCCTGATTCGGAAAACTCGACTGCGCCAGGCCGGGCGGCTTCACGCGACCGCGCGGCAGGCATTCGGCGCCAGCACATTCGTCGCGAGCACGGCGGGCTCGCACGGGCGGGCCAGGGTGCGGAGCAGGCACTTCACCTGGAGCGGATCGAGGCCGGGCGCCGCCGAAAGCAGGCGCGCCACCATGGCGGTCACGTGCGGCACGGCAAAGCTGCTGCCGGTCATCTTCCTGGCGCTGCCGCCGGCCCACGGCACCGGCACCTCGACCCCGCGCGCGGCAAACTCGACCAGCGTCCCAGGCGTGTAATAGAGATCCCCGGGTCCTGCGCAGCGGGCCATGTTCACCGCGATCACCGAGGTGAAATACGCGGGCCACTCGACGCGCCCGGCGTCCTGGTTATTGCAGGCGGCGATCACGTGGACGCCTTGCAGGTAGGCTTCATCGACCCAGGCCTTGTATTTATCCCAGTGGTCGCGGATGCCGGAGCTGAGGCTGCAATTGATGACGTGATAGCCGCGCTCCAGGGCAGCGCGGGCCGCGGTGAGGACGATCGCCGTGCGCGAGCGCAGGGAGTCGCCGAAGACCCGGAAGCTGCCGATCTGCGCCTCCGGCGCCTGGCTGCGGATGAGCCACGCGACGGCGGTGCCGTGGCCGTAGAGATCGCGGCCGCTCCCGGGCACGAGCCGGATCTGGCGCCCATCCTCGATCACGGCCAGGTCGTCGGCCAGCTCCAGGCCGTGCAAGTCGGGATGCTCCACTTCGACCCCCGAATCGAGGATCGCGATCTTCACGCCGCGACCGCGACCGCACAGGATGGCGTCCGCCGCCTGGGTGGGGTCGAGCCAGGGGTTCATGATGCCGTCTCCAGGCCCAAAATGTCGCCGAGCAACCGCCGCTCGATGAGTCCGGCGAGGATCGTCCCCGCGGCCTGCCAGGCGCCCAGCGCCTCCGGCGAAAAGCCCGCCGCTTCCGGCAGCCGTTCCTTGACCTGCACCGCGGAGAGCACCCCGCGCAGCTCGCCCGCAAAGTAAAACGGCACCGCGAGCATCGCATGGGTGGGCATGCCGAGGCGGCGCGGCAGCGACGGATCGTGCCCCTTGTTCTCGTGCATCGTGTTTTCACACATCGGCTGCTCCATCGCGACCACCATGCTGATGAGTCCGAGGCGGAGCGGCTGCCGGTAACTGTTCACAAACTCCGCCGCCTTCGGCCCATTGTTAAAGCGGGCGACGAGCGCCTCGCGCGCCTCGTCGAGCAGCCACACCGTGCCTTCATCCGCGCCGGCGTGCCGGAGGGCCTCGCAGAAGACCGAGCGCATCGGCCCATCCAGAAAGTCGCCAAAGCCCTCCGTGCAAACCGCATCCCCAGCCTGCCGGAACCGCTGCTCGACCACCCCGCGCACCGCGGTGAGGCGGCCGTCGGGGATGAGGGTGATGCGGCTCGGCATGCCCGCAGCGTGTAGCCGATCGCCGCCGCGGGGGAAAGGCGGAAGCCTGATCCCCAAGCCCGCCATCGGCTGTCGAGAGCGGGAGCGCCCGCATGGCGGGAGTCTTCTGTGGCCACGACTACGACCGCCCACGGCATGCACGCGAGGGTGTGAAGCGGGCGGTGGATGCATTCGCCGCCGGGCTACAGCGCCCGGTTGCAACCGGCACCGATAATACTTGGCTCATCCAATCAGAACTCCCGGCTCGCGCGGTGGCTGGAAAGTGACCCGGTCGCTCGCCGCTGCGGAGCGGTGAACCTACCGCCGGGACGAGTGGTGTCTCTCTCTCACCGGATGATCCCGCGCGGGCTGCTGGTGACGAAGGCCAGGATCTGCTGCACTTCCGGCGTCTCGGGCAGGTCGCTGCGGATCTGCTCGGTGGCTTGCTGGAGGTTCAGTTTGCTGCGGTAGATGAGTCGGTAGGCTTCCTTTACGCAGCGCTGCGCCTCTTCGCTGAAGCCGTGCCGATCAAGCCCCACTTTGTTGAAGCTGCGCACCTTGGCCGGATTGCCGTCGGCGATCATGAAGGGCGGCACGTCCTGCACGATCTTGGAGCAGCCGCCGGTGAGCGCATAGCGGCCGATGCGGCAGAACTGATGCACCGCGGTGAGCCCGCCGATGATCGCGCAGTCGCCCACTTCCACATGGCCGGCGAGCGTGCCGTTGTTGGAAAAAATGACGCTGTCGCCGACCAGGCAATCGTGGGCGATGTGCGCGTAGGCGAGGAAGTTTCCCCGGCTGCCCACGCGGGTCACCGAGCCCGGGGCGGTGCCACGATGCACGGTCACAAACTCGCGGAAGGTATTTTCGTCGCCGACCTCGAGGTGCGTCGGTTCGCCCGCGTATTTAAGATCCTGCGTGCGCTGGCCGATCGCGGCAAAGCAGTAGAAACGATTGCCGTGCCCGATCCGGGTCGGTCCCTCGATGCTCACGTGGTGCTGCAGCCAGCAGCCCGCGCCGAGCCGCACGCCGTGGCCGATCACGCAATACGGGCCGATCTCGCAGTCCGCCCCGATCCCGGCGCTGGGATCGATGACCGCCGTCGGATGGATGCGCCCGCTCATGGAAATGCAGAATGCAGAATGCAGAATGCAGAATGATCCTGCGTTCGAATCACGCGGTGGTTAGCCGCGGCGCAGCCGGCCGCCGTCTTCATTCGCCATTCGCCATTCGTCATTCGTCATTCGTCATTTCCTTCATGCATCGACCACGCCAAAGAGCATCTCCGCCTCGGAGACGACCTCGCCATTCACGAGGCAACGCCCGCGGCATTTCGCGATCTGCTTTTTCCGCTGGGTCATCTCCACTTCGATGAAGAGGGTGTCGCCCGGCACCACCGGCTTGCGGAATTTCACGTCATCGGCGCTCATGAAGTAACCGATCTTGCCCGCATAGCCCGGGATGCGCAGGAGCAACACGCTGCCGACCTGGGCCATGGCTTCGAGCTGGAGCACGCCAGGCATTACCGGGTGGCCGGGGAAGTGGCCCTGGAAATACTGCTCGTTCATCGTCACGGATTTCACGCCGGTGCATTTTGTCTCGCCGTCCAACGAGACGATGCGATCCACCATCAGGAAAGGATAGCGATGCGGGAGCAGCTTCATCACGTCGTTCACGTCGAGCACATCGCCGCCTTTCGGCGTCACCGAGGGCGGCACCAGCGCCATCGTTTTTGCGTGTTGCCTGGCGATCGCTTTGCAGAGTTCGGCATTCGGCCCATGCCCGGGGCGCACGACGATGACGTGCCCGCGGATGGCCCGCCCGAAGAGCGCGAGGTCGCCGACGATGTCGATGATCTTGTGCCGGACAAACTCGTCCTTGAACCGGAGCGGCTCTTTCGAAAGCACGGATTCGCCGCGCACGACCACCGCGTTTTCGAGGCTGCCACCTTTGATCAGCCCCTTGTCCATGAGCGGCTTCACGTCTTCGTAGAAAACAAAGGTCCGCGCCGGGGCGATCTCCTTTTCGTAAATGGCGGGCGTGATCTCGGTGGAGAAAAACTGCGTGAAGCGCCCGTCGGGGCCGATCTGCGTGCAGGAGATGCGAAAGGCGGAGTCCGGGACCACGGTCATGAGCGAGCCGGTCTTGGTCTCGATGTGGATGGGCTCGGTGATCTCATAGACCGCGCGCGGCACGGGCTGCTCCTCGAGACCGACCTTGCGGATCATCTCCACAAACGGGCGCGCGCTGCCGTCGCAGATCGGCGGCTCGTTGGCGTCCATTTCGATGAGCGCATTGTCCACGCCGAGGCCGGCGAGCGCCGAGAGCACGTGCTCGACGGTGTGAACCCGGGCATTGCCTTCGGCGATGGTGGTCGCGCGCTCCACCGTCTTCACATGGTCGATGCGGGCGTCGATCGTCGGCCCATCCGGCAGATCCGTGCGCTTGAATTTCCAGCCATGCCCGGGCGGCGCCGGGCGCAGCGTGATCGTGACCTTCTCTCCGGTATGCAGCGAGGAACCGCTGAGGCTGGTGGGTTTCGCGACCGTGTGTTGATTCAGAGCCATGGATGAAATGAGCCTCGCTTTATGGGCTCCACACTCCTGCGCGACAAGCCTTTCGGGCCGCTCCGCGCCCTACTCCGCCGCGAGCGCGGCGTCGCGCGTGCCGATGAGGAGGAAATCGCCCGCGCGGCCGAGCACCTTCCACTTTTCCGCCGTGAAGCTGCGGGCAAAACGACCGGCGCGCACCAGCCCATAGGCCGGGGCCCGCGGCAGCATCGCCTCTTCACAGCGTCCGGCGCTGCGGATCATCCGCGCCGCCTGCTCCGGCGTGAGCGGCAGGACGACGTCGGCGTCGGCGCGGGTCATGTGGGTGAGGCGCCCTGCGTAGAATTCCCAGCCGTGCGCCCGCACCTCGCAGGCAAAGAGCGTGGCCCGGGCAAAGTCCGGGGCGGTGCGGAGCCGGGCCACGAGCGGCTACACCGAGGCCTGCTGCGCGAGCGCGTCGTTGAGCTGGCTCATCTGATCCACGGCCGCCAGCCAGACGAAGACGGCGCTGAGGGCCACGACGAGCCGCGCGGTCACGGGCTGGTGGCGGAGCAGGATGGCGCAGGCCAGCAGCCCGGGCAGGATCAGGTAGGCGTCGGGCAGATCGACCTGCGCGATCTGCTGCGCGACCCGGATGCCCAGCGTCACGACCGCGAGGATCACGATCGTCACGAGCATGGCGCCATTCCAGAGCCGGCGATTCTCGGGCGTGCGTGTCCAGTGGCCGATGGCGATGGCGAGCGGCGGGAGGAGCGGCAGGATGTAGGTGGACAGCTTGGACCCGCTGCACGAGAGGACGACCAGCGGGAGGGCGATCCAGCCGAGGAGCAGCCACTGCTCCGGCGCGGGCCGCCAGCCGCGGCGCCAGCGCGCGAAGGCACTGCCGAGCATCGTGAGGAAGACGAAGGTCCACGGGAAGATCGCCGCCGGCAGCACCCAGGCGAAGAACCAGAACGGCTTGCTGCGCCCGTGGCCGGTGGAGGCAAAGCGCTTCACCAACTCGTCGCCCAGGAAGTAGCGGAAAAGCTCCTCGCTCCGGAGGCTGAGCACGACGAACCACGAGAGCCCGAGGGCCAGCGTCAGCACCAGGCCGCCGGCCCACGGCAGCCGCAGCGGCGCGTCGCTGCGGCGCCGGCTCCCCTGCCACGCGAGCGCGGCCGCCACCGGCACGACCAAGGCCATCGGCCCCTTGGTGAGAAAGCCGCAGCCCATCGCGACGAAAAACAGCCAGCCCCAGAGCGCCCCGCCGCCCCGCCCGCGGCGCACCAGGCAGGCGCAGGCCGCGGTGATCCAGAAGGTGAGCAGCATGTCCGGCGTGAGCAGCCGCCCGGCGATGAAGAAGCCGAGCATCGAGAGCAGCACGCCACCCGCGGCGATCCCGGTGGCCGGCTGGAAAAGCAGCGCGCCGATCCAGTAGGTGAGCGCGACGACGCCGAAGGCCGCGAGCGCGGAGGGCAGCCGCGCGGCCCATTCGTTGGGACCGAAGATCCGCAGCGAAGCCGCGGTCGCCCAGTAGAGCATCGGCGGCTTTTGAAAATGCGGGATGCCATTGAGATGCGGCACGAGCCAGTCGCCGGACGCCGCCATCTCGCGCCCGATCTCGGCATAGCGGCCTTCATCGGGCTCGTTGAGCCCGCGCGTGCCGAGGAAGAGCGCAAGGGCCAGCGCCGCGAAGAGCAGCAAGGCCGGAAGCGGCCAGCGCGGCAGCTTCACTCCCGGTCCCCCGGGATTTCCGGCAGCGGGAAGCGCCGATGCCGCCACCACCAGACACCGAGCAGATCGAGCGCCGGTCGCCAGAGCATCACGCGCAGGCCGTACTTCGAGGTGCCCTGGCGGCGCTCCCGATGCTGCACCGGCTGCTCCACCACGGTGAAGCCCGCACCGGTCGCGAGCGCCGGCATGAAGGAGTAGAGCGTCCGCATCGGCAGAAAGGCTTCGACCACCTCGCGGCGAAAGACCTTCAGCGCGCAGCCGCTGTCGGTCACGCCATCGCCGAGCATGCGACCCCGGATGCCATTGGCCAGACGCGACATTTTCCTCCGCAGCCAGGAGTCGTGGCGCTGCGCCCGCACGCCCACCACCATGTCCGCCTCTGCCAGCCGGGCGAGGAGCAGCGGGATGTCGGCGGGCACATTCTGGCCATCGCCATCGAGCGTCACGAGGATCGGCGCCTGGGCCAGCCGCATCGCGGAGTACAGCGCCGCGGCCTGGCCGCAATTGCGCCCGAGGGGCACGACCCGCAGCGCCGGCCAGTCGGTCGCCGCCTCGCGCAGGAGCGCGAGTGTGGCGTCGCGGCTGCCGTCGTCCACCGCGATCACTTCGACGGCCCCGCCGAGCGTCCCGGCCACCGCCCGGATCTCGGCGAGCAGCGCGCGGCAGCTCTCTGCTTCATCGAAAAACGGGATCAGGATGGAAAACTGGGGCCTCACGGGAGTGCTCGCCGCACCGTAGGCGACCGGGCCCGGGGCACAAGCCGGAGCACTGGAGGCGACTGCCGCTCCCCGCGCCAGGCCGCTCGTCTTCAGTCCTTCCCCGCCACTGGAAAAAGTAGCGAGTCCACGTAGCGCTGGGTACTGCGGCGGAGGCGGGCGACCATGATCCGACCGATGGCGATGAGAAACTTGAAGGCCGCCGTGGGATACACCCCGGCCAGCGCGGAGACCGCGGCATGGGTGATCTTCAGCAGCGTGCAATCCTCCAGCGCCTGCACATCGGCCGAACGCGGCCCTTCATCGACGAGCGCGATCTCACCGAAAAAATCCCCCGGCTTGAGCGTCGCCAGTTCGATGAAGTGCCCGTCCTTGCGATGCACCACCCGGGCCCGGCCCTGGACGACGATGAACATGCAGTCGCCGAGCGCGTCCTGCTGCACGATGACCTCGCCCGCTTTGACGAAGATCGGATCGGTGAGTTCCAAAAACTGCTGCAACTCCCCGGCCGTGAAATCGGCGAAAAGTTCCTTGTCCTTCAGAATCTCCAGCGACTCGGCGATGGTGCTCATGGATGGGAAGCCAGGATTTGGCCGTCGCGCAGGCGGATTTGCCGGTGGGCGAGGCGCGCGACCTCTTCGCTGTGGGTGACGACTACCATCGTGGTCCGACCCCGGGAAGCAATCTTTTGCAGGAGCGCGAGCACCTGCTCCGCACTCGCGGAATCGAGGTTCCCGGTCGGTTCATCGGCGAGCAGCACGACGGGTGCGTGGACCAGCGCCCGGGCGATCGCCGCCCGCTGCATCTGGCCGCCACTGAGCTGGTGGGGAAAATGATCCGCGCGATCCGTGAGGCCGACCAGCTCGAGCAGCGCGTCGGCCCGCGTCTGAGTCGCCCGCAGCGGCTCCCCGGCGAGGAGCAGCGGCAGCCCCACATTCTCCCTCACCGAGAGCGTCGGCAGCAGGTGAAAGAACTGGAAGACGATGCCGAGCTGGCGCCGGCGGAAGTCGGTGAGAGCCGCCTCCGTCGCCCGATGCAGCGCGAGGCCGGCGACTTCCACCTCGCCACTGCTCGGCGTATCCAGCGCGCCGATGAGGTGCAGGAGCGTGCTTTTCCCACACCCGCTCGGGCCGGTGATGGCCACAAACTCCCCCGCCGCGATCTCCAGCGACACCTCCTGCAGCGCCGCCACCGTCGCGCTGTAGCGGCGGGTCACGCGGCTCAGGCAAATGGTGGGGGCGGCGGTGGCGGACATCGGCGGGCACGGTAGCCGGCAATCCCGCCCGCGGAAGACCGAAGGTGCGCGGCCCCTGAGTGCGCCCTGGCTTCCGAGCCTTGTCCCACCGCTCCGCCACGCTAAAATGCCGCGCATGCACTCGCACTCACTGCTCGCCTGCGTGCTCCTCGCGCTCCTCGTCCTGCGCACCGTTTGCGTCGGAGCCGGGGAGTTTGAAACGCAGAACGGCCTCCAGGTGTCCGTCGCGACCAAGACCATCTCGCGCGACGCCGCGTATCAGCGCAAGGACAAGCTGGAGTTTAAGGTCACCGTGACCCACGGCGGCTCGCTCACCGCCGAGGTCGTCTCCACACCGGCCTTTGAAGCGCTGGCCCGCAATGCCCAGCGCCCAGCGCCCCCGGGCGAAGAGTGATTGCGCCCCGCCAGCGTCGCGGCCTCGCGCGATGACGCGCTCGCTTTTCCCACCCGGCCCCTTTCCGATCGTCGCCGAAGGCGAGGACTGGATCGTCGTGGACAAGCCCGCCGGCATCGCGGTGCATCCGAGCAAGCCCAATGGCCGGCTCACGCTCTGGGATGGCCTGCGGGAAATCCTCGCCTACGAGCTGGTGAACGGCGGCCAGGTCTCGATCGTAAACCGGCTCGATCGCGAAACCAGCGGGCTCACCCTGGTGGCCAAGACGCGCGCGGCGGCCCGCCTCTTCTGCCGGCAGATGGAAGCCCGCTGCGTCCACAAGGAATACCTCGCGCTCGTCTGGGGCTGGCCCGCCGCGGAGGCTTGGGAAGTGGACGCACCGATCCTCCGCCAGGGCCTGCGCCAGCCCTCGCCCATCCATCTCCGGCAGATGGTCCATCCCGACGGCGCCCTGGCGCGCACCCGCTTTCAGGTCGAGCAGCGCCTCACCCTCGCCACCGCGGCCGGGCGCGAGTTTGCCCTCGTGCGCGCCTTTCCCGAGACCGGCCGCATGCACCAGATCCGCGTCCACCTCGCGCACTCCGGCCACGCCGTGGTCGGCGATAAACTCTACGGCCCCGACGCGGGCTGCTATCTGGAGTTCATCGCCACGGGCTGGACCGCGGCCCTCGCCGCGCGCCTGCTCCTCCCGCGCCACGCGCTGCACTCCGCCACGCTCGCCCTCGAGTCGCCCGCCCTCGCCTGGCACTCCCCACTCCCGCCCGATCTCGCGGTGTGGGCGGAGAAAAATCAGACCGGGGCGTGCTCTGGTCTAAAGCGGTGAATACGCGAAAGGGTATGGAGAATTAAGTTGCAACAACGGGAAGCAATCTCACACTTGTGACCGTGTGAGCCCACCAGCAAGGGGGCTCCGACATTGCTGAATACCGTTCCCATGGAGCAAATTCCACGCAGCGATTTTCTTTTCCCGAAAACGAGTTTTCTGATCGGATGCGGCTCGGTCTTCGACATTTGGGGAGGGTACTATTCGTTTAATCAGTCAGCCGTTTCTGGAGGTGACGACGAACGCGCGTTGGCTTGCGATTGGGCGATGGTCGCTGAGGATCTCCGCGCCGCGGTCGAAGCGGAGCGGCTCGCGCAAGGGACTCAAATGCTTTTGGCGTTGTCGTGAACGGCGGGCCGGAAGAGGGAAAGCGGGTGGTCCCCGGAGGGGTGAGTAGCGAAAATGACGCGAAGGAAATCCAAGGAATCCTCGAGAGTGCGGCACCCGAGATCATCAGGAAAATTCCCCGCAAGCAGCGTGAGGAACTCGCGCGCATCCTTTCGCTGCGACAAACGACCGTTCACTACTCCCATAGCGGCCCGCTCCCAAATCCAGATGACTTGAAGCGCTACAACTCCGTCCTACCAGGAGCCGCTGAGCGCATATTGAAGATGGCCGAGACGCAGCAGTCCCATCGTCTCGGTTTGGAAGATCGAGCAATCACGGTACAGCTTCGCCAAGCGGGCAGAGGTCAGCACTACGGTCTCCT
>Ga0105049_10010397_pt1 | contig 10681 bp, 7 predicted proteins | sample MAT06_FD_78087 | JGI IMG/M metagenome (GOLD analysis project Ga0105049, IMG submission 78087) | Freshwater microbial communities from Lake Fryxell liftoff mats and glacier meltwater in Antarctica - MAT-06 | ecosystem: Environmental > Aquatic > Freshwater > Ice > Liftoff microbial mat | place... | reverse complement strand
CGATTTAGGGAACCATCTGACGAGATCATTCACGGAAGCGGAGGTGGAAGATGTTGAAAAACCTGGTCAGAACATCATCCCGCTTTGGGGTGACTGGTTGCAAGTTCGCTCGAATTTCGGGATGAAGCGATTGATTGAAAGCCTGAAACAAGAGAAGGAACTCGTGTTATGAAAGCCGAAGAACTCACTCTGGAATTGGGAATTCTCAAAGAGCAAGTTAATAACATCCGAATCGGCATTGATCGTCAGATACGCAGTGAGTTGGAAAAGCTGCAAACCCACATCAAAGAGCAAGCAGAGAAGATCGAGTCGTTGAAAATCGAACTCGCCAAGACGCAAGAAAAACTGGCGTGCCACTTGCTGAACTACGAGAAACACGACAACCGACGCTGGACGCTCGTGGGGTTTTTCGTCGCTTCGCTATTTGCTTTGGTCGCGAATTTGATCGTCACCATCGTTCGAAGGTAGTTATGGAAAGGGAACCTATGAACGCAACACCTGCACTCGTCAAACAGATCATCGACCCCTCGCTCGACGCCTTCCCGAACTGGAAAGCGTGGGCGACTGCGGCGTCCGACTGGATCGTGGCGAGTTTCTCCGACGATTTGGGGAACCATCTGACGAGATCATTTTCCGACGACGAAAAATGAATGTTTCCGAACTGACGACTAGTTTGTTATCGCTCATTGAACGCGGCAGTTTCGGAAACTGCCGCGTTCGCGTTTTGTGTGCTTGTCGAATATCAGAATGCGAGCTTGCCGGTGCTGTCACCGAAGCGCTTCGCGGGTGCGCCCATTCGGTCGAAGATCGCCAGATACAAGTTCATCAACGGCGTTTCTTTCGCGAACTTGAGGTGCTGACCACCCACGATTGAGCCGCCACCTTTTCCGACCAGAAGGATCGGCAGTTCGTCGTGATTGTGTCGGTTACCGTCGCCGATGCCACTGCCGTACACCATCATCGTGTTGTCGAGCAACGTCGTGCCATTCGCTTCCTTTACGCCATTCATCTTCCCGATGAGGTATGCGAGCATTTCGACGTGGAAGGTGTTGATCTTCTGAATCTTCGCGAGTTTTTCCGGTTGGCTGCCGTGGTGCGAAAGATCGTGGTGACCATCGGGCACGCCGATCGTCTTGTACGGGCGATTGCTGCCGTCGTTCGCGAATGGCAGGGTAATCACACGAGTCAGATCGGTCTGAAATGCGAGCACCATTAAGTCGCACATCAGCTGCGCGTGGTCCTTGAACTCGCCGGGAACGCCTGTTGGCGGGGTCATGTTCGGCTTTGCAACTGGCGTTCGGCTTGCGTTCGCTTTTCGCACTTTAGCGATACGGTCTTCGACTTCGCGCACCGCCGTCAGGTACTCGTCGAGTTTGCGTTGATCGCCCTGTCCGAGCGACTTCGTCAGCGACTTCGCATCGTCCATCACGAAGTCGAGCACGCTCTTGCTGTAAAGCTCTTTTTTGGCTCGCGTGACTGCGAGTTCCTTAGGGTCGTTGCCGCCGAACAGTCGATCGAAGACCAGCTTTGGGTCAACTTCTTTCGCGTTCGGCGTCGATTCGGAACGCCACGACAAGTTCGCGGAGTATGCGCAACTGTAGCCGGAATCGCAGTTACCAGATTGCCCACCGCGTTCGATGCCGAGTTCGATTGACGGGAATTGCGTCTGATCGCCGATCGTGTTGGCGATGTGTTGATCGGCCGACATCCCCGCACGAATGTCGGCACCGTGCGTCTTGCGAGGCTGACAACCGGTGAGGAAGCTGGACATGGCGCGGGCATGGTCGCCGGGGCCATCGCCGTTCGCGCGGCCTTTGTCGAGCGTCATGTTCGAGAGAACATTCACGTAGTCTTTGTACGGTTCGAGCGATGCGAGTGTTTCCGGCAATTTGCCGAGTTTTCCCGTTTCGCCCGGCGTCCAGCCCGGCATGTTCACTCCGTTAGGCACGTAAACGAATGCCGCGCGACGAGGTGGAGCGATTGCCGACGGCGCGGGTGCCGCCGAGGCCAGTGATTCCAGCCACGGCAGCGCGATCGATGTACCGAGGCCGCGCAGGATCGTCCGGCGTGTGAGTTTGTTTTGCGTCGTGTTACTCATTGCGTTTACCCCGTCGTTTCTGGAAGACATCGGTTTCTAATATTGCAAGCACGAGTTGGGAGAACTGATCGTTCCCCTTCGTCAGCTTTTTCGAAAGGTCGTTGACCGCACACTTGTCCTGGTATTCTAATCCACGACCGAGGGCGTATGTTAGAAGTTTCTCGGATAGACAATTCCGGAACGCTTCCGATTTACCAAGCAGAATCTTACGGAGTTCGGCCGGGCCGCTGAATTTCGCTCCGCCGGGTAGTACGCCGGAGGGATCGATTTTCTGCTTGTTGTCGAGTTCGCGCCAGCGACCGATCGCGTCGAAGTTCTCGAGGCCGAAACCGAGCGGGTCCATTTTCGTGTGACACGTCGCACACGCGGGGTTCGAGCGGTGGGATTCCATCTGTTGGCGGAGCGTTCCCTTAAGTTCGCCAACGGGGGGCAGTTCGGGGATATCTGGCGCGGGTGGCGGTGGTGGGGTACCGAGGATGTTATCGAGAATCCACTTGCCGCGTTTCACTGGCGAAGTTCGCGTCGGGTTCGAGGTGACGAGCAAGATACTCGCCTGAGTGATGACACCACCGCGTTTGTTGTCGGTCAGTTTCACTTTTTGAAACTCCGCACCACGAACGTTCGGCAGTGAGTAGTGCTTCGCCAGCCGTTCGTTCGCGAAGGTGTAATCGGAGTCGAGGAACTCGAGTACGCTTTGGTCTTCGCGAACGATGTAATCGAAGTAAAGTTCGGTCTCTTTGATAATCGCATTCCGGAGTGGTTCGTCCCACGTCGGGAACAGCCCCGTATCGGGCGATAGAGTGCGAATGTTACGCAACATCAGCCACTGGCCCGCGAAGTTATCGACGAGAGCTTTGCTCTTCGGGTCTTTAAGCATCCGCTTGACCTGGCCTTCGAGGACTCCCGGTTTGCGTAATTCACCGCGATCGGCAAGCTGAATCAGCGTATCGTCTGGCATCGTCGACCAGAGGAAATACGATAGCCGCGTCGCGAACTCATAGTCGCTGATCGTGCGGACTTCATCGGGCGATTTTGGGTCGGCTTCCACGCGAAACAGGAAGTGCGGCGAAACGAGAATCGCCTTGAGCGGCAGGCGGATCGCCTTCTCGAACAAGTCGCCTTGCCCTTCGGCAATGTCGTAAAGTTTGAGCAAACGCTGGACTTCATCGGCCGTCACGGGTCGGCGATAGGCGCGCGTTGCGAAACTTGTCAGAACCGCTTTCGCTGCGGTTTTGTTGTCGGCTTCGGTCTTCGGGATCGTCTGCAAAATTCGCTTCGTCGATTCCGGAAGCGGTTTGCTCGCGCCGCCGATCGGTCCTTCGATTTCGATCGCTTCGAGGTGCAAAGCTCGCGACTTCTTATCGGCTGCCGGGTTCGTGAACGCCACCGCGACGCGACGCTCGCCGGTACTCACCTTTAGCTTCACTTCGTATGGCTTGGCTTTGGTTTTTTCGGTGGCATCGACGGTGAATGACTTCGCTTCCTTGCCGTCGAGTCGAATGGCAATTTTCGGAGCTTCGTCACCGCTCGGTTCGCCCCACGCCTTGACTCGCAAGATGTATTCGCCGTCGGCTGCAAAGTTGAATTTCTCGAGGTATGCGGAGCCTTCTTCGGTCAGGACGATCCGCACGATATCGTTTCCCTTCGGCGATTTCTCACGCAGCTTGGCCGTACTTGGCGTGACGAGAATTGTCTGCGGTCGGAACGTCTGATTCGACGAACGAATCCCGTCGAGCGACACAATCGCCTTATCCAAAATTTTCTCGGCAGCGGCGAGATATTTCTCGAGTAGCACCGGCTGCATCGAAAGTACGTCGCCGATGTTATCGAAACCGTAACCGACATCGTCGGAAGGGAAGTCATCGGCGGGGCTGAAATCGACGCCGCACAGGTCGCGAATCGTGTTGTTATATTCGGCCCGATTGAGCCGACGCAAAGTCACGCGACCCGGATCTTTGGGCGAGGTGCAATCGACCTTGATCATCGTGTTTTCCACCCAACCGAGGAACGCTTCCTTCTCGTCTTTGCTCGGTTGTGGCTTCTTCTTCGGTGGCATCTCGCCCGAAGCGACAACGTTGACAATCGTTTCCCACGTCATCCGGTCTTTCTTCGCATGACTTTCGCTGATGTAGGCATCGAGCGTGACGCTGCCCGCTTGTTTCGTGCTGTTGTGGCAACCGTTGCAGTACGTTGCCAGAAACGGCTTGATCTTATTGTCGAAAGTCGTGTCAACCGGCTTGGCGGCCATCACGACGGGCTTAATATCCTGCGAACGTTGTGGGACTTGTGCAGAAGGTGAACTCGGACGAGAGACTGCGCCGACAGTCGCGCCGCAGGCAAATGCAGCCAGCATCAGGGCACCGACACCGCAGATTGCGTGGCGTCGTGTCATGCGGTCTCCGGTCGAATCATTCGGAATTCAATACTCATACGAATCGCACGTTCGCGATGTCAGGCAGGCTGGCAACCGATGTTGCATTGTGTCATTTGTAGCTTGCATTTCATAAGGATTCAATACGAATCGTGTCCGCCTCATTAGATTTTCATCAGTCGCACGGCGAGGTTCAACGCAGTTTGCGTTCGATTTTGTCTTTGCCGATCCACGGGCGTAACACATCTGGCACGAGCACGGAGCCGTCTTCTTGCTGATAATTCTCGAGGATCGCGATGATCGCTCGCGTGCAGGCGACGGCGGTGCCGTTGAGTGTGTAGACGAACTTCGTGCCCTTCTGGCCGCTCGGTCGGTAACGAATATTTAGCCTGCGAGATTGGTAATCGGTGCAGTTCGATGTGCTCGTGACTTCGCCGTATTCGCCGTCTTTGCCCCGGCCCGGCATCCACGCTTCGAGGTCGTACTTGCGGTACGCGGGACCGCCGAGGTCGCCGGTGCAGGTGTCGATCACGTGGAACGGCAGGCCCAGCCCCTCGAAAATTTCTTCTTCGATCTTGCGAATGTCTTGGTGAATTCCCTCGCTTTGTTCGGGCGTGCAATACACGAACATCTCGACCTTCGTGAACTGGTGAACGCGATAAATTCCGCGTGTATCGCGCCCGGCGGCACCGGCTTCGGTGCGAAAGCAATGCGACAACCCGACGTACTTCATCGGCAGTTTCGCTTCGTCCAGAATTTCGTCGCGATGCATCCCGCCGAGCGTAATTTCTGCCGTCGCAATCAGGCACAAATCGGTGTCGGCGATTGTGTAAATTTGCCGTGTCTCGGCGTTGTCGCGCGGCGAGAAGCCAATGCCCTCAAGGACATCGACCTTGGCGAGGTCCGGCGTAATAATCGGCGTGAAACCTTTCGCCACCAGCTTCTGAATTGCATATTGCACGAGCGCCAGTTCGAGCAACACCGCCTCGTTCTTGAGGAAGTAGAACTTGCTGCCCGTCACTTTCACCCCAGCCTCGAAGTCGGCGAGGTCGAGCGATTCGACGAGTTCGACGTGGTCTTTTGCCTTGAACGGAAACTTCGTCGGTTCCTTGTGTCGATAAACGACCGTGTTTGCCTCGGCATCGTGCCCCACCGGCGCGTCGGGGTGCGTCATGTTCGGGATCGGCAACAACGAAATCCGCAGCTGATCTTCGGCCCGTTTCATCAGGCCATCGAGAATCGCAACCTGCTCCTTGAGCTTCGTACTTTCGTCCTTCAGTATCGTCCGCTCTTCGGGTTTCGCGCTCTGGAACTTCTTGCTGATCTCGTTCTGTTTCGCCTTCGTTTCGTCCGACAGTTTCTGAAGCCGCTTTCGCTCGTTATCGAGCGTAACGACCGCGTCGACATCGGCTTTTACGTTGCGGTTCGCACAGTTTGCCTTCACGGCGTCGATGTTGTCGCGGATAAAGTTTGCGTCGAGCATAATTGTGCTTGTTTCAACGGGTTGCGTGGTATCGAACGGCACTCGACTGGTGGTTCGCAGTACGAGCGTGCGGCGAAGGTTGATAATGTACGGTCCGTTCTCGCGATTGCCCCTATCATTTACGTGGGATACGCGAGCCGCGTTCCCCTTTCTCTGGAGTCCGCACGCATGTCCGACGTTCGCGAAACGCAGCTCCTCATTATCGGCGGTGGCCCTGGCGGTTACCCCGCGGCGCTTCATGCGGCCGATCATGGCATCGCGGTGATCCTCGCCGACGAAGACTCGAAGCTCGGCGGTGTTTGCCTTAATCGCGGTTGCATTCCCTCGAAGGCGCTGCTCCATGCGGCGAAGATCATTCGCGAAGCCCACCACGCCGCCGAGATCGGCCTGTCGTTCGGCGAGCCGAAGCTCGACCTCGAAAAACTGCGCACCTTCGTTCAGACGAAAGTCGTCGGCAAACTTACTAGCGGCATCGCGATGTTGTGCAAAGGTCGCGGCGTGAACGTGATCAGAGGCCACGCCGAGTTCCTGGATGCGAACACCGCGAAAGTGAACGACGAAACGATTCGCTTCCAACATGCGATCATCGCAACGGGCAGCGTTCCCGTGATGCCGAAGACGTTCGCGATCGACGATCCGCGCGTCATGGACAGCACCGCCGCACTGTTGCTACCTGACGTTCCCAAGACACTACTCGTGGTCGGTGGCGGCTACATCGGCTTGGAAATCGGCAGCATTTACGCGGCACTCGGTACGAAAGTGACCGTCGTCGAATTCCTGGATGGCCTGCTGCCGATGGCGGACCGCGACCTCGTCAAACCGCTCGAAACCAAGCTACTCAGTGAGTTTGAGCACATCTATGTGAATACGAAAGTCGCAAGTATTGCTGCGACACCCGCCGGAATCGTGGCCACGCTCGAAGGCAAAGACGTACCCGCCACGATGACCTTCGACCGCATACTCATTTCGGTCGGCCGTCGCCCCAACTCGGCCAACCTCGGCCTAGAGAAAGCGGGTGTGACCGCGACGGATCGTGGCTATATCCCGATCGACAAACAGCGACGTACGAACGTGCCACACATCTTCGCCATCGGCGATGTCGGGGAAGAACCCGGCTTGGCTCACAAGGCGACTGCCGAGGCCCGCGTGGCGGTCGAAGTCATCCTCGGTGAACCCGCCGAGTGGAACCCGCGTGCCATCCCGGCGGTGATCTATACCGATCCGGAAATCGCTTGGGCCGGGCTGACGCAAGTCGATGCCGAGAAGGGCAACATCCCGCACGACATTCTGAAATTCCCGTGGGCCGCCAGTGGCCGCGCCGTGGCGCTGAACATTACGAACGGGCTGACGAAGATGCTCGTCGACCCGGAAAGCAAGCGGGTTCTGGGCGTCGGGATCGTTGGCACCGGGGCAGGGGAGTTGATCGCCGAAAGCGTGCTCGCTATCGAGATGGGGGCCGTCGCACGCGATATTCTCGAGAGCATCCACCCGCACCCGACACTCAGCGAAACCGTGATGGAAAGCGCCGAACTCGCTTACGGCGCAGCCACCCACGTCGCGAAACCGCGCAAGGTTGTGATTTGATAATCCCCATGAACCGACGACAGTTTCTTACCTCTTCCGCGTTGTCGTTGGCGCTCGGTTGCTCGCGGCGCGATGCGAAACCGGCGACGGGGCCGGTGGTGACGAAATCCGACCGAGAGCGGATTCTCAACGATATCGTTGACCGCGAGAAGCATTTGTTACTTCGGGAAACGTGTCGCGTGCCGTTGGGTGCGGTGCGAACCACGCCGAAGCCGGACGTCGACCTGTTGAAGGAACTGCCTGATTTGAAAATGCTGCTGCGGGTGACGCAGCGTTTGCATCCGCGTTTCGGCGACGAACCGAAGCCGGATCGCACGAAGCTCGGCGGACAGTTTCTTTGGCCGTCGGCTGAAGCGTGGCCCGAATGCCCGACGTATCGCATCCCGCTCGTTCCCGTTTTGCAACTGCGGATCGAAGATGCACCTGCTGGGTTCGCGTTCCGACCCGGCACCGATTTGCTTCATCTGCTCTGGTCGCCGCGCGACCCCGTTAACGGCGTGATTTCGTCGCGTGTCGTCTGGCGAAAAGCCTCGACCATCGGTGCAAATTTGGCGGCACCGCCATTACTGGAACACGCCTTCATGGGCTATGTGCCGGTACCATGTGCGATCTTCCCGGAGCGAGTGATGGAGTTCCCGCCACTCGCGATCATGCCGCAACAGATGCGCGATACGATCCAACTCGGCAAGCCGATTGCCCCCGACGATTACACGAATTTCCTTTCGGCATCGCCCGGCACGAAGGTCGGCGGCTGGCAGCGCTATGCCGTGGACGGCACCGCTTGCCCCACTTGCAGACACGCGATGGACTTCCTACTCGCGATCGACTCCGACGAATGGAACCCGTCCACCGCGAAGCGCTGGAAGCCAACTGAAGATCCCGACACCGAAGGCTACCGGCGTGCAGTTGGGTTAATGTTCGCCAAACCGAATGCCACCGTGCAAGTCTACATTTGCCGCCGCTGCGAAGCGATGCCGACAACGGCGATACTTTGTGGGGCCACTCTCAGTTAATCAGCGGTACCCACTCGGTCACGTCGAATCGGCAGTGCGGCGAACGCTCGGGGGATTCGGTCGATTCGACGTAGGCATCAAGGCACGGCTCGATCAGTTTCATCAAGTCGACGGGCCGCAAATAGCCTTGTTCGCGGCAAAACATCAAATCGGTGCCGTGCCCTTGCACGGTGACCATGATCGCCTTCGGAGAAACCGCTTTCACTTCCTTGGCATACGCATATCCACTCGGCGTGGACGGCACGAGAACGTAAGTTTTCTCTTCTTCGGTCGGGCCAGGCGCTTGTGGTGCCGCGAGACGCAGATAGCTACCGATCCGTTTCGCCAATCCGCCCGATTTGGCTTCTTGGCTCGACATTTCGACTTCGGTCACGTCTTGGTGCGGGATGCGATTCGACAAGAACGCCGTCGCTTGCTCGATCATTGGCGTACTCAGAGCGCGGCTCAAATCGCTCTGGATTTTGCAGATATTTACGAGGCCGCCACGCGGTTGAATCACCAGCTTATCGAGTATGTCGTGCATCTGCTGCAAGTCGTCCGCGTTCAATTTCAACAGCAAGTCGGCAGCAGCGCGGTCGAGATTGTTGTCGCCGTTCGGCAATACCACGCGAATCGTGTTCGACAACTGCAACGTCGACTGAATCGCTTCGTCGGTCTCATCGGGCGACGTCGACGGATTACGCGACGCACCGAGCCGGCTGCCGGGCTTCATAACCGGTACGGTCAACTTCGTGATGAGCTTTCCGAGGTTCTCTTTGGCGATGAACAAATCGCGAATGCGGTCGTCCATCCGCGAGCACATACGGCGATAAAACGTCGCCGTCACTCCCGCCAGATCCTCGGCGATGCGAGCATCGATGAACGGTTTCACTTTATTTGCAAACACCCGCAACGAACGCGCCGAACGGCTGCCGAACAGCCCGAAACCGGCAGCGGGTTTTGCACAGGCTTCGATCGCAGCATGAACGGCGGAAATGCACATTTGCCGCGTTTCGGCGTGCTTCGGGGCCAGTTGCTCCTGGGCGGTGGCCGCCTTCTCGAACGCCTCGCCGAGGCGACGCAATGTTTGTTCCATCGCCTGGAACCGAGGCCCATTCATCTCTTCGATCGGACGCAGCAACTCGGTCAGTTCGTTACTCCATGCCGACAGTGAATTTTTCAACCCGTGATCGAGCGAGCGACTGAGGCGACCGCGTCGATACGGGCTATCGCCTTCAGCGGTCGGTTCGCCACCGAGCATGTCTTTGGCTTGATCCCAAAACGCGGTGGCCCAGTTTGCCCCTTCGCCGCGGCGGTGTGCCGATTCGATTTGCTCGTTACCCGACACGAACCATTTCCCGATCGATTCGAGCGGTCCGCCATCTGGGCCGCGCGCACATTCATCGATGATGAATTGCTGAACGTGGTCCGGCGTGAGCCGCGGATCGGTGAGGACATTTTGCGTAATCGATTCGGCTTCCGCAGGTACGGTTTTGTAAGGGGCATCGTGCCAGCTTTTCAGGAGGTCCGCACACAGTTGACGTGCGCCGGATCGCAACAATAAGCCACGCGGGAACCAAACACCGAACGTACCGAAACCGCGAAACGGCGTTCGCCCTTGCAGTGCCGGCCGACGACGGATCTCTTCGAGACCCGTGCCGAGTGGCGTGGTCAGTTCGTGTGCGACGTAACCCGACAAGTGCGAGATACAATCGCGGAACGCCTCCGGGGTGCGTTGGGCCATCGGCAGCAAGTATGTGGCTGTGAACGGCAAGCCGTTCGATTCCAACTTCGGGCCATCGAGGCCGCCATACCGCGCGGAAAACATCACGTCGGGGTCGGCGTAGTGGTTCAACTCGGTGAGCGTGGCGAACACATTCGCCAGTTCGCCCGGCGGCGAATTCGGGTCTTCCGGCGAGCCACAATAAACGAATGCCGCAACGTCCGCATCGGCCATGTGGAACTTCGCCAATACGCGGCGAATCGCGTGGCCGAGATCGAGGAGCATCCCGCCGGTTCCGCCCGTCGCGCTGGCAAACACGTAGATGCTCGGCACCTTTGCCCGTGGCGTCAGCCCGGTTTGATCGGCGGAAAGCTTGATCGCTTCCGGGTGGATCGCCGTCTGAATGTCGTTCTTCAGCCGTGCGGCGACT
>Ga0105049_10010396_pt1 | contig 10681 bp, 7 predicted proteins | sample MAT06_FD_78087 | JGI IMG/M metagenome (GOLD analysis project Ga0105049, IMG submission 78087) | Freshwater microbial communities from Lake Fryxell liftoff mats and glacier meltwater in Antarctica - MAT-06 | ecosystem: Environmental > Aquatic > Freshwater > Ice > Liftoff microbial mat | place... | reverse complement strand
TGGTAGGAATATATAGAGATTGGTTAAGAGATACCATAAGGAAACATCAAATAAGCTTGCTTCGTTTATTGCGTTTGTTACAGTACAAAGATTAGCATAATAAACGCAATAAACGAAGCGATGATTTTGGGATCAGGCGATCGCCGTTTGCTTTTACTGAGATTAAAGCGGCGATCGCATTTTAGCTTTATCTAATTTATTTGCGATCGCCAGTTTCTGCAAAAAAATATGATGTTACTACAATAGCTCGGGCAGTTTTAGAAAGAGAGAAAAAAAGCTACTCATCGGATAAAGTGCAAGTAATGAATCAAAACACCAAATGAATAGCATTAGAGACATCTTACCTAAAGTACAGAGCAAAGCCCAAGAGAAACTATAGTCTTCCCAACGATGAGTAGGTGGGCAAAAGAAACCCAAAGCCCAAAAAGCTGTAGCGCACGCGCAGCGTGCGCTACAGCTTTTTAGGTTTTAGGTTTTTTATCTAGCTCTTAAAACTATGGAGTTTCCTCAGTACGAGTTTCCCAATACTCTCTAACCCAATTATTACCTAGTTCCATTAAATTTGCCAAATCAAAGTCCCATAAAATCACTTTCCCTTTAACACTAGCAGAGGCGAGAAGATTACCATTGGGGCTGAAGCAAACGCTTTTTACAGTTTCTTGATGTCCTTTGAGCGTGAGGAGTTCTTTCCCATCGACACTCCAAATCTTGACCGTGCGATCGCTACTGCCTGAAGCGATCGCATGACCATCGGGGTTAAAGCATACACTCCTAACTTCCGCATTATGTTCATTGAGCGTCTTAATTACTTGACCTTCAAGATTCCATAACTTGATGCTGCCATCCTTACTGCCACTAACTACAGTCTGACTGTCGGGACTAAAATCAACACTATATACTTCTCCCGTATGTCCACTAAAGGTCTTGATTAGGCTGCCATCCCAATGCCACAATTTGACCGTTTTATCTTGGCTAGCGGTGACAATCAAGTTGCCATCGGCACTAAAGCGGACTTGATAAACTGCATTAGCATGACCACTTAAGGTATGAATCCAATCGCCCTCAAAGTTCCATAATTTTACAGTTCCATCGCTGCTAGCTGTCGCAAACAAATCACCATCACTGCGATAGGCAACACTATTAATGGAGAGACTATGTTCGTTATAAATGCTTTTTAACAGATCTCCCGCAACATCCCAAATCCTAATTGCGCGATCGCCACCGACTGAAACTAGCTGCTTGTTGTCAGGGCTAAAGCAAATACTATTGACATTCTCTTTATGGGCTTCTAAAGATCGGACATTTGTTCCATCAATTTCCCAAAGCTTAATCGTACCGTCACTACTTGCCGTTGCCACAAGCTGCGTATCGCTATTGAATATAACTTGGTTGACATCATGCTCGTGTTCAGCCAATTTAATCAGATTGTTCCCTTTGGTACGCCAACACTTCAATGTCGTATCTTGGCTACCTGTGACCATCGTGCTGCCATTGGCATTAAAGGTGAGACAATCCACAGCACCCTTATGTCCGTGAATAGTTTTTAGTAAATGTCCTTGAAGATTCCAAAACCTGATCGTGCGATCGCTGCTAACCGTTGCTAAGGACTTACCATTGGGATGGAAGCGTACTTGCAAAACCTTATCAGTATGCCCTTCAAGCGTCGCGATCAGATTACCTTGCATATTCCATAACTTAATGTCACGACCACGACTAGCAGAAGCAATCAACCGTCCCGATGGCGATATATCGATATCTTCAATAAAACTATTGTGGGCTTGGAAAGTTTTAATGGGAGTACCATTTATGTTCCAAATAATAATCGAGCGATCGGCGCTAGCAGTAATGATGCGCTGACCGTCAGGACTAAAACAGAGGCAAGTTATCCATTTATGATGTCCTTTGGTAAATGTATTAAATAATTCGCCATTTTCGCGCCATAGTCTGACTTTAGCATCCTCACCACAGGACGCAAAAATTGCCTCGGTAGGACTAAACTTGACTGCAAGCACGGGAGATTGATGATCTTTGAGAGTATATAGTGGTTTTTCGGCATATAGCTTCGTAAATCGACTAATTTTCCAAATTTTGATAGTGCTATCACGACTAGCCGATACTAAGTACTGCCCGTTCCGACTAAAGCTGAGGCTAGTAATCCAATTAGTATGCCCAGTTAAGGTTTGCCGCAAATTTCCCTTGATATCCCAGATTTTAATGGTGCGATCGCTACTACCTGAGGCAATTAAATGATCATGGGGATGTATAGCTGTACAAGTAACAATATCTAAATGTCCAGACAAATGGTTATATTCGTGTACTCCATAGACAGCTTGATGTAAAGCCGTAATTCCATGCATTCGGAGATTGGCGCGTTCTCCTGTTACCATCTCTAGTTCTTGTAGTTGTCGTCCTGCTTCTAAGGATTCCAACAGAGCTTCAAAATTTTGATTGAGAATGAAAGTCGCCTTAGCCGAAGCACTTTTGAGAACAACTTCGGCTTCCATTAAACTGGCTTGCAGTCGTTCCTGCATTTTGACTAACCTAGCCTTTGCCACCTTCTCTGCTTCGAGAGTGTTTTCTAATCTTTGCTTAGCGGCGGCGAGGATCTGATTAGCTTCTGCTTGAGCAATCAGGGCAATTTCCACTTCTCGTTTTTCTAAATCTTGGCTAGCCGAAAAGAACTGATAATCATGGTTACTTAAACTCTTATCAGATGACCAAGTGAGGGCATCTTGGAGGGCTTGTCCACGCAGGAGTCGAGATTCATCGAGGTAGCTAGATTCGACCCAAGCCTTAAAAGATTCTCCATAGGGACGTAAATTTTCTAGAGCTTGATTGACCCAAGTTGGGTTAAAAATCGCTGCATAAGTGGGGTTGTAAACCCTGAGTCTGCCCTCGCGCTTAACCACTAGTCCAGTGATACGTAATTCTGTCTGTTCGGGAGAGTCATCGGCGATAATCCCCCACTCTGTCTTATTTTTCGATGGTTCTGATTTTAAAATTTGTTGATATAAGCCCAATAATTTACCTTGACGATTCTCACTACTCCAGAGAATGCGATCGCGAATAGTTTTAAAATGCTCTGGCTGATCCTGTATTTCCCAATTATCAACTAGGCGCGATCGCACTAGGTTATTGATCCAAACTAACTCATGTCCATTGGGAATGGATTCTGGTGAGTTGATGATGATTTGGCAAAGTTTTTGAGTTAGGAAGGGTTGACCACCTGTGTAGGCAAGAATTGCTTTGATTACGGCTACAGGGTTTGGGGATTTTGATAATAAGCCACGCATTAGGGGCTTGGTTTCCTTGAGCTGAAAGCCACGCAGCTCGATCGCTGTGCCGATGTTAAAGGGAGTACGTTGTTTGTCACGAATGAGGTCGGAAGGTGTGGCGACTCCAAATAAAGAAAAAGTTAGGCGGTTATAAACAAAGCGATCGGCGCGGCGATTAAATAATTCTCTAATTAGAGCAAAGAAATCATCAACGAGAAAATTAAGACTAAGAATGCTATCAATTTCATCGACAAATAGCACAATCGGCGCAGAGATAGTCTTGAGCAGCCCTTCATCAAGGAATTTCCCAAAGCGCTGCACAGGTGAAAGTAATCGATGTCGTTCCCACCATTCTTCCAAATCAAAGGATGCATACAAATTTAGACTGCTGACAATACTATCGATTAATCCCGCATACCATTGCTCTGGCGTAATGTCGGATGTGCCAATGGCAGTAATATCGATCGCGGCACAGACGTAGTTTTCTTGTTGTAGTCGTTGCATCGTCCTGACGCGCAAACTCGATTTTCCCATCTGTCGCGAATTGAGAACATAGCAAAACTCGCCTGCTTTGAGACTGTTGTACAAATCCTCGTCTGCTTGCCGCGCCACATAGGTAGGGGCATCTATGGCGAGACTGCCCCCAACTTGATAGGTAAAGGATTTGTTCTTTTCTAAAAGCATTTTTTATCGCAATTCTTGATCAAACAAGCTATAAAAAAATTCTTGAAAGCCTCGTTTGGAAACGTTTTCAAAAATTTCTTTAGGTTGGCTATCATATCTTTAAAATCTGTCGGAAGTACTGATAATAAAGATCGCACATCGGGATTACATGATTGCCCTGAAACTTAACTAGCCCCATACTTCGCAGTTTGAAAGCAATGCGGCTGTCTAGTTGTAAAGGGCGATCGCTTGCTAGCAATTCCTTAAAAGCCTCCATGATCTCCGTATCTTCTTTTAGATTTTCAAGATGGCGGCGCAAATGATCGCCGTAGATTCCATCTTCAGTTGTTGAAGATTCTAAAAGTCGCTTGAAATCAAGGCGATCGCGAGCGATTTGATACAGGGCTTGCCTAACTAAATATGGGTGTCCACCTGTGAGTCGCGCTAATTGTTCCACTTCATTAGATTGCCAAGCAATTTGATGGCGCTTTACAAGATCCATAATCTGCTCAATGGTCAGCGCAGGCAAATCAATGGGTAAACCAACATTAAAAGGAGATTGATTGATATTTAATGGAATATAAACTTCCTTAGAATGCACAATTACCAGTCTGAGTTTTTTCCAGATATCCTCATTTTTCGCTTTTTCATGCCAAGCGCGTAATAGCCCAAAAAAGTCAGTGGCAATTTTTGGATATTGAAAGATCAAATCCACCTCATCAATTCCTAATACTAATGGTGCATCGCTAAGTTCTAGTAAGTAGCGCTGGAAATACTTAGTGCATTTATTTTTGCTACCCAGTACCCCTCGCCAATATTGATCCAAATTATCATCAATGCCTAATTCGGCAGCAATGCTGCCGCAAAACCATTGCAAAAACAAATCTAAATCACCAAAAACATCACTATCAGCTTGCTGTAAGTAGAGATAGGCAATCTGACAGCCTTTATATTTAGCAAAGGCAAGGGTACGCGATAACAAGGAAGATTTGCCCATTTGCTTTGGGGCTTTAATTCTGATTAGTGACCCCGCCTTTAAAACCGTCTCGCAACAGTCCTTTTCAATGGGCGGTCGCTGGATATAAAAGCGCGAGCTTATGGGGATTTGTCCTTCGGGTTCTTCTAGTTGGATTGGTGGGGTCGCGGCGGGTGGTAAAACCGTGAGCTTGGTGACAGCTTGAGCATTCCGAAACATTTTTTCTAGGGCTTGCAGGGCTTCAGTGGCATCCTTAAACCTCTGGCGATAGTCATAGAGCGTCATTTTATCGATGATCGCCGCTAGTCCTGCGTTGATTTTGAGATTGACTTTTTGAGTTGCTAAGGCGCAGTTATATTCATTGGTTTCCTGAGCTTTGGGAAGTTCTTTTAAGTTCAAACCCGTAAATGCTTGTAAACACATAATGCCTAAAGCATAAATATCACTGCAAAATTGGGGTTGTCCTGCGCGTTGCTCGCTAGGCATATACATCAATGACCCCACTACTACGCTGCGAGTAACGTTATTTTCTTGCCTAAAAACTTCTTGAGCCTCGGTACCAAGTTGTTTGACAGCCCCAAAATCGATCAATACAATTTTGCGATCGCGTTGGCGGCGAATTAAATTAGCTGGCTTGATGTCGCGGTGAATCACATTTGCGCCATGCACAAAGGCAAGAACCTGCAAGATATCTCGTAAAGCCAATACCAGTTCTGATTGTGTCCAACGACGATCGCCCTCTAGTTCTCGCTCTATGGTTTTTCCTTCGATAAATTCTTGTACTAGATAAAACCGACCTTTCTGTTCAAAATGGGCAAATAGTCGCGGAATTTGATCATGGCTGCCGAGATTATGCAAAGTTTTAGCTTCGTTATCAAACAGTCTCTTGGCGATCGCTAATTCTTGAGGATTATTAATTTGCGGGCGAAATTGCTTGACTACACAGGTGGGATTATCGGGCAGTTGCAAATCTTTGGCTAAAAATGTCCGCCCAAAACCGCCGCCACCCAGTGACTTTATAATCTGATATCTACCAGCAAGAATTGGCTCAGCACTGCTCATGGCTTTAGAAACTACCGTCTAAGGGCTAAATCTTGTGGCTCACGCTGCACTTGCAACACAAGATTTAGACCTTAGATATTTAAGATTATTAAATAGTTGCACAGATATTATTCCTTAGTTCTACCAGTTATAGTAAATTGATATTTTCCTTAATAGAATCCGCAGAAGTATAGAGGATTTTCAACTCTGCATCGGTAAGTTGAATCTCGATCACTTTTTCGGCTCCCATTTTTCCTAACTGCACTGGCACGCCCATAAATATGTCGGTTAAGCCGTACTCTCCTGTCAGGTAGGCTGCCGCAGGCACAATTCGATGGCGATCGCGGAGGATCGCTTCCACCATCACATAGGTAGCTGCCGAAGGCGCAAAATAAGCACTACCAGTCTGCATTAGTTTCACAATTTCGGCTCCCCCATTGCGTGTCCTCTCCACGAGATGCGCGATCGCTTCGACCGATAGCAACTCTGTAATTGGTACACCATTGACTGTGGATAGTCTTGGCAATGGCAACATCAGATCTCCATGTCCCCCCAAAACTGTGGCATGGACATTGGCGATCGAGGTTCCTAATTCCATCGCAATAAAGGTTTGAAATCTCGCAGTATCTAAGACTCCCGCCATACCTAAAATTCTTTGGGGCGGTAATTTGCTGACTTGCCATGTCAAATAGGTCATCACATCGAGAGGGTTGGTCACCACCACAAAAATTGCATTAGGTGACTCGGCGATGGATTTAGTAACTACGTCTTGGACGATGCCAGCATTGATTTTGAGTAAGTCATTGCGGGTCATGCCCTCTTTGCGCGGCAGTCCTGCGGTGACTACAACAACATCCGAGTCTTTGGTGTCGGCATAGTTGTTAGTTCCCAAAATTTGGCGATCGTGGGTAGTGATGGAGCGAGACTGCATCAAGTCCAAAGCGATTCCCTGCGGTTTCCCCACCACCACATCGCACAGCACCACGTTGGCAATATTATTAGCAGCAATACGCTGGGCTAACATCCCTCCGACATTTCCTGCGCCGATAACTGTAACTTTAGGCGACGAAATATCTGTAGTTAGTATCGGCATAATTATCGAGATTTTTGAATAAGTTGTTCTTGTAATTTACAGCGCTTTGCGCTTTCTTAAAAACCAAGAAATTTTTTAAAAAGCTGGCGTAGCCAGCCTTTTAAAAAATTTCTTGTACCACTTAAATATAGGTCAAGAAGCACGCCCAGCGTGCTTCATAGGATAGATTAAAATTTAATTGTGCGACGGTGAGCCGCCACTGACTCTACTAAGCCGATCGCCATAAAATTAGCAAGTAAAGCCGATCGCCCATAACTTAGCCAAGGTAAAGGTATGCCCGTTACAGGCGCAACATTAATATTCATCCCAATATTTACAAAGGTTTGAAATAGCACAAAAGAAAACACACCGATCGCCAAAAGTGAGCCAAAGTTATCCCTAGCATTCACCGCAATTACAAGTAGTCTCCAGCAAATACCAACAAATAGTAACAGCACACAAATACAACCCACAAAGCCAAACTCTTCGCCGATCGCCGAAAAGATAAAATCGGTATGCTGCTCAGGGATAAAACTTAACTGAGTTTGTGTACCCTTGAGCCAGCCCTGTCCTAGCAGCTTACCTGCCCCGATCGCGATCTTGGATTGGATGACGTGATAGCCAGCGCCGAGTGGATCTTGATTAGGATCGATAAATAGTAGTAGCCTACGTTTTTGGTAGTCCTGAAGGATATTCCACAATAAAATTCCTGCCTGTCCTGAGATGAGATTAATCACCACAGCCATCACGGTGCTAACGATACGAAACCAAGGCAATGACACCCAAGCCGCCACTCCCATCAAGATCACCCAGACAATCCAAACGGGTAGCGATAGCGAAAAAAGGATTGCTGAGATAATCGGCGAAAAAATTAGCAACAACCACCCCAAACTCGCACCCGCCCAATAAAGCATCCCGATTGTAATAGCGGCAAATACTAGCGATGTCCCTAAATTTGGTTGTAAAAAGATCAAAATCCAAGGTGGTACAGTTACCCAAGCCACTTTAAATGCATCAATTGGGCTTTGGATTGGTTGGTCATGCATCACCGCAGCTAGGGAAATAATGATACTCACCTTGGCAAATTCTGACGGTTGGATATTAAATCCGCCGATGGTAATCCATCGCTCTGCACCCAAGGCTGTCGTTCCGACAAACATCACTAATAGCAATGAAAAAATAGTGAATGCGTAAAGTATCCAATGCAATCGCAGAAGTTGATCGTAATGAAACCGCGCGATCGCAAACATGACCACCAATCCAACTACGCCAGTGATCCAATGTTGCCACCATTCAGTACGTTGAACACTAAAGTCTGTGCTATAGATGGCGATACCGCCAATAATCAGCAACATGATTGGAAACAGCAATAACAGAAAATCGGCATCGCGCCATTCACGCTTAATACTTTCCCAACTGGGTAGTTCTAAACCTTTTACAATCATAAATCTAGGGCTAGGGATCTTATTCGCCTTTCCCATTATGAAACCAATTTTGGTGTTTGTCGCACTTTCGGTGCTACAAACACCAAAATTGGTTTTTAAAAACTAGCCCTCGATCCAACAAACCACAAAAGAGAGTTGCGGCACTTCGCGCCGCAACTCTCTCTTGGAGCTATATTTTCCACAATCATCATGTCATGGATTGAAATCAGCTTGAATACCAATCACGAAGCCGTTGATTGGGTATGTACTTTACTTGCCAAGGAGATATTGCAAGAAGATTTTCATATTGTTGAATACGTTGGATATTCAGATGATAACGATCAAGACAATGAGGTTTGGGCTTTTACGATGCTGATATATTTGCCCGAAGATTTGCAAATTCATCGGAGAGTTGAGGCGATCGCGAATATCCTGAAGCCCCTACATCGCACAGGAATGACTAGCGAGTTGCAAACTTTTGTAGTTGCCACCAAGCCAACCTTACAGACAAATTCAAGTTATCCAAATGCTTTGATTAGACGCATTGGCGATCGCTTTGTGATTGTGACCGACAATTTAGACTATGTTCCTCGTAATGATCAAGAGATAATTCTGAGGCTCAAAAATAGTCTTGCCTTTGGCAGTGGACTACATCCCGCCACCATACTTAGCTTGCAACTACTAGAACGTCATGTGCAGCCAGAATCGCAAGCCCTTGATCTTGGCTCAGGTTCAGGAATTCTCAGTGGGGCGATCGCGAAACTTGGGGCAAATGTCTTAGCGATCGATAATGATCCTGTAGCTGTAACTGCCACTAAAGAAACAATGCAACTTAATCAGATTACAAGGGTAAAAGTTATGCAAGCCAGTCTAGGTAGTGCCAGTCAACTGGGGCATTGGATGGGTGGTGATCACATAAAAGCTGTACCTGCGATCGCGGCGGCAAGACAATTTGATCTGATCGTGGCAAATATTTTTGCGCGGGTACATATTTCGCTTGCTGCCGAATTTGCCAAAGCTTTACGTTTCAATTCAGGAATTTTGATCACCGCAGGCTATACCTATGATCGCGCTGAAGATGTAGTCACCGCCATGCTTGCAGTTGGCTTCTACGAATGCGATCGCGTGCAAATTGACGAGTGGGTGGCGATCGCCTTCTGCAACAACCCGTCAAATATCTTGCCTTCACAAATATAGATAGAGCCGCGATAATATTATTGAAGAACGGCAGGCTTTGCCTGTCGTTCTTCAATATCCTTTTGTGGTAGGAGTTGCTAAATATATGATTTATACCCCTTTAATCGGATTTACTTTGGTGGTTATCCTATTTCTAGGAGTTACTTTTGCATTCAGCTATTTCTGGTGGGCTGACCGTTACAAGACCCCCGAAGTGATCGCGGCTGAGGTGATGCAATTTACAGAGCAGTTCACCAACGTTTTGTCTATCTTTGGTGTGGGCGCGTTAGCCTTTGCTCTGATGTTAGTGATGATCAATTTTTCGACACGCTAAACTTATAGCTGTCGTCAGTCTTAAAACCGAAAAGAGAGGCGGCGCATCGCGCCGCCTCCCTCTTTTGATACAATCGCCGAACTTCTTGCTTTTACAAAAATCCTATAGCTCCGCCCAGCAAGATCGTCATCACGGCGATCGCCACAGGATGGATAATCACAGACCAAACTAGGGGAATTTGGATTTCTTCAAAAAGCGGAAATACTAGCCTAGCGATCGCCGCATTGATCATCGAAAAGCAAAAAGCCCATAGAGGAATCCAACGCAAGTTTAAGCCAACCAAGGACAACCACACAAAAATATTAGCGATCGCCACAATGCCACCACCCTGACCCCAAGCTCTAAGTGAATTGATGGGTTGATGGGGAGACATTTTCACTAAGCCCATCCATGTCAGGGCGGCAAGTAAACCACAGGCGATCGCATCCAAAAAAAACTGCATATATGTTTCGCATCCCGCGAATAATTTCTCATTGGGCAGGGTTCAGACTCATTACAGCGCTTTGCACTTTTGTAAAACCTAGAGAAATTCCTGAAAGTGCCGCTTCGCGGCACTTTCAGGAATTTCTCTAGGTTTTAAAGCCTGAATAGGCTGTAACTCGATATCAAATTAGTTGAGCGCACGAAATGCGCTCAACTAATTTAAACTTCCTACTCAATTCGTGCAGGAATACCTTGCCGACGCAACTCTTCAATGCGTTGCTGAGCAGCGTTTGGATC
>Ga0105049_10010395_pt1 | contig 10681 bp, 8 predicted proteins | sample MAT06_FD_78087 | JGI IMG/M metagenome (GOLD analysis project Ga0105049, IMG submission 78087) | Freshwater microbial communities from Lake Fryxell liftoff mats and glacier meltwater in Antarctica - MAT-06 | ecosystem: Environmental > Aquatic > Freshwater > Ice > Liftoff microbial mat | place... | reverse complement strand
GTGGCCATCCCGTCGCCGTTTGGTGGCCGCACGCTCGACCCCGACAGGACCCTGGGTCGCCCCTACCGGTGACCGAGGGACACCTCCTTCTCAGGCCGTGGAATTCCTGGAGTGTGGGCCATCGGGAGAACCTCCTGCAACGAGCCTGTTGAACATCGCGAGCGAGTCGGCGAGACCCACGAGGCCGCTCCGTACGGCCGGCCACGCCGGGGCATCCAGGCGGTTCACGATCGTCGGGCGCTTGTCGACGGCGACGATCAGTGGATCGACGCCCGTGGCGGCAGCCACGATGCTCCGGTGCAGTCCAGGCCCGGTGGCGATCGCGACCCAGCGGTCACCGTCCACGAGGATCTGCACGCCGACGTACTCGCCACCCATGTACGGAACAAACCCCCCGGCTGCCACCTTGTCGGCGAGTTCGGTGTAGCGCCGGAACTCCAACCGACCGAACTCGTCGGTCACGGGGCCGAAGTGCTTGTGGCCGTTTTCCAGGCCCAGCTCGGTGCCGGTCAACTGCGACTCGCGGCGGTTCCACGAGTCGACGATCCGGAGGCGTTCCGCCGGGTCGAGCGTTCCGGCTGCCGCCGTCCATGGGAGCGCCATCGACGCCGCCGGCTGGCTCAGGCCTGGGCTGGCGTCAGATGACTCCACGTCCCACGCCTCGCCGACGGTTGCGGGTTGGAACTCGCCGTAGTGCCGCTCCAGGGCCGAGCCCTCATAGGTGGTCACGGCACCGGACAGGTACTCGCACACGGTGGCCACGAACGGGTTCGCCGGGTCGTCGAGCCGCAGTCCCAGCCTGGACCACCGGATCGACGCGAGCGGCAGCGCGATCACCGCCGTCTTGAACTCGGCTCGGTACACCGCCTCGACCGGGTCGGCCACATCGGTCAGGTCGATGTACCGGCTCGGCGGATCCACCTGCTCGGGGGTCACCTTGGACTCGAGCGTACGAAGTACACGATGGGCACCGGCGAAGAACGTCGTGCGCACTCCTCGGGTACGCAGCGCCTGGCGCAGCCGGCGTGTTTTGTCGGGACCGGTGGAGGAGGCCGTGTCGCTCATGTCACTAGCATGGCCCAGAACGGCTCAAGGAGAACTGACTGCATGGCGGCACTGCTGGGTGGAGCATCGATGCTCCACGACACCGATCGGGTCATCGAGATCGCCCCACCGGACGCGACCACGGCGCGGTACCTGCACGAGCAGGGCTGCACCCGGTACCTCGGACTCGTTCCCCCCGCCGACCTCGACCGCATCCGAGGCGAGGCGGACGACCTCGCCGAACTCTTCGCCCCGATGGCCACGGTCGCCGACGCGATCCGTAACAACGCTGACGTACTCATCGTCCACGGCGACCACCGCCGACTGCTCTGGTATCGGCTGGTCGGTCGAGCACGACTGCTCGCCTTCACCACCGGCGGAGCGGCAGGCCGCGAAGGGCAACTCGCCTCCACCCTCCATCTCCGAGCCCGATCGGGCGCCGATTGGGGCAGCCACCACTTCGAACTTCGCACCCAGCCCCGCAAGCGATCGCTCGCCGCCCGTCACTACACCTCCCAGACCATCGGCCTGGAACGGCTGCCCGCACTCCTCGCCGAGCGTGAGATCGACTACGTGATGCTGCGCTGGTTCGACGAACTCCCACACCTCGCCGCCGGCGAGGATCTCGACATCCTCGTCGCCGACGACCACCTCGAACGGCTCTGGGCGGTGTTCGGCGAGCAACCCGGCACCGTCCCCTCCGACATCTACAGCGTCAGCGGGCTCCCCGGCTCGGAGTTCCGATCGATGGCGTACTATCCACCAGCGCTTTCGGCGGGGATCCTCGAACGATCGGTCGTGCTCCGGTCGGGCTACCGCGCACCGGCCCCGCTCGACCACTTCCGCAGCCTCGCTTACCACGCCGTGTACCACAAGGGTGAGGCGTCGGGGGTCGCCACCTCCACACTCGATGTCGCCCCACTCGTCGACCCCGACCACGACTACACCGCCGTACTCGGCGGCCTCGCCGTCGAACTCGGCATCGATGTGGCGATCACCCTCGAAGGCCTCGACGACCACCTCGGCGACGTCGGTTGGCGACCCCCGCGCGACACGCTGTCGCGCCTCGCCCCGAGCAACCGCTGGATTCGGGCCCGCTTCTTCGCCGGCGCCGACGACGCACCGCCCGCCATTGGACTGACCGCGTTCCTGATGCGCGACAAAGCCGCCGACAGCGCCACCATCACCAGCGCGGAGGACTTTCTACGCTCGCGGGGGTGGGACGTGCTCGACGTGCATCACATGACCGACAGCGAACGCACCCGCAGCGCCGCGAACATCCGCGGTGGTAACTGGGGGCCCGGGCCGTTCCCGACCTCTGGCGGCATTCCGGCTGTGCTGATCGTCGCGCTCGACGACCACCCGACGGCGCCGACCGCCGGCCACCGCCGCCAGCATCCGGGGCTCACCAACGCCAACACGCTTGCCACGAAGCTGGCGCTACGCGACCACTTGATGGCCGACGTCGAACTCGACGAACGCTTCAACCCGCTGCACTCCTCCGACGGCGAAGACGACGCCTGGTACTACATCGAGCTGACGCACCCCGATGGGATCGCCGAACTCCGTGCCACCGTCGAAGAGCGACGCGCTGCCGGTCCTCTCGGCCCCGCACGGTTAGCACCGCTCGACAGCGACGACGGCAGCCAAAACGGTGGCGGCGCGGCCGCCCAGACCGCCGCCACACGGGTGAAGCAGACCTCGTCGCGAGCATTGCGACGCACCAAGCGGGGCGTGCTCTCGGGGCTCGGACGCTTTGGCTCCTGGCGAGCATCGAGCGTCGAGGTGCCTCGATGAACAGACCGGGTGGCGGTGCCGGTCGGGAGCCGCTGGGCACCGACTTCGATCTGATCGAAGGATCAGGCGATCTGTATCGTCACGCCTGTGGCCGCTCGTCGCACGTGCAGGGCGTCGACGACCACGGCAATCGCCCACACACACGCTCCCATCTCAAGGGTCTCTTCGACGACAATGCGGGCGACCGAAAACCACTCCGTTTCGAAGGTGGTCTCGCTGATCCAGCCGCTGGCTGCTTCGACTCCCAACGCTCCGGCGCCGTAGACCACCAAGGCGATCAGGAGTCGATTCGTCGTGTGTCGTGGCAGCTTCCTGCAGACCCAGATCAACCAAGCTGCGCCGCACAGGGCGAGCGCCGCCCCGGGCACTACCCACGCCCGCGTGCCGATGTCCACGCCACTCTTCAAACGCTCGTGGAGCGACGTGACCTCGTCGAGGCTCAGGAACGCCGAGATACCAGCGATCCACGACCATGCCGTTCGTTGCGTGCGGGCTGATCGTGGTTCGACGGCGGCCACGACGAGAGCCGAAACGGCGATGAGCGCCAGCAGTAGCCCGTTCCACCATGTCGGCAGATTGTTCTCCAGGGCGGGATCGAAGTAGTCCCGCACCGACGCCACGTCGACTGCGGCGTCGAGGGCAATCGTGGCAGCGTGAGCGAAGAACACGACAAGCGTTCCCGCAGCGAACCACTGCGCGACCCTCACGCTGAACGTCGAGCGCAATCCGACGACCGACGCCGGTCGATCGTCGACACTCCCGACCCCGAGCTGTTCGCCCTGGGTTAACGGCGTGTTCACGCGCGTGACGCTACACCGAATTCGGCAACGGGCTTGACGAAAATGACCAGGCCCGCTCGCGTCGACGACGACGATCTCGGCATCGACCGGGAGTTGATCGGCCACGGCGACGAGCTGAGCCGTGATCGTGTCGACCGCGTTGTGACACGGGATGATCACGGAGATTTGCTGGTCAGTCACGAGTGCCTCGAGCGAGCGCCGACGGGGTGCATGCTCAGCCGATCCGGTCTATCCTCGCACTTCCTGCAGTGGCGGAACTGCGGGCAAGTGGATCGGAGTTGCGGTAGTGGATCTGTCATCGGCCCACGCCGTGCGGCGTAGCAAACAGCTCGTGCTGGGCGGCCTCGGTCGCCCCGCTGCGCGACGGCCACGAACGTACATCGGCGACCGGCCGAAACCTGAGACGACATGACGACTGGGGAAGGAACACCGAATGGACACTGCGAGGAATCCGGCAACGTGGACCGACGTCCCTCTGGCATTCGCCGACCAGGTGCTCCAGGCCCACGACCAGGACGAACTCATCGTCGAGATCCTCCGTCGGCCCGGTGGTCTGACAGCGAAACAACAGCACGCCGTGATGCACCCCTCCGGCGGAGTGGCCGCGATCCTGATGCCGCCACGACCTGGCCAGCGGGTGCTGATCCTGGGTGTCGGCAACAGCACCTTGCCGATCGCCGTGGCGAGCTTCGGAGCAATCGTGACGTGCGCGGACTGGAGCGCTGCCAGGTTGCACTTCGCGCGACTGCTGGGCGAACCGCTGGTCCAGGGGTCGTGGCACGCACTCGATGCCGGCGCCGACCTGCCGTTCGACGATCGTTCGTTCGACGTGGTCATCGCCGACCTCGACGAACTGCAACGTGTGGCGGACGGAGCGGTCAGCGAGATCCTCGCCGACGTGCGCCGAGTGCTCGCCCGAGAGGGGCGCCTCGTGCTGTCGGTGTCGAATCGCCTGCGTCGTTGGCGCTCGATCGGCGTCACGGGCATCGCCCGAGCGATCCGTTCGCCGTGGTCGGCGGAAATCCTGAGCGGCGCCGGGTTCGGCGGCCGGCGAGTACTCGTGCCGTACCCGAACCAGCGCAACTGGAAGTGGATGACTCCGCTCGACCGGCTGCGCGAACCGATCGGCGAACGCGCTGATCTCGTCGACAAACGGTCGACCATGATCCGCCTCTGGAAGGGCCTCGCACGGCTCGGTCTCGGGCGCTGGATCAGCGAGGACTTCTTCGTGCTCGCCCACGTCGACGGCGACGACGAACTCGCCATCTTCACCGACACGCTCGACGCAACGGCAGGCGAGCCGTCGCCACGACTGCGCTCGCTCACCGATGCGCGTGTGGCGGTGGTCGGCCAGCAACGATTCGCGAAGGTCCCCCTGTCGGCGTTCCAGCAAGCAGCGCTCGTCGACGAGGTCCACAAGACCGAACTCGCCCGCAACACACCATTCGCCGCCTACACGCTCACCGGGGGACGGGTGCGCGACCACCACGGCGTCGCCGTCACGGACTTCCCCTTCGTGGACGCCGACATCGAAGGCGACAACGATCCCGAGGCGGCAGTTCTCCAGATCCTCGCCGAGATCCCCGCCGATCACACGGCGACGCTCGCCGACACGACGTTCTGGAGCCGACTGACCAGCGACCACGGCGAGAGCGAATGCGCCACCGCCGGAGCAACCGGGCTGCGGGCACACGTGATCGAGTTGCACGGCGCCAGCCGGTTGCCGATCGGGCCGACACATGGCGACCTGCACCCCGGCAACGTCATGTTCGTCGACCGCCGCCCCTTGCTCGTCGACTGGAATCGGTTCGAGCTGGCGAACCCGCTGTTCCTCGACTCGCTCTATGCGCTGGTGCTCGAACGCCAGCAGCGACATGGGACCAGGTTCGTGGAGGAACTCGTCGCCTATGCCGACGGTGTCACGAGCGGGCCACTGTCCGAATTGGTCGACCGCACCCTGGGCGATCTGACCGGCGAGCAGGCGTCGTTGATCCTGCTGCTCGACCGCACGGTGTCCTACAGCGAATCCCGCGGCCGCTTCACGCCCTGGATGCTCAGCCGGCTGACGGCCGCTGCGACCACTTTCGCCGAGCGGCTCGAGGTCTGAGCCGACGGGCAACCCGTGTCAGCTGCTCGTCGGGTTCGCCAGCAAGCGCTCGCTGAACGACGCCGCACCCAGCGCGACCCCTATGGTCACGATCGGCGTCCAGAACACCCACCCGACGGCTTTGCCGACGGTGCGAGCGAACTTCCACCGATCGTCTCGTCGGCGAACCGCAGCGACCGCGCTGCCAGGCAGCGTCGCCCACAGTGCCAGCAGATGACGCAGCGACCGGTCGGGGATCACCTCCGCACCGAACTTGGCGCGCAGATACGCCCGCCCCCGCTCCTTGCGGAACTCGCGCTGAAGCCATGCGCAGGTGCTCACCGGTGGTGGGATCCGGTAGTGGACGACCGCATCGGGCACCGTGGCCACATTCACCTCGTGGCTCACCTGGGCGCGGATCGCGAGCTCGACCTCGGTGCCACCGGAAGTGATCGCCTCGTCGAAACCGCCGACGTCGATCAAGGTGTCGCGCCGCACGCCCAGGCATCCTCCGAGCGCATAGGGCCAACCGTGCGCCGTCGTCGCTCCCGCCCATTCGGTGTTCGAGGTGGCCTCCGACGCGTCTGGCTGATCGCCGGAGAACGGGGCGTAGACGCCACCGGCGATCGTCCGGTCGGCCGCTGCGGCGGCGAGCGCCCGCAGCCATCCGTCCGCCACGATGTCGTCTCCGTCGCAGAAGAGCAGGGTGGTCCCGGAGCTACGCCGAACCCCCTCGTTCCGTGACGCATTCGGGCCGCCCCGGCGTGCTCGGCTCATGATGTGGAGCTGCGTCGAGTTGTGGCCCTCGCCCCACCGGCGAACCGCGTCAGCGGTGTCGTCGTTCGACGCGTCGTCGACGACGACGATCTCGGCATCGACCGGGAGTTGAGCGGCCACAGCGTCGAGTTGCACCGTGATCGTGTCGACCGCGTTGTGACACGGGATGATCACGGAGATTTGGCGGTCGATCACGAGTGCCTCAAGCTAGCGCCGATGAGGTGCGTGCTCGGCCGACACGGCCTATCCTTGAGGCTTCTTCACAGTGGCGGGACTGGGGGCAAATCGATCGGAGTTGCGGTGGCGGATCTAAAGGAAGCTGGTGAGCTGACAGCGGCTGGTCTACTGCGCGGTCGCTGGCCGCAGATCGTCGGTCTCAGCTTCACCTCGCTCGCCGGCGGCCTGGCCGAAGCAGCGTTTCTCGTGCTCATCACCCGCGCCGGGTTTGCCGTCGCGGACGGTGAATCCGCTGTCGAGTTGACCGGGGGCCGTACGACATCGCTCGGTGTAGCGGTGTGGATCTGTGTCGTGCTCGTCGTGATCCGGACGGTGTTCGCCCTTGTCACGATCATCCAGTCGTCGCGACTCAGCTCGTCGGTCATCGCAGAGATGCGCTCCCTGCTCGCGGAATCGTTCCTGAACGCATCGTTCGGCGTCCAGCAGGAGGATCGGTCCGGTCAGCTCCAGGAACTCCTGACGACATTCACCTCGCGCGCGTCGTCGCTCGTCAGCGCGTTCGTGACCGGTTTGAGCGCCGGATTCAATCTGCTCGCCATGCTCGCTTTCGCGGTGTTCGTCGACCCGATCGGATCGGTCGCGATCATCGTGGCCGTCGGCGTGCTCGGGCTCGTCCTGCGACCCTTGCGCAAGATGGTCAAGGGCGAGTCGAAGGAGGCGAACCGCACCGGATTGAACTTCGCCACATCGTTGAACGAGATCTCGCAGCTCGGCATGGAGCTCCACATTTTCAACGTGCAACCTCAAACCGAGGCGCGCGTGAGGGACCTCGTCGTCGCGGACGCCGACAGGGCCCGCCGCCTCGCTGTACTGAAGGGACTGGTGCCCACCTTGTACACCGGTCTGGCATACCTCGTGCTGGTCGGGGCGGTTGGTGCGATCGTGGCGAGCGACAGCGCCGATCTGTCGTCGCTCGGCCCGGTGATGCTGCTGATGCTCCGGTCGCTCAGCTACGGGCAGTCGCTGCAGGTGTCGCTCACCAGCATCTCGTCGGCGTTGCCTTCGCTCGACATGCTGCAGGAACGGCTCGATCACTACCGCGCCGGCGCGGTCGTCGACCAGGGCGAACCGATCGACTCGATCGGCGACATCACGCTCGACGGCGTCGTGTTCGAGTACACCGAGGGCGAGCCGGTGCTGCGCGGGCTCGACGCGACGATCCATGCCGGTGAGATCATCGGGGTCGTCGGGCCCTCGGGTGGGGGCAAGTCCACACTCGTGCAGCTGATCCTCGGTCTGCGCGAACCCACGGCGGGTCGCATCCTCTCCGACGGGCGTGACATCTTCACCCTCTCACGTACCGAATGGGCCCGCAAGGTCACCTTCGTGCCCCAGGCGGCGCACTTGGTCAGCGGCTCGGTCGCCGACAACATCCGATTCTTCCGCGAGGGAGTCTCGCAAGACGACGTCGAGCGCGCTACCCGTTTGGCCTCGCTGCACGACGACGTCGATGCCTGGCCCGATCGCTACGAGCGCAGCGTGGGCGAACGCGGTGACCACCTGAGCGGCGGCCAGCAGCAGCGGTTGTGCATCGCCCGTGCGCTCGTGGAACAGCCCGACGTGCTGATTCTCGACGAACCGACCAGCTCCCTCGACGTGCGGTCCGAATCGTTGATCAGAGCGACGCTCGCCGAGCTCGGTGGTCGCATGACCATCATTGTGATCGCCCACCGGATGTCGACGCTCGACATCTGCGACCGGCTCATGGTGATACAGGATGGCGTGGTGAAGGCCTTCGACACACCGGCCAACCTCGAACAGACGAACGACTTCTATCTCGAGTCGCTCGTGCTCTCCGGCATGAAGCCGGACTCGACGCAGCCGGTGGCTGAAACGCCGTGACCACCAGTCCATGGGCGGATGCATCGACGTGGTTGTTCGACTGCGACGGTGTGCTGCTCGATTCGAACGCAGTCAAGACTGCCGCGTTCGTCAACACAGTGCAGCCGTACGGCGACGCTGTGGTGCGTGACGTCGTCGAGCACCATGTGGCAAACGGGGGCATGTCTCGCTACGCGAAGTTCGACCGGCTCTTCGACGTCGTCCTGGGTCGGCCGCCCGCCCCCGGCGAACTCGAGCACGTGCTCGACGAGTTCTCGCGAGCGGCGCGGTGCAGGCTGCTGGCCTGTGATGTCGATCCTCACGCCACCGAGTTGCTCGGTGAACTCCGAGCGCGAGGGGCCCGCTCGTACGTGGTGACCGGTGGTGCCACCGATGAGGTTCGCGAGCTGCTCGGTCATCACGGCCTTGCCGACTCCTTCGTCGACATCCTCGGTAGCCCGACGTCGAAGTCGGCGATCCTCGCCCGCCTCGCCGATCGCGGCGTGCTCGACGATGCGGTCTTCGTCGGCGACAGCCGCCTGGACATGGAGGTCTCCGGTATGTACGGCTTGCGGCGCATCTTCGTCACACACTGGAGCGAGTTCGAGCAGTGGGCGTTGTTCGTCGAGGCCAACCCTGACATCGCTGTGGTCGACGACCTTGCAGAGGTCCTCCGGCTCGAGCGGGGCGTAGCGTCGTTGGGCGGTCGATCGTCGTGAAGGTGGTCGGGTTCGTGCCGTCGAAGCTCAACAGTCAACGTCTCCCGCGAAAGAATGTGCTCCAGTTGGGCGGCGTCCCGCTGGTCAACTATCCCATCGCCGCACTGGCAGGCGCCGGTGTCGACGACGTCGTGCTCTACGCAGCCGACCCCGAGGTGGTCGACTACATCGACGACGCCAACCCCTACCGGTACGTGCAGCGGCCCGAGTGGCTCGACACGGACGAGGCAAAGGTGCAGGACTTCGTTGGTTCGTTCCTCCGCGACGTAGCGTGCGACGTCGTCGTGCTCTTGCACATCACCTCGCCCTTCATCGGTGCTGCAACCATCAGGGCGTGTGTCGAGGCGGTGACATCCGGCCGGCACGAATCGGCCTTTGCTGCATTGGAAGTACACCGGTTCGCGTGGTTCGAGGGTCGACCGCTGAACTACTCGCTCGCAGGGCCGACACCGCGGACACAAGACCTCGAACCGGTACTCGTCGAGCAATCCGGCTTGTACGTCTTCACCCGCGAACTGTTCGAGCGCACGCAGCGGCGTGTTGCGGATGATCCGTACATCCATGTCGTCGACGCGATCGAGGGGCACGACATCGACGACCCAACGGAGTTCGCAATCGCCGAGGCTCTGCTCGCGCTCCTCGACCGCTGAGGCGGCTCAGCCAGCGCCGAGGAGGTCGAGCAGGTCCTCGACCGACACCCGGTCGATCGTCGGGTCGAGGAACTCGGAGTCGGTGGTGATTGTCAGGCCGACGCCGAGCGTGTCGAGCCACCGTTTCAGGTCGCTGGTCGACTCGGCGACGAGTTCCGTCTCGCCGTTGAGCGAAGTGGTGCGGTTGTAGAGCACACCGCGACGATGATCCCGCCGTGCCCGGACGCGTCGAAGCGGAAGCCGAACGGCGTCGGGCACGTGGCGTCGAGCGCCCGCAGCAACCCCGGGCGTCAATCGCCCTCGTTCGAAGAACTCGTGGTCGTCGCGTCCGTCGTAGAAGTGGGTGTTCTTTCCCGAGCTGTTGGCGATGTCCCAGCCGATGGTGAGGATCTTCCCCACGCCGAGGTGCACGGCCAGGTACGACACGAGTTCGTACATGATGCCGGGCCCGAACGGCCGCAGCGCATGATCGGCGAGCAGGTGGTCGCCGAAGTCGCGGGTCGCAGCCAACGAGGTCTCCAGCCGCCCATGTCCATTCACCTGCGGGAACTCGATGTCCCGCGGGTTGAACTGCGGGAACCGCCCGGACGGGTCGCCGACCAGACAACGGATCGTGTCGGGCGAGGGAACAGCGAACTTGGTCACGTTGAACGAGTTCCAGCACTGGAAGTCGCTCGATTCACCGACGACGTCGATCGCCTGCTTGATCGAGATGACCAGGCGCCCGTGGAGACGACGACGCAACTCCTC
>Ga0105049_10010393_pt1 | contig 10683 bp, 5 predicted proteins | sample MAT06_FD_78087 | JGI IMG/M metagenome (GOLD analysis project Ga0105049, IMG submission 78087) | Freshwater microbial communities from Lake Fryxell liftoff mats and glacier meltwater in Antarctica - MAT-06 | ecosystem: Environmental > Aquatic > Freshwater > Ice > Liftoff microbial mat | place... | reverse complement strand
GTCCTGAAGCAGTACATCCAGCAACAAGCCGAGATCGACTGATTGCTCCCTCCGGTCACCCGCCGCTTCACCACCCCCCAAGCCTGCGGCTATGGGCGGAGCACTGCGACGGATCTTGGGTAGAAATGCAATTCAATGAATAACCGAAGATCGCTGATGGGGATCAGGGTCGCACCCTCTCCTGCCATCAGACGCTAGATTCTAAAAAGAGATCTAGAGAATCAAGACATCAGGATCAAGACATCAGAATCAAGACATCAGGATCAGAACGTTTTTAGGAATGCCAAGCTCTACCCTAGATCTCAACGCCCCTTCTTATAAAATCTGCCCCAGGTTCACGCTTGCACCTGAATCGACGGAGACTCTATGACGGAGACTCTATGCATACCAGCCAGGAGGTCTAGAGTATATCCGCTCGCTCGCCTATGCGTCAGGTTATTTATCAGACTGGTTATTTAATCAGACTGGTTATTTAATCAGACTGGTTATCCGTCAGAGTATGCGTCGTTCGATGTGGCTAACCACCCTAGCCATCGTCTCAGGCGTCTCAGCCAAAGGATCGTAGCTCCATCCCTACTGATTTCTTGTTCAAAATTAGTAAACCAGACTAGCATCAATGACAAGACCTCCATCCGCGTACTTCATGATAATTGAGTACGATTCAGTCTTTTCTCCCATCTCCTCCTTGGCCAGAGAGGTTTAAACTTAATTATTGTTTCTTAAGGGGTATGATCCTCAGACGGTTGAGGCCACAGTCGTTCATTTTTGCAGCCAAACTTGGTCATCACATCCGTTTTCTGGGGAAGGCAGGAGTAGAGAAATGGGGTCTCCCAAACCAGCAGCCAACTACGAAAGAATCCTCGTCGCGCTCAAGCAGACGCTCCAGACCCTCCGAGAAACCTCTGAGGAAGAGGTTCTCATGGAAACAACACTCACATACCTAAAAGACGAGTTGGATTATGGGCTGGTTTGGGTGGGGCGCTACGACCGGGTGCGGCACTCTATTTCTGGGCGCAGTATTTTGATGACCCAAGGGGATGGGGTCTCTAGTAAGCAGCAAATTGCCCTTGCTCCGGGGGATCTATTGGAGCAGGTGGTGATCCAGCAGCGCCCGATGGGGGTGCCCGATTTGCGGGAAGAGCCACGCGCCGGAGAATGGCGCAAATTAGCCAAGAAGCACGGCATTCAAGGCACGATTATTTTTCCCATTCGGCACCGCGATCGCTGCTTTGGTGTAATTTTGCTAGGCTCAACCCTTTGGGGCGTGTCTCCCCATGCCGAAGAGAAGGCGCGCCTAGCCGTCTTGCTCGGCACCCTAGCGGCCTCGTTATACCAGGTCGAAGAAGACAAAACGCGGCAGCAAGTCAAACGCCCCATTGACCCGTTAATGAATTTGTTAGGGAAGTTGCGATCGCTCCCTCACCTCGAAGCCCGCCTCAATACTGTGGTCGAAGAAACCCATCGCTTCATTGGCCCGACCCGCACCAATATTTATTGGTTTGAAGCCGATCGTCGCTACTTTTGGCGGCGGGCCGGGAGCCGCAAAGAAAAGGCCGAAGACAGCATAAACAACGGCTTCACAGCCCAAGAAGTCAATAGCTTTTATCAGGCGATGGCCGCCGATCAGATTGTCTCTATCGGCGAGTCGCATAGTTCGCTGAAGGCCGAGATGACAGGGCGACTGATGCAAAAAATCCAGGCGCGATCGCTCTTAGCGGCTCCAATTCTCTTGCAAAATGAGCTGTTTGGCTTCGTCGCCGTTGAGGGGGATGAACCCCGCATTTGGAGCGAGGAAGAAAAAACCTACATCCGAGGAGTGGCTCAACTAATTGCGCTCACCGCACCTTTAGAGGAAATGGAAAGCGCCATCCAACAGGTAAAAACCGACCAAGCCCTCACCTCCGAAATTGCCCAGGCTATTTTCAATGATGCCGATTGGGAAAGTACCCTCCAACGCGCGTCACAGATTGTCTGCCAACGGTTGCGTGCTACCCATTTCGTCGTTTTGATCTATGACTCTGATCAAGAAATGTTTGATGTGCGCTTTCAAAAAGCGCCGCCCCACCGCCCCCAACTGCCCGCCCAACTGAATGGACTCAACCCCGTCGATCGGCAGATGCTAGAGCGCAGCACCGAGGCCGTGGGTATTGAAAATCTCGAAGATGACCTCAAGCTGATGGCATGGCGCACGGCACTTTTGAATGCTGGCGTGCAATCGTTGTTAGTGTGTAGCACCGCCCCCGGTCGCCCCACCGAAAGTTTGCTGCTGGTGGGGCAAGAAACCGCCCGCACCTGGAACCGGGCTGAGCGGGAAGTGTTGCGGATCGTCAGCCAGCAACTCGGAATTACGCTGCACCAGTGGCAGTTACAGAACCAAACTGAACAACAAAACCGAATCAACCAAACCATTCAATGGGGCATTACGGCATTACAACAAACGCCTCTGCTCGATGCCCTAGAACGGGCGGCGATGCAGCAAATTTCCCAGGTGATGAACGCGCCCTTAGCGGCGCTGATTACTTGGCCAACGCGGCACCAAACGGCCAAGGTCTCAGCGGCCATTGTCAGCAATGCCAATTATGGGATTAATGTAGATGCGGCGATCGCCACTTTCTCCGATCGCCTCGTCGAGTGGGTGCTGAAATCTGACGGCGTCGTCCCCATTACTATCGACGATATTGACATCGAAACCCGGCAATGGCTCAATGGCGCTGACATTGGCCAAATCTTGGCGATGGCCTTACGCACCGCCCCTGAGGATGAAAGCACCGGGTTTGTGCTAGTCGCCGACGCCCTCAACCGCTACTGGCCAGAACGCCAACTCAACGCCCTCAGCGCCCTCGTCAACCAACTGGCTTGGTCGCGTCGCCACCTGCTGATGGTGGATACCCTCAACGACCAACGCGCCCACCTCGAACGGCTAAATTGGTATAAACATCGCCGCATCGAAGAAGTTTACCGCGCCCTCAGTGGCCATGTAAAACGGCTGAATGAACTCAGCCACCAAAAAGATGCGATGGCGAGTATGCGGTATCACCAAATTTTGCGGCAATTGGGCAGTTTGCTCTCGGCTACTGCACCGCTGCTCAAAACAGAACAATGGAAAATGCAGCTAGAGAGGGGCACGATGCCTCTCTCTAGTTTGCTAAAGCGAGCGATGGAACGGATTGAAGGACTGATTCGGCAGCGGCAGTTGTGGGCGCAGGTGCACAATGAATCTAACGTGTCGATTGTGGGCGATATTCCTAAAATTGAGCTGGTGCTGGCTGAGTTGCTCACGATGTCATGTTTGCGATCGCCCGCCAGTGGTCGCCTCGATATCTGGTGTCGCCCCCTCGACACCCACTGGCTCGAAATCTCCATTACGGACAACGGCACCGTCGAAGCCCTACTCCTCGAAGAACTGCACAATGGCCGCCCCACTGACCTCTTGGCTCCCTCAATTTTGGGGCAACCGCCGGGGCTGCACCTCTCCATTTGTCAGGTGTTAATGACCCAATTGGGCGGCGAGTTTAACCTCTACCGCCTAGAAGATGGTCGGATCCTCAGTCGAGTGTTGTTGGCGATCGCCTAGGCAAGAAGAAGAAAAACACCCGGTGTCTTTAAAGACACCGGGTGTTTTTCTTCTTCTTGCAGTGCGTGCTTTGAGATGAGATAGATGAGATTACGAACCGAGAGATTACGAACCGAGGTAAGCATCGAGGGCTTGGGCGATGACCTCGCTCATCGAAATGCCCTTGGCTGCCGCCGCCGCCTTCAGGCGACTGTATTGATCCTCTCGAACCCCAATCCGGTGGCGAGATTTGCTGGCCTTACTGGGTTGGTACTCGGCGGTATACTGGCGCAATTGCTCAAACCCGACCCGATGGCAGAAATCACCAAAGCTTTCGGCAGGTTGGCGATCGCCCTTAAACGCCACTAACAAAGGCTCTAGCATCGTTTCGAAGTCATTGATATGCACCCGATCGGCATAAATTTGCGCCAGTCGAGTTTGGTGCGGGTCAGCGCCGAGCCAAATCTGATAAGCCTCAGGAGATTGACCCACAAACCCCAACTCTGCCAAATAAGGGCGGGCACAGCCATTGGGGCACCCAGTCATGCGGATAACAAAATGCTCATCGGCGAGGTCTAGCTTAGTGAGGAGCGATCGCACCCGTTCAAGCACCCCCGGCAACGCCCGTTCTGACTCCGTAACCGCTAGCCCGCAGGTTGGCATGGCGGGGCAAGCCATGGAATAGCGCACCAGGGTATCAATCTCTTCGACCGCTTGAATGCCGTGGGTTTTGAGAATCTGCTGAATCTCTGCTTGATCCGCCGGGTTGATGTCATAGATCAAGATATTTTGGTGAGGCGTCAGCCGCATGGGTCGCGCAAACTGATCAGTCAGGAGCCGCAACGCCGTCTTTAGCCGAAAATCTCCCTCATCTTTCACCCGGCCATTCTCGACTGAAATACCCAAAAACAGCTTGCCATCGCCCTGTTCATGCCATCCCAAAAAGTCTTGGTAAGTAAAAGCAGGCAATGGCTTGAGGGGTGCCAACGGCTTGCCAAAATAGCCCTCCAGCGTCTGCCGAAACTTCTCTACCCCCCAATCGTTAATCAGGTATTTCATGCGGGCGTGCCGCCGTTGCTGGCGATCGCCATAGTCGCGCTGGGTCGCCACAATCGCCTTCACCGCTTCATAGACATCGGCCTTATCCACAAACCCAATCGGGTCAGCGACCCGCGCAAACGTCTCTTCCTTATTGTGCGTTCGCCCTAGGCCACCTCCCGCATAGATATTGAAGCCCAATAGTTGCCCTTGGGAGTCTGTAATCACAACCAAGCTCAAGTCTTGGGAAAACAGATCCACCGAGTTATCGCCCGGCACCGTCACCGCGCATTTGAACTTGCGGGGCATATAATGCTTGCCATAAATCGGCTCTTCCCCATCTTGAAACACAGTGCGGTTAGCATTGTACTGCCGCGCCGCCACCACATCAGGGTGCTCTTCCGCCGAAATCACCTTCTCCCCATCAAGCCAAATTTCGTAATAGGCTCCGGTTTGAGGGGTGAGCAAATCAGCAATATTATTGGCATATTCCCAGGCATAGACATACTCCGGGCGATTGGCGTAGGGTGCCGGAGGAGCCATCACATTGCGGTTGAGATCGCCGCAGGCTCCTAGGGTAGACCCCAAGTTCTGCACGATTGTAGCCATCACCGTCTTGAGATTTTTCTTGAGAATGCCATGGATCTGAAAGCCTTGGCGGGTGGTAGCACGCAGGGTGCTATTGCCATACTGATCGCAGAGGCGATCCAACGCCTGATAGAGTTCTGGCGGAATAAACCCACCGGGGCTGCGCGTCCGCAGCATCATCTGATAGTCCTTTTCTTGCCCCTTCACCCGGTTGTCGCGGTTATCTTGCTGATAGGAGCCATGGAACTTCAGGATTTGGATTGCTTCTTCGCTGAAGTGGGTGGTGTCGAGCAATAATTCGGAGGCAACCGGTTCCCGCAGTTGGTTGCTGCGATCCTTAATGCCCTCAACCTTAGATACCTTGGGAGATACATCAGACGTAGCAGGGGTAGCAGTAGGAGACATAATGATTTGGAGGTATGCAGAAGGCAGAGTTATATTCTCCACTATCCCTATCGGGATTCTGTGAAAGTTAAACGTAGCCATGATTGTAACATCTTGTTTTGGCGATCCGGCGGATCCACTTCCTCAAAAAAAATGAATAAATTGGGAACAATCCGGCAAGTCGATGGCGAGCTAGCCCAACGCAAATCCGAGATCCCCACAGCGCCCTCCGCACAGATAGGCTCAGTTGCCCCAGAGGACAGCTCCTCCACATCAAGAATGCATCGCCACCGGGGAAATGATATACCGTTGGAACTCAATCGAAAAGTACGCTCTTTTCGCGCCAGTCCTTGAAATAGCGTCAAAAGGCCACCAGTCTCTCCAAGCCACCAGTCTTCCAAACTCTATCATCCCTCCCACCTCCCCGTTGCAGCCAACATCACCCCATTTACGGTCAGTTGTAGAGCCACAAAAAAGACCTTCGGAATAGTTCCAAAGGTCTTGCATGCGTCATCCCCAAAATCGTTGGCGTGGGGTTAGCAACACCAACCTTAAAACGCCAGATGCCTAGAAGCGGAACGCCGCACCCAGTTGGAGGCTCACGGCAGAATCGCTGCTATTTTCGTAGGCATCAATCCCTAACTTGGCATCGCCATAGATGACGACGTTGCGGGTAACGGCGGTTTCAGCACCGACGGTGAGCACCGGGGCATTTTGGTTACCCAAGGGGGTTTCGTTGCCGTCATTGGTGACGAAGGAGTATCCTGCACCCACGTATAGGTTGGTGTTTGGAGCAACACCGATGTCGTAGGTTACAAGGGGCATCAACGCCGCGCCATTATCTGAAAACAGAGCCGCACCGCGTACCGAGACAGGAGCCAAAGGCACATCGAAACGCCCTTGGACATTGCCACCAAAGGAGCTATCTTGGGTCACCCCGGCTGAAATACCAGCCCCAATGTAGCTGCCATCCATCCCCCGGTTGAGCAGAGGTTGGGCAGATGCAGGAGATGCTGCCAACAGCGCAGGTGTGGCGATCGCCACTGTCAACATGGAACCCATCACAAAAGTTTTGACGTTCATTTCCGTTCTCTCCTTAAAAAAATGCGAAAGCCTGAAAATACGAAACTGCTTCATTCAGGCAAATGAAAAACCTTAACCATTCCGTCGCATATCTGCTCACAAACCCTCACATCAAATGCGTATACTCAGCTCCAATGACTCACCCAAAAAGAGTTTGTAGAATGTGTCACAAGAGCTTTAAACATCAAGGATAGAGGATTGAATGTTGCTAGACTTCGACTTTTGAAAACCTGATAAGATCAGGAAGAGCTTTAGTTTCTGTTTCGCTATATTTATAGTCGAGAAACTACTCTTAAAGGTTCCTTAACAGGCTTCTTAAACTATCTCTAATAGAAGCCTGAGGCATACTCTATTTATAACAAGAGCCTATCTAGAACGTGTCTCTACAAGAGCCACTTCTTGGGGTGTCACAGGACTCATCAGACTCAAACTAAGCAGAAGAGATCTCGATTTAACTAAGATTTTAGGGACACAAGACCCAGTCACAGCCCCACATTGCTTCTAAATTTAAGCAGCTAGCTCAAGCGCAATTCATCACAGAAACAAGAAATCAAGAGAGAAATGAGAGTTGCTCACAGATCATGATTAGAAGCAATTTTCATCATTGAGAATAGCTATATAAGGCCAAGCCGTCAGGTGACGTTTTTATCAAAAAAAAGTTCCAACAAAAGAAAGCCTTTTTATCATTTTATAAAAGGGAATCTTCAAGAATAGTTACTGGCCAAGCCATAGGTTTTGGCAATATCCACAGACATTTAGCCACAGACATCTAGCCACAGCTATCACGCTCTCAGAGAGAGGATGCTTGCAAAAATATAGACCCTAAAAACGTGGGTCACAGATTCGAGGAATGGCACCCTCATCCAGGTTTCCCTAGGCGACAAACCCAAGGCAGGGCTAAACCTCTTTTTCCGCCTCGTCCGGTTCTTCCCAGTCGTCGTCGGGTTCGTCTAGGTGGTCAGATACTTCCCGGTAGAGCGTAAAAATATGGTGATCCTTTAGGCCATAAAACACGTTGCGCCCGCACTTGCGGTAGCTCACTAGGCGCATGGAGCGGAGTGTGCGTAGCTGATGGGAGACAGCGGACTCTGTCATATCAACGACATGGGCTAAATCTCGGACTCGGAGTTCCTGAATGGCTAGGGCAGACAAAATACGCCAACGGTTTGGGTCGCTGAGTACGCCAAAAAATTCTGCCATCCGCTGGGCTTTGTCGATCCCTAAAACAGAGTGGCGTAGTTTATCGAGGGTTGTTGCATCTTGGCTATCTACCACCGTCACTCTCCATTAGCTGTGTTCTATTTATGGTTCTGCCTACGGTTTTATCTATAGGTTGTATGGGTTGAGAAAAAGTTGGGGTGGCGTTCAAAGTCGCTCATGATCGCAAAGCCGAACCCTGGGTTTATCAGCATTCTGAAACGCATGATCATGATCTTTGGGGTGCTATCTCTTTGGAGTGCTACATGTTTAGGGCACCGCCATCGGTGGAATCGGCTGACACGGACGTGGATTTGTTCAGCCTAGGCCTGGTGATGGCCATTTCTCCAAGAAAAGCCAGTAAATTTAAATCAGATATATGAATGGCTGCTCAGGTGTTGTATTCTTAAAGTATGAACGGTTGTTCATGTGTAGTTCTTATTCTATCGGAGAATGTTATGGCCACGGTGACTCAAATGAAATGTGCTTGCGAATCTTGTCTATGTATTGTCGATCTCAGCACTGCCTTACAAAAAGATGACAAACACTATTGCAGCGAAGCCTGTGCCAGCGGGCATACAACGGGGGCAGGCTGCGGCCATGCTGGGTGTGGTTGCCATTCTTAGGTGATGAGAAGCTTAATGAGGGCGATCGCCACTTCCCCACCTAGGCACCCCAAGAATGGGGGCGATCGCCCTTCATGCCACCCTCAGCTCTGCTCAAAACCCCGCATTAGAACGTCGCCGCCTGTTTGGGCGATCGCCTTCTCTTCGCGCCATTACAATTCCCACCATTACAATGCAATCTGCGAAACCCCCTGCTCCAGTTCCGCATAGGGCTGCGCGGTATGGGGGCTGCGAATTGAGGATTGCTGAGAACATCGCACCAGATCGAACCCCTGCTCAAAAATTTCATCAATGGGGCGCATTTGCCCGTCAGTGGTCATGAAGTGATGGTCGGGGGTTGCCCGGAGGGTGGTGCCATCGTCGAGTTGGTATTCATAGACCAGATGCAAACTACGAGGATGCCACTGAGCAATGGGTTGGGTGTAGAGGAAGCCTTGGGGGTTGAGGCTGTAAACAGAACACTCCAAGCCCCGATGCACCAGTTCCCCGATGGGCATTGCGCCGTATTCTACGGTTAGCACCAAGGTGTCGTAGCTGAGGCAATATTCAGCAAACAGCACCATCTGATCCCACAATTCTGTGGCTACTTTTTCATTAATGCCGCGATCGCTCGATCCTTTCACAAACTGCGCCTGGTGCTTTTGCATCTCAGACACCTTTTTCTTCCCCATCGCCCGCCGCAAAAGGTCCGCTTCCCCGAGGGTATAGCCCGCCATATCTTGGGCAATTTTCATGATCTGTTCTTGGTAGACCATGATGCCGTAGGTTTCTTTGAGAATCGGCTCTAGCACCTCGGCGGGGTAGTCGATGGCTTCGCGGCCATGCTTCCGGTTGATGAACTTGGGGATCAGCCCGGCATCGAGTGGCCCCGGACGGTAGAGCGCCAGCACGGAGGAAATATCCTCTAGCCCCGACGGTTTGAGGTCACGCACAATTTGGCGCATCCCCGATGACTCTAGCTGGAAGATGCCTTCGAGCCAGCCCTTTTCGAGCAGTTTGTAGGCGGCGGGGTCATCCATGGGCAGATGGTCGAGGTCGATGGTTATGTGGTGATACTGCTCGACCAGATCCACCGTTTTTTGGATCATGGTGAGGTTTTTGAGCCCCAAAAAGTCCATCTTCAGCAAGCCCATGGCTTCGATGTCTTCCATGTAATATTGGGTGATGACCGAGCCTTTGTCGTTGTATTGCAACGGCACGATTTCATCGAGGGGGGCATCGGAGATCACCACTCCGGCAGCATGAACCCCATAGGTTTTATTGGTGCCTTCGATGCGGATGGCCATGTCGATCCAGCGGCGATAGGTGACCGGGGGATCAGTCGTGGGGATGGGCTGGTCAGATTCATACTTTTCTTTGAACTCCGGCGCAGGGGTTTCGTCGGAGATCATTTTGTTGAGCTTGGCAGGTTTGCCGCGCATGACGGGGATCATTTTCGCCATGCGATCTGACTCGCCATAGGGAATGTTAAGCACCCGCGCCACATCCTTGAGCACGGCCTTGGAGGTCATGCGGTTGAAGGTGATGATTTGGGCAACATGGTCTTTGCCATACTTTTCGGTGACGTAGTGGATCACCTCATCGCGGCGATCGATGCAGAAGTCGGTGTCGATATCAGGCATCGACTTCCGGGCAGGGTTGAGGAAGCGCTCAAACAGCAGCCCATGGTGGACGGGGTCAATATTGGTGATCCGCATACAGTAGGCCACCAAGGAGCCAGCCGCAGACCCTCGACCGGGGCCAACGGGGATGCCTTTGTCGCGGGCAAATTTGATATAGTCCCACACCACCAAGAAGTAGGTGGAGAAGCCCATCTGGTGGATGACTTCTAGCTCAAAGTCAAGGCGATCGCGATATTCCTGAGAGGCTTCCTCTAGGCTATTCAGCTCTAGGCGATCGACTAACCCCTGACGGGCAATGGCCGTGACATAGCTTTCGGAGGTATGGCCCTCAGGGATGGGGTAATTGGGCAAGCGGGGGGAGCCCAGGATGTCGTAGCCTTCGATCTTGTCGGCCACTTCAAGGGTCATGGCGATCGCCCGCTCAATCACATCATCGGTCAGGTGGTCGCGGAACAGCCGCCGCATTTCATCCACCGACTTGAGATACTCTGTGCCGCTATAGCGGAGGCGCTTGTCTTCGGTAATCAGCTTCCCGGTTTGGATGCAGAGCAAGGCATCGTGAGCCTCTACGTCATAGCAAGAGATGTAGTGG
>Ga0105049_10010392_pt1 | contig 10685 bp, 8 predicted proteins | sample MAT06_FD_78087 | JGI IMG/M metagenome (GOLD analysis project Ga0105049, IMG submission 78087) | Freshwater microbial communities from Lake Fryxell liftoff mats and glacier meltwater in Antarctica - MAT-06 | ecosystem: Environmental > Aquatic > Freshwater > Ice > Liftoff microbial mat | place... | reverse complement strand
GCGCCTCGCACATCCACTGCTCCCGGAAGGGGGCGGTGGGCACTTGGATGAGGGCGCGGGCCGTGGCGAGGAATGAGTCGGGCAAGGGGGACTCCAGCGGAGGGATTTTGCGTGTGCGGGTTGGAGCGACGAGGGGCGGTTAGGGCTTCAGCTTGGGATCCGAGTCCGCCTGAGAGCGGATGATGTCGCCCGTGGAGATGGTGCCGTTGGTGGGGTCATAGATTTCCATATAGAAGGGGAAGACACTGGGCGTGCGGAAGTCGCGCAGCTTGTTGGGGCCGAGCGAGGCCATCTCCCACTGACCAAAGAGCGGAATGCGGCCCGCCAGGTTGGCGCGTGCGTTGGTGCCGCGGCGACCGTCGTTGAGGCTCTGGTAGTAGTACCGGCGACCGGCCACAGGGTCGGCACCCTCGGGATCGGGCAGCTCCACGGAGTAGGTCAGGATGACTCCGTTGGCGTTGAGCCCCTGAAACGGGCGTATATCGGCCATCAGGAAAGGATCCTCAAGTTGGGCCGTCGTAATATAGGCGACCGGCGTGCTGAGGCGTGTGGGAATCACAGTAAGAATGGTGGGAGTGGTGAAGGGGGTCGGCGGATAGGCGTTCTGATCGATGCGGTAAGCCTCCAACGCTGTCGCCACGCTGCGCATATCTGCCTTGGCTCGCGATATCTTCGCCCGCGTCTGTGCCTCCAGGAAGTTCGGCACGGCGATGGCCGCGAGGATGGCGATGATCGCGACGACGATCAGCAGCTCGATCAGCGTGAAGCCGCGGCGGCGGGGTGAGGGGGGACCAGATGCTTTCATGTGACTGTCTCTCCGAGAGTACTGGGGGTGGAATGAGCTTCAAGGCTGGCCCGTGGCGGGTCACCAAGAATAAGTGGCATCCTAATGACGACTCCGTGGTTTCGCAAGTTGCCGCCCTTTGGTCATAAAAAAAGTTCCTTGGTTCCGGGCGGTCCAAACCCGAATGTGGCGGTCCCAGTGGCGGGCACGTGGATTTCCGGAGGAATTCGCCGCCATGGGAACGCCGATCTCCCCGTCGGCGGCGGGGGGATCGGGCGGTGACGGGATGCAGGAAGCTCGGGCGTGATGGTCATCAGGAAGCCGCGTTCTGGGCGAACGACGCCCAACGGGAGTTTGGCGTTCCCAGAGGGCGGCGATTCTACTTGCGACGATGCGGCAGCGACGCAAAGCCTCGGCGAATCGTTGCTGTGCGGTCACACGAAGGCCAAACAAAGCAGACCTTCGATCAATGTGGCACCATCTTGGTTTATCGTGAAAGGCCCTCGCCATGGAAGTTGCCTCTGCACCCAAGCCTGCCATGCGGGAGCCCACGCTGCTGGAGGCGCTGATCCCCGTTGTGGCGATGGGCTTCTTTGTGGGCGTGGGCTATGCCGTGATGGGGATCCGGATCGAGCTGCTGCTGCTGGCCTCGGCGGCGGTGACGGCGGCGATCGCGTGGCGGCTTGGGATGACGTGGGAGCTGATGCAGCAGGGCATCGTGGAGAGCATCGGCAAGGCGATGCCGGCGATCCTGATCGTCATCGTGGTGGGGGCGCTGATCGCCTCGTGGCTGATCAGCGGAACGATCCCGACGATTGTGTACTATGGGCTGAAGATGATATCGCCCTCGTGGTTTCTGGCGACGGCGTGCATTCTGTGCAGCCTGGTCTCCATGATCATCGGAACATCGTGGGGAACGATCGGCACGGTGGGCGTGGCGCTGATGGGCATTGCGGAGGGGCTTGGGATCAGCTCAGCCCAGACGGCGGGCGCGGTGGTGGCGGGGGCGTATTTCGGCGACAAGCTGTCGCCCTTCTCCGACACCACAAACCTCGCGCCGATCGCCGCAAAGTCCAACCTGTATGACCATATCGGGCACATGCTGTGGACGACGATGCCTGCCTGGGTCATCGGCATGGTGGTGTATGTGATTGTGGGCCGCGGACACGGGGGGGCGGTCACGTCGAAGGACGTTGCGGATCTTTCCGCCGCGTTGGAGGCCAACTTTCACCTGAGCCCGATCCTGCTGCTGCCCGCCGCGATCGCCTTGGGTGCCGCGGTGCTAAAGAAGCCGGTCATACCCGGCATGCTTCTGTCGATCGTGGTGGCGCTGGTCATGGCGCTGACGATGCAGAACCTGGGCGAGTCGGTGCTGGGGAAGCCCTCCGCATCGGAGGCGACGCACCCGACGTGGGTACGCGCGGCGCGCACGCTGGTCTTTGGCGTGACGCCGGCAACGGACAGCACCTCGCTGAACCGAATCCTGGCGCGCGGCGGCATGGAATCGATGATGGGGACCACGCTGATCGCGATTTGCGCATTCGCGTTTGCTGGCATCGCGACGCGGGCGGGCATGATGATGGTGATCGTCCACGCCCTGAGCCGGATCGCGCGCACCACGGGTCAGTTGGTGGCCGCCACGGTGGCCGCCTGCCTCACGGTGGCGGGCATCACGGGAAATTCGTATCTGGCGATCCTGATTCCCGGCGAGTTGTTTGCGAAGGCCTACAAGGAGCGCGGCCTCGCGGCCAAGAATCTCTCCCGAACCACCGAGGACTCGGGCACGGTGGTGGTGCCGTTGATTCCGTGGAGCATCTCCGCCGCGTTCATCGGCGACACGTTGCATGTGTCGGCCATTCACTATGCGCCGTGGGCGATTCTTTGCTATCTTGGGTTCATGTTTGCCCTGGTGTATGGCTTCACGGGCTTTACGATCGCACCGCTCAAGCGCGAGGACGAAACACTGCCGGGGAGCTAAGCCCCCGGCGCGCCGAGGAATCGGGCTAACCCGGCGGCGATGGCGAGCATCGCCGCCTTGTAGGACTTCTCGAAGGCGGCGTCGTCCGCGATAGGGTCGTCGGTGATGGTGGAGGCCGCCGGTATGGAATCGCCCCCGGCCTTGTAGCCGAAAGCCGCCTTGTAGTGGTCGTCGATGTAGCAGACCTTCGACCAGTCCGCCACCACGGTGAAAGTCCGAACTGTATCGCCCAGCAGGTCGAATCCCAGGCAATAGTCCTGCGCAGGGTTCTGCACGCCAAGGTGCGGCATGATCGTCGGCACGACGTCCAGATGGCTGGTCATTCTCTCGATGGTTCCGCTCCCGGTTCCGGGAATGCGTAGCACAAGGGGGGTGCGGATTTGCTCCTCGGAGAAGGCGGAATTGTGGCCCCAGCGCCCTTCCTCCATGAACTCTTCGCCGTGGTCACCGGTAAGGATGACGATGGTGTCTTCCATGAGCTGCTGGCGCTCGAGTTCGTCGATGATCCTGGCTACCTGTGAATCCAGATGGTGGACCGCGTTGACGTAGCGATTGAACACCAGCGGCATGTCGCGCTCGGGGTCCATGGTGGCGTAGTTGAGCTTCTCCAGATAGGGCTCGCGGATGATGCTCTCGTCGGGGAAGTCGTAGTCGGCGTGGGGCGACTCGAAGAACATGAAAACCATGAAGGGGCTCTCCTTGTCGCGGGCTCCGATGAAGTCGATGATCTGTCCCACGTTCTGGCGATCCTTCTCCCAGCCGGTGTCACCCGTGGCCTCTTGCAGCATGGCCGCGGGAAAGGAGGAGAAGATGGTCTTGTCGAATTCGGGATAGGTGAACCGGGCGCTGGTGTGCAGGGAGAACTGATAGCCCTGCTGCTTGAGCATATCGATGAGGATGGGGCTTCGCTGCTCGGCGAGAAAGGGAAACCAATAGTTGCCATAGATGCCATAGAAGAGGGCGAACATTCCCATGCGCGTGCCATTGCCGCCGCTGTAATGGCGGGTAAAGCGGTGGGATTTCTGGGCGAATTTCCAGGTCGCGGGCATGATCTCCGGGGTGAGCATGTCGGCGCGGAGCGATTCCACCGTGAGCAAGACGATGTTGGGCTTCCTGGCCGGCGGTGTGACAACGAGGGGACTCAGCGGGTAGCGGATGCGGGAGTTTGCGACCTCGATTTCCTCCCCCCGCCGCTTGATGATCTCGATCCCCGCCTTCTTGGCGAGGCTCCTGACGCTGGTTGTCTTGTAGAAGGGAAAGCAGTGGCCGATCGTAAGGATCGAGACGTTGGCCTTCAGCGCGCTCCATCCAAAGGTCAGTCGCTCCCCGACGGAGGCAACGACGAACACGGCGAGTAGTATCGGTACGATCCGCACGGTGACCGCCTGGCGAAGGTAGGCGCCGGGCGATCCAACGGTGACGACCGCCGCGGCGACCACCTGCACCAACACAAAGAGCAGCGCCAGCAGCAGCGCCGCCCAGCGCATGTCGCTTCCGCCGCCAAGGGACTCGATTCCACCCGGCGTGGTCACGAGATTCCATGCGAACCCGTTCAGGTGGAATCCGAACAGATCGAAGATCATGCCGTCCAGATGGATGAAAATCTGCGTCGCGGCAGTAAGGATCACGGCAATGGTGATGATGGCAAGCCGCCGGCCGCGCGGGACTTCCTGCCTCGCGGCCCCCCGCCTGAACAGGAGCAGGTAGAGCGCGCAGACAACAATCGCCGAGGGGATCAGGTAGATGGCGCTGTAAGTGGTTTGGACGACGATGGAAAAGACCGCCACTCCGAAAGTGGAAAAGCGGATTCGCGAGAGGTATCCGGAAGTATTCCCCAGCATGATCGCGTAGCTGAGGAGGAAGAAGGCGATGAGCCCCAGGGCAGGGCGGCGCGACTCAGGGTTCGGGGAAATAGGTGCGCCATCGGGCGGCGGTGCAGTTGACATTTTAGAGCGGGGGTTCCTTAGCGCGAGCGAGTGGTTGAGAGAGCAGCACCCGGACGACATGATCAGATCGGGAGTTAAGGAGGCCTTAAATCGGAACCGTCATCTCATTCACAATTAGATTGAAATGAAAGGTGGACCTCACGGCGATGAAGTTCAAGCAGTTCTGGCACGGCCACAGGACCATTTTCGCGAAAAACGATCCCCGCCCGAAGGGGGCTACTGAACCGCCGGGGGGCATTGACCTTGACACGAGCGCCGCGTGCCCACAGAAGGGCGCGGCCTCGCGGGAGGCAATGCGCCGGAGCCATACCCATCCACCGTGGCAAAGCACTGACATTGGCTTGGTTAACGGATGACAAAGCGGGCTGCCGACTGACGGTTTACGTTCAGCCGAGGGCCCGGAAGACGGCGTTTTCCGGGATGCACGGCGACGCCGTGAAGATCGCGCTCGATGCGCCCCCGGTGGACGGCAAGGCCAACGAGGCGCTGACCCGCTTTCTTGCCGTGGCGGCGGGGCTCCCACAATCTCGCGTTCACCTGACCCAGGGGCTGAAGTCTCGGCTCAAGGTCGTGCAGTTTGACTCCCTCGCGGCGGCGGCGCTTCTGGAGCGCCTTGCCGCCCACGGGCTTGGATCAACCATTCCACCGGAGGCCACCAAGCGGCCATGAACCTTTACGATCAGATTGTGGAAGCAACACAGTACATCGAGAGCGTGACCACCCACCGCGCCAAGGTCGGCGTGATCTGTGGCACGGGGATGGGTTCCCTCGCCGACAGCCCCGAGGGGCTTGTCAAGATTCCCTATGGCGACATCCCCCACTTCCCCCTCTCCACGGTGGAGAGCCACGCGGGGAACCTTTGCCTTGGGAAGCTGGCCGGCAAGGACGTGGTCATCATGCAGGGCCGCTTTCACCGCTACGAGGGCTACAGCCTCCAGCAGGTCACGTTTCCCGTCCGCGTGATGCGCGCGCTGGGCGTGCGGACGCTGATCATCATGAACGCGGTGGGTTCGGTGAATCCGCTGATTCCCGTGGGGGCGTTGATGATCGTGACGGACCAGATCAACATGATGGGCGACAATCCGCTGATCGGGCCGAACGACGACCGCCTTGGGCCGCGCTTTCCCGATATGAGCGAGCCCTACAATCGCGAGCTGATCTCGCGGTGGGAGGCCATCGCCCTGCAGAAAAAGATCCGCACCTACAAGGGCGTCCTTGTGGCGGTGACGGGCCCCAACCTTGAGACGGCCGCGGAGTACCGCATGTTCCAGCGCATCGGCGCCGACTGCGTGACGATGTCCACGATCCCCGAGGCCATCGTCGCGGCCCACGAGGGCCTCAAGTGCGTGGCGCTGTCCACGATCACGGACGCCTGCCTGCCGGACGCGCTGAAGCCCGCTGTTCTTGAGGAGATCATCCACGTTGCCAACAGCCGCGAGGATGATCGGCGGGCCCTGGTGATGGGGTTGATCGAGAGCCTGTAGGTGAAACGGGGAAAACGGCATTCACCACGGAGTACACAGAGGACACTGAGAACGGTATTGATAATGTCTCCATGCTACCCGCCTCTCCCCCACGCCTTGTCTGTCTATACGTTTGCCCACCGCACCGGTTTGGCTCGGTGTTCTCTGTGCTCTCCGTGGTGAATTCGGCTTTTTTTCCTGGGCCCGTGAGAACACCGGTCTCTCAACCTTCGCCTCTCTACTTCTGATCTGTGACATCTGCGACATCTCTGGACAAAAAAGTGACCGACCAGCAGCCGACTCCCGACTACAGCACCACCGTCAACCTTCCCAAGACCGACTTCCCGCAGAAGGCCAACCTTCCCGAGCGCGAGCCCGAGCGGCTGGCGCGGTGGCAGGCCCTTGGCGTGGACAGGGCCCTGGCGGAGCGGCGGGGCCGCGCGGACTTCGTGTTCCACGATGGGCCGCCCTATGCCAACGGCGACATCCACATCGGCCACACGCTGAACAAGGTGCTGAAGGACACGATCCGCCGCTACAAGACGATGACGGGCCACCGCGTCCACTATGTCCACGGGAGCGACTGCCACGGCCTGCCGATCGAGCAGAAGGTGGTGGAGAAGCTGCGGGCCGACAAGACCTACGCCGACAAGTCGCCGCTGGAAATCCGCCGGCTGTGCGCTGAGTACGCGGCCGGCTGGGTGAAGACGCAGCGCGCGCAGTTCGAGCGCCTGGGTGTTGGCGGCGACTGGGACAACCAGTACGTGACGATGGACCCGCGCTATGAAGTCGGAGTCCTGAGCGCGTTGAAGGCGTTGGTGGAGAAGGGCTATGTCTATAAGGGCCTGAAGGTGGTGTTCTGGGATCCGATCTTCGAGACGGCGCTGGCCGAGGCGGAGATCGAATACAACGACAGCCACATCTCTCCGTCGATCTACGTTAAGTTTCCGATCAAGTCCAAGCCGCCGCTGCCGGAGCTCGCCGGCGCCAGCATCGTGATCTGGACGACGACGCCGTGGACGCTTCCGGCGAACCTGGGCGTATCGGTGCATCCGGAATTCGACTACGTGGCATTGCGCGCGAACGGCGAAACGCTGGTGGTGGCAAGGGGCCTCCTGGACCAGTTCCGCAAGGACGTTGGCATCGAGGGGGGCGAGGTGATCGCGGAATTCAAGGGCGCGATCCTCGACCGCCAGGTGTGTGCGCATCCGCTGATCGCGGGTAAGGACTCGCTGGTGATGCTGGGCGAGCACGTGACGCTGGAGCAGGGCACCGGCGCGGTACACACGGCGCCAGGGCACGGCGTGGATGACTTCCAGATCGGCAAGGTCTATGGACTGGAAGTCTTCAACCTCGTGGACGAGAAGGGTGCTTTCACCGCGCAGTATCCCGACATGGAGGGGACCAACGTCTTCAAGGCGAACCCCCTTGTGATCGAGAAGCTGCGCGAGAGCGGCCTGTTGCTGGGGGCGAAGGACTACAAGCACAGCTATCCCTACTCCTGGCGCTCGCGCAAGCCCGTGATCATGCGCGCCACGGAGCAGTGGTTCATGGCGATCGACAAGGACGGCCTGCGCGAGCTGGCGGTGGCGGAGTGCGACCGCGTGAAGTGGATCCCCGACTGGGGCTACGACCGCATCATCAACATGCTGAAGTCGCGGCCCGACTGGTGCCTCTCGCGCCAGCGCTCCTGGGGGACGCCGATCCCCTCGATCATTGATCGCCGCACCGGCGAGGGCATCCTCGACACGAAGCTCATCGAGAAGTTCATGGGCTATGTCGCGAAGGAAGGGACCGATTGCTGGTACGAGCGGCCCCTGACGGATTTCCTCCCCGCGGAACGGCTCGCCGACGCGCAGCACTATGACAAGGAATTCAACACCTTCGACGTGTGGTTCGATTCAGGTTCGAGCCATCTGGCGGTGCTCACCGAGAACTATGGCCTGACGTGGCCGGCGGACCTCTATCTTGAGGGCGCCGACCAGCATCGCGGCTGGTTCCAGCACTCGCTGTGGGTGGCGCTGGGCGTGAAGGGGAGCGCGCCCTTTCGCGCGGTGCTGACGCACGGCTTCGTGCTGGACGAGCAGAAGCGCCCGATGTCCAAGTCGCTGGGCAACGTGATCAACCCGCTGGACATCATCAAGCAGAACGGCGCCGACGTGCTCCGCCTGTGGGTGTCGTCACAGGACTATCGCGGCGATGTGTCGATCTCCAAGGGCTCGATGAACCAGATGTCGGATGCCTATCGCCGCATCCGCAACACGCTGCGCTATGCCCTAAGCAACCTTTTCGACTTCGATCCCGCGAAGGACCGCGTGGCCCCCGCGCAGATGGCGGAGGACGACCGCTGGGCCCTGGCGAAGCTGAACGACCTGATCCGTCGCGTGACGGAAGCATACGAGAAGTACGAGTTCCATCGCGTCTATCATCTGGTTTTTGGCTTCTGTGTGACGGAGCTGGGGTCCATCTACCTCGACGTGATCAAGGACCGGCTCTACTGCTCGGCGCCGTCGGACCCCGTCCGGCGGTCGTCGCAGACGGTGCTCTTCGAGATCGCCAGCGCCATCGCGCGACTGATGGCGCCGGTGATCCCCTTCACGGCGGACGAGGTGTGGGAGAACCTGCCCGGTGGAGCGGGTCAGTGCGTCCACGCCTCCGATTTCCCGACGGCCTCGCCGGAGTGGGACGACGCGGCGCTGTCGGCGAAGTTCGACCGATTGCTGATCCTGAGGGAGGAAGTGACACGGCGGATCGAGCCACTTCGCGCGAAAGAGAACAAGATTATCGGAAACTCCCTCGATGCGCGAGTTATATTGCGTTCGGGGGACCCGGAGACCTTGACATTCCTCGAAGGCCACCAAACGATCTTGCGCCAGTTGTTCATTGTGTCGCAGGTGACGGTGCTGAACGAAGGCGGGGCAGTGACGGAGCAGGAATTGTCGAACGCGGGGCTGCTGGTCTCCGTGGAAGTTGGGAAAGCGGGCGGCTCGAAATGCCCGCGATGCTGGAACTGGACAACCGATGGAGGCACCGATGCCAACCATCCCGAACTCTGCGCCCGCTGTGCCGGCGCCCTGAGGAGGATCCCCTAGTATGACATCGCGACCCGCGAAGAAATCACCGGCCAAGAAAGCCGCACCGGCGGCGAAGAAGATCGCTGCTCCGCCCGCGAGGAAGAAGTCCGCGCCCGCGGCGCAAGCAAGATCGAAGACGCCGCTGAAGGCCATTAAAAAGAAAGTTGCCACCGCACCGGCGAAGGCCCAACCTAAGCCCCAGTCGCGGAAGAAAGTGGCGAAGCCCGCGGCCACCAAGAAACCCACCGCCGCCAAAAAAGCCCCAGCCAAAGTGACGACAAAAGCCAAGCCCGCAACGGCCCCCAAGGCCAAGGCAACGGCGCCATCCAGCAAGCAGGCACCGGCGAAGAAGATCGCCGCGCCCGCGCGCCCCGCGTCCAAGGCGGTGGCGGCGACCAAGGAAACCACGAAGATCATGCCGAAGCCTGACAAGAAGCAGCTCAGCGCAGCGGCCACAACCGACACGGCCAAGCCCGAGGCAAAGCGTTCCCGCAGCCAGCACCTGCAAAAGCTCCTCGCGCTCCGCGAGACCAAGGGGAAGAAGACCGCACCCAAGGCCGGCGCGGCGAAAGCGGCACCGGCGCCAGCCGCACCCGTGCCGACGCCGGAACCCGCACGCAAGGTGAAGCGGCCGCGCAAGTCGCCCTACACCAAGGCCGAGATGAAGGAGCTTCTCGCGGTCCTCGAGGAGGAGAGAGAGAGCCTCATCAAGGACCTCCGCCAGCTCGACGACCTTGCGGACAGCAACCGGCAAACGACCCACGCGACTTTCTCGAGCCATCAGGCTGACGCCGCGTCGGACAGCTCGGCCCTGGAGAGCACGTTCATCCAGCGCCGCTATGAGGAAGAGCGTTTCGCGGCCGTCTTGGAGGCGTTGTTGCGCATCGAGAATGGCACCTACGGCCTCTGCGACCTATGCGACGAGGAGCAGAACAACCTCTGTGGGGCCTGCCCCTTCATCCCCGTGGACCGGCTCCGCGCAAAGCCCTTTGCCCGCATGTGTGTGCAGATGCGCCAGCGCATGGAGAAGACGAACAACAAGCGGTACTAAGGCGGGAATGGGGAATTGGGAATGGGGAATGGTGGTTGGGTTCCCCGGTAGTATCAAAGGCGGCCCCGTCACCCTTGCGTGGCGGGGCCGCTTTGCAATATGGTGCGGCCAGTGCAACTTGGGCGGAGGTGGGCGCGATGAGGATTACAAAGGTTGGAATGCTTGTGTTGGGGGCGTGGGTGGCGCTGGCGGGTGGTTGCGCGGGTCACAATTCAGGGACTCAGGCAGGCAGCGAGAATGCGTTCACGGCAAGTGCCTGGCAGAATGCAGAGCCAGCGCCCTCCGCCGCACCCGCCAGCGGGAAGGCTTTTGCTCCGTCGTCCAACGATACGCTCTTCCCATCTGTTACCATCACTAGTCGAAGCGCGTCCGCCGCGTCCGTGGAAGAG
>Ga0105049_10010390_pt1 | contig 10685 bp, 9 predicted proteins | sample MAT06_FD_78087 | JGI IMG/M metagenome (GOLD analysis project Ga0105049, IMG submission 78087) | Freshwater microbial communities from Lake Fryxell liftoff mats and glacier meltwater in Antarctica - MAT-06 | ecosystem: Environmental > Aquatic > Freshwater > Ice > Liftoff microbial mat | place... | reverse complement strand
GTCTACGACATCGTGGAGGGGGAGGAGCAGGTGCTGCGCGAGCCGGACATCGTCATCCTCGAGGGCCTCAACGTGCTCCAGACGGGCGAGTCCGCAGGTGCCGACGCCCGGTTCGTGTCCGACTGGTTCGACTTCTCGATCTACGTCGATGCGCACGAAGCCGACATCGAGCAGTGGTACGTCGACCGCTTCTTCGCGCTGCGCGCCACCGCCTTCAGCGACGACACGTCGTTCTTCCGCCACTTCGCCGCCTTCTCAGACGAGGAGCTGCAGGAGACGGCCCGCAGCATCTGGGCCTCCATCAACCGGCCGAACCTGCGCGAGAACATCCTCCCGAGTCGCATGCGCGCCGACCTCGTGCTGGAGAAGGCCGCCGACCACGACGTGCGAGGCGTACGGCTTCGTCTCAAGTAGCAGTTGGGTTGGGGGCACCCCCGCCACCCGATCGGGCCGCGCGAGGATGGGCCGATGCGTGACTGGGTCGTCGGTGCGGGCCTCATCCTCCGAGCGAAGTCCGTGCTCCTCGTCCACAACCGTCGCCGCAACGGGCGCGAGGATTGGACGCCGCCCGGCGGAGTGATCGAAGAGGGCGAGCCGATGCTCGTGGGCCTCACTCGGGAGGTGCAGGAGGAGACGGGACTGCGGGTCACCGAGTGGGGCGGGCCGGTGTACGAGGTCCGTTGCCTGGCCCCGGACATGGGCTGGAACCTACGGGTCGAGGTGCACCTTGCCCTCGCCTACGAGGGTGAGCTCCACGTCGACGACCCCGATGGCATCGTGATCGATGCTCGGTTCGTCGGGAACGATGATCTCTCGCGGGTTCTGGAGGGCAACCACCCCTGGGTGCTCGAGCCCCTGGCCGACTGGCTCGCCGAACGGTGGCACCACGACGACACCCGTCCGTACGGGTTCCATGTAGAGGGTGCCGTCCCCGACGACGTGGTGGTCACGCGAGCCGCGCCGTGACCCTCCGGCCACCCCGCACGATCCTGCACGTGGACATGGACGCGTTCTACGCGTCGGTGGAGCAGCGGCGGCGTCCGGAGCTGCGGGGCCGGCCGGTGATCGTCGGCGCACCCGGCGCCCGCGGTGTCGTGGCAGCCGCGAGCTACGAGGCGAGGGTCTTCGGCATCCACTCGGCCATGCCGTCGGCCCGGGCCCAGCGGCTCTGCCCTCACGCAGTGTTCGTGCCGGGCGACCACGACCACTACGCGGAGGTGAGTGGTCACCTGATGACGATCTTCGCCTGCTTCACCCCGCTGGTGGAGGCCATCTCACTCGACGAGGCGTTTCTCGACGTCACCGGTTCGCGGCGCCTGCACGGCGACGGACCCACCATCGGCGCGGCGATCCGCGCGGCGGTGCTGGAGCAGGAGCGGCTCGTCTGCTCAGTGGGCGTGGCGCCGTCGAAGTTCATCGCGAAGCTGGCCTCGGAGGCGGCCAAGCCGAGGATCGGCCCCCGAGGCCCGGAAGCCGGCCTCGGGGTGAAGGTCGTCGAGCAGGCTGACGTGCTGGCCTTCCTGCACCCGCTGCCCGTGCAGGCGCTCTGGGGAGTGGGGCCCAAGACGTTGGAGAAGCTGCACCGGCTTGGGGTGGAGACGGTGGCCGAGCTGGCCACGCTCGACGAGCGGTCGGCCACGGCCGCCCTCGGCGCCGCCAGCGGCACGCACCTGCTGCGGCTGGCCGCGGGTCTCGACGATCGGGAGGTGGTGCCGCAACAGCGGGCCAAGTCCATCGGTCACGAGGAGACCTTCGCTCGCGACCACCACGAGCTGCCCTCGCTTCAGCACGAGCTCGTGCGACTCGGCGACGCCGTGGCCGCCCGCCTGCGCGGCGCGGGGATGGCCGGGCGCACGGTGACGATCAAGGTCCGCTTCCACGACTTCCGCACCATCACCCGCTCGGTCACGTTGGCGTCGGCGGTCGACACCGGGCCCGATGTCGTGCGCGCCGCCCGTGACCTGCTCGATCGCATCGACCCCAGCCCTGGGGTGCGGCTCCTGGGGGTGCACGTGAGCCAGCTGGCCGACGACCGCGCGCGCCAGCTCACCCTCGACGACGTGGATGCGCCCTCGTGGGACGATGCCACGGGCGCCATCGACGCCATCCGGGCTCGCTACGGCGCCGATGCCATCGGCCCGGCGTCGCTCGCCGAAGCCACGGGGATCCGACTGAAGCGCAGGGGCGATCAGCAGTGGGGTCCCACCGACCTGACCAGCAGGTGAACGGCCGGTTGGGCGCGTTGTCTCACGGAAGGCCCTGTGGGAGGATGAGCGGACACCACCCAGGGCCGAGGGCAGAGGGGAGGCACCGTGCCGCTTTCCGAGGACGAAGAACGCATTCTCCACGAGATCGCGCAACAGTTCTACGTCGATGACCCCGACTTCGCCGGCCGGGTGGGCGAGACCACGCTCTACACCCACACCGTCCGGCGGATGAAGTGGTCGGGCTTCGGGTTCGCGGTCGGTGTCGTGTTCCTCGTGGCCGCGCTGTCCACGAGCTACCTGCTCGCCTTCGGTGGGTTCCTCATGATGCTCGGGTGCGCCCTGTACTTCGAGCGGAACCTGCGCAAGCTCGGCAAGGCGGGCCTCGACGAGGTGTCGCGGTCGATGAAGGCCACCAACCTGCGTGACGCGCTCGGTGGTGCCCGCGGCCGCATGCGCGAACGCTTCCGTCACGCCGACGACGAATAGCCCACTCCCCGCGCCGACGTCGTGATCTGACGCTGGCGCCGAGTGCGGCCGGTGCGCCACCGCTTGACCGACCCGCGCGGATCGATCCCGCTGGCGATGCGGGTGCGCCACGACGCGGCCTCCCACGCCGCCGCACGGATCTCGGCCGCCGCCTCCTGCGCATCGACGACGTCGATCTCCGTGGCTCCTGCCGGCGAATAGCTGGCGGACTCGATCGTACGGGCCAGCCGTCGGCTGGCGTCTCCCGCGGTTGGGAGAAGATGGGCCATGGCGACGGCGCGCACGGGGAAGGTGTCACTGGCGACCTCGCGGTAGCCCACCAGCTCGGCCCGTTCGACGGCCTCGACCCACGCGAGCTCGATGTGATCCTGCATGGTGGCGGCGCGCCGACGTCGGCGCCAGCGGCGGAGCCAGAGCGACGTGGGGAACACCATCAGCCCGAGCAGGATGACCAGAGCCGCGACGAGCAGGGCCTGCCCCATCGTGACGAGCGCCCGCTCGATGAACGTGGGGGTGGTGGCCCCGTCGAGGGGGGCTCCGCCGTTCGGTTGGTCGCCCGGGTTCGGCGGGAGCTGGGGAATGGTGTCGCCCGAACCGGGGATGGATTCCGGCGTGGTGGTGGAGGGGGCGAACGTCACGCCCGTTCCGTCGCCGCCGCCGGCGGTCTGCTGCTCCGGCACACCGGTATAGGCCTCGGCGTTCGGCGCGCCGCGCCCGGGAGTGGGTTCGAACATGACCCACCCGGCGCCGGCGAGGTACACCTCGGGCCAGGCATGCGCGTGCTCGCCTCGGACGCGGAAGAGCTCGGGATCCGAAGGGTCGCTGATGCCGGTGGTGAACCCCACGGCCACCCGGGTGGGCAGGCCGAGAGAGCGGGCCATCGCGGCGTAGGCACCGGCGAACTGCTCGCAGTAGCCCGTCTGCGTGTCGAAGAGGAACGACTCGAGCACATCGTCGCTGTGCCCCTGCTGCACGTCGAGCGAGTAGGTGAACGTGCGCAGGTAGTCCTGTAGGGCGCGGGCCTTCTGGGCCGGCGTGTCCGCCTCGCGGGTGACCTGCTCGGCCAGCTCGCGAGCGCGGGGGCTGAAGTCGCCCGGTAGCTGGAGGTTCTGGCGGCTGATCGCCGCGGGGATCTGGGCGGGAGCATCTCCCTCGCCGCCCGCCGGCGACTCGATCTGCTCGTTGGTGAGGCGGGGGGAGGCCGAGGTGACGCGGTACACGAGCCCATCACTGGACTCGACGGCGTTGTCCACGATCAGCGTGGAGGATTCCTCGTCATAGCGCACCTCCACGCCGGCCACGGCCAGCTCGCGGGGTTCGTAGGCACTGGGCAGCCAGATGGCGGCCAGGGCCTCGATGGTGAAGGTCTGCTCGACGATCTCGGCGGGCACCTCGGTGGGACTGGCCTCCTCGAGCGTTCCGTCCGCCTTCCCGTAGCGGCCGCTCGATGACCAGATCTGGCCGTCAAACTGGTCGAGCGAGGTGAGGCGCCAGTACGAGCGCTGGGTGGAGCGCACCGTGAAGACCTCCGTGGCCGCCTGGTCGATGAGCCGGGACTTGATGTCCACCAGAGGACTGATCGTGACGCGGGAGTCGTCGCCCGCGCCGATCTCGCGAGCATCGATGACTCCGGGTGACCCCGCCCCGGGGACCGACGGCCCGAGCAACGACCCGGCGAGGACCGCGACGACGGTGAGCCCACTGCCGGCGATGAGGAGGGAGCGGTGGCCTACGGCCTGACGCTCGGCTACCCAATGGCTGCTGCCGTCCTGGCGGGCCATCCGGTGCAGGAGCAAGAAGATGAGCAAGGCCCCGGCGTACAGGGCGATCGCCCAGGACCGGCCTCGCTCGACGCCCAGCAGCGCCGTGAACAGGAAAAGGGTGCCGGCGGGGAGCGTCGCCTCGAACGGCACCCAGAGGCGGAAGGCCGCCCAGTCCGCCACGAACGCGATGAACCAGAGCGCGACGGCGCTGGCGAGCACGAACCCGGTGCTGGCCGGAGCCGGGGCGCGCACCTCCTGGTAGGTGGACCACGCCACGCTCAGGTCGGCTCGCATCGCCTGCAGCGTGTCGTTGAGGGGCAGCCCCAGCGTGGTGGTGGACCAGTGGGTGGTCCAGGCGATGACGACGAAGGCGGCCAAGGCCATGGCGAGCCCCGCCACCGGGAGGGACATCCCGCGGCGGCGCAGCGCCGCGGCGGTGACGTGGGCGGCGATGGCGTTGGCGAGCAGGGGTGCGAACCACTCACCGCCGTCGAACAGGCGGCTCATCCCGAACACCGCGGCCAGCGTGACGAAGGCCAGGCTCACCTCCGCGGATAGCACGAGGGAGTGGCGGGTGGTCATCGAGTGGCTCGCGCTCGGGCACTGGCGATGCTCGCCCGGCCGCGTCGGGTGGCCCCTCGGGCGAAGGCGTTCCATGCCTCGGGAAAGGGTGCGTCGCGAGTCACCCGCAGGACCGGGAACGCCGGCGGAGGTCCCACCGGCGCGGCTGTGTCCCAGGCGGAGCGGTCGATGTGCACGACGGTGAGCGATCCGTAGCGGCCGCGGAGGTGGGCCGTGGCTCTGATGTCGTCGATGGGCACGTCGGCGACGAGCACCACGAGCGCCCCGCCGGTCGAGCGTCGGCTGAGGAGCTCGACGCTGCGGCGCAGGCTCCCGACTGGAGCCATCGGCACGATGGCGAGGTGCTCCATGATGGCCTCGACGTGATCCGTGCCGGGGGCGAAGTCGGAGTCGGTTCCCGCCGTGGTGACGAGTCGCACCAGGTCGTTTCGGCGGGTGGTGGCCGCCACGATGCTGGCGGCGCCCGACACGGCGATCTCCATCGACTCGGGGGAGTGGGCCGCCTTGCGGACGTCGAGCAGGATCGTGGTGCGCCCTTGCCACGGGAGCTCGTTCTGGCGCAAGAGCAGCTCGTCATGCCGAGCCGACGAGGGCCAATGGACACGGCGCAGATCGTCGCCCGCGACGTAGGGCCGCAGGGCGTAGAAGTCCTCCCCGCTGCGGCCCAGAGTGTTGGGCTGCTTGGCGCCGGCAAGTGGGTCGTGGCCGGTGGTGTACGGCAGCGGATCGATCACATCGATGTGCGGGTAGACCGTCAGCTCCACGGACGGGGCGCCCACGGTCGCGAGCTGCGTGAGGCCGAAGGGGTCGCCGACGATGACATCCAGAGGCCCGATCTTGATCAGACCGCGGCGATCGGTCGGAAGGCGGTAGGCGGCGACGGTGCGCTCGCCTCGGCCGAGGGGAGGCAAGAGCAGGTCGGCCCCGCGGGTGCCCGACACCGGGTCGCGCAGCCGGAGCACGGGAGTGCCGCCCGAGCGACGGTTCCGCAGGGTGAGCTCAACCCGACTCGCCGCGCCGACGTGCACTCGCGCCGGGTGCACGAGGCGCCCCACCTCGAGCTCCAGCCGCGATGTGGCCACGAGGAGCGCCGAGCCGACCACGAGCACCGCGGCGATCGCGCCGAGCGCGAACAGCTCGGGCAAACCGAAGAAGCGCCCGCCCAAGAGGAGCAGGGCGGCGCCGCCCGCGACCAGCCAGCCCTGGCGGGTCAGCAATCCACTACCTGGGCTTCCCGCTGGGGACGGGGACGGTGCGAAGGACCTCGGTGAGGGCGTCGGTGGTGGAGATGCCCTGCAGCTGCGCCTCGGGGGTGACCAGGAGCCGGTGGGCGAGCACGGGCTCGGCGAGGGCCTTGAGGTCGTCGGGGACGATGTACGTGCGACCGGCGGCGGCCGCCCGCGCTCGGGCGACCCTTTGGAGGGCAAGGGTGGCCCGGGGCGACATCCCCAGGGACAGGTGGGGGTGGCGGCGGGTCGCGTTGGCCAGCTCGACGAGATAGCCCTTGAGCGCCGGGGCAACGTGGATCCCCTTGGCCGTGACGGCCAGCGCGTGGACCTGGGCAGCCGTGAGCACGGCACCGATGTCCTCGAGGGCGTCGTGGTCGCCGTGGGTGTCGAGGATCTGGAGCTCGTGCTCTGCCGATGGGTAGCCCACCGACACCCGCATGAGGAAGCGATCCAGCTGCGACTCGGGGAGGGGGTAGGTGCCCTCGTGCTCGATCGGGTTCTGCGTTGCGATGACCATGAACGGATCGGCCAACGGATAGGTGGTGCCATCGACGGTGACCTGTGCCTCGGCCATGGCTTCGAGCAGGGCCGACTGCGTCTTCGGGGAGGCCCGGTTGATCTCGTCGGCCAGCACGATGTTGCTGAAGATCGGGCCGGGTCGAAACTCGAACTCGCTCGTGTTGCGGTTCCACACCGTGAGGCCGACGACGTCGGTGGGCAGGAGGTCGGGGGTGAACTGCAAGCGGCCGAAGCTGCCGTCGATCGAGGCGGCCAGGGCTTTCGCCAGGCTCGTCTTGCCGACGCCCGGAACATCCTCGATCAACAGGTGGCCCTCCGAGATGAGGCAGAGCAGCACCAGCTCGATGACCTCGGACTTGCCTTGGATGACCTGCTCCATGTTGACCACCACGCCACCGTGGTGGTCGGCGAAGGTGGATCCACGATCAGGGGACTGCTGCCGGGTGGCCACAGTGGTGCTCCTCGAGGGTCGGTGCGCGGCTGGGCCAAGTTACGCCGCCTCGCACTGATGAGACGCCGCGGGGTGCCAGTAGGTTCCCTCAGCATGCAGGGAACGGTGCTGGCTCTGGACGTCGGAGGAACCAAGGTGGCCGCTGGTCGGGTGGACACCGAGGGTCGTCTGCTCGCCCGCGCCGCGCGTGCCACACCGTCTGGCGGCGATGGCGAGGCAGTCTTCGCGGCGCTGCTTCAGGCCGCCATGGAGGTGCGGCTCGGGGACGAGACGGCGGTCGGCGTTGGAAGTGGCGGGCCGATGTCGATCGGAGGTGAGACGGTGTCGCCGCTGAACATCCCGGGGTGGCGCGATTTTCCGCTTCGGTCGCGGCTGCGCGACGCGCTCGGCCTCGAGGTGCACGTCGACAACGACGCCAAGGCCCTGGCCCTCGGCGAGGGGTGGGCTGGGGCCGCACGCGGGGAGCGCAACTTCATCGCCATGGTCGTGTCCACTGGGGTCGGCGGTGGCATCGTGCTCGACGGACGCCTGCTCGATGGCGGCGCCGGGAACGCCGGCCACGTCGGTCACGTCATCGTCGAGCCAGACGGCGGCGAGTGCCCATGCGGAGCGCGTGGGTGCCTCGAGGCCGAGGTGTCTGGCACCGCGATTGCAGCCCGCACCGGCCGCCCGGCTGAGGAGGCCGACACCGCAGAGCGGGAGCGCGCTGGTCGCCTCGTGGGGCGCGCCGTGGCTTCCACCGCGGCCCTCCTCGATCTGCGCCTGGCGGTTGTCGCCGGTTCGGTCGCGCTCGGCTTTGGTGCGGTGTTCTTCGATGCGGCTCAGGCCGAGCTCGATCGCTCGGCGCAGATCGCCTTCGCTCGCGGGGCTCGCATCGTGCCGGCGGGCCTGGGCGACGAGGGTCCGCTCGTCGGGGCCGGCGCGGTCGCGTGGCGCGCGCTGGGTCACGATGTGGGCGCGGCCTGACACCTCATCACTAGTGTCGGTCGTGATGGACCCCACCTATCCGCCCGAGGCCGACGCCTACCGCGAGAAGGTGCAGGCGTTCCTGGCCGAGCACCTCCCCACCACGTGGAAGGGAATCGGGGCACTGCCCCGTGAGGAGGTGGAGCCGTTCACGAAGCAGTGGCGCGCCACGCTCCAGGACCACGGCTACCTCGCCACCTCGTGGCCGAAGGAGTTCGGCGGGCCTGGGCTCACCGCGCTCGAGCAGGTGATCCTTGCCGAGGAGTTTCAACGGGCCGGCGTGCCGGTCGGCGGCACCAACGACGTCTTCTCGATACAGATGGTGGGCAACACGATCCTCGACTGGGGCACCGAGGAGCAGAAGCGTCACTTCATCCCGCGGATCCTCTCCGGCGAGGACGTCTGGTGCCAGGGCTACTCGGAGCCCAACGCCGGGTCGGATCTCGGCAACATCGGCTGCCGGGCGGTGCTCGATGGCGACGAGTGGGTGATCAACGGACAGAAGATCTGGACGTCGGCGGGGCACCTCGCCAACTGGATCTTCGTGCTGACCCGCACCGACCCTGACGTGCCGAAGCACAAGGGCATCTCGTTCCTCCTCGTGCCCATGGACCAGCCGGGCATCGAGGTGCGCCCCATCAAGATGATCTCCGGCGAGTCCGAGTTCAACGAGGTGTTCTTCACCGACGCGAAGTGCCCCAAGGAGAACGTGATCGGCGAGGTGAACGGCGGTTGGGCCGTTGCGATGACGCTGCTCGGCTACGAGCGTGGCGAGGCGGCGGCCACCTTCCCGCTCATGTTCCGCACCGAGCTCGACCGACTGGTGGCGCTGGCCAAGGCGCGCGGCGCCACCGCCGACCCGATCGTGCGCCAGCGGCTTGCGTCGTGCCATACCCAGGTGGAGGTGATGCGCTTCCTCGGCCTGCGCACCCTCACCCAGTTCGTGAACGGTCACCACCCCGGGCCCGAGGCCAGCACCTTCAAGCTCTTCTGGAGCGAGTACCACAAGGTCGTGAGCGAGCTGGCCATCGACATCCTGGGTCCCGATGCGATGACGCCCGACGGGCGGTGGCCGGCGTCGTCGTTCCAGACCGACAGCCCGGGGGCCCCCAACGACAGCGCGAGCTGGGTCGGCACGTTCTTCAACGCCCGCGCCGGCACGATCTACGCGGGCTCCAGCCAGATCCAGCGCAACATCGTCGGTGAGATGGTGCTCGGCCTCCCGAAGGAGCCGCGGGGTGCCACGCCCGCGTCGTGGCGCGACGAGCAGGCGGCGCGGGCTTGAGCCGATGCCTAGCTAGGCGTTGGCGGGGCTGGAGGCGTTGATCCGCCAGCCCTTTCGCTTGGAGAGCGCGGCCCGCTCCGGCCACTCCTCCTTGGGCAACGGGTCGATGCCGAGCGGCGCGGGGGAGATGAAGCGACCGGAGATCTCGCCGCCACCCGTGACACGAATCGTGTTCGTCTCGGCGTCGTAGCGCCAGCCCTCGGAGCACGGCCGCAGCGCCTGACCGGACTCCCAGGTGACGGCGATGAACCAGCCGGGGCAGCCGATCGAGGTGCAGCGCAGGCGGGCACCGGTGGTGCGGCCTTCGATCTCCCCGGACTTGGAGGTGACGACGATGCCTTCGGCCACCTTGCCATCGGCTTCCAGGGGGAAGTCGTCGGGCCAGCGGCCCGCGCTCGCCTTGTGGGCGGAGGCGCGGCCCTTGGTGGGCGCCTTCGGCGGAAGGGCACCGAACTGCAGCCACGTGCCGCACTGCGCGCACTGGTAGCCGGGCTCTCCGTCGCGCCGCTGGAGGCGCAGATGGGCATCGGTCTGGCATTGCGGGCACACGGACATGACAGGCTCCTGCTCGCTCGAAACGGCGGTGATCCCCGGTCACCGAAGGCACCAGTGTCCCCCAGATCGGCGCGAAGCGCCTCATCGTGGCAGAAGTCGGCCGATCTGAGGCGGCCCGGACCGGTAGCGTTCCGGCGATGTCACGGGCCCTCGTGCTCAACGCCACCTACGAGCCGCTGTGCGTCGTGCCCAGCCGCCGGGCGGCGGTGCTCGTGCTCGAGCACAAGGCCGACATGCTGCACGACACGGGCGAGTCCCTCCACTCGGAGCGGCTGACGCTGGCCGTGCCGTCGGTCATCCGGCTGCGGCACTTCGTGAGGGTGCCCTACCGACGGCGGGCTCCCCTCAACCGCCGCGGGGTCTTCGCCCGGGATGGCCATCGCTGCCAGTACTGCAGTGCCGGAGCCGAGAGCATCGACCACGTGATCCCGCGGAGCAAGGGCGGCGAGCACACCTGGGAGAACGTGGTGGCAGCGTGCCGGCCCTGCAACGTCCGCAAGCGGGATCGACTGCTCCACGAGACCTCGATGGTCCTGCGCGGCACCCCGACGGCGCCCCGTGAGCTGAGCTGGGTCATCGTGGCGGTGGGCACGGTGCCGGAGAAGTGGGGGCTCTACCTCCACCCGGCCATGCTGTCGGCTT
>Ga0105049_10010384_pt1 | contig 10690 bp, 8 predicted proteins | sample MAT06_FD_78087 | JGI IMG/M metagenome (GOLD analysis project Ga0105049, IMG submission 78087) | Freshwater microbial communities from Lake Fryxell liftoff mats and glacier meltwater in Antarctica - MAT-06 | ecosystem: Environmental > Aquatic > Freshwater > Ice > Liftoff microbial mat | place... | reverse complement strand
TATTAGAATTACTTGAGCAATGCCTAAATAACTTTTTTTCTCTGGTAGTTTAAAATCAGATTTAGCATTCGTTTTCGTTTTCTTTTTTTCTTTAATCTTCTCAGCATAATCAAAACCCTCAATTGTTTTTTCATATTTCTGTTTGTCGAATAGTCTTGTTTCAGTTATGGTTTGATTTTGCTTGTTTATTTCGCTTGGAAAAAATTGTAGAGATTTAATAGCTTCTACTTCAAAAACAGAATCTTCTATCATTTCTTCTGTATATTCTGCGGCTGTATCATCTACTTCTTCCGTATTTTGAGCAAATCCTTTGAAACTAAAAAATAAAAAGATGAAAATTAATATTCTCATTTTATAATAGTGAGTTGATGAGCATCTAATTTACTTGCTAGACCTTTGGCTTCTTTTACTTCAATTACTGAATAATAATGAATGGCAAAACCACATAATAGAATAGGAATAAAAAATAAAATTCCTGCAGCGTTGGGTAATAATCCAATTAAGCCTCTCAACCACATATAATTACTGTCGTCTGTTTTAATAAACCACTCCAGCATCGAAAAATTTAACAGCAACGCAGCTCTATTCATTAATAACATCCATAGGTAACCAATAAATGCCATGGCAATATAAAATCCATATAAATTTAATGGGCTAATAAAAAGTAATTGCCAAGTTTTTTTTAAAGCTTCAACAGGATGGAGGTGAGTCAGTTGAATTCCAATTACTAAAAAAAGCAGTATTGGAAATATGAAGAAAAGTAACACTGTTCCAATGTAGTCTGGAATCATTAAGGAGAAAAAGATAGAAGATAGAATCCAAGTTGCTACGATTTTCCCTGCAAAACTATTTTTAGAAAATGCTGTTTCAGTGGGATTTAATTGTTTGTTTTTTCTCCAATAATAACCAACTATGGATGTTAAAGCGGTAAATGCAGTAACGTAATACAGGTAAATAAGAGGAAACTGCTTCAAGCCGCTCATTGGTAAATTGCCAATTAATCCACTAATGTAATCTTCTTCCGGATTAATAAAATATAACTGAGCAAAACAAAAAGCCAGTGAAATTGCAAGTATGGGAACAATTAGTTTTCCAATTATTTGATTAAATACAGTAAATGATTCACCGAAAATTACTCCTGCATTTTTAATAGTTTCAAATGAAAACTCAAATCTTTTCGTTTCAGGAATTCTGGAATCGTTAAGTCTAAAGGGAATCCCTTTTTTTCCTATCCTCCTGGGAAGCCAGAAAAAATAAGCGAGAATGAGCACCAATTCAGAGAGAATAATTATAAATCGTATGATATCATTTAATTCAGTAAGTCTGGTGATGAAGCTTTCGATTATACCTGCCACAATAAATATCGGACTTATTCCAATCATAATTTTTATAGCAGATCTCGCAGATATTCTCAACGCTTGCATTCGTGTATATGTTCCAGGTAATACAATTCCTTTTCCCATTACCAATCCAGCTCCACCAGCAATTATAATGGCAGAAATCTCTAGCGTTCCGTGCATCCAAATAGTAAGTGCGGACTCAATAAATAGTCCTCTTTCAACAAAGAAATATTGGAAAACACCCACCATTATTCCGTTGTACACCATAATTCCTATAGTTCCAACTGCTGCAAACAATCCGAAAATGAATGTTCTGTAGGCAACCATTAAATTATTTGTCGTAATTCCAAGGAACATATCCACGCTATTTCCATCTTTATACACCGCCATTGGATCGCCATTGTTGATGTTACTTTGCGTCATTCGAATGTAATTATCACCTAAAATAGAAGCACAAAAGTTAGGATCATAAATACTAGAAACGACACCCAAAGCCATTGAAAGTAAAAAAATGACAAGGGAGAGTCGAAGTTCTTTGCGAGATAAATATAGAATTTCAGGTAAGTCCTGTTTCCAAAAAAAGACAAATTTTTTCTTTTGATTCAGCGTATTTCTGTACAAACTGCCAAATACCCTTTGTGTTAATTGATTCAGGTAAACGCGAACCACTCTATTTTTATAAAAAGTTCGAGAGTACGACAAATCATCGGCAACTTGAATAAACAAATCACTCAAACGGTCAGGGTCTTTGGTTGACTGATTGAGTTGCTGCTCTAATTCCTCCCATTTTTTTCGGTTTTGTTCTATAAACCGAGTTTCTTTCATAACGTTATGGTGTATATTTGTGCTCGAAAATACGTTTAATTTAAGTGCAATGTATGCGAAGAATTGAAATTATTACTCCACAAAATGTTCCCATTCAATATCAGCTTGCAAACGTAAGAGAAAGAGCCATTGCATTTATGCTCGACATGGTAATTCTTTTTATTTCCCTGCTTTTTTTATTTCTTTTATTGCAATCTATTTTAGATTCAGATTCTATGGAAGTAGTTTATCTTGGAGTACTTTTGCCCATATTTTTGTTTTATAGTTTTGCTTTTGAGTTCTTCTTAAATGGGCAAACACCCGGCAAGAAAGTAATCGGATTGAGAATTGTGAAATTGTCAGGAACAGATTTATCAATTTCTGATTATACTTTACGTTGGGCATTTCGGTGGATAGATATTTGGGCTTCTCTGGGCTCAATTGCTGCATTAAAAATTAGTGCATCTCATAATGGACAGCGCATCGGAGATTTGCTAGCAGACACCTCTATCATTAAAATTAAACCAGATTTTAATGTCACCTTAAATGATTTACTTTCAATTAAAAAGGTGGATGCAGTGGAAATAGAATTTCCTTCTGTTATTCAATTTAACGACCAAGAAATGTTGTTAATTAAGCAATTAATTGATAGACAAAAAAAATATCCGAATGTCGCTCACCAAGAACTTATAAAAAATACTGCAAGAGGAGTTGCAAGCCGTTTAGGATTAGATAAATACCCAGGAGATGCTAGAGTTTTTTTGAGTAAAACATTATCGGAATACGTTGCTATTACTAGATCCTAAATAATATTAATTTTAGAATTTCAAATTAACACCAATGCTTGGCAGTATTGGTAATTGATTAATTCTTTCAAATAAAACACGGTTAAAATAAAATATATTTTCTCTGTTGTAAGCATTTGTTACACCAGCAGTAAATTCAAACACACTTCTATCTCCAACTGGTAAAGTTTTCTTTAGGTTGATGTCTAAACGATGGTATTGTGGCAATCTTCCTTTGTTTAATTCTCCAAATGTAGTTCCTAAAGTTCCATTAGAACTGGTGTAATCGCTATTGATGTTTCCCGTAAGATTATTTTTTTCGTAAAATCCTTGTGTTTGGGTAAACGGAAATCCTGAGCCATAATTCCAACGTGCATTAAATTCCCAATCTAATTTTTTACCAAAATTATAAGAAAATACTAAGTTCACATTGTGTCTTCTGTCCCAAACAGGAGAATATGTTATTAATTCATCCTCGCGTGTTACCTTCATTAATGAATAAACAGCCCAGATATATAGTTTCTTAAATTCATATTTTAAAAGAAAATCAATTCCTTGTGATTTTCCTCTTTCCATAATAAAATCTTTTTTGTAAACGTCTGCAATGGCTTCATTGTCTGCGTTATCGTCGTATAATTTATTTCTATTGATATTCGTTAATTGATTAAAATTAAAATAATATCCTTCCACATTCAATTTTAAATTCCTTGTGAAATTAGCTTCAAAACCAGCAATTATGTGCCTTGCTTTTTGAAGTTTACTGGTAATATCTTCTCCTTTAAAACTTGTAGGTGAATTTTCTGGAGCAGAAAGAAAACCATAAAATAGATTTACTACATCTCTATCTGAAACTGCAGCAATTAAATTTTGACTGTAAAGTCCAGCAGCCATTTTTAATCTGAAATTATCTGTTACATTTAATTTCATTGCTAAACGAGGCTCTGGAGAAAATTCTCCAAGAGAAGCGTAATAATGGCCTCTAATACTAGGTTCGAAAATTAAATTACCAATTATTGCCTTGTATTTTAAAAAACCAGCTAGTTCAGTATTGTTTTCGTTTTGTTCAATTTTTCTACCTAACTCGTTGAAAAAGGTATAATTGGTTGTAAGACCGATGGCTTCAAAACCATACGTAACTTCATTTTTACCAATAAAATATTTAAAGTTGATGCCAAAATTAAATCCATCAATTTTACTGCTATTATCGGGCCTGTTGGCTTGTTTTAAATTGATTGCATAATTAGAATAACTAAATGCACCATCAATTAAAACATTAGAACTATTAGGAATCAACACGAAATTACTTCCAACTCCTGAAGAATTCCAACTAAGGTCTTGCAAACTTTGATACGTAACTTTATCTGTAAAATTAAAACCAGAAATATTTAGTTTGCTTCCATTATCACCATAAAATGATAATTTACCATATAAATCTCTAAAATTAAAAGGCAAACCTGCTGAATCTACATAAGGATAAAATATTTTGGAACTTTGTTTTAAGTAACTTGTTCGGGCGCTCAAAATGTAGGAAGACGAACCGCCTTTACCTTCCTTAAATTTACTCAAAGGTCCTTCTAATTGAAGTTTAGATACAAATGGACTTACAGAAACTTTTCCTCCAATGTGTTTTTTGTCTCCATCTTTTGTGGTAATTTTCATGATAGAAGAAACTCTACCACCGTATTCTGCTCCAAAACCTCCCGTATAAACATCCGCATTTCTTATAATATCTGTATCAAATACAGAGAATAATCCAATAGAGTGAAAAGGATTGTAAATAATCATTCCATCTAACAACACCTTATTTTGAATGGGCGCGCCACCACGAATGTAGAGTTGTCCACCTTGGTCACCTGTAAAAGTTACGCCAGGAAGAATTTGCAGGTATTGCGCTAAGTCTGGCTCTGCGCCAACAGTAGGTAATCTGCTTATTTCTTTGGAGGTTATAGTTGTTACAGAAGTTCCAACTTTGGTTCTTTCTTCTTCTTTATCTCCTCTTACCTCAAATTCTTTTAATTGCAATTGTCTAGGTTGAGCGTATAAATTTTGACTTAACAGTTGGCCCGCTTTTAAGGATATTTTAATTGAAATGCTATCAAATCCAGAAGAGGTAAAAAGCAATGTGTAAGTCCCTTCCGGGATTTTTGTGATGGCGTAAAATCCATTTACATCGGTTGGCCCACCAAATTGGGTTCCTTTGAGGTATACATTGTTAAATATAATGGGTTCGCCGTTGTCTTTATTGTAAACAAATCCTCGAACAGTTGAATTTTGTGAAATTGCTGCAACACTTGTTAATAGTAGCAAGCAAGCAAAGTAAAGATATTTAATCATAAAATTTAAGTATGCGCAAGATAGAAATATTCCCTTCTATTTATTAGAGACAAAATTGGTTATTTATCGCAATTTAATTTGTGAATTTTAGCAAATCTAGCTTCAGATAGGAAAAACATTATTAGCATTTTAAAGATTCACTTCACTCAAATCATTTGTAATATTACCCAATATACTGGAGCCGAAAAAAAAGTAGAATCAAAGCGGTCTAAAATACCTCCATGTCCGGGTAAAATGTTCCCTGAGTCCTTTATTCCTGTTTGACGTTTTAGCATAGATTCTAAAAGATCGCCCAAAGTTCCTGTAATCGAAAGTGCAACACCTGTTAACATCCACGCCCAAATAGGCAATGTTCCCAATTGATAAAATGCTGCAATTCCTACTAAACCTGCAGTCACCGCTCCGCCAATAAATCCTTCTATCGTTTTTTTTGGCGATAGTCGTTCGAATAATTTATGTTTCCCAAATGCTCTTCCTGTAAAATAAGCTCCTGTATCGCTTGCCCACATAAAGAAAAAGAAGAACAAAACCCGCCAACCATTATAATTTCCGGCAGTATCCATTGAACTTATAGCCAAAAGACCAATGGGCAGCGCCACATAAATTGCACTAAAGAAAACGGCACCTAAATTTTCAAGGCTTTTCTCTTTGTTTCTGAATAATTCAACAGCAAAAAGCAGTAAATAGAATCCAATAAAAGCTGCTATGAATAGAAATGCTTCACTTCTCAATACTCCCAACTCATTATTTAAAATGGCAAAAAATAAACAAACAAATAAAATTGAAATGTTACCTAAATAAACGAAAATCCTGTTGGGATAAATATCGATTTTATTGAAAATGTTATTCAATTCATGGCTCCCAACAAGTATAATAAACAATGCAATGGCAGTAAGTGCATATTCATTCCATAAAATTCCGCCAATAAGTATTACACCGAAAATAGTTCCAGTAACTATTCTTTGCTGCAAATTACTCATTCGGTTCTGTTTCCTTTATAAGTTGAATGGCTCGTAAAACGTCGTCTGTATGCACAAATAATTCATATTCAGCCAACCAAGGGTAAACAGAGGAAGGTTTGTCCACCACATGGGCATCTATAGAATTATTAATCAGCATTTGTTGAAGCAAGTCTACTTTTGCACTTTCGCTGCTATTATATATGGATGTAAGTTCGTTTTTCATAGTAACGAAACTAAATAAAAAAAGCGACTTTTTAGGTCGCTTCTTAAAATGTTCTCTTAATTAAAATTACTCCGATTTTTCGGTATCGATGGGAGCTTTCGTTTCTTTAACATCAGGTTTTAGTTTTTCCGCGGCATCAGCTTTTTCTTTTTCTGCTGCTTCTAATTTAGCTTTTTCAGCAATACCATTATTGGTAACTAATGCTTTATTTTCCTTATAGGAAGTAGATATGTCCTTTGCTGCAATATGGTCGTCTTTATCAAACGGACGCTTGCCAAAAATTTCTTCTAAATCTTCTCTGAAAATTACCTCAAGCTCCAGCAGTTTATCCGCAAGAGCTGTCAATTTATCTTTGTTTTCTAGTAAAATACCTTTGGTTCTAGCGTAGGCCAAATCAATTAGTTTTTTTACTTCTTCATCAATTATCTCAGCAGTTCTATCACTGTATGGACGATTGAATTGGTATTCTGATTGTCCACTTGAGTCGTAATAACTAATGTTACCGATTCTTTCATTCAGACCATATATAGTAATCATGGCGTAAGCTTGCTTCGTAATTTTTTCCAAATCACTTAATGCACCCGTCGAAACTTTTCCGAAAATAATATCTTCCGCAACGCGACCTCCTAAAGCAGCACAAATTTCGTCAAACATTTGTTCGAACGTTGTTATTTGACGCTCTTCTGGAAGATACCAAGCAGCACCAAGCGACTGTCCGCGTGGAACAATAGTAACTTTAACCAAAGGTGATGCATGTTCTAGCAACCAACTAACAGTTGCATGCCCAGATTCATGGTATGCAATTACTCTTTTCTCGTGAATTGAAATGATTTTATTTTTCTTTTCAAGTCCACCAATAATACGGTCAACTGCATCCAAGAAGTCTGTTTTACCAACAAAATCTTTATTTTTTCGAGCAGCAATTAAAGCAGCTTCGTTACAAACATTTGCAATGTCAGCTCCAGAAAAACCTGGTGTTTGTCTTGCTAAAAATTCAATATCAACCGTTTGGTCTGTTTTTATTGGTTTTAAATGCACTTTAAAGATTTCCTGGCGACCATTTAAATCTGGTAATTCTACATAAATCTGTCTGTCAAAACGCCCTGGACGCATCAATGCACGGTCTAGAATATCTGCACGGTTTGTAGCTGCAAGAATAATAACACCGCTATTCGTACCAAATCCGTCCATTTCTGTTAAGAGTTGATTCAATGTATTTTCGCGTTCGTCATTCGCACCTGCCATTGGATTTTTACCACGAGCACGACCAATTGCATCAATCTCATCAATAAATATAATAGATGGTGCTTTTTCTTTGGCTTGTTTAAATAAGTCGCGCACACGACTTGCTCCAACACCTACAAACATTTCTACGAAATCTGAACCGCTCAAAGAAAAGAATGGAACTTGAGCTTCACCCGCAACTGCTTTAGCAAGTAATGTTTTACCAGTTCCTGGAGGGCCAACTAGAAGCGCTCCACGAGGAATTTTACCACCTAAAACAGTATATTTCTTTGGATTTTTTAGGAAGTCTACAATTTCACGAATTTCAATTTTTGCTTCATCTAAACCAGCAACATTATCAAAAGTAATAGAAACACTTGTGTCTTTATCGAACAATTGTGCACGGCTTTTTCCAATATTAAATATTTGGCCGCCACCACCACCGCCGCCCATTCTGCGAATTAATAGCATCCAAAAAAGGAACACCACACCTAACAAAATCACCCAACTAACAATCTCTCCGCTCCAGTTTTTTCGAGCTTCATAATTCGCATTCACCCGTTGCTCAACTGGAAGTGCTTCTTGAGATTTTTCAATCACCTTGTTTAATTCTTCAATTGAACCAATATTGTAGTTGTAATGCGGACCACTTTCAGCATTCGTGTTGGTCATTGAAGGAGAACGCAAATCGCGGTACTCTGGATTTTTTAAAAGTGCTTCTTTTTTCAACGTTATTTCTGCGTGCTCTCTGTTAACAACTGTAATTTCTTTCACATCGCCCGCAGCTAAGATTTTACTAAACTTTTCAGTTTTAATGTCCCGCGTATTAGTCCCGACGTTGTAGAAATAACTTGCTATAAAAAGCACAGTAATTACTCCCCAAATCCAGTAGAAGTTGTTTCCGCTATTGCCACTGCTTCCTGATTTAGGTTTACCAGAAGTTTGAAAAAAATTGCGTTTTTTCTCGTTGTTTTTTGGGGGATTTTCTTTCGAATTGTCTTTTTGGTCTGCCATTGCTTATTTAGCTATTTTATTATAGCTCTGTTTTAACAATATTTAGTTGAATAAGTTGAGATATTAAGAAATTGTAGACGGTATTTCAGTAACCTCTGCATCAGCCCAAAGTCTTTCGAGTCTATAAAACTCTCTCACAGGAGTTTGGAAAACGTGAACCACAACATTTACATAATCTATTAAAATCCATTCCCGATTTTCGAAACCTTCACTTTTCCAAGGAGATTCGCCAGTGGCGGTTTTTACTTCGTGTTCAACAGAGTAAGCTATTGCATCAACCTGTGTTCCTGAATCTGCATTGCAAATCACAAAGAAATCGCTTACAGCATGACCTGTTTTTCTTAAATCAAATATTTGGATGTTTTTACCCATTTTTTCTTCAATACCTTTAACGACGCTATCTAAGAAAAGCTTTGTAGGGTCGATTTTTTTGGCTTTTGCCTCTTTTTTCATTCAGTTGTGTTGATTATTCGCGCAAATTTAGTATTTCTGCCGCTATGAATACTTTATTTATTGGTCAAAAAATAATTCACTTGTCAGAAATCGACTCAACCAACAATTATGCCGCCCGCCAAGTCAAAGAGAATAAGGCATTAGAAGGTTTGGTTGTTTGGGCAGATTATCAAACAGAAGGCAAGGGGCAGCGCAGCAAGATTTGGGAAAGCGAAAAAGGTAAAAATTTATTGTGCAGTATCGTACTAATGCCCAATTTTATTGATGTTTCCCATCAATTTATACTCAACAAAGCAATTGCAGTTGCTGTCTTAAAAACTGCAGAAATGATTTGTCCGGGGTCTTTTATCAAAATTAAATGGCCCAATGACATTTTGATGGACAATAAAAAATTGGCAGGAATTCTTTTAGAAGCTACCATTATTGGCAGTCAAATTGGCAGTTTGATAGTTGGTGTCGGCATGAACGTAAACCAACGCTCCTTGCAAGTTGAAGGGAGAGAAGCCGTTTCTATAGCCCAAGAATTAGGAAATGAAATTCCAATTGAGGCTGTTTTGCAGACATTTTGCAAATTTCTAGAAGTGGAATATTTAAAACTAAAAGCAGGAAAGTATTCTCAAATTGATGCAGATTATCAGCAGAATCTTTGGAAGTTAAATGAAATACAGCTCTTTGAAACAGAAGGTCAAGCTGTTCAATTGAAAATTAAATCAGTAGATGAAAATGGGCTTTTGGTTACAGAAAACGAACAAGGCGAAACCCTAAAATTTAAAAACGGCGAGCTCGTTTACTTGGATTAAATGCTAAGTAATTTTTTGGGGCGCATTTCCTGCTATCCGCTGTAGTCCTCACCCCGAAAGTTTTCGGGGTTCCGGGCTGCCGCTCCTATCAGGGCGCCACATTTAAATCAATACTCTACCCAACCAGTATTAGTTTAAATCCAAGAAAAATAAGATTATTTGCTTCGTTTTACATACAATAAATTCGAGTAAATTGGAAATCCTCTTTGCCTTTTAATTTTGATTAAGTACATTCCCATTATTTATGTGAAAATAGAAAAACTCTTGAAATCGAATATTCTCATCAAGGTACACCAGTTATTTAATTAAAATATTGTAGTTCTGTTTGTTGTTTTGGTTTGGCAACTGACTAAAATAACACAAGTAATAACCGTAAATTATTTTCAACCTTACTTCATCCTGGCAGGTAGCAAGTAAAAATACTGTAAAATTTATGCCTACTATTCCTTTATAAATTTTCCAAAATAAGTTTTGTTGTTTTGGGTGCCTCGGTAAAAATAAATTCCTTTTGATAAAGAACTAATATCTATTGAAATACTCTGTTGATTCTTGCTTTGACGAGTGCTTATTGTCTGACCCAATCCATTAAATAAATTCACAAAAAAGTTATTCGTATAAGAATTACAAGTAAAAGTAATTATATCTTTAGAAGGGTTTGGGTAACAAGATACTAAAAAAACGCTTTCTGTTTTAATTTTTGTTATAATGCAAAAATCAATAGTAACTGCTGTATCTGGGAAAGCGATGTTTA
>Ga0105049_10010383_pt1 | contig 10691 bp, 7 predicted proteins | sample MAT06_FD_78087 | JGI IMG/M metagenome (GOLD analysis project Ga0105049, IMG submission 78087) | Freshwater microbial communities from Lake Fryxell liftoff mats and glacier meltwater in Antarctica - MAT-06 | ecosystem: Environmental > Aquatic > Freshwater > Ice > Liftoff microbial mat | place... | reverse complement strand
CAGCGGCTAAGCCAATCCATCAAGCCAGGACAGGACGAAACCCAGGTGTTGGATATTTTGATTGATTCCAGCATGAGCGCTTCCTATGCTGACGGGGGATGGCTGGAGATTTTGGACAAAGACTTTGTACCTCAGGTGATCCAGAATAGGTTTATTGATGAGGAAATCCGTCAGGAGATCATTACTTTATTCCAAACCATAAAGCCTTTTTCGGAGTTTGACTGGTTTTTGGACGACAATGACACGAAGAAATTATATGGAAAAATTCCCCACAACATCTACAAATCAGCCTTTTTAATTCCTTTGGTAATCAATAAAAAAACAATTGGAAGGATGTATTTGGTCAAAGAGGTAAGGGATGGCTTCAACAAAGAAATGATTAACATCATCACCACATTTGTGGGGCAGGCTTCTATATCGGTAGAAAACTACAGGCTGCTAAATGAGGCCATCAAAACAGAAAGGTATAAAGAGGAGTTAAAAATAGCCCAGCAGGTTCAGCGTAGTTTATTGCCAAAAGAGCTGCACCATAATGAAAAATTTGAAATATGCGGATTTTCTGTAGCCGCAGACGAAGTCGGGGGAGATTATTATGAAACCAAAGATCTGGACGATGGCGTATTTGCCATTATCATAGGAGATGTCTCCGGCAAGGGTACTTCCGCTGCCTTCAATATGTCCCAGATGAAAGGAATCTTTCACACCTTGGTACAGCTAAAACCCAGCCCCGGCGAGTTTTTGTATGTAGCAAATACTGCCCTGAGTCAATGTCTCGAAAGAAACCATTTTATCACCACTTCCTATTTTCTGTTGGATACCAACCAACAATCCATCAAATACAGCCGTGCAGGCCATTGCCCAACTTTATTTTATGACCAAAGTGAGAACAATGCCGCCTATCTGAGTGCAGAGGGATTGGGTTTGGGAATTGTAAGGAACTCAAATTATAGGGATTACATCCACGAGTCGGAGTTCAGGTACGAAAAGGAGGATGTTTTGGTGCTCTATACAGACGGAATTATAGAGGCTACGAATAAAAAAGGGGAGGAATTCGGATATGACAATCTCAAATCCTCTTTGATGGAATATAAAAATCTAAGTGCAGACAAAATCCAGGAAAAGATTATCAACCAGGTATATCAATTTGTTGGTGAGGGCGGAATACCCGATGATGACTTTTCTATCATGGTGATCAAGTTCAATCCATAACCAATCATTTACAAACCCGTAATTAAGAAGATGCTTATTATAGACAAACGTTTAGAAGATGACAGTTGGATCCTGATTTTAAGGGGAGAGATCGATGCGAGCAACTCCGTAGAATTGGATGCCGCCATCAGCCAGGTAGTACAGGATGGTGCAAAAAACATTTTGATTGACTGTTCAGCCCTTGATTATATCTCTTCCGCAGGCCTTGGCGTGTTCATGTCCTATCTGGAAGAATTTGAAGAAAACAAGGTCAAAATGGTCATTTTCGGTTTGAAAGATAAGGTCTTTCAAGTATTTCATATTCTTGGTCTTGACCAACTGATGAGTATCCGGCCCACCAAAGAAGAAGCCCTCGAGGGTTAATATATGCATTCCCAATTAAGATTATATTGCGACACAGCCCAATTGTCGGACCTGAGACAGTTTTTAGAAGGGATTCTAAAGGAAACCCAGATGTCCGAAATTGAGCAACATCAAGTGATCTTGGCTGTGGAAGAAGTCTGTGCCAACCTAATAATCCACTCCCATGACTGTAATTCCAAAGAATATATTGACCTCAATGTGATCTCCTCCCCAGACTTGATTGTCTTCGAAATCCTGGATTTTGGTAAAGGGTTCAATATCCTCGAATACCAGGAACCAGAGCTATCCCAGGTCATCAAATCCAAAAGAAAAGGGGGCCTTGGCATCATTTTGATCAAAAGGATTATGGATAAAATCGAGTTTGAATCTTTTGAAAACAAAAATATCTGCAGGCTATATAAATTTCTGAATTCCAAATAATTGTTAATTATGGCATCTAATTAGTCGGAGCCACCCGAATTTTTCAATTTAATTTGTAACATTGCACTTGTTTTCCGGCATTTCTTTTATGATTAATATAAGTCGCTTTATTTACCTACTCCTGATTTTAGCATTTTCATGCAGCCCAAAATCTACTGTCACGCAGGTAGAAATACAGGAGGACATCCCATCACCATTGTTGTCCATTGGAAACAGTGGGGTGTACGGCGATGAATTTTTGCATATGCTGTCCAAAAACAGGGAATTTAAAAGTTCTGAAAGTAAGATTTCTGAAGAGGAATTTCAGGAAAATCTGGAACTTTTCATCAATTACAAACTCAAAGTCAAAGAGGCTGAAACCCTTGGATTAGACAAAACCGAGGAGTTTGAAAGGGAATTTGAAGTGTTCAAAGACGACCTTACCCAGCCTTTTTTGATCAAAAATTCCCTGCAGGAAGGTGAGTTGATGAAGGCTTACAACAGGATGAAAGAGGTGGTCAAAGCCAGCCATATCCTGTTGCAGTTCCCACCGAATGCCAGTCAGGCAGACACCATTTCCGTGTTGAGAATGGCATTGAAGCTCAAGGAAGAGGCTGAAAACGGCGCAGATTTCAACGAATTGGCATTTCAACATTCTGATGACCCCTCAGCCAAGGACAACAAAGGTAATTTGGGATATTTCACGGCTTTACAGATGGTTTCGTCATTTGAAGATGCGGCGTATTCAATGCAGGTGGGGCAGATTTCAGATCCGATTCTCACAAACTTCGGATACCATATCATCAGATTGGAGGACCGTCAGCCCAATCCAGGCGAAGTGAAAGTTTCCCACATTTTGGTCCGGTACCAAGGTACTGATCCTGTATCAGAAGAAAGGATTTTAAGAAAAGTGAGCGAAATCTACACGGAACTGCAAAAACCAGAGAGTTCTTGGGAAGAAATATGTAAGCTTTATTCTGAGGATTCAGGCACCAAAAACACAGGTGGTTCATTGCCTTGGATAAGCTTGGGATCTGTGATACCTGAATTCGAAAGGGCGGCATTTTCACTTCAGGAGGAAGGCGAAATTTCACCTCCTATTAAGACTCCCTTTGGATACCATATCATCAGATTGGAAGGCAAGAAGCCTTTGGCAAGCTATGAGGAAATGGAATCTTCCATCAAATCAAGGATTCTGAGAGACAGCAGATCCACTTTGATCCAATCACAGGTAGTGGCTATCCAAAAATCAAAATATGGATTTGTTGAAAATGAAATTTTGGTGGATTCAATCAATAGCCTGTTTGCTTCCACTTCAAGGCAAGAATTATCAAAAACCATTGAGGCAAAAAATCTTTTGGATTCAGTTTTGTTCAGCATAAACAAAAAACCAAAAACCGTCAATGGCCTTTTGGATTTTATTGCTGAAGACCGTCAGGTTGTAAGGGCCAATGCCCAGAATTATTTCAAAACTTGGTATGACAAGTATGTAGAAGTCAACCTTCAGGAGGCAGAAATCAACGATTTGATGACAAACAATGAGGAATACAGGCTTATGATTCAGGAATATAGAGATGGTATCCTACTTTTCTCCCTGATGAACGACCAAGTGTGGCAGAAAGCCATCGGAGACAGTTTGGGTCAAGTAAGATTCTATCAAGAAAACGTCACAAAATACCAATGGAATGAACGCGTGCAGGCTTTGATACTCACCATGGCCAAAGAAGAAAGTATTCCATCGGTGAGAAAATTTTTGGCAGACAAAAAATACCAACCAAATCTAGTTGACCGTTTGGAAAATACTTTCCTGATCAACAATCCCTTGGCCTTTACAGTGTCTGAAGGCATCTTTGAATGGCAGCAGCATCCTATTCTGAAAAATGCAGATATTTCCAAAAATTTTCAGGAATTGCGGTTGGAAAACAAAACCTATATGGTTGTATTGGGAGAAAAGGTAATGTCGGGACCAAAGAAATTTGATGAGACCCGGGGAAAGGTTATACAGGATTATCAGGAATTCCTGGACAAGAAACTTATCTCTACCCTGAAAGAGAAATACGCCGTCCAGATCAATGAAGCCGAAAAACAAAAATTATTTGACCTTGCGGTGGAGAAGTAGCCTTTTGTTTACCCTCCTTATGGCAACAATAGGATCATGTGACTTCTTTAGGTTCAAATCCGAAGTAAATACCGACGTGGACCCCATAATTGCTTCTGTAGGGGATCAAAAATTATATCAGTCAGAGCTTTCATTCATCAAGTCAGAAAGCAAATCTGGGGAAGACAGTGCTAAATTTGCAGGCAGGTATGTTCAGTCATGGGTAAGAAAGCAACTCCTGATCAAAGAAGCCGGCAAATCAATGGCCTTTGACGAAGCAGAAATCAATCGGAAACTTCTGGAATATAAGTATGCGCTGATGGTCTATGAATTCGAAAAGAAGTATGTGGAGGAAAACCTTAACAGTGAAGTCAATCAACAGGAAATTGAAAATTATTACCAGATCAACAAAGCTAATTTCAGCTTAAAGGAAATAATTGTAAAGGTGAATTTCGTTAAAATCGAAAAAGAATCATCCCAAAACAAACAGCTTGAAAGAATGCTACGGTCACAAAATCAAAAAGACCAAGATACATTTAAGGAGATGGTGATCAATTCGGGAGCGAATTATTTTCTTGAAGATTCCACCTGGATCAAATTAGATGATATAATCATAAATACCCCCTTGGCCAACCATCCCAATAAGGTGGAATTGGTTCGAAACAACAAACATGTAATTACTGATGATGACCTTTACAGGTATTATTTCAGAATATTGGAATACAAATTGCAGGAACAGGTTCCACCGCTTGAATTTGTCAGAGATGAAATAACCAAAATCCTGATCAACAAAAGAAGGATTGAACTCGTCGATCAATTACAGAAAGAAGTTTATAACAGAGCACTTGAAAAAAATGAATTCAAATTATATGAGTAAATTACATTATTTGCTTGCCATTTGTTTATTGAATCTGACCACTTTTCAGGCAATAGCACAGACGGAAGTAAAAACCGAAACTGCGGCCCCATCGGGTCAGGTTATTGATAGAATAGTAGCCAAAGTAAACAATTACATCCTGCTTGAGTCCGATATCCAAAAATCCTACCTTGAAGCCATTGCACAATCCCAACAGGATATTCAGCCTCCCACAAGATGTGAGGTATTTGAGTCATTGCTTATCAGCAAAATGATGGTGGCAAAGGCAGAAATTGACTCTGTAATGGTGACAGATGCAGAAGTGATGCTTCAAGCTGACCAAAGATTCTCCATGGTGATGCAGCAGTTTGGTGGAGATGAAAAAATGATCGCAGAGGTTTATGGAAAAACCGCTGACCAACTGAAAACGGAGATTCATGACATGTTGAAAGAGCAGATCACCGTCTCCAAAATGCAGGCAAAAATCACTGAAGGACTATCCATCTCCCCGGCTGATGTCCGCAAATTTTACAATGATATCCAAAAAGATTCCCTTCCTTTCTTTTCAGCAGAGGTAATGGTGGGACAGATTGTCAAAAAACCTGAAATAAACCAAAAGGTCAAAAACGAAATTACAGCCCAACTCAGAGATCTAAAGAATCAGATCATGGAGGGGAAGGAGGATTTTCAGACCCTTGCAAAGCAATATTCCCAAGATCCCGGGTCTGCGCCTTTGGGCGGTGATTTGGGATTTTTCCGAAGAGGAGAACTCGCTCCGGAGTATGAAGCCACAGCGCTTGGCATGGAAGTCCTCGAAATCAGCGATCCTGTTGAAACCTCTTTTGGTTTTCACATGATACAGCTTTTGGAGAGAAGAGGAAATACTTTCAATACCCGCCATATCCTGATCCGTCCAGAGCCTTCTGAGCAGGATATTCTTGACGCCGAAAGATTTTTGGACAGCATCAGGACAGTTATCCAATCTGGAAAAATTGAATTTGCAAAAGCAGCGAAAGAAAGCTCGGAAGACAGGGCTACTTCTGACAACGGAGGGTTTTTTGTGGATCCAAATAACAATTCAAGCAGGCTTACACTTAGGACTCTTGACGATCCTGTTTTATATTTTACCTTGGATAGTATGAAGGTAGGCTCCATTACTCCTCCAATCCGGTTTGAAACCGAAAGAGAAGGGCCGCAAGTCAGGATACTTTTTTACAAAGAAAGGTTTCCCGCACACCGGGCCAACTTAGAGGATGATTATGAAAAAATGAAAGCTGCTACAAAAAGGAGGAAAGAAGAAACTATGCTCAGTAAGTGGTTTGTCACCGCAAAAGAAGATGTTTTCATCGATATTGATCCTGCCTATGACAGATGCAACGTCCTTAGCAAAAAATAAATCCTAGGTTCAAAATAAAAAGAAGAGCTTCCCCAACCGGGAAGCTCTTCTTTTTTTGAGCCTTTTTTTAGGATTTCAACCTTACTGAAAATAGGAAAAAATTATCTGACCAAAAGTTTGTGTTTGTATTCTTTCTCCCGGCTTCTTACAGTGATAATATATAATCCTTTAGGAAGCGCTCTGAAGACGATCTTATCAACCCCAATCTCTGGTTTGGTTTCTTGAATTTCTTTGCCCATAATGTCAGCGATTTTTATCAAATTGACACCATTGACGCCTGCAAAAGAAACCCACACATCACCTTGGGACGGATTGGGATAGACATTTGTTTTCGCATTGGAAGGCTCAGACCCTATACTTGTTATAAAATTCACATTCACATCCAATGAAGTCTCCGGTCCGGAATTACAACTGTTCATCGCCCTCACGGAAACTTTAAAGTCACCTTGTTTTTCCCATAAAACGGTTATCCTATTGGTTCCTTCACCTGCAATGATTTTACCGGCATTGTTACTGATTTGCCATTGGAAATTGACCTCAGGAATATTGGCCACTTCATATTCCTCCTCCGTCAACCCAACTCTTTCAGGGCCTTTAATTGCGGACGTCTGACTTGGGGGAGCAATTACCTGGATGCTTTTTGAAAAAAAGGTGCCTTCTCCGCATGGATTGGTTGATTTGATTTTCAATTCTTTTTGTCCACCGTCAGTCCATTGGATCATAACTTTGGAAGTCCCCTGTCCCCCTGTCACTTTCCCACCGGTAAGTTCCCAAATGAAAATTGTACCCGGAACATCATTGACCCCATACGCCACAAGTCCTTCTATACAAACGACTCCTTCGCCTTGGATTTCGGTGATGTTTTTTGGTGTCGTTGAAACCAACACCTCAAGTCCCTTGGTTCCGCCATTTCCACAGTTATTCTGACCCCTCACCAACACTGCGTTTCTTCCGGGGGTATCCCACCTGACTACAATCCTGCTGGTACCCTGTCCTTCCAAAATGGACCCACCATCAACACGCCATTCAAAAGCCGCATCAACATCTGTGTTTTGAACCTGATATACTTGCTGACTGATACAGATGTTGTTTTCACCAAAAATAACCGTTGGCATTTCCGGAACCTGACAGCTATAATTGAACAGAGAACCGTTTTCCCCAACTGCAAAGCCAGAGCTCAAATTTCCAAAACTTATCCCGGAAAAGTCCTGGTACGTTCCTGTAGGCATGATGGACCAAGTCAAGCCCCCATCCCTAGTCATCATAATCAGCCCTTTTTCTCCTGCCACAAAACCTATGGACTCATCCAGGAAATCCACGGCAGTGAGGTTCTTTGTCTCTGACAAATTGATCTTGGACCATGTGACTCCTCTATTGACGGTTTTTAATATAGTGCCTTTATTTCCTACTGCGACAGCAGAATTACTGTCTAAAGTATCCAAATCCACCAGATTTTCAGATGTGGAAACAGCTACTTTCTGCCATTGTAATCCATCTTCAGTTCTTGCCAAAAATCCATTTTGGCCTATAACGATACCCGCCAGGTTATCAAAAAATACTAGCTCCCGGAGCCTTTCAGAAGTGGCAGCAACAGAGATTTTTTCCCAGGTAACACCCGAGTCGGTAGTCTTCCCCATGAATCCGTCTTCTCCGACTGCAAAGCCGATGGCACTGGTGAAAAAGTGAAGCCCAAATATTGTATTGGCAAAAGGGGGATTTAGGGATGTCCAGTTAGCTCCGGAGTTTGCGGTTCTGAGCGCCACGCCATTATCTCCGACGATAAATCCAAATGAATTGGTAGTAAAAGCAAGATCATGAAAAGCTCCCGAAACAGGCCTAGACCTATTGATAAGGGCGGTTCCTCCATTGGTGGTTACCAAAAACAATCCCCGATCCCCGACAATATAGCCCAAAGTAGCGGTCCTAAACTGGGTAGCTTTATAATTGACATCCAAACCAGTCTGTCTGATCGTCCAATTCGTACCCGAATTGGCTGATGAAATGATGGTACCGTTGGTTCCGACGCCGAAAATTACATTGGATGTTTTTCTGAAACTAGCTGCAAAATATGTTTGGATGTTGGCGATATTGATGCCATCGAATGTAGTCCCTCCATTGGTTGTTCTTAATACAGTCCCGTTTTCCCCAAGTACGACTCCAATATTTGGATTCGTTCTGTTAAAAGACATGGCGGTCAGGTTACGTTCTGTACCGCTTGTTACAAGGTTCCAGGTTGTACCCGCATCTGTTGTTTTGATGATGGTCCCACTTTGGCCGACTGCAAAACCGGTAGTTCCCGTGGAGAAATAGATATCATTGATCGGGTTTATTTGTCCTGTATTTTGGATTATCCAATTATTCCCTGAATTGAAGGTTCTGACGACCTTTCCATCTGCCATCGCAACATAACCCGTATCCTGGTTTGCAAAAAACAACCGCTTAAGGTCCACTGTAGTCCCTACAGATTGCTTTGCCCAGCTTTGTCCACTGTTGGTAGACCGGTAGACTTCCCCTCCATCACCCACTGCATATGCCCGCGTCTGGGTTAAAAATTTTACGCTTCTCAAGGTTTTATCGGTACCAGCATTGATCAGCTGCCAACTGGTACCCCCGTTTGTGGTTCGGAAAATTTCCCCCATTTCACCGACCATCAATCCAAGGTTATCATCAAAAAAATCAACAGCCCACATTTTGGTTTTGGTGGGAGCTTCCTGTTCGACCCAGCTCAGTCCCCCGTCTATGGTTTTTAAAATAACCTGGTTGCCGGAAACAAAGCCCGTTTCCTCGGTTGCCCAGGAAATACCTGTCAATTGGTTTCCACGGCCACCTACTCTTTTCCATGTCTGGGAATAACCAAAAGAATGGAGAAGTATAAAAATCAGAAGAGTTATTAAGCGTTTTGTCATCAATATTGGGGATTCAACAAACACAAAAATAGGACTTAAAACCAAAAATGAAAGGTTGCGGAATCGGTACCCACTGATTAAAACTGTATATATAGTAAATTCAGGAGACAAACTGCAATAAACTTTTTATTAACTCATCTTTTAACCTTATTTTTACGCATCATAATTGAAAAAAAAATGAAAAAAATATTCGGGTTTTTGTTGATGACATCCCTTTTATATTCCTGTGGATCAAATGAAAGGGTAAGTAAAGAGGTTTTTGAGGAAGTAAACAAAAGCATGGAAGTCAAAAAACTGAACGAGGCAGACATCCTTCAGGCAGGCATGAAGTGGGGGGATGAAATCAGTACTGAAGCGCAGCAACAACTGATCGGCGCCTTACAAAAAGCAATAGAAGAAAAAGGGGTACCGGGCGCTGTCCAATTTTGTAATGTAGAAGCCCTTCCGATTTTGACAGAGGTCAGCCAAAAATACGGCGTGACCGTCCGCCGCGCATCAAACAAGTTCCGAAATCCCAATGACAAACCTAATGAAGACGAAAAAGGTATCTTGGAAGCTTATGAGTATAATGTCGAAAATGACCTTTCACTAGATCCAAGTATCCAGAAGTTTGAAAACGGAGAAGTGTACCTGTACACCAAAGCCATCAAAATCCCGAATGCCATGTGCCTCAGTTGCCATGGTCAGCCCGGCACTGACATCAGCCCCGAAACCCAAAAAGCACTTGCGGATTTGTATCCCCAAGACAAAGCTACGGGCCACAAAATGGGAGACCTCAGAGGCATGTGGAGCATCCGGATTCCAAAAAAAGAAGTGGTCAAAAAAATGTAAATCCCGTTTATCCTTTTCCCTCATGCATCAATTTCCAAATTCTTCATTTTTTAGTAAAATATGCTTTTTGGTATTGGCAACTTTTATTTTTTCAGCCCAAATTCTGTTTGCGGAAAAAGAAGAACAGCGTGTCCTTATCATACTAGCCCATCCCAATCCAGAGAGTTTCAACCACGCTATTTCCAAAACCATTGAAGCAAAGTTGCTTGAGAAAGGTCACCAAGTCAGGGTGAGAGACCTATACAAATTGGGTTTTGAACCGCTGCTGTCATTGGAAGAATGGAAGCGCTACGAATCCCAAGCCGGAGATACTCCATCAGATGTCAAGTCAGAACAAGCCGAGATCCAATGGGCAAGCCATATGATATTCATCTATCCCACCTGGTGGTGGGGACCTCCTGCGATGATGAAGGGGTATCTTGACAGGGTATTTACGCCGGTCTTTGCATTTGAGGCAGATGTGGCAGACATCAGGGGAAAGCTCAAAGACAAGAAAGTCAGCATCATACAGACTACTGGGGCCGATGAAAATTTTATCAAAGAAAACGGCATGGACATATCTGTCAAGAAACTGATGGCTATCGGCATATTCGGATTCTGCGGCATGGAAGTGGCCCACCACGAATTCCTAAT
>Ga0105049_10010381_pt1 | contig 10691 bp, 8 predicted proteins | sample MAT06_FD_78087 | JGI IMG/M metagenome (GOLD analysis project Ga0105049, IMG submission 78087) | Freshwater microbial communities from Lake Fryxell liftoff mats and glacier meltwater in Antarctica - MAT-06 | ecosystem: Environmental > Aquatic > Freshwater > Ice > Liftoff microbial mat | place... | reverse complement strand
GCGCTCGTCCCCGGGATCGGCGAGGTGCCGCCGGCGGAGCTCCAGCGGTGGGTGCTCGTGCACCTGCTGTCGCCCGTCGTCGCACTGGCCGCCCTCGGCGTCGGCTGGGCGGCCACCAAACCGCCTCGGGCGTCCGGACCTCGGCGGTCCATCGTCACCCCGACCTCCGACCCGCACGGGTAGCGATCGTCTTGCGGTCCACGCTCGACGAGCTCCGGCCCGGGAATCACAGCGCGTCGGCGACGCGGATTTCGGGCCAGGACTCGTTGCGGTCAGGCGGCGGGGGCGGGTTCGGCCATGACGCTTTCCTCGACCGCCCCCATGAGCGCACTGACGAGGTCGCGGATCTCGGCGGGGGCCTTCGACGGAGCACCGGCGTCGAACGGGGGCTGGGGGTCGTACTCGATGCCGAGCTGGATGGCCTGGGCGACGTCCTTGCCCGCCAGCCGCTCGGCCAGCACGAGCGCCATGTCGATGCCGGCTGACACACCGGCACCGGTGATGACCTTGCCGTCGATGACGACGCGCTCCTCTGTGGGAGTGGCGCCGTAGCTCGCCAGATGGTCGTACGAGAGCCAGTGGCTGGTGGCGCGCTTGCCCTCCAGCACGCCGGCGGCACCGAGCAGCAGTGAGCCTGTGCACACCGACGTCGTCCACGTGGTGGTCTCGTGGGCATGCCGGATCCAGTCGACGATCGGGCCCTTGTCGGCCGCGAGGCGCCGGGTGATCATGCCGCCTGGCACCAGCAGGATGTCGGGCGACGGAACGTCGGCGAAGGTGTGCTCGATGTCGAAGCGAAGGAGCCCGTTGTCGTCGGCGAGCACGCCCTTGCGCTCCGCGACGATCACCACCTGCGCGTCAGGGAGGTTGGTCAGCACCTGGTAGGGGCCGATGGCGTCGAGGGCGGTGAAGCGCGGGTAGAGCCCGATGGCGATCTGCATGCCCCCACCCTGCCCCGGTTCTCGCCTGTCAGCCATGACAGGTTCCCCACGGATCCAGCCAGTCGGACGGAGCGGGGTGCGCCCGCACTCGACGCCAGATGCGGGGGGCTAGCGGACGGCGTCGTAGAGGGAGCCGATCGAACCACTGAGGCCGACGACGTCGAGGAGCTGGTCGCGGCCTTGGAGCACGTGCTCGTGGACGAGTCGTCCCGCCCGCTCGGCCTCCTGCAACCGGATGGCCTCGGCGATCATCTGGTGAAACAGGACCGACCGCGCCATGGCGGCGGGCTGGTAGTGGCGGAAGGCCTGGAACACGAGCGTGTCGTCCACCGTGCGGGCCAGCGCCTGGGCCAACCGGTCATGGTGAGCCGCGGCCACCACGGCACGATGGAAGCGCTCGTTGGCGGTGAAGACCCGGCGGATGGCGACGACGTCGCCGGCGCGGGCGTCGGACACGGCGGCGGCGAACTCGGTCTCCGCCTCCGTCAGCTCCACCAGCTCGTCGGGATTGGCCCGAGTGGCCGCCCGCTCGGCGGCCATCGCCTCGAGGCGGGCCCGCAGCTCGTAGAGGTCGCCGATCTCGTCGACCGTGAGGCCGCGCACGCTCACCCCGCGGTTCGGCTGCACCTCCACCAGACCCTCGGACTGCAGCCGCCGGAACGCTTCGCGAACAGGCGTGCGCGAGAGGTCGAGCTCCTCCGCGATGCGCTGCTCGACGAGCCGCTCCCCCGGGCGGTACCGGCCCTCCACGATGCCTCGTCGGATCTCCTCGTAGGCACTACCCATCGGCCGGATCCACGGAGGCGAAGCGAGGACCGGCCACGCCCAGGTGGCTCCCCACCGGACGTCCGACCGCGGCACACGCGAGCGATGCCGCGGCAATGAGGCCGTCGAGCGACACCCCGGTGGCGATGCCCATCAGGTCCAACGCGTAGACGAGGTCTTCGAGGGCGACGTTGCCGGTGGCTCCGGGCGCGAACGGGCAGCCACCCAGCGCGCCCACGCTGCCGTCGATGCGCCGGACACCGGCCTCGATGGCGGCCAGCACATTCGCGACGCCCAGGCCTCGCGTGTCGTGGAGGTGCACGCCGAGCGGCACCGGTGTGGCGCCGCTCACGGCGGCGATCAAGGCCGTGACCTCGGTAGTCACAGCGACGCCGATGGTGTCGGCGAGCGCCACCGACGCCACCCCGAGACCACTCGCCCTCGCCGCCAGCTCGGCCACCCGAGCGGGAGCGATCTCGTGCTCGTACGGACAACCGAACGCCGTGGCCAGGGTCAGCTCGAGGGCGACGGACGTCTCCGCGGCCAAGGCGGCGACGCGCTCGAGGCCGGCCATGGCGTCGCCGGTGGACACGCCCGCGTTGTGGCGGCTGTGCGTGTCGCTCACCGACACGACGTACTGCAGATGACGGAGACCCGCCTCCAGCGCGCGTTCTGCGCCTCGCTCGTTGAGCACGAGTCCCCACCGCACGACCGGCACGCTCGCGGTGGCGGCACACATCGCCGCGCTGTCGGCCATGGCCGGCACTCGGTCGGCGCGCACGAAGCTGCCCACCTCCAGCTCCGCGATGCCAGCCGCCACGAGCGCTTCGAACAGCGCCAGCTTGGTGGCGGTGGGAAGGGGCACCTCGTCCTGCAGCCCGTCCCGCAACGTGACGTCGCGCAGGGTGACGGCCACCACGCCGCTACTCGTCCTCCGGCACGCTGATGCGCAACCCCGCCGCGGTGCTGCCCTCGGGAGCCGCCACCTCGACGATGCGTTCGTCCACGTCGTCGAACTCCGTGCGGAGCGCCCGTGCCATCACCGCGTGCTGGAGGTACAGCGACGTGATGTAGGTGAGCTCGAGGATCTGGCCATCGTCGAGGTGCTCGCGCAACGCCGCGAACAGCCCATCGGGCACGCGCCCGAGGTCGTAGACGAGACAGTCGGTGTAGGCGAGCACCACGCGCTCCACCGGCGAGAAGCAGTCGGCCGCGGCCCAGTGCGGGATGGCCGCAATGCGCTCCTCGGACACCCCGAGCCCGCGAAGGGACTTGCAGTGCTGCGAGAAGACGAACTGACTCTGCGCCGCCCAGCCCGCACGCGTCTGGCCGAGCTCGCGGAGCACGGGGTCGAGGCGGCGCTTCGAGCTCCGGTAGAGGCCAAAGCCCTGCACGGCGTGCTCGAACACGTCGGGGACGTTGGCGAAGGCCGTCCACCAGTCGCCCGGCGTTCCGGTGTCGGTGCCCGGCTCGGCCACCGGATCGCGGTCACCGAAGAGCAGGTCGTACATCGTGGTGATCAGCGGCGTGTCGACCTCGGCGCGCGACACCTGGCGGAGGCGGGGCACCTCAGCTCTCCATCGACAGCGTGCTGACGGCCTCGTGGCTGACGTCGGCCGGGGTGAGGGCACGGGTCCACGCCGCGAACTCCAGCAGGATGCCGTCGGGGTCCTGGAAGTAGATCGAGCGCACGAACACCCCGGGATGCATCTCCTTGCTGATGCCCCACTCGCTGTCATCGTGGTTGGCGAGGTCGGAGCACTCCACGCCCGCGGCACGGAGGCGCTCGACGTAGCCCTCGATGGCGTCCACCGGCACGTTGAAGGCCACGTGGTTCATCGAGCCGTGGGCCGAGGCCAGCTCTCCCTTGTCGGGTCGGTTCGCAGGGGCCGCGATCCCCGGGGCGTGCGGCGGGGCATCGGCGAACCAGAAGAAGGCCAGCGCGTCGCCACCCCCGCAGTCGAAGAAGAAGTGCTGGCCCATGCCCGCCGGCAGCTCCACCGTCTTGATCAGGGGCATGCCCAGCACATCGCGGTAGAAGGCCACCGTGCGGGCCATGTCCTGACAGACCAGCGCCAGGTGGTTGATCCCGCGGTACTCGAACGACGACTCGGACATGGGCACCTCGCGGTCGATTGTGTGCAACACGGCGCCGCACCGTCGCTGTCTACCACGTCTCGGGCGACCCACACCGTCGATTGTGTACAGTCCGCCGCCATGTCGCCATCCTCGGTCGGGCCGCTCCAGGGGATCAAGGTCCTCGAGCTCGGGAGCTTCATCGCCGGTCCCTTCGCCGGCCAGCTCCTCGGTGACTACGGCGCCGACGTCATCAAGGTCGAGCCCCCGGACGGCGGCGACCCGATGCGCACCTGGGGCGTGACCGCCGACGGCCACGGACTCTGGTGGCCCACCATCGGCCGCAACAAGCGGTCCGTCGTGGCCGACCTGCACGACGAAGCTGGTCGCGCGCTCGTCGGTCGCATCGCCGCCGAAGCCGACGTGGTGCTGGAGAACTTCCGGCCCGGCCGGTTGGCCGACTGGGGGCTCGACTACGCCAGCGTGCGGGCCACCAACCCAGGGGTGGTGATGGTGCACGTCTCCGGCTTCGGACAGACCGGCCCCCGCTCCACCGAGGCGGGGTTCGGCTCCATCGGAGAGGCCGTGGGCGGGATCCGTCACACCACCGGCGACCCCGACCGCGCGCCGGCCCGCTGCGGCATCAGCCTGGGTGATTCGCTGGCGGCGCTGTTCGCGGTCATCGGCACCCTGGCCGCGCTGCAGGAGCGCCAGCGGAGCGGCGAGGGCCAGGAGGTGGACGTCGCCATCTACGAAGCCGTCGCCGCACTCATGGAGTCGACCATGGCCGACCTCGAGGTGGGAGGCATCCAGCGCGGTCGCACCGGCGGCACCCTGCCAGGGGTGGCTCCCGCCAACGCGTACCCCACGGCGGACGGCTCCGACGTGCTGATCGCCGGCAACGCCGATTCGGTGTTCGGCCGCCTGTGCGAGGCCATGGGCCATCCCGCCATGGCGAAGGACGCGCGCTTCGCCACGCACACCGCCCGAGGTGACCACGCCGCCGAGCTCGACGCGCTGGTGGGGCAATGGACGGCCTTGCTCTCCGCCGATGAGCTGCTGGCCCGACTAGCCCGGCACTCCGTCCCCGCCGGCCGGGTGTACACCGCCGCCGACATGCTCACTGATCCGCACTACCTCGCTCGCGACATGGTGCAGCGCGTCACCGCCCGCGCCGGGTTCGATCTACCGATGACCGGCATCGTCCCCCGCTTCAGCCGCACCCCCGGCACGATCCGCGACGTCGGCCCCACCCTCGGTGAGCACACCACGGACTTCTCGTAGTTCTGTGGACGCTCACGCTCGCATAGCGAGCGTGAGCGTCCACAGAACCCGTCACTCCAGGGTGGCGAGGATCTCGTCCTTGGTCTGGCCAGCGTCAGGGAGGGCCATCCCGGGACCGTAAGCCAGCGCCTGCCGCCGCGGGGCTACGTTGCTCGCATGGCGACCAAAGACGACGTCTGCGCAGTCATCGATGGGGAGCGCGATGCTCTGGTCGACCTGTCCCAGGCGATCCACGAGAAGCCGGAGCTCGGGTTCGAGGAGCACGTGGCGGCGGCGCTGCTCGCCGACGCGCTCGAACGAGGCGGCTTCCGCGTCGAGCGCGCCGCCTACGGCATCGAGACGTCGTTCGCGGCGCGGGCCGGCGCGGGGCCGGGACCCCACATCGTCATCTGCTGCGAGTACGACGCCCTCCCGCTCATCGGCCACGGCTGCGGTCACAACATCATCGGCGCCGCCGGCGTGGGCGCCGGGATCGCGCTGCGCCCGTTCGTCGACGCGATCGGCGGCCGGCTCACCGTGCTCGGCACGCCGGCAGAGGAGCTGGGCGGGGGCGGCAAGATCAAGCTGCTCGACGCCGGGGCGTTCGCCGACGCCGACGTCGCCATGATGATCCACCCCTCCGTCGCCGACGTCGGGTGGGCTCCGCACATCGCCACGACCCGCATCGAGGTAGCCATGCACGGAAGGGCGTCCCACGCGGCGGCTGCACCGTGGGATGGCATCAACGCACTCGACGCCATCGTCTCCGCCTACACGGCCGTCGCCGCGCTCCGACAGCACCTGAAGCCGGGCGAGAAGGTCCACGGCATCATCACCAACGGAGGTGCCGCCGAGAACATCGTCCCCGAGCTGTCCGAGGCGACCTTCCAGGTGCGAGCCCCCAACCGCCGCCATCTCGCTCCGCTCGTGGAGCGGGTCATGGGGTGCTTCGAGGGTGCGGCAACCCAGACCGGCTGCACCATGCACCACGAGCACGTCGGTGCCTACGCCGAGCTGCTCTACAACGGTCCGCTCGCGGACGCCTACCGCGACAACGGCGAAGCACTCGGGCGCTCGTTCATCGACCCTGCGATCATTCCTCTCTCGGTGGCAGGGAGCACGGACATGGGCGACGTCTCCCACGCCGTACCGGCCCTGCACGCCATGATCCGCATCGCTGACCTCGACGTGCCGGGCCACTCCGAGCGGTTCCGGGAGGCGGCGGCGTCGCCCGCAGGAGACGCGGCGGTGCTCGACGGAGCGAAGGCCCTGGCCATGACGGCGCTGGACGTGTGGCAGCACGATGGCCTGTTGCCCGCGGTCCGGGAGCGTTTCGCCGCGCGCACGGCCCACCCGTGAGGGACGCCCTCCTTCCAGACAGCGACGACACCCTCACCGCCCACCGGCGGGTTGCAGCGCGCGCCGTGCGCACCCCCGTGCTGCGGCACCCGGCTGTCGAGCCGTCACCGGCGCTCAGGTGCAGCTGAAGGAGTCCGAGGGCGGACACGAACCGGCCCCGGGGATCGGAGGGGCCACGGACGAAGGTGCCCTCCTCCGGGGTGGCCACGCTCGTCGATTCCCCCGCCGCCACTAGCCTCACGGCGTGGGGCAGACGGCGACGATCGTGATCACCGATCTGGTGGGATCGACCGCATTGCGGGCGGAGCTCGGCGAGGAGGCAGCCGACCAGCTTCGCGGCAAGCACGACGCCCGCCTCTCGGCGGTGGCGGAGAGCCACGGCGGCACGGTGATCAAGGGCACCGGCGACGGGCTCATCGTCGCGTTCGCCGGAGCGACGGAGGCCTTGCACGCCAGCGTGGCCCTCCAGCAGGCCATCCACGGTCTCGGCCGCCGCGCGAATCTCCCTCTCACTGCCCGCGTGGGCGTGTCGGCCGGAGATGTGACGTTCGAGGGCGGCGATTGCTTCGGGTCTCCGGTCATCGAAGCGGCCCGCCTGTGCGCCGCCGCCGACGGCACCCAGATCCTGGTGGCCGACCTCGTCCGCCTCCTCGCCCGGGGCCGCGGCGGCCTCGAGTTCGGGGCATCGTCCGAGATGGTGCTCAAGGGTCTGCCCGACCCTCTGACCGTGCACGTCCTGGAGTGGGCACCTTCCGGGCCTGGCACGCTCGAGGCCGGCGGGGCCACCCCCTACGTGGGCCGCGAGCGCGAGATGAGCCTGCTCACCGGTGCGCTCGAACGAGCCCGCGCGGGAGCGGGCGCCGTCGCCCTCATCGCCGGCGAGCCCGGCATCGGCAAGACGCGGCTGGTCGAGGAGTTCTGTCGTACCGCAGCCGACCGGCACGGCGCCTTGGTGCTGATGGGCGGCTGCCACGACGGTGACGTGGTGGCCAACGCCCCCTTCGTGGAGGCGCTCTCGTCGTGGGGACGCCGCCTCGAGCCCAACGTGCTACGCACCAGCCTGGGACCGGAAGGACCGGTGCTGGCTCGGTTGGCGCCGGCACTCCGCGCCATCCTCCCCAGCCTGGAGGAACCCCTCCCGGTGCCGTCGGAGGCAGAGACCGCTCGCCTGCGCGACTCGTTGAGCCAGGTGCTCCTGCGGGTCGCCACCGACCGGCCGGTCGTGTTCGTGGTCGACGACCTCCACTGGGCCGACGTCGCCACGGTGGACACGCTGCGGGCCGTCGCGCGGGCCACCCGGTCCGCCGGCGTCTTGATCATCGGCACCTACCGCGACACCGATCTCGACCGGCGGCACCCCTTCGCCGAAGCACTCGGGATCATGCACCGCGAGGTCGATCCGGTCCGGATCAGCCTGGCGGGACTCTCGACCAACGCGGTGCAGCAGCTCCTCGTCGAGCTCGCCGACCAGGCCATCACGGTCGACTTCGCCCAGACGCTCACGGAGGAGACAGAGGGCAACCCCTTCTTCCTGCGAGAGACGATGCTCCACCTGGTGGAGGAGGGCCGGCTGCGTCACGACGGGGACGCGTGGATCATCGATGGAGCCGCCGACGACCTCGGCGTCCCCGCCGGCATCCGCGAGGTGATCGGCCGGCGTCTCAGCCGACTGTCCGAGGACGCCAACCGCCTGCTCGCCACTGGCGCGCTGTGCGAGGTGGCGATGCGCCTGCCGGTCGTGGCCGCGGTGACGGGCATCGATGAAGCGGCGTCCCTGGACGCGATCGACGCCGCCATCGCGGCCGGGATCGTGCAGCCGACTCCCGTGTTCGACGAGTACCGCTTCACGCACGCGCTCTTCCGGCACGTCCTCGTGGAGGAGATGAACCCGAGTCGTCAGGTGCGGGCCCACCGGGCCATCGCCGACGCAATGGAGCGCGCTATCGACGGGGCCGTGACGCCGACCGAGGCGGCCACGCTCCTCCGTCACTACGAGCGGAGTGCGGCACTGCCCGGCTCCGACCGCGGTGTCGACCACGCTGTCGCCGTGGCGGACGACGCGGCGCGACGGTTTGCGCCACGCGAGGAGTACGACGCCGTCAACCGTGCCCTCGAGCTCCTGGGCCCGGACGACCCGCGGGAGCTCGACCTGATCGTGCGGCGGGCCCGATCGTCGATCACGGAGGAGGTGAGCGCCGAGGAGATCGCCAGCGCGGCCAACGCCGCGGCCAACGCCGTCTCCGCGGCGGACGGGCCCGACGCCGCGTGCACCATGCTGGCGGACCTGCTCTTCAGCTCCTTCGGAGCCACGACCCGAGTCGTGGGGTGGGAGCTCGCCAGGATGGCCGCGCCGATGCTGGCACCCGACCGACGCGACGCCACCGCCGCCGTGATCCGGTCCACCTTGCTCTTGGAGGAGGAGCACTTCGACCCCGAATCTCCCGGGATCATGCGTGACAGCCCAGCGCGCCAAGCGCTGGCGGAGATCCTGCTGACCCTGCCCACGGTGGACCTGCAAGACCTGCACCAACTGATCTACCCCACCTCCTCACGGGCCGAGGCCGAGCAAGTACTGGCCCGGTTCCCGCGCCGGGGCCTGGACCGCCGCGGGCACCGGGTGGTCCCGACCTACCTCCTCTGGACCCTCGGCCGTCTCCGACAGATGGCGGAGGACCTCGAGTGGTCCGTGAGCGACGCCCTCGAGCGGGGCTGGATGCTTCCCGTCGTGGCTGGGTCGACCATCGTGTCGAGAGCACTGTGCGTGCTGGGCGACCACGACGAGTCGGACGCGATGATGGCTCGCGCCCAGGGTCTGCTCGATCGGGTCCCCGAGACCTCGAACCCCGCCTTCCAGACGATCGCTGGCGAGATTCTGCGGCGCGTCGTCCGCGGTCACCGGATCCCCGCCGACGACCTCGGGCCGCTCCTGCCCTTCGTGGAGCTCCCTGACACCTCGTGGGCCGGGCTCGCCGTACGGGCGGGCTACATCCGATCCCTTGGCGCCGAAGGTCGGCACGCGGACGCAGTGGCCGCGCTCCCCCCGGTGCTCGATGCCATCGACATCGCGCCGGGGTACGCGCCCAACTACCCGCTGATCCTCGCCCACTGCGTCGACGCGCTGTGGGCGCTCGATCGCACGGATGGTCTCGATCGACTCGAGCGAAACCTGCGGACGAAGCTCGTGGAACCCGACGTCCGCTACCCGGAGGTGGACGGTCGCTGGTCGCTGGCGCTGGCGTGCGCGCTCACCGGCCGCGTCGAGGAGGCGCAGCACTGGTTCGGCGAGGCGCGCCGAGTGATGGCCGAGCAGGGCACTGCTCCCCTCCTCGTCGCCATCGATCTCGACGAAGCCATCATGTGGGAGCGGATCGGCGGCGAGGACTCGCTGGCGAAGGCCCGGCCGCTGCTTGATCAGGCACGGGCGGGCGTCGACCACCCGGCCATGGAGGCCTGGCTCCCGCGCATCGACGAGGTGGCCCAGCGAGTCGGCTGAGCCCGACGGGTGGGTCAGCTCTGAGCGATGCGCTCCTTCGCTCGGCTGAAGAGGCCGAGGGTGGTGGCATGGAGGAGGTCGCCGATCTCCACCGGCGCCTTGCCCGCGAAGGCGCGGGCGTGGGTGCCCTCGAGGATGATCCCGAGCTTGAAGCAGGCGAGCACCTCGTACCAGGCCATGGCCGACAGATCGCGGGTGGTCTGCTCGGCGTAGCGGGCCACCAGCTCCGCTCTCGTGGGCAGGCCCCCCTCGGTGCTCAAGGGGCCGCCGCCGATCGATCCCTGATCGCCGGTGGGCCAGGTGGCCAGCAGCCAGCCGAGGTCGAGCAGCGGATCGCCGACGGTGCACATCTCCCAGTCCACGATGGCCGCCACCTCGGGGCCGTCGTAGCGAAACATCAGGTTGGCGAGGTGGTAGTCGCCGTGCGACAGGCCGGGCGTGAACGTGGCCGGTCGGTGCGCGTCCAACCAGGCGGCGACGTCGGCCAGGCCCGGGATCGACGGCCCGGGGTAGCCCTCGTGGCGGCCGTAGGACTCCAGCTCGGACAGCCAGCGCGGCACCTGCCGTTCGAGAAAGCCCGCCGGCTGGCCCACGTCGCCGAGACCGACCGCCTCGTGGTCGACGGCCCCGAGCGCGACGACGGCGTCGACGGCGGCCAACCCCATGGCGTGGCGGACCGCAGGATCTCCCGCGTGTAGCGCCGGCAGCCCGACCGTGGGGTTGAAGCCATCCACCGCCTCCATCAGGTAGAAGACGGCGCCGCCGCCGAGCACGTCTTCGTCCGGGCAGGCGGC
>Ga0105049_10010380_pt1 | contig 10693 bp, 11 predicted proteins | sample MAT06_FD_78087 | JGI IMG/M metagenome (GOLD analysis project Ga0105049, IMG submission 78087) | Freshwater microbial communities from Lake Fryxell liftoff mats and glacier meltwater in Antarctica - MAT-06 | ecosystem: Environmental > Aquatic > Freshwater > Ice > Liftoff microbial mat | place... | reverse complement strand
GCGGCACCCTCGCCGCCCGCTATGACTACACCCCCTACCAAGGCCCGGTAAAAGTCGGCACGAGCACCGTCGAACCCACCTTCCTGACCATCGGCCGCTACTACCGCCACACCGGCAGCGGACTCGAACTGGCGCTCTACCGAGCGTACGACCCAGAATTGGGTAGGTGGCTATCCAGAGATCCCATCGAGGAAGAAGGTGGGATGAACGTTTATCGGTATGTGCTGAACGCACCGGCAACCCAGATTGATTTGCTCGGCTTGGAGCCATTGCCACCGCAGTTGGCGCGCCCGCTTCCTAAGGGCGGAGGGCTGCTAGCCCTGTGCGTAATTGCATTCGATGTGCGGACGCACCAAGACGAAATTGAAGCGTTCTACGAAGATCTTTATGAGAAAGTGAAGAAATGCGTGAGTGGGACAAAAGAGACGTGTTTCCTCAGTAACGAGGTTGAGATCGGTGGTGTTGGCTATTGTATCTACAATTGCGCGAGCGGTCCGCGCGTCGTTGAGCGGGGATGGAACGGTTGCCCGATTCGGAGAACATTTGACTACCCCAATCCCCTAAAGTGAGTCTGAGAGACGAACCCTTTGATCTTGCGGCTGTTGTGCTGAAGGCGCAGGGCGGTATCGCACTATCGCACGGCGAACGGCATCTCGTGCGGTCACGACTCGCTAGTGACCGGTGGGCAGAAGCGATTCAGAGTAATGGCGTGTTTCTTATTGTGGGTGGGAAAGAGGAACAGAAAGAGGCGATCGTTTCGTTCAAACGCTATGCATCGCTTTTGCTGGAGAAGGCTGATCCTCACGCCATAATTTCGTTGCTTGCTTTTTTTGACTGGATTCCCAAGCGGAGCATCGCCCAAAACTCCGCAGTTCGACATGTGGTTTTCAATGCCGCGAACAGTGATATTCCGATTTGTCGCATCGCAGCAATCCGTGCACTCCGTCGTTTGGCAGATTCTCACGATATTCCCGCTCAGGATCAGCTTAACCGTTTACGGGAGGATCGTGATCCCTTGGTTCGTAGCTCCTTTCAACCTGCGGGATCAGGGTTGTCGGGGGGGGGCGGTCAAGGCGCGGGGGGCGGCGTCAACGCTTGAAGCAATGATCGAGAAGGGTAGAAGGGATCAAAGCTTACTTTTGACACAAGCGATGGGCATTTTCACCACGGGCCTGATGTTCTTCGTGGGCAAGCCTCAGTCGATAGTAAGCTCTGACCCCTACCGTGCGCCTATTCAAACTAGCGGCCCAACGCTCTTCAAACCTCCAAGACCCGAGGATTTTGCCAAGTAGATGCAGTTCCTTTTTGAGATCGTCACCCGCTTCCTCCTAAGCGCGATCTGTGTCTTGGTGGTCGTTCCAATCGTCTTCGTATTGGCTACGCCGATTATTTTCATGCTGTCGCTTAGAGATGATTCGATCGCAGATGGAATGAAGGCCCGATACGGCGAGATCTTTAGATGGTTGGTTGAGATCGCTGGAACGGGCGGATCGTCGATTCCGTAGCAACATGGATTTAACCTACCGCCCACCTCGGCTGATAGCGCGCCGCCAGCCTGCGCCCGAAGCAGCGCCCTCGCGCGTCACGGGTAAGCGTCAATTTGAGTGCCTCTACCTGAACGGGTCGTATTCGTCGTAGTCGAAGGGGTCAAAGCGTACTGTATGCGCATGCGATGGGCATTTTCACCACGGGCCTGATGTTCTTTGTGGGTAAATCACAGTCTATAGTAAGCTCTGACCCCTGACCCCTACCCTCGTGCGTTGTCTTAGGCAAATGCCTTCTTGCGAGAAGAGTCTAGCCACCGAGATAGAAGCATGTTTTTTGATTCGCTAAGTCAAAGTTTGCTTCATTGAATGACAAAATGCTCAAACTCTATTTTACCTGTCTTTGGATGCAGTACGCGGTCTGGATTCTATATGCGTCAAGCTTGCTGGTTCTTTATGGTTTAGGATTCTTGATTAGCCTGCTGAGCGTTCGGTGGCTTTTGATTCCCGCGACTTTGGGAGTAATCTTCATCAGTGTTTTCCTGTCGCTCATAATAGTGAGTATCTTTTGCTTCCAGAAAATATCTGCACGAGGTGTCGAGATGAATGGTCGCCTGAGCTTTATGAGCGCTCTCCCTAGTATCTTCGTTTTATCAGTTACTATTGTTTATCTCCTCGCTTACTTCAGGTAACATCAGGGTGATCGGTCAATGGTCGGGGTCAGCCCGGGGCCAACCCGTGCATATGTGCAAAATGCGTATCGAAACGGGTTAGTCGAATCATGGTGCAACATTTTAGTAATGGGAGGCGCTGCGTGGGCGATGCCAAGGGTGCCCGAAAGGGAACGGTCATCGATGTCACCCCTCACCGGGCGCGCCGCGCTTTCCTCCGAGACCCGCACGGGTGCGCCGCATCGTCGTCACCTGCCGCTGCTGCGAAAAGATCGAGATCGACTGCGAGTACTGAAGTGCCGGGTGCAGGTGGAAAGTGGCCTCCCGGGCCGGCGAACGGGGAGGGCTGCGCGGCCACTTTCCCCCTTCACTTTCCACTCCGCGACCCGGCACAGTCCGGGCCATGCAAATCCCCTACTTCCAGGTCGATGCCTTCACCGACCGCGTCTTTGGCGGCAATCCGGCGGGCGTGTGCCTGCTCGAGACGTGGCTCCCGGACGCCGTGCTGAAGGACATCGCGGCGGAGAACAATCTTTCCGAAACCGCCTTTGTGACTCCACGCGGCGGGGACTTTGAGCTGCGCTGGTTTACCCCCACGCGGGAGGTCGATCTCTGCGGCCACGCGACGCTGGCTTCGGCCTTCGTGCTCTTTGCCGAGCGGAAGATCGCCGCGGAGCAGATTCGCTTTCATACGCAGGTCGGGGTGCTCGGGGCGACGCGGGGCGAGGGGACGGTGGTGCTGGATTTCCCGGCCTGGCAGGCGGAACCGACCGGGGTGCCCGCGGCGCTCGCGGATGGGCTGGGGTGGATTCCACGCGAAGTCCGCAAGAACCGCGACTTTCTCGCCGTGTTCGCGGATGCGGAGGAGGTCGCCGGCTTGCGGCCCGACATGGCACAGCTCGCGAAGCTCGATTGCCTCGGCCTCATCGTCACCGCGCCCGGGCGCGACTGCGATTTCGTCTCGCGCTTCTTTGCGCCCGGCGCGGGCATTCCGGAGGATCCGGTGACGGGTTCGGCGCACTGCACGCTCATCCCGTACTGGAGTGCGCGACTGGGGAAAAAGACGCTCCACGCGCGGCAGCTCTCGGCGCGCGGCGGGGAGCTCTTCTGCGAAGATCGGGGCGACCGCGTCGGGATCGGCGGCCACTGCGCCCTCTACAGCCGCGCGGAGATCACCGTGGCGTAGCGGGCGTCATGCACTTTGGGCGACGGCGTCTGGCACAAATGTCCAGTGTCCCATGTCCAATTTCCAAGGAAGCGAAAACTCCCAAGTTCCGTGAGGCCCCGCAAGGTCCACCGCGAGGTGGGGATTTTCCGTTGGGATTTCCTTGGGCATTGGACATTGGTCCTCGGTCATTCGTGCCCGATCCCTCGCTTTCCGCTCTGATCGGTCAAGTGCAGGACCCGCGGTAGCCTTCACGCGGCGCGCAACTCCGCAAAGAACAGCCGGCCGCCGCTCGTCTGGAGGGCGCTGGCGATGGTCACCGGCACGGTGTGGCCGAGGTGCGGGCGGCCGTGATTCACGATGACCATGGTGCCGTCGGCGAGGTAGCCCACGGCTTGATGCGCGTCGCGGCCTTCCTTGACGAGCGCGAGCTGCACCTGATCGCCGGCGGCGAGCTGCGGACGCAGCGCCTTGGTCAGGTCGTGGAGATTGAGCACTGGCACGTTTTGCATCCGGGCGATCTGGCAGATGGTGGCGTCGTTGGTCAGCAGGCGTGCCTCGAGGAGGGTTGCGAGTTTCACGAGCTGGATATCCACCGGGGTGGTCGGGTCGGCTTCCGTCTCGTGGATCGTGACGCTGAGTTGCGCGTCGGTCTGCAGGCGCGCGAGCCGCTCCAGGCCGGCGTGGGCGCGCTCGCGCTTCTGGGCGTCGTGCGATTCCGCGAGGCGGTGCAGCTCGTCGATGACGAAGCGCGGCACGACCAGGGAAGTGCTGAGGAAGCCGGTGGCGCAGATCTCGGCGATGCGGCCGTCGATGACGATGTTCGTGTCGATGAGCAGCGGCGTATCCTGCACCGTGGCCTGCCGGAAGCGCACATACGGGATGATGAGCGCGAACTCGTCGCGATTGCTGCGGATGGCGAGCATCATGCCGAGGTAACCAAAGGTGGAGTACACGCCGAGGGCGATGATCCACTGCCACTGCGCGGCGACCGCGGCGAGGAAGTTTGAGGCCAGCAGGAGCTGGGAGAAAAGAAAGCCGATGAGCAGGCCGACGGTGGCGGAGGAAAAGACCCGCAGGGAGACGCCGTTGAGCAGCAGATCGAAGAGGACGATGAGCAGCCCAAAGGCGGCGCCGCCCGCCGCGCCGACCGTGGTGCTCTGCAGGATCTCGCTGCTCAGCAGCAGTCCGACGCAGGTCGTGAACGCGACAAAAAGCGCGCGGAGCAGATGGAGCGTCAGGCGTGGAGTCATGAAGGCCCGGAGTGCGGAAGCCCGGGTCACCCTCTGCGACAAGCACACCGCGAACCACCGGCACGTGCGCCCGCGGGCGCACAGGCCGAACTTAGCGCGGGCGGCGGGACGGGGTCGGGGCCGGGGTGGCCGCCGGGCGATCCTTGTAAAAGAGCACGCCGGACTTTCGCAGATTTGCAATGAGCACGCGGAGATTTTCGGCGGTCTCGCGATTGGAGAGGAGCAGGCCCAGCGCGCCGTCGCCGCGTTCGATTCGCTGCATTACCGCCTTGGCGGAGTCCGCCGTCTGCGTCGCGGTGGTGGCCATCTTGCGGAAGTCGGTGATCGCGCCCTTCAGATCCGCGGCGGTGCCGTCGATGGTCTTCATGGTGCCCTGCGCGGAGGTCACGGCGGCTTCGGTCTTGGCGACGATCGCGTCGAGCTTGGCTGCGGTGGCGGCAAAATCCTTGGAGGTCGCGCTCAGATTTTCAAAGGTGACCTCGATGTTCTTCAGATTCTTCTCGGTGAAGAGGCGTTCGTTGATGTTGTTCGTCGCGATCTTCAGGGCGTCGAGTTCCTCGCTCACCTTTTTCAGCACGTTGTGGTTGAGCGTGTCGATCATCTCGCTGCCTTTGCTCGTGAGATCGTCAAAGCCCGTGGTGCGCGTCCCAACAATCTCTTCCTCGGGGGCGGCAAAATCCGCATCGGTGAACTGAGCCGGAGGCACGACATCGACGTAGGAATCGCCGAGCAGTCCGGTGGTGCGGATCTGAAAGTAGGAGGTGCGCGGGATCTTCACCTCGGAGCGGATGCGGAGCTTCACCTTCACTCCATAGTTGTTGCCCGCGAGTTCCGGAGCGGAGTCCACATTGCCCACGCTCGCGCCGGAGAGCAGGACTTCGTAGCCCTTTTGCAGGCCGCTGGCATTCGGGAAATGCACGGTGATCTCGTAGGTCTCCTGAAAGGACTGCCCGAGCCGGCCGAACATCACGACCATCACGGCGATCGCGGCAAAGCCCGCCAGGAGAAACAAGCCGACGACGAATTCGACCTTCCGATTGTTGGTGTTCATGAATCAATCCGACTCTCCAGAGCGACCCTGGATGAAGTCCTGCACCACGGAGTCGGGCGAGGCCCGGAGTTCGTCCACGGTGCCGATGAAATAGATGCTCCCCTCGTGGAGGAATGCGACCCGGTCGGCGGTGTGAAAGGCGGTGTGCATGTCGTGGGTGACGACCACGGAAGTCACGCGCAGTCGCCTTTGCAAGCGACGAATCAGGTGGTTGATGGAATCGCTGGTGATCGGGTCGAGGCCGGTGGTGGGTTCGTCGTAGAGGATGCAGGCGGGCCGCGCGACGATGGTCCGCGCGAGCCCGACGCGCTTGCGCATCCCGCCGCTCAGGCTCTCGGGCATCTTCTTTTCCGCCCCCAGCAGATCCACCATGTCGAGGGCCTCGTGGACCCGCTCCTCGACGACTTTGGCGTCGCGCAGGCCGACCTCGTAGAGCGGGAAGGCGATGTTTTCCTCGACCGTCATGGAGTCGAAAAGCGCGCCGCTCTGGAAGAGCATGCCGACCTTCTTGCGCACCGCGCCGAGCTTGCGCTCGGGCAGCCCGGCGATGTCTTCGCCGTCGATCAGCACCTGGCCGGAGGTGGGCTGGAGCAGGCCGATGAAATGCTTGAGCAGCACGCTTTTTCCGCAGCCCGAGCGGCCCATGATGACGCAGGTCTCGCCGGGGACGACCTGGAGGTCGATGCCGCGCAGGACCTCCTGCTGGCCGAGCGTCTTGTGGAGCTGGTGGACGGCGATCATCCGGCGGGGAAGATCATGTTGAGGGCAAAGGTGAGGAAGAAATTCACGATCAGGATGGAGAGCGAACTGATCACGATCGCCTCGGTCGGCGCGCGTCCGACGCCCACCGCGCCGTCCTTGGTGTGGAGGCCCTGGTGGCAGCTCACCACGGCGATGATCACCGCAAAGACGAACCCCTTGGTGAGCGCCATCTTGATGTCCCGTCCGCTGGTGTAGGCCTTGAGATTGTGCATGAAATACGGGCCATTGATCCCGAGCAACTCGGTGCCCACGAGGTAGCTGGCGAACACGCCGAGGGCCACGGATTCCGCCACGAGCAGCGGCATCGAGATGAGCAGCGCGAGCACCCGCGGCACCACGAGGTAGTCGGTGGGATGCACGCCGATCGCCCGCAGCGCGTCGATCTGCTCGGTGACCTTCATCGTGCCGATCTCCGCCGCGATCGAAGCGCCCGCCCGCCCGGCGACCATCAGGCCGGTGAGGGTGGGCCCGAGTTCGCGAAAGAGCGACACCGAGACCACCGAGCCGACCGCCGTGGCCATGCCGAGCTTGGAAAACTGAAAATACGTCTGCGCGGTGAGCACCGCGCCGGTAAACATGCCGGTGACGATCACCACCGTCTGCGAGCGGAAGCCGATCTCGGCCAACTGCCGGAAGAGCAGCCGCCACCGGAAGGGCGCGACGACGATCGAGGTCGCCGTGTCCGCGGCGAGCAGGGCGAGTTCGCCGAGATACCGGATGAAGGAGAGGACGGCGCGTCCGAGCGAGGTCAGCATGCGTGGGCCGGGAAGCTAGGCACCATGGCGCGAGTTGTCCACCGCGGCTGGAGCGCGTGCTCCTACTCCCACTCGAATCGCGTCGCGTAGGAAGACGATGCTTCGGATCCTTGCTCCACTTTTCACCCCCCGATCACTCCCTGGGTAGCGGCGGGAGCGGGGGCTCGGGGAGGATTTGCGCCCGCGACTTCACGCCGGGGGCAGGGCTGCTGGTGGAGATGGAGTGGGCGGGAGCCGGGGTCGGCGGCGGCGACGTCACCCGCGGGCCAAAGTAGTGCAGGCTCACGGCGCGAAAGAGATTATCGGGATTTTGCGCCGCGAAGTACACCAGCTCGATGGCCCCCGCGGTCGCCTCCCAGCGATAGCCGAGCAGCGTCTGGAGCACCCCGCGGGCGCTGTCCTGCTTGCGGGCGATGAGCACGCCGGGTCCGTAGCGTTGCTCAAGGCCGGTCTTCACGCTCTGCATCAGCGCCTCGAAGTCCTCGGACGTCCATTCGGGCTTGCCGTACTGCAGCTCCACGGCGGCGAGCTGGTGTTTCGGCAGATGAAAGATGGCGCGCTGGAGGGCCGGTTGCGGCAGGCCCTCCACCGTCCAGCTCTCGCCGCCGCCGGGCAGGCGCTTGCGCTCGACGATGCGGCCGCTGCCGCCGAGCAGCGCTTCCTCGAGATCGATGGCGGTCTGGTCCCAAGCGAGCTGAAAGGGCGGCCGGAGCGCCGGCTCGGCCCCCGGCGCGCTGGCCCAGCCGAGGAGCAGGCCGACGACGGCGGCCAGCCCGCGGGCAACTAGAGACCGTCGGGGCAGGGTGGGGCGGGCGGTGGCAGGGAGCGGCATGGAGCGGCCTCTGGTTGCATCACATCCCGTGCGCGGTCCGGGCGATAATTTCTAGAAAAGGACTAAAGCGCCGCGGGAAACGACCGAAACCCAACCTGTCGGCACTTCCGTGCCGACCGGTGTGGCCATGCACTGAATCCCAATGGCCCGTCGCGACACGGACGTCGCAGCAGTCATTCAAGAAAGAAACACGCCCCTATGGGTTTAGTCATCAATACCAATACCTCGGCTTCGGTCGCGTCCATGAACTTGAACGCGAACAACTCCATGCTGCAAAAGAGCCTCGCCCGGCTCTCCAGCGGTTCAAAGATCGTGACCCCGGCGGACGACGCCGGGGGCCTCGCGGTCTCGATGAAGTTGGAAGCCGCGCTCAAGCGCACCGACGCGGTCGCCACCAACGTGGCCAACGCGACGAGCTTCCTGCAGACGCAGGATGGCGCGTTGAAAACCGCCGGCAAAGTGCTCGAGCGGATCTCGGAACTCAAGACGCTCCACGGGGATGCGACCAAGAGTACGACCGACAAGGCAAACTACGTCACGGAGTTCACCGCGTTGCAAAGCGAGCTGACGAACCTCGCCAGCAACACGTTCAACACCGTGGCGCTCTTTGGCTCCGGCACCCTCTCGGTGGCGACCTCGGAAGACGGCGCGCAATCGCTGAACATCACGCAGTCGAACCTGACCAGCAACGTGGCCAGCATCACCGGAGGCACGCTCGCGGCCCTCTCGACCGCGACGATCACCACGGCGCTCGAAGCCGTGGCGACCTCCCGCGCCCAGAACGGCGCGGAGCAGAGCCGCCTCGGCTTCTCCGGCAGCATGCTGGCGATCAACCGCACCAACATCGAAGCGGCCAACAGCCGGATCGTCGATGTGGATGTCGCCTACGAGTCCACCAAGCTGGCTCGGAATAACATCCTCGTGCAGTCCAGCACGGCGATGCTTGCCCAGGCCAACGCGGCCACGCAGTCGGCCCTCCGGCTCCTGCAGTAAGCGCGAGTTAGTCCGTCCCATTAAAGCTCCCCCGGGTTCAAAGCCGGGGGAGCTTTTTGCGTTTTTCGGGACCGGAGGAGGGTGGAAGCGAGATGGCGAACGTCCAACGTCGAACATCCAACGTCGAACATCGAACATCGAACATCGAACGCCGAACGCCGAACGCCGAACGAAGAACGAAGAACGCCGAACGCCGAACGAAGAACCATGGAAAGCCCGCCAGGACTTGATGGGTGGCCCGTCGCTCAATGTTCGATGTTCGATGTTCGGCGTTCGATGTTCAGCGTTCGCCATTCGGCGTTTCTCCCCCGGGTCGCCGTCCCCGACATCGCTGGCGCAAAGATTCTCACGCACTTTTCCTAAAGCTCCGCCGCATCCTGCCGACACCTTCTGTGTAAGCACATGAGTGCCGCTCGGTGAGGTCAAACACCGCAGCAAAGTGGCCCGTCGCGACACGGAAGTCGCAGCCGTATTCCAAGAAAGGAAACCGATAACATGTCACTCGTCATCAATACCAACACCGCGGCGTCCGTCGCCTCGATGAACCTCAACAGCAACAACACGATGCTCCAGAAGAGCCTCGCCCGGCTCTCCAGCGGCTCGAAAATCGTCACCCCGGCCGACGACGCCGGCGGCCTCGCGGTCTCAATGAAACTCGAGGCGGCTCTGAAGCGCACCGACGCGGTGGCGAACAACGTCGCCAACGCGACCAGCTTTCTCCAGACCCAGGATGGCTCGCTGAAGACGGCCGGCAAGGTCCTCGAGCGCATCGCCGAGCTGAAGACGCTCTCCACCGACGTGACCAAGAGCTCGACGGACGTGGCCAACTACAACACCGAATTCACCGCGCTGAAGGCCGAGCTGTCGAACATCGCCAGCAACAGCTTCAACACCGTGGCTCTGTTCGGCGGCGGCACCCTCTCGGTCTCCACCTCGGAGGACGGCGCGCAGAGTCTGAACATCACCCAGTCGAACCTGACCACGAACGTGACCACCATCACCGCTGCGGCGGACCTCGCGGCGCTGAGCACGGCGCAGATCACGACCTCGTTGGAAAACGTGGCGACCTCCCGTGCGCAGAATGGCGCCGAGCAGAGCCGCCTCGGCTTCTCCGGCAGCATGCTGGCGATCAACCGCACCAACATCGAATCCGCGAACAGCCGGATCGTCGATGTGGATGTGGCTTACGAGTCCACGCGGCTGGCCCGCAATAACATCCTCGTGCAGTCCAGCACCGCGATGCTCGCCCAGGCCAACTCCGCCACCCAGGCCGCCCTCCGTCTTCTTCAGTAAGCTGGATTTCTGGCAGGCATAGGGAGCTCCCCCGGGCGCAAGCCCGGGGGAGCTTTTTTGTCGGGAGGCATCGTGGAGGGAAGAAGTCGTCGGATGCGTGCTCGAAAGGCCCGGCCAGAGCACCAAGAGTCTCGCCCTCCTACTCGTCCTCGATCGGCGAAACTTCGATGCTCGAGTCTCGCGAAAGCGGTGGCGGCTTTTCTTCGCCCGGAGGGCGGCGGGAAATGAGCCGGTGGCGCCAGCCACCGGAATCCGGGAAGGAACGAACGCGCCCCGGAGGGGCGCCGGAAACCGCGCCATGCGGCCGCCCCGGCCGGGGCGGTTGGTCATTGGTGGTTGAGCCCGGTGGCTGGCGCCACCGGTTCATTTCCATCGGCCCTCCGGGACATGCGCCAGTTTTGCGAGACTCAATCGGAGGACGAGGAAGAGGACGG
>Ga0105049_10010378_pt1 | contig 10693 bp, 8 predicted proteins | sample MAT06_FD_78087 | JGI IMG/M metagenome (GOLD analysis project Ga0105049, IMG submission 78087) | Freshwater microbial communities from Lake Fryxell liftoff mats and glacier meltwater in Antarctica - MAT-06 | ecosystem: Environmental > Aquatic > Freshwater > Ice > Liftoff microbial mat | place... | reverse complement strand
TGTCCATGCGCGATGGATGCAGATCGGTGATAAGTCGGCCTCCGCATTGATGAGGACGACGATCGCCGATCTTCTATCGAGCGGTACTGCTTCCGACTCCGAATTGCACTGACGCAACACTCGGTCCCCACGCCATCTCGAGCGCACCTCGTGTAGGGCCAAGCGCCTTCACTGTCAGCGCAAACACTTCCACGTGACTCGGCACATCGGTGAGCTGCATCTGTACCTTGCCCACGTCCTGTGATGCGTCGTACTGCGTGCCCCACTGCCCTGTTTGCTTGTTGACGATGAGGAAGGTGCCGTTGCGCGTGTGCTGCACCCAAAGCGAGTACATCCCAGGCGGCAACGTGAGTGAGCCCATGGTCAATGTGCGCGTCGTGAAGAGATGCGTCGCGTCATTCGCGCCGGCGCGCCACACACTATCGAGCGGGACGAGCGTCCCGCCCCACACCGTGCGTTCACGCACGGAGGGACGTCCGTAGTCGACGACCACCATGCCGCCGGGTCCGAATGCGGCGCGCACATCCTCCCGCACAGACAGGATGCCCGTCGGCTTCATCGCACTGGCCATTGCGGCGATGTTCACTGCAGCGGCGCTTCGCGTGGCAATCACTTTGTTGGTCGTCCCCGATCCGTCGAGTTGTTGCAGCCGACTGTTCGTATCGAAGCGCAACACCATCGCATATGCACCGCCGCGGAGACGCAGGGTGTCGCCGCTCACTGCGAAGCCGGCGAAGCCCAGTCCACCGGCCAACGCCAGCGCGGGAATCGAATCGGTGGGCGTACCCGCTTTGCGAAGTGCTGCCAACAACTCGACCGGCCCGTAAACGAAAACCGGGAAGTTGATGAGCGCCTGCTTTGCGGCGAAAGCGCGACGCTGCACGCTGTCTGCAAACACCGCCTCGCGCACGATCGAATCGGCGCGCACCGTAAAGCGTGTTTCCGTCGGCGTGTTCGGCGCGATCGAGCCATCAGCGTTCATTCGCTTGATGGTCGCAGCTGTTGGCCGACCGTCTCGGCCAATCACGAGACTGTACTGATATCGAACGACCGCCGCTCCATTGCGCTGCACCATCTCGCCATTCATCGACGTCGGCGTTCGCGTGAACTGCTCGACGGCCACGGTGTCGTTGCCGAGCCGATACACGAGCGATGCCGACTGCGCAGCGAGTGGTATGTAGATCGGTACGGCGAACGACGCACCGGTGATCGCGGCGGCAATGAGAGCGACAGATGTGCGCATGTGATTCACACGAGAGGGATGTTCGCTACAACATCGTCGGAGTTGGTCCGGCCCGAAGATGCCTGAAATTACACCGTCGTCAATACAGTCGCGCTGTCGGCGATAGCTGACACACGCTGCCGCTCGATGCGCCGCGCGGCTTCGAGCAGCATTTCATCGTTGCCCCGCGCCGCCATGAGCGACAAGCCAATCGGACAGCCGTTCAGCATTGCGAGCGGCAAGCTCACCTGCGGCGTACCAGCGAGCCCTGCGATGCAGAGCATTCCCATCGCACGTTCACGGAACGCAATGGTTGCGTCGGACGGGCTGTTCAACAGCGGCGCGATATCCGGCATGCTTGGCAACACCATGATCGCATTGTCTGCGAGCATGGCATCGACGCGTGCCGCAATTGCGGCGCGTAGCGGGCGCATGCTGGCGACTTCGGCAACGTCCATCTTGGACACCGCTGCGAATCGCTGCGCGATGGCCGGACCGAATGTTGGGTGGACACGACTCACCCACTCGCCATGCGTTGCCCAGATCTCGCCAAACTGCGAGATCCGAAACACGTCGAACCATTTCTTCAGCCCTTCCTCGGCCACGGTCACGTTTGTCGCGGGGCCATAGAGTGCACTCACCAAGTCCACCGCGGGTTGCAGTGCGCACTGAGCTTCGGGTACGGCGAGCGCAAAGGCATCGCGGGCGAACAGGAGTCGCCCTGGGCTCGCCGCGGTACCGCCAAGCAGTACGTCGCCAACGCGCGCGAGCGTTTCGGCGTCGCGCGCAAACCAGCCGCAGGTGTCGAAACTCGGTGCAAGGGGCGCTGCTCCCGCCATCGAGATGCGTCCGTGCGTGGGGCGGATGCCATAGATCCCGCAGAAGCTCGCCGGCGCCCGCACAGAGCCTCCCGTGTCGCTCCCGATGGCGAAGTGGACCAGGCCGCCTGCCACCGCCGACGCTGAGCCGCTGGACGAACCACCGGGGACTCGCGCCGGTGCGGCAGGATTTCGTGGCGTGCCGTAGTGCGCATTCTCGCCGGTGATGCTGAACGCCATTTCCTCGGTGTGCGTTTTCCCAAGCAGGTGCGCGCCGGCGTCGAGCAAGCGCTGGGCCACCACCGAATGCGCCGTTGGTACTTCGTGCGTGACCAGCCAGTCCGGGCTCCCGAACCCAGTCTTATGCCCGGCTACGTCGTAGATGTCCTTCAACCCGAACGTCAGCTCCGTCAGCGGGCCAGTTGGTGCGCCCGGCAGCTCCACGTGGGTATGGCGACAGAAAGCGCCAAGTTGGTCGAGATCGAGAACCGACATGAAAGACAAGAATGAGTGGTCGAGTCTACCGTCCACCATCGACGGCGCAGTAACGTCCCCGCGTCAATCTGAACGCCGTTTCCCACTGTTGTCACCTACCGCTGGAATTCGCGTGAACGTCATGACCCGAAACTTCCATTCGCTCGCGACGATTGCCGTCGCGCTCTCCTCAGCTGCGGCGCTTCCAGCACAGCAGCCATCACGTGTCTACACCGCGTCTGACTACGATCGCGCCTCAGCGCAGTTGGCGCCGAGTCTGGCGGGAATGGTGGTTGGTGGAGCGGTGGCCGCGAACTGGCTGCCCAATGATCAGTTCTGGTATCGCGCGACGACTGAAGGCGCGACGCAGACCGTGCTGGTCGATCCAGCCAAGAAGACGCGTATTGTGTGTGATGCGACACGCAGCAACTGTCCGGGTGTGCCCGCGTCGGCTGCCGATACGATGGCGGGTCGTGGTGGACGAGGCAGTGCTCCGGGCGGGCGTGGCGGTACCGGTAACATGGTCGTGTCTCCTGATGGGAAACGGGCCGCCTTCATTCGGGACTGGAATTTGTGGGTGCGTGATGTTGCGACCGGGCAAGAGAAGCCGCTGACAACCGATGGCGTCACGAATTTTGGGTACGCCACTGACAACGCCGGTTGGGCGTCGAGTGAGCGCGCCATTCTGCTCTGGTCGCCCGATTCGAAGAAGATCGCAACGCAGCAGCAGGATGAGCGCAAAGTCGGCGACATGTTTCTCGTTGAGACCAAGGCTGGCCACCCGACGATGAAGGCGTGGAAGTATCCGCTGCCCGGCGACAGCGTCGTCGCGATGTTGTCGCGCGTGATCATCGAGGTCGACGCGGCAACAATCGTACGCTTGCAGACACCGCCTGATTTTCATCGTGGCACCATCGGCGACAACATCACGATGGCCGACTACAACTGGAGCCCCGACGGTTCGCAGTTGGCGTTCGCGTCCACGTCGCGCGATCACAAGCAGACGGTGTTGCGCATGGCCGATGCGGCCACCGGTGCGGTGCGCACTGTGTTCGGAGAAACGGTGCCCACCCATTTTGAATCACGCACCGGTTGGCGCGTGCTCTGGGGCACGAAGGAGATTGTCTGGTATTCGCAGCGCGATGATTGGGGCCAGCTGTATTTGTACGATCTCACCAGCGGCGCACTCAAGAACAAGATCACCAGCGGCGAAGGGCCCGTCACGCAAATTGCGCGCATCGACGAAGCGACACGCACCGTGTGGTATGCAGCGAACGGTCGCGAGAAAGGACAAGACCCGTACTTTGCACATTTTTACAAGATCGGTCTCGATGGCAAGGCGCAGACGTCTCTCACGCCTGATGTTGGCGACCACACGATGCAACTGAGCCCGAGCGGCAAGTATTTCGTCGACACGTATTCATCGTCCGACGTGCCCGCTGTTGTCGCCGTCCGCGACGGCACCGGCAAGCTCGTGATGCCGCTCGAGAAGGCTGATATCGTGCGTCTCGTTGCGAGTGGTTGGAAGCCACCCATTCCCATCAAGGTGAAGGCCGCCGACGGCACCACCGATCTCTACGGTATGATGTTCGTGCCCAAGACTCTCGAGTCGGGAAGGAAGTATCCGATCATCAACAACGCGTATCCGGGTCCGCAGAGTGGTAGTGTTGGTTCGCGCGCATTCAGTGCCGCGCGTGGCGACAAGCAGGCGCTCGCTGAACTTGGATTTATCGTCGTTTCGATTGACGGTCGCGGAACACCCGGTCGTTCCAAGTCGTTTCACGATGCGTACTACGGGCGCATGGGGCGCGATAACACCGTACCCGATCAGGTTGCCGGCATGAAGGATCTCGCGAAGCAGTATCCGTACATCGATATCGACAAGGCCGCGATGTGGGGACACTCGGGCGGTGGCTTCATCACCGCAGACGCGATGTTCCGCTTCCCTGATTTCTTCAAGGTTGGCATCGCGGAATCGGGCAATCACGATCAGCGCGTGTACGAAGATGATTGGGGCGAGCGCTATCAGGGACTGCTCGAGAAGTTTCCCGATGGCACGGACAGCTACGACATCGAAGCGAACCAGACGTTCGCCAAGAATCTCAAGGGACATCTCCTGCTCGCGCACGGCATGATGGACAACAACGTGCCGCCGTACAACACACTGCTTGTCGTTGACGCACTCATCAAGGCCAACAAAGATTTCGACCTGCTGATGTTACCCAATCAGCCGCACGGGTACGGCACCATGTCCAATTATATGATGCGCCGCCGCTGGGACTACTTCGTGAAGTATCTTGCCGGTGCGGAGCCGCCAAAGGAGTACGAGATCAAGACGGTCACGCGGCCGGTGCCGTAGTTCAAACCGCTCTCGCTGGACGCACGCCTCGTCGCATCAACTACTCCACTACCGGAATAACACTATGCGCAGCTTCTCAAAGTCAGGTCTGGTCACGCTGCTTTCCGCGATCGCCCCGGCCACCGCCTGCGCGCAGTCCAGTGGCGGCGCCGACCCACGTCCACCCAACGCAACGTCGCAAGCGCCTGCCACCGCCGGCCAGACGCGCGCGCCCGAAGAAAAATCCGGCGTCGCGTTCGATGTCGTAACCGTCGCCAAGGGACTCGAGAATCCTTGGGGACTGACATTCCTCCCGGCCGGCCGCATGCTCGTGACCGAGCGTGCGGGAAGACTGCGCGTGGTCGCAGCGGATGGCGCGCTGTCGCCGGCCGTCACGGGGCTCCCGGCCACGGACGTCGCTAATCAGGGTGGACTGCTCGATATCGCGCTGCATCCGAACTTCGCAAGCAACAATCTCATTTACTGGAGCTACTCAGAGCCGCTGGGCGGTGGGCTCAACAACACTGCCGTTGCTCGTGGTACGTTCGTCGATGGCGCTGCACCGCGCGTCGAGAACGTGCAGGTGATTTTTCATCAGGCACCATCGCTCGTCTCCAAGCAGCACTTCGGCGGACGTCTCGTCTTTGCGCGTGACGGCAAACTCTTCATCACACTCGGCGAGCGTTCAGTCACCGAGGGGCGCATGCAGGCGCAACGCACTGATGGATTGTTGGGCAAAGTCGTGCGCATTGAAGCGGACGGGAAGATTCCCGCCGACAATCCGTTCGTCGGCAAAGAAGGCTTCCGACCGGAGATCTGGTCGATCGGACATCGCAATCCGCAGGCTGCCGCACTCAACCCTGCAACCGGCGAGCTTTGGGAAGTTGAACATGGCACACGCGGCGGCGACGAGATCAACATCGTGCGCAAAGGCAAAGACTACGGCTGGCCGACGATCGCGTACGGCATCGAGTATAGCGGCGCCAAGATCACCGATGGGCTCACGCAGAAAGACGGCATGGAGCAGCCATTGTACTACTGGGATCCGGTGATCGCGCCCAGTGGCATGACGTTCTACACGGGTGACCTGTTTCCTGCGTGGAAGGGGAATCTGTTCATCGGCGGTCTTGGCATTCAGAACCTCGTACGACTGCGGCTGGACGGTGAGCGCGTCGTCGGTGAAGAGAGACTCCTCACCGACATGCAGCCGAAGGAACGCATTCGTGATGTGCGACAGGGCCCTGATGGTGCGTTGTATCTGCTCACCGACAATCAGGCCGGTCGCATTCTCAAACTCGTGCCCGCCGGCCGACGCTGACTCTACGGCCTGATGGTGAGGATGTTCACGATCGAATACCCGACCGCCTTCGATGTGGCGATTTCACCAGCCATGACCTTTTCGGATTCGGTCTTCACGGTGCCCTTGAGCGTGACCGTCTTGAGGGCTTCGTCAGTGTCGACGTTGATATCGCCGGCGTCTACGCGACTGTCCGCCATGATTGCCGTTTTGACTTCGCCCGTCTGCATTGCGCCACCCATCGCGTCGCCAGTCTTCGACGCCGCTTCTGCGGACTTTTCCGCGGCGATGTCGGCGTCTTTTTTCACTCCATCGGCCGTATTGCCGCAGGCGGCGGACAGTACCAGTATCGCGAACCCGACGGCTGTGTTGATTGACTTCATTTTGCGCTCCTAAGAGTTGGTGAGATTGTGGTGAGAAGTGGGTGCCATGTGCGTGCAGCCTCAGCGTCGCGCTTCATACGTGCTGCCTCGCCACGACCAGCTGTTCCTTCAGCCAATAGCCCGGCTGCTGATAGTGCGCATGAAGGAGCGTCTCGTAGTCGCGACTCATGGGTATGTCGGTCGTGTACGCGGGGGCTTCCTTGATCAGGTTGCGGTCGAGATGCACGAACACCTTCGACTCGCTCCAGCTGACGCGATCGATCCAGTGGGGCGCGATGAGCACCTTCTTTCCAGGCCACCAATTGCGTGTGTCGATGACGAGGTAGCGGATCGCCCATGTTTCGTCATCGACGATGAAGTCCTGCACGTGTCCGATCTCGCCATCGCGCGCCTGCAGATGATGACCGGTCGAATCTTTCGTGCTTCGTAGATGCACGTCCCACTGTTTGATCGCGGGCTCCGGCGTCGGCGCCGGCGAGAGGCCGTGATCGCGCCTGAGATTGGGGTATGCGCCCCACATGTTGCCGCCACCCCAATACATCGGCCACTGGAAGTATCCGTAGAACGACTCTTCGTATTGGCGTGATACGGGCTCGTCGCTCGAGAGCGGCGGGCTGTCGAGAATGCGCTGTTTCGACAGGTCGATCGAGATGTGTCGTGCGTCGCGGTCAACACCGCTGATCGCGTAGGGGGAAATCAGCACCTGACGATGGGGAATCCAATCACCGGTTTCGGCTACCAGGTACCGAACGGTCCAGTACTCATCATCAAAAAGGAATTCTTTGGCTCGACCGAATTCTCCGTCGAGGCTTTGCAGTACGTAGCCCTTCAGTTCGTTGGCGCTGTCCAGCATGAGTGCCTCCGTGCACAGCGGGTGAACGTGCGACATGTCCGCTATGTCTGCTGGAATCGTGCCGGAGCGTCACGCCACAACTTTCCGAGCGAGTTGGTGTAGGCTCTCGAGGTCCGCCCTCGTCCCGTCAACCATGAGAGATCGCACCATGACCGTAACCGCTCGGACACGCTTCGTCGCTGTGACCCTGCTGTTGGTGGTCGCCGCCGGCGGCCTCGGTTGCGGCAGCGACGGGCCAAACACAGTCCCGTTGACAATCAGCACAGTCGCCGCACGCATCGACGTCACACCCGTCGCCGCGTCACTCGACGTGGGAGGCTCGATCCCGTTGAGTGCCACTGCGTTCGACGCCGCCGGCGCGCCGCTGCAACGCAAGACTATTTCGTGGGCCAGCTCCTCCGCCGCGATCGCCGCCGTCACCGATGTGGGCACCGTGACAGCTATGTCGCCCGGCACCGCGACCATCACCGCAAGCGCCGACAGCAAGCTGGGCGTTGCCGTGATCACGGTGCGTCCACCGGTGGTGGCCACCGGCACAATCACGGTCAATCCGGCACAGCAGTTCCAGACGATGACGGGTTGGGAGGCTCTGATGGAGATCGGACAGGCTGAATGTGATCCACGCGCCTATGCGACGTACAAGTCGGATCTGCTCAACCGTGCCGCCAACGAGATCGGCATCAACCGCATCCGGATCGGCTTGCGCAACGGTTACGAGAATCCCACCGACCAGTGGACCAACTTCAAGGCGGGCCGACTCACCTTCGATGAGTGGAAGGTGTTCTGGTTTCAGGTGGTGAACGACAACAACGATCCGTTCGTCATCAACCCGGCCGGGTTCAACTGGGGCTATCTCGACTACACAATGGATGAGTTGGTCATCCCGTTGCGGCAGCGGCTGGCCGCGCGTGGTGAGAACCTCTGGCTCAACTTGTCGTACACCGGCGCGAACACCGGCCAACTCCATCGCGACAACGCTGACGAATATGCGGAGTTCGTTCTGGCGGCGTGGCAGCACGTCCAGCAGAAGTACGGCTTCGTGCCGAACTCGCTGGAACTGGTGAACGAGCCGAATATCAATGGCTGGACCGCCGCGCCAATTGGACCGCTACTCAACGCGGTGAAGCGTCGGCTCAACCAGAACGGGTTCTTCCCCGACTTCATCGGGCCGAGCGGCAGCAGTGTCTCGGCAAGCATCTCGTTTTTCGATCAGATGATCGGGGCGGCCGGCGTTCCGCAGGGGCTCAACGAGATCTCCTATCATCGCTACGGCACGGCGCCCACGACCGCTCAGTTGCAGGACATCGCCCAACGCGGGGCACAGTACGGCATGCGCACCGCAATGCTCGAACACGGCGGCAGCGGCTACGAGGACCTGCATGCCGACCTCACGCTTGCGAATGTGTCGGCGTGGCAGCAGTTCGGCCTCGCCTTCTGCGGCGATCGTGACGTCGGCGGCACCTACTTCGCCATCTTCGGCGCCGCACTCGGCAGCAACACACCGGACGTACGGACCGGTAGCATGACCAAATACCTGCGCCAGTACTTCCGCTACGTTGCGCTGCGCGCGGTGCGCATCGGTGCCACGTCCGCCGATACGCGGTTTGAGCCAGTCGCCTTTCGGAACGTCAACGGCAAGCAGGTGGTCGTGGTGAAGGCGTCGGCTGGGGGCTCCTTTTCCGTGGCCGGTTTGGCACCCGGGACGTATGGCATCGACTACACCACCGCAACCGAATATGCGCGTGCGTTGAGCGACATCATCATCGTGGCTGGCCAGACGGTGAGCACAGCGATTCCCGCCACCGGTGTGCTCACCATCTTCGCGAGATAGTCAGGAAGCGCGTGCGCGCCGGCGAACGCGCGCGACCCACCAGCCCTTCGAGTTGCAGTGGGCGCGGGGCAATGCCTGCCACCTATCTGCGGGTCGTTCATCGATCGTCCTCCTCTCGTTTCATGCGGGTGGCCTTCGCGTCACGGTTGTCGAGGGCACCGGCCTGCGCAGTCCGCGTACTGGCAGCGCTGCCGATGTACGCGTTCGCAGCGCCGTGCTGATAGACGAGCGCGCCGCCCGAGTGCCCCACCCGCCAACCGGCTACCACCAGCGCGACCGCGCCGAGCGTTCCCGCCATGCGTGCGCCCGATCCGAGGCGTCCGGTGCGAAGGCCGATTACGGAAACCGCGAGCGTTGCGGCCGAGAGGACCAGGAACAGTTCGGCGGCCGCCTCGTGCGTACTGATTGGCGCTTCTGCTACGACGGACTCAACCCGCTCATCGGCCTGCTCACCGGTCTCGACTGCAGCCCAGGCGCTCAGCGTCAGCGCGGCGAAGAGCGCGGTCGTGATCCCCCAGGCCTTCCATGGACGCGAGCCCTTGTGTATCGCCCACAGCGCTCCGACAGCAAACACCGGCACGAGGAGGGTCAGTGCGATGGGCAGGTGGACGATGGCTGGGTGTAGTGGGTTGGGCAGCAGCGTGTTGAGCATATGATCTCCTGTGTGCAGGGGCAGACGCCGACCACGGGAGTCGCGGCTCCGGTTCGCCCTTGCACGTATGCTGCGCCGCTGGGATTGTCGGGTATATCCGGCAGGTGACGGGTTCGCGGCGTGCACTTGCCCATCCGTCACTTGCCGGGGGTACTGCGGGGGGCCACGGGGGTACCGCGCGGCGCCGGTTGGGCGTACCACTTAGGCTATGACGATGCCACAGGAACCGTCCGCCAAGCCCGAAGATCAGTCGGTGCGCCAGGGAGTGCTCTTGGACGCCCGTCGAGAGCAACGTTCAGACGAAGGTTCCGCGGACGAGCTCGAGCGCGACCTTCCGCAACGGATGGTGCCGTTGCTGGCGTCGGTGTTGGCGCTGGTGGTTGTGGGCGGAGTGACGGATTTGGTGCTGGACCGGCCGGCGAGCTTCTGGTCGGTTCACGTCGCGTTCGAGGTCGGGATTGTCGTCGTGAGCCTGATCCTCGCGGTCATTCTCTGGCGCGGGTGGTTCAGTGCCGCCCGCGATCTGGAGCTTACCCGCGCGCTGTTGTCGGCGACGCAGCGGTCATTGAGCCAGCGGCAGGCCGAGCAGACCGAGTGGCGGCGGAAGGCGGAAGCGGAGCGTGCGGGATTTGGTCGGGCGATCGACGAGCAGTTTGGCGCGTGGGGGCTGACGCCGACGGAACGGGAGGTCGCGTTTCTGTTGCTGCAGGGGCACGGGCATAAACAGATTGCCGCGCAGACGGGCCGCGGGGAGCGGACGGTGAGACAGCACGCCGTCGAGGTGTATCAGAAATCGGGGATTGGTGGGCGGTCGGAGCTGGCGGC
>Ga0105049_10010376_pt1 | contig 10693 bp, 10 predicted proteins | sample MAT06_FD_78087 | JGI IMG/M metagenome (GOLD analysis project Ga0105049, IMG submission 78087) | Freshwater microbial communities from Lake Fryxell liftoff mats and glacier meltwater in Antarctica - MAT-06 | ecosystem: Environmental > Aquatic > Freshwater > Ice > Liftoff microbial mat | place... | reverse complement strand
GATTTTTTTGATGTAGATAATTTTCCCCATATTTCGTTTGCGATCAATAATTATGATGCGGCATATTTTGACGGTATTTATATCATTTGAGGAAATTTAACTATAAGGACATTTCTAAAAGAAAAGAATTGGTTGTAGCATATGGAGGAATTATAAAAGATCCCCTGGGAAATTAAAAGTCGGGATTCAGTGTTTGCGGCACTATCAACAGAACGACGTTCGGGAGGCAGTGGAATGCCGCTAATATAGAAATGGGGGTATTTTTGGTTGAGGAAGTAAATGTCATTTTTGATATTCAATTAAAAAGAAGTGCGTAAGAACATTCATGCATGGTATTTGTTTTATATAAGCTCAGCGCTTCTCACAAAGATTGGCTTTTTTTAATTATTTAATTATCTAAACAGTATGCAACAGATTTTGATCATTTCTTCCAGTATCCGAACAGGGCGAAAAAGCGATCGGGTGGCCCTTTATTTAATGCATCAAATTAACAGCAGAAAGGATGCTACTGCTACGATCGTTGATTTACACGAATACAACTTGCCCCTGTTTCATGAAAGATTGAGTAACCTGCCTAGTCCACCAGACAACCTTATTTATTTAGCAGATGCCATTAAATCAGCCAATATCGTGATCATTGTTACACCAGAATACAATGGCGGATACCCAGCGGCTTTAAAAAATATGATTGATGTATTTTTTACAGAATGGAAAAGAAAACCAGTTGCATTTGCTACCGTAAGTTCAGGTCCTTTTGCTGGCATGAATGTGATCACTTCTATACAATATGTGATGTGGAAATTGGGCGCATGTACAGTTCCAGCAATGTTTCCGGTGGCAACCGTTGAAAAAGCGTTCGACGAAAATGGGTTGCCCATTGATCCGGAAAATACGAATAAAAGAGCCACTACTTTTATTGAGGAATTAATTTGGTATGGCACCGCCCTTCAAAGTAAAAATGCGTAATTGCCTGTTAAATTAAATACAATGTTTATCAAATACGTACTGTTTCGTATAAAGCCGTTATTTTTGGGAAAATTATAAATAACTGATGAAACAAATTTTCTTTTTTGCCGCTTTGATTAGCGGAACAACAGCTATAGCGCAGCCTAAATTGGTAAATCAAGCTATCATTAATACAACTACCAATATTATAGCGCCTGAGGAAGAAGACGTAGCCAATGTGCAATCGCAAGGGCAAGGCGGCGGAATGGCTCGTATGTTTTCGGGTGATGGTGAAACCAAAACGGTGACACACGTAAAAAATGATCTGGTAAAATCTGTGAGTAAATCAGAAACAGGGAGAACCACTATTATCCGAGACAATCAGAAAAAATTGACCACTACCCTTTTCGAAATAATGGGAACAAGAAATGGTTTTTATGCTACAGACGAAGAAATGGCATCAGGCAGAAAAAGCATGGACAGCATGATGCGCGCAGGTGCAGCCAACGATACCAGCAGAAAAGTAGTTCGTCCGGCAGAACCTCCAAAGATCAATATCAGCGTGACAGATGAAACCAAAAAAATTGCTGGCTATACTTGCAAAAAAGCATATATAATCACTACCCGTATTTTGGGTATTAAGGATACTTCAGTAGCATGGTTTACACCAGATGTAAAAATCAATAATGTGAGCAGCACGGGCGGCGGTATGACCAGCATTATGAGCATGGGATCGCCAACAAGCAACCCCATGGCAGGGCTGGAGCAAATAGACGGATTTGTGATGCGCTTTGAAACAAAGATGCGTAGAAACAGAATCATGAATGTAGAAGTAACCAAATTAGAAATCGAAAAAGATGTAGCCGATAAAGAATTTAACATACCAAAAGATTTTGACGTAAAGCCTATGAGTGAAATGCGAAACATGATGAGAGGCGGTATGCCCGTTAGAGAGGGCACGATTCGAATGAATTAATTGTTTTTTATTTCAATTCAATTTTTGCAAAAAAATACTAAGAAGGACTTCTGCGGGAGTCCTTCTTTTTTTAACCCCGGCCCTATGTATTTTGTGTCATCACCAACTGCTTCATTTAAATCTTTTAACTGAACTTTCCAATGTAAATGATATAAATGCTACGACTTAGTTGCTATGTTTTAGAAAATAGTTATCATTCTCCAGGAACAATAAAGTTTACAACCCCGCAGGCAGTATAAAAAAAGAGTATAAAATGGACTTATTCAGCAATGAGATCGACGATTCAAAAAACTGGTTACCAAAAGATGGGGTAGTTCAATATTTTGGAAAACTATTCAGCAACGATGAAGCCAATCAGTTTTTTAACTGCTTAATGAATACTATCAGCTGGAAAAATGACCAAGCCATCATCTACGGTAAATTGATCATCACCAAACGAAAAGTAGCCTGGTACGGCGACAATGCTTTTGATTATACCTATTCCAACAGCACCAAAAAAGCCTTACCCTGGACAACTGAATTATTACTATTAAAATCAATCATTGAAGAAAAAACCGGGGAAACATTCAACTCATGTTTACTCAACTTATACCACAATGGCGATGAAGGAATGGCCTGGCACAGTGATGGAGAAAAAGCTTTAAAGAAAAATGGCGCCATAGCCTCTTTAAGCTTTGGAGCCGAACGTAAATTTGCTTTCAAGCATAAGGCCAACAAAGAAACCGTTTCTCTGCTATTGGAACACGGTAGTTTGTTGCTGATGAAAGACACCACTCAAAGCCACTGGCTTCACAGACTCCCGCCTACCAAGCTTGTGAGCAAACCAAGAATCAATTTAACCTTCAGAACTATTGATGTGCCAATTTAAAGATTGTGGTGTTTAAGCTGAAATGGCTTAATGGTATCACTAACAGCAGGGCTATATGGAAGAGGAGAAAAAATCAACCGCAAAGCTGTTATTTATTATTTTAAGCAAACCCATACTTACCAGGTAGTGTATCAGTTCCACTGCACAACCAAATCATGTATTTTCAAAGGATACCACTCAATCTCTCCATAGACCCCTTATTCTCCGGATGCACAAAAATAAAATCTACTAGACTCGGATCGTGGCCGGCATTGGTGGGTTCTAGTTTATTTTGATGGAGGTGGTATTGTTGATATCCTATGCCAAATAAAAAATCTTCCACCACTTTTTTATGGTTACCCCAGGTTTCTACCTGAATGATGGGTAGGTGTTTTTCGAACACGGGTTTCATTTCGGGGAATACAAATTCCTCGTAACCTTCTATGTCACATTTTAAGAAATCTAATCGGTTAAGGTCTTTAAACAACTCACTACCCTTTTTCATCCTGGCTTCAAATTTAAACCCGTACTCTTCCAAATTTCCATGAGTTTCGTTATCGTACACGTTGGGTAAACCAGTGCTTAAATAACGGAGGTTTTTGGGTATCACCAACGTGATGTTCTTTTCTTCGGTGCCCAATGCATACGGCATGATTGTTACATGCTTTTTGTCTGCCAAGCGCCATCGTAAGATCTCATTAAATGGAATCACCGGTTCAATGGTATATAATTTTCCGGTACTTCCAACCCATTCTTGCAATAGGTTGGAGTAGTAACCCAAGTTAGCGCCCAAGTCTATCACTGTATCGCCTTTGCGAACCAAGTTTTTGGCAAAATAATGATACCTGTATTTTGGATTGTTTTTCAACAACCCTGTTTTGTACAAAAAAAGAAAGGAACTATTTAAGAGCTTTAAATAATTGCGCTGGCTCAACGAGCTGTACAAAATTTTATTCACAAATCCCATCTGCATTTAATATTAAACCTTTTCTACTTGTCTTCATGCTATTTTCAATTTATTCTATAAAAATATTGATCATAGCATAAGCATGTTCATAGTAATTTGGTTATTGAATATTTTAATTATTCTTTGTCCTTTGCCTCATTGTCTTGCTTTGCCACATCTTCACCCTTTAAGTAATTAGGTAAATTTAAACCCGCCATGTTAAAGAGATCATTCAGCGGTGGAACTGTTTTCATTAAGCCAGATACAAAATTGGCAGTAGATCCATTGCCATCTGTTCCGCTGCCACTATCCCATACCGTTATCTTATCGATCTTCAGATTTTTAACTGCTTCTACCTGGGTTTTTACCAACTCTGGGAGTTTTTCAATCAGCAACAACTGGAAGGCTTTTGTTGGATCTCCACCTGCCGCAGCTACCACTTCTTTATAACCTTCGGCTTGTTTAGTTAGAATTTCAAATAAACCTTTTGCTTCGGCCTCCATCTTGGCAAAAATTGCATCTGCCTCTCCTTTTGCATTTTCCCGAATTGTTTCTGCCTGGGCCTGTGCTTCGATGATCGCTTTTTGTTTAGCTATTTCAGCAGGTACCACAATATTGGCCATTTGGGTAGCTCTTTCTCTTTCGCTTCTTGCTACTTCTGCTCGTTGTTCCGCTACGTAAGATTCTTCCAATGCTTTTGCTTGCTGCACTTTTTCTGCTGTAACGGCTATTCTCAATGCTTCTGCTTCTTTTTCTCTTCTGCTAGCATCTGAATTGGCAATGGTGATCTTCGCTTCGTTCTCCCCTGTTACTGCCACTGAATTGGCTTCAGAGGTTTTAATCCTTGTATCTCTGGCTGCTTCTGCCCTTCCAATAGATTCGTCTTTTACCGCCAATGCAATACTCACTTCCCTATCTTTTTGGGTGTTCGCAATTTTTACGTCACGATCTCTATGGGTTTCTGCAATCTGCGTTTCTCTTTCTCTATCTGCTAACGCCTTCCCAATTTCACCAATTTTGGTTTGTTCTGCCACGCTAATAATGGCTTCATTTACCGCTTTAGCAGCAGCTTCTTTACCCAATGCTTCAATGTAACCAGATTCATCTCTGATATCGGTCACGTTGACGTTAATGAGTTTTAGACCAATTTTTTTAAGTTCAGCATCCACGTTCTTCGAAATATTGTCCAAAAACTTATCTCTATCTGAGTTGATCTCTTCAATGGTCATGGTGGCAATCACCAAACGGAGCTGACCAAATAAAATATCTTTCGACAATTCTTGAATTTGTTCTGGCGTAAGACCTAATAACCTTTCTGCTGCATTGTTCATGCTATCGGGCTCCGTAGATATCGCAATGGTAAACCTGCAAGGCACGTCCACTCTAATGTTTTGCCTGCTGAGCGCATTCGTTAAATTAGCTTCAATAGAGATGGGCTTTAAATCTAAGTAAGCATAATCTTGAATCACCGGCCAAATAAATGCTCCACCACCATGCACACATTTGGCGGAAGTACCACCGGTGCGACCGTAGATCACTAAAATTTTATCGGATGGACATCTTTTGTAACGAGAAATCAAAGCGCTGATCGTTACAAAAAAAACGATCACAATCACAACAATCAAAATCAATGGTGTCATAACTAAATTGAGTTTTTTGGGTTTTTATAATTTTTCTACCAATACCAGATTATTACTTTCTATTTTAACTATACGCACCATACTTCCTGATGGTAATTTTTCTTTTTCTGTGATGGCATTGATCTCATGTACTGCCCCATGTACACTTACCTGTACTTTACCAAATCCTGATTTTTGTTCGGGTATGGTCAAATAAACCGTACCCGTTTGTTGTAAAGTTTTTTGAATGTTGAAGGTATTGTCTTCGCCTAGTTTTTGTAATTGTCGTATTAATAAGAAAAACACTACTACAAATAACACGCCCACTAGCACACTGAGGCCAATGAGCAATCCTTTACTGTTTATAGAAGAATAAAATGCTATCCCTGTCCAACCAATTCCCAGTAAAAGGTTCACCATATTGCGCAAAGAAAACAATTGGAAGGGGGCTTCTGCACCTGACAAATTGCTATCGAAATCTGCCTCCAGGCCATCTGTAGCATCAGCACCGACAAACGTGAGTACGGTTTGCACCAAAAATATAAGGGTGGCCGGTATGGCAATAAACCAGAATGTTTTAAGCAGCGGCTCCATTCCATTAAAAAATTCCATATCGCGGTTAATTTAAGTTGGGTCGAACAAAAAAGTATTCCTACAAAAGTATAAAAAAACGGTTTGCCAAAGCCGATTATTCTTTTCCCAGCATCTTATTCAACTTATTATTGATCTGGTTCAGTAGATCGAACTGTTTGGCTTGGCTTTCAAATAATGTTTTAATTTGTTCCTGTTCGAGCAAATCTATTTTTTGGTGCAAACTTCTGATTTGCATTTCTGCTTTTAAATTAATAAGGTAATCGTTTTCATTTTGTTTACGGTCTTTTTCTTCTTGGCGGTTCTGGCTCATCATAATGATGGGAGCCTGTAGTGCTGCTATAGAGGAAAGAATCAGGTTCATTAATATAAAAGGATATGGATCAAACTTCCAATGTCCCAGCGCAACCACGTTGAACAGTATCCACACTAACAAAAAAATCATGAAGAAAATAATGAATCTCCAGCTACCCCCAAAACGAGCAACTTTATCAGATATTTTCTGACCCCTGGTCAACTGCTCTTCGGGAGGATGCAATAAATTCTTAATGATCAATTCTTCGGCTGCAATGGATTCTTTAACGATGTTTTGCAATTTTTTCAGATGTTCGTTTTCTTGCGTCAACATTTTTTTTACCTGATCATTTTTCATTCATTTAAATTTTATGTTAAAAACAAAAAACAAAGATGCGATGGTTTTAATCTAAATAAATACAACGGACTCTTAAAAACTTCCTTATTCTCCCATTCCTTCTGCCTCTTCAGTTTTACTACTATTTTTGAGCATATCGTTCACGGCATGTATTTCTGCGTCGGTAAAATAGCGCCATTTGCCAGGTGCCAACCCGCTTACACTGATGTTCATGATCCTGGTTCTTTTCAAAGAGGTAACCCGGTAACCGAGCGCCTCACACATTCTTCTTATTTGGCGATTCAGCCCCTGTGTTAGTATGATGCGAAAGCGATGATCACCCTCCTGTTTCACAAAACATTTGTTGGTAACGGCTCCTGGAATTTTTACACCGTTCCGCATCTTATTGATAAAATCGACGTTTACGGCTTTATCTACCATCACCATGTATTCTTTTTCGTGTCCGTTGCCCGCCCTCAAAATTTTATTTACTATATCTCCATCGTTGGTTAAAAAGATCAAACCTTCTGATAATTTATCCAATCTCCCCACCGGAAATATCCTGGTTTTATAATTTACAAAATCTACGATATTGGTTTTGTCTTTGGTATCGGTGGTACAGGTTACGCCTTTGGGTTTATTGAGCAGCAAGTAAACGGTTTGTTTTTTCTTACGAATGGGTTCGCCGTCAATCTTCACTACATCACCCTCCTTCACCCTGTTGCCTTTGCTGGCATCTTGGTCGTTGATGGTGACCCTACATTCGTCGATATATTTATCAGCCTCTCTCCTGCTGCAAAAGCCGCTGTCGCTGATATACTTATTCAAACTAATATCCATTCTGCGAAATACCTCAATATTTATGAATAAATGTGGTTCTGCCGAATTTATTAATGGGGAAAATTTGCACGGAATACAAATGCATCCATCATCTCCATCACCGTTGCCGCCGACTCAGGGGTACACGGATTGGAACCGGTTCCATTAAAATATGCTACTACTTTTTCAATCATAGGTTGTTGCACATGCGGCAATGGAGGAAATTCCAGTACCTGTAAGGGTAGATTATTTAATAATACCCGGATGCTGGTGTTGTTGAAAACGGAAAATTCAATACTACCCTTGGTTCCTCTGATGATGCAAACATCCGATTCCTGATCTGGAGCTGCGTTAAAATTCCACACTCCGGAAAACTGAATTCCCTTTTCAAACAAAGCCAAACCAGTAATCAAGTCATCAGCAATAGTAGCCGAATGGTGATTACCCGAAATACCTTTGCTGAAGACTGGATTGCCAAAAAAGAATTGCATCAATCCAAGTTGATGGGGTGCCAGATCGTGAAACAATCCTCCGCCCGACTGTGCAGGATTGAGCCGCCAAGCCAAGGTGGGTTGTAACAATTCTTTGGCTGTTGGCGGTTTTCTTCGATAATCAATTTGCGCAGTTAGCAGTTTTCCGATGACATTTTGCTTGAGTAACTCCTTTACTTTTAAAAAAATGGGCTGTGCATTTCGGTAGTGAGCTACCACCAATTTCACGTCTTTTTCCTTTGCAAATGCAGTAATTTTTTTTGCCGAAAAGCTGTTGAGCGTCATGGGCTTTTCTACATACACTGGTTTACCTGCTTCGATGGTGGCCAGTGCATACAGTTCGTGTGAATCGGGCGGAGTGGCTATGTACACCGCATTTATAATAGGGTCTTTGATGAGCGCCATTGCGTCGGAATAAAAAACGGGTACCTGATGCCGCTGCGCATAATCGGCAGCTTTTTGATGATCCCTACGCATCACGGCATACAAGGAGGAGCCCGCTATTTTGTTAAAAGCCGGACCGCTTTTTACTTCTGTAACATCGCCGCATCCGATGATTCCCCAATGAATGTGCATGTTGTTATTTTTTAGCAGCAATATTTTTAATGGCAGCAATCAATTTATCAAGGTCTTTCAATGTTGTGTATACATGTGGCGTTATTCTAACGCACTCGATGTTTTCCCAAACTATCCCCACGGTATGTATCTTATACGTGTTAAACAATTCACTGTCGAGTTGGGCAGGCGTTTTTCCGGCCACACTTACCCCACATATAGCGCATGACCACCGGGGATCTAAAGATGTATGTAGTTTTACACCTGGTATTTGTTGTACTGCAGACGCCCAATAATTTTTTAAATAATGTATCCTGGCTTGTTTCCTGGCCGATCCGATGGCGTTGTGGAAGTTGATGGCTTCCCCAATGGCTTGTTCAATTGGAAAACTACGGGTACCAAGGGTTTCAAACTTACGAATGTCATCGGATTCAGGTTTGTCGTTGCACATCATGGGCCATAATGCTGCGATTCGATCTTTTTTAACCCATAACATTCCACTGCCTACTGCGGCACTCAAAAATTTGTGTAAACTCGTTCCAAAATAATCACAGCCAAGATCGGGTATTTTAAAATCGAGTAAGCCAAAAGAATGTGCTCCATCAACAATGGTTTGAATTCCTTTTCGTTTAGCCATATCCGTTAGTCGTTTCACCGGCATAATTTGACCCACCCAATTGATTAGATGCGTAATATGCAGCACCTTGGTAGCTGGTGTAATGGATTTTTCGAATGCGGACACGATAGCATCATCATTCTCTATAGGAAAATCGAAACTGATCTGTTTGTACACAATTCCTTCTCTCAAAGCCCGTTGTTTCCAGGCTTGTATCATGTTGGGATAGTCTTGTTTGGTGCCGATCACTTCATCGCCTTTTTGCAAACGTAGTCCGTAAATCACCGTATTTAAGGCCTCGGTAGCGTTGCGGTTGATGGCAATTTCGTTGGGATCGCATCCTGCCAACTCAGCTAATTTTGCTCGCAAGGGTTCTCTTCCCTGATCCAAAATTCGCCACATATAATAAGAAGGCCCCTCATTTGCCAATTGATTGTAACGCTGCAATGCCTGTTGCACAATTGTGGGTGCAGGGCTCACGCCACCATTATTGAGGTTGATAATGTTGGGATTTACCGTATATGCCTGTTGAATAAAACTCCAGTAGTCTTCGTCTGCAGCCAATACCTCGGGTAATAGATGTGATTTATCCTGCAAGGCTGATTTCCAGGTTGCTGCAACAGTTTGGTTGAAAAGGCTATTCAAAGAAAATGCGCCGGTAAGCATGGCGGCTTTTTGTAAAAAAGCCCTGCGATTGCGTTCCATATAGTTAATATTTATTTGTTCAACAATTGAATTTATAAAAGCTGCCGCTAATTTTCTAGATTTTTATGTGGATAAAATATTACAGTAGAAGAATGATTTCGTGGTGTAGAATTTGTTAAATTTACGCTTTGCGTCCCTAGTTGAGAAATATTAGTTCAACAATTCAATTTCCTATTCGTTATGTTTAAGCAAAAGCATTTGTTTTTCTTTCGCACTATTTTGTGCCTGATCGTGAGTACGCAGTTATCTGCACAGGTTCAAACGCCTCGTTACACCGTAGTATCTAACAATTTGAAAGCTTTTTATGAGTATCTGCCTGCAGGGTATCCCGCAGCCGGGCTAAAATATCCGTTGTTGATATTTTTGCATGGAGCTGGTGAAACCGGGCAGGGAACTTCTACTTCGTTACCATTGGTTTTACGGCACGGACCGCCAAAACTCATCAACAATGGAACCTTTCCTGCAAGTTTTACGGTAAATGGACAAACACGCCGTTTCATCGTATTGTCGCCACAGTTTGTAGGGTGGCCAGGTGTTGGAGACATCAACAGTTTGATCAACCTTGCCATGCAGCAATATGCGGTGGATCCCAACAGAATTTACCTCACCGGTTTAAGCATGGGCGGCGGAGCTGTGTGGGATTATGCTGGTTTCAGCCCCGTATTTTCTAATAGAATAGCAGCTATCATTCCCATTTGTGGGGCAAATGGTCCTAATCAAGCCTCAGCCAACAATATGGCTAGCGCCAATATTGCTATTTGGGCTACTCACAACAACGGTGATGGAACCGTTTCGGTTGCAAATACCAATTCCTATATTAGTCTCATCAATTCTGCACCTACCCCTCCTAACCCACTGGCCAGAAAAACCATATTTCCGGTTAATGGCCATGATGCATGGAGTACCACTTACAACCCTACTTATAAAGAAAACGGTTTGAATGTGTACGAGT
>Ga0105049_10010373_pt1 | contig 10695 bp, 9 predicted proteins | sample MAT06_FD_78087 | JGI IMG/M metagenome (GOLD analysis project Ga0105049, IMG submission 78087) | Freshwater microbial communities from Lake Fryxell liftoff mats and glacier meltwater in Antarctica - MAT-06 | ecosystem: Environmental > Aquatic > Freshwater > Ice > Liftoff microbial mat | place... | reverse complement strand
CCCCTGAGGTTGAGATACGTGCATTGGACGATGTTGACGGGAGTCGGCTCCCGCTCAGATTCTTGTCTTGCGGCACGAGCACGGAAAAGTCTGCAAATGTGGCGTAGATGGTGAACACCGCTGCGATGAGTGCCAGACCTGCAGGTTTCACAAATCGCCACGGAGTCATATCCACCGCACCCACATCGACTTGTGCGAACTCTTTCGCCTGCGGCGCGATTTCGCCGATCACCAGCATGAGAACGAGGAGCCATGCGAACACCAGACCCAGAAAATGAAATTCGTGCAGCGATGTTACGATGATACTGAACGGCGGCACAAAGTAGCCGACAGCAATCGCGGCAAAGCCTGCGACGAGTCCCAGTTTCGCGGCGATCGGTGGCACTCGCTTCGAAACCATGCCGATCAGAACGACGGCAAAGATCGGGATAAAGTACATCCCGTTCATCTTCTGGAGATATCCAAAAATGCTGGTTGTATTCGCCAGCAGCGGCGCAATAGACATGGAGACCACAGCCACGATCCAGCCAAAGACCTTCCCCGACTGCACGACCTCACCCTGGCTGGCGTTCTTCCTGAGTACACTCTTATACAAGTCCAGGCTGAACAGGGTGCAGGAACTGTTCAGCGCAGAATTGAAACTCGAAAGAATCGCCCCGATCATGGCCGCAGCAAAGAAACCGGTCAACGGTTTCGGAAGGACTTTGCTGACCAGCATGCCGTAGGCCTGGTCCGGTTTCATGGTTTCCCCGGCAAACACGCTGTACGCAATCATCCCAGGCACAACCAGGTAAAGCGGCCCCAGAAGTTTTAAGACTCCGGTCAGCAACACACCTTTCTGACCTTCCGCCAGACTGCTCGCGCCAAAAGTTCGCTGGATGATCTGCTGATTGGTCGTCCAGTAGAACAGATTCAGTAGAAAGATCCCGGAGAAGATTGTTCCGAAAGGAACAGAAGTGCTGGCATTGCCGACGGAATTGAAACGAGCCCTTTGTTGCTCAAGCAGCAGACTGGCCCCGGCTGGAATTCCGCCGTCACCACCGAGCAGCGACAACGCATAGCCTGCGATCAGAAAGCCACCGACAAGCAATCCGACGCCATTCAGTGTGTCGGAAACAGCAACCGATCGCAGACCGCCGAACAGCGCGTAGATCGATCCGATGATGCCCACGATCCAGACAATCAGCCACAACGACAGCGTGTGAGCATCCATACCCAGTGTGTCCGGCAGACTTCCCAGCATCGAGGGGACGTCAAGAATGCCCATCATTCCAGTCGCGCCGGTGTACAGAATAATGGGCAACAGAATGCCGACGTATGCCAGCAGGAAAATGATGTTTGTGATGACGGAAGTGTGATGGTCGAAACGAATCTCCAGATACTGTGGAACCGTGGCGACGCCACTTTTCAGGAATCGCGGCAGGAAGAACCACGCCATAAAGACGAGCGCGATGACAGACACAACTTCCCAGACCATCACGCACAGCCCGTCGGTATACGCAGCTCCATTCAGTCCCACCAGTTGTTCGGTCGACAGGTTCGTTAACAACAGTGAACCGGCAATGATGGGAAATGTGAGTGTTCGACCACCCAGAAAATAGCCGTCACTGCTGGCGTGATCGTCTTTCCGGGTAATGCGCCATGTCAGTACGCCAACGAGCGCCGTAAAGAACAGGAATGACAGAATTGTGATCATCGAATCCATTGAAGCAGCCTTATCCAGGATCATTTTCCGACCAACCTGAACACGTCAGTGTAAGAAGGCGACGTTGCTGGAATCGCGTGTAGCGCGTTTTGAAATGGAAATTTGCTGTTCAAAATCGTGAACGCGCCACTACTTGTTCAGCAACAGGCGGCCATTGCGAGTGGCGCGAAGTCTGTATCGCTGGCCTTCGTGTTCGACGATGACTTCTGTCGCACCTCCAGCGATTTCGCTGAACAATACGATTCGCTGTACATCGCAATCCCGCGAGGTGACCTCGCCGGTGTCGGGAGCGACGATCGAGTCGGGACCCGCATTGCCTGCTGTTTTCGCCCGTTCGCCGCCATGCAGATCTGTTGATTCTTCGCCGTTCACGCGATGTACCTGTTTCGGACAATTTCAGGATTCGGGATTTTGTAGACGCTCCCGTTGACATGTGATTGACGATCGCTATTATGTTGCGACTGAGTCTCAATTTCAATGCTTCGGTGCTCCAGCCAGCCTGATTCCTGCAGATTTCTGCAAGATGCCAGCCATGCTCGGGTAACGGAATTGCCAGCTCAGCAGATGTGTTTGGCCCGGATGCAGTTGCACTGTTCCGATTGTTTGGCCTCCCCGACTGCTTTGCTCAAACCGAAGAGAAAGACAAAATCATGAAGAAGTCATCCCCCGGTTCCCTCCTGCGAGGATTTACGCTCATCGAACTGCTGGTTGTGATTGCGATCATCGCCATCCTGATTGCACTGCTGCTGCCCGCAGTTCAGGCGGCCCGCGAAGCCGCTCGGCGGACGCAGTGCAAAAATAACCTGAAGCAGCTAGGACTGGCTCTGCACAACTACCATGATGTTTACACCGTGTTTCCTCCGGGTGGGACATACCGGGCGGCGACGATTCAGCCCGCTGGCTGGTCGATCCAGGCGCGTCTGCTTCCGTACATTGAGCAGGCGAATTTGACGAGTCTGATTGACTTCAGCAGAGGTTACTCGGTTCAGCCTACGGTCACTCCGATTCGCGTTTCGACGTTGATGTGCCCCAGCGAGATTAACGATAAAGCGTATGTTGATGGAGCTATAACCTACTGGCCTGTCAGTTACGGGGCCAATTACGGTGAGTGGTTTCTGTGGAATCCGGTCAGTGGACAGTTCGGTACGGGTGCCTTTGGCCCAAATGCCAGAACAGGGATGCGAGATTTTACGGACGGTACGAGCAATACACTGGCGATGGCCGAAGTGAAGGCGTTTCAGTACTACCTGCGTGATGTCGGTCCGGTTGCAGATCTGCCCGTTCCCAATGATCCAGCTGCGGTCAGTAGTCTTGGCGGGACGCTGAAAAATTCCGGTCATGCGGAGTGGGTTGACAGCCGCTGCAACCAGACGAGTTTCACGACGGCCTTTACGCCGAACACTAAAGTGCCTCACAACGATGGTGGCACTATTCGTGACACGGACTGGGTCAATATCCGCGAAGGCAACAGTGCAGCCGAATCCACGTACGGTGTTTTCACAGCTCGCAGTTTCCATACTGGGATTGTTCAGGGGCTGCTCGTCGATGGTTCAGTGCGAGGTTTCTCGGACAATATCGATCGAGGACTTTGGCGCAGTGCAGGAACGCGTGGCGGTGGTGAAGTGGCCGGAGAGTTCTGATGCCGCTGGAACAAGTGAGATTTCAGCCATCCGCTGGGTTGTGGCAAAGGTGAAGAAAGCCGGTTTGTTCTGATTCCAAACGGTTACGTTGTTCTCGTTTTGACCATGCCGCCGTATTTCAAGTTGGAGGGGATGCTGAAGATGTCCAAAACTCTGTGCGAAATGAAAAAGCAACTCAAAGCGGATTTTGCGAGCTACAAGCTTTTGGTCTGCAACCCCTCTCATGTCTGCACAAAGTGTGGTCGAGCAGCGAACGACAAGAAGCTGCTCTGCAAACCGGATCGATTGAAGGAGTAGTGCTTTGTCAATCCTTGAATCGTAGGTTGGACATTCCTTTCCGACTGGTGAGCGACGGGCAAGAATGCCCATCCTACTCATGAATGAAGATCTGACAAAGCACTAGTGCTTTGTCAGACTTTTAAAAAGAGGGCAGGAACCAGTAGCCAAATGGTCCAGAGGGTGCTCGGCACTCCTGATGCCTGCCCCATTTTTAAATCTTCAGGTTGACCGTCGTTTAACCTCCGCGAACGAGTCTTACGATTTCAAGAGCCTCACGGGACGTCTGAGTGATCTCGCTCCAGCAGGAGGACTCGATCGCTTCCTTGTTCGCCAGCCAGGAGCCGCCCACGGCCAGAACATTAGGGTCGGTCAGCCACGCCGACAGATTACTTGTGGTGACGCCGCCAAGAGGAATGTACTGCAACCCGAGATGGGCATACGGGGCTTTGATACTGGCGAGCATGTTCAGACCACCGCTGTGTTCGGCAGGGAAGAATTTCAGCAATCGGCAACCCGCCTGTACGGCAACGTCGATGTCTGTCGGAGTAGCAACGCCGGGAGCAAATGGCAGGTTGAGCTGATCGGCTCGACGAATCACCACCGGATTTGTGCCAGGGGCGACACCGAACGCGGCTCCGGCCGCCGCAACCTGGTCAACCTGTTCCGGGAACAAAATCGTACCAGCCCCGGCGAGCATTTCCGGGACGTGTTTCACGATGGCGGACAGGCAATCCAATGCCTGCGATGTTCGTAACGTCAGCTCCATGATGTCCACGCCGCCGTCGAGCAACGCTTTCGCAAGGCTGACTGCGCGATCAGGATCATTGACGACCATCACCGCGATCACACCCGTGCGGCGAAATCGGCTCAATTGCGAATCACTCAACAGCAGGCTCATAATTCCATCCGGGTTCTGGATTCTTGTTCGGAAGAAAATCCGACGCTCAAAGAACAGATGATGTTAGTTCAGATGTGTCCGAATACCAGTGTTCAGCCCTCACACGCACTGAGGTTTCCCCGGGAATCCTCATTTCGCCGTTTGTTCAAAGTAATGCCGGGCGGCTCGACCGCTGATCGATTTCTTTTCGAGAAGTTCGGCGGCAATCTGATCGACCGCGTTCCAGTTTCGTGCCTGCTGCAAAAGGTGTTCTGCTTTTGCCAGCAGTCGGCGCGTCAATTTGTCAGCCTGTCCCTGGCCGCTCCGCATGACTGCAAGCCGACGGACCAATTGCAGGTCTAGCGCCGCACCGGTCCAGTTATACGCACCAGAGTGAATCGCTTCCGCCGCGACGCCTGCCAGCAGTATCAGAATGTCGGCTTCTAATCGGTCCTGCGAAGCGCGAGAGACACCCTTACGAAGTTCGCAGTGTCCGAGGCGGCGCTGATCCGGCAGAATGCTGACTTTCTGCACCGGTCGATCAAAGACCAAAGCCATCACCGCATGCCCCGCTTCATGGTAGGCGGTGCAGAGTTCCTGCGATGGTTGATGTGTGTTCATTCTTTGCCAACCGACATGCCAGTTTGAGCCGCAACGAACGCATGCGCCTGGCTCGCGGCGAACGCCGCAGGAAATATATCCTGGTTGCAGGTGCATTGTAATGCACAAATATTCGACCTACGATCTATGGGGCGTGTGACCAATTTGGCGACCGAAACTGGAGTGTCAGCGGATGACGGATATGCGGAATGGGCGGAGGATACGAGTTCCCGTCAGTCGGCGTTTGAGCTGGGATCTGTTATATTTTCATCGGGACGTTCCACTTTGCGCTCATGATCGACGGATGAATCTTGCCGATGTTTCAGGGATGCGAAATATAAGTGCAGAACGAGTTTCCTGGCCAGCACTTTTTTTGAAGGCGTATGCAATTGTGGCTCAGGATGTGCCTGAGTTGCGGCAGACGTGGTATCGCTGGCCGTGGGCTCATTTGTATCAGCATCCCTCCAGCGTGGCGACCTTGACGGTCCAGCGGAAGATGCATGGCGAACCCTGGTTGTTCTGGGGACAGATTGCGTCGCCGGAACTGAAGTCACTCTCGGAGTTGCAGCGAGCGATCAATGAATTTCGTGACGGAGATGTGCGTAACGTATTTCGAAAGCAGCTTCAGCTTGCAAAACTGCCAACCGTGTTTCGCCGAATGTTCTGGTGGTGGAATCTGAATGTGGCGACGGCCGCCCGGGCGAAACGGCTCGGGACATTTTTTCTGTCAACGCTGGCAGGTCGCGGGGCTGAGATTCAGTTGCCGCCTTCAATCCATACCGGTTGTCTGACTTTTGGTCCTCTTGACGAAAATGGCGTTGCGCGCGTTACGCTGGCTTACGACCATCGCATCATGGACGGGGCTCTGGTCGCCGACATACTGCAGCGTTTAGAAGAAATACTGCGCGGCGTGCTGATGGACGAACTTCGTGCAATGCATGAGACGAAGCGCTCTGACGCCGCCTGAAAATCGTGCTGAGCGTGTCACTGTTGAGGACTTACGAATTCCTTCGAATGTCCATTGTGCGATCTGCGACACATTTGGCGCGCGCAGCTCTGATGCCATAACATTCGGGACTCCGGCGGTTCCCTGTCTCCTGGCGATTGAACGGTATCTGGCTTATGACGGCTCGTCAACGTATTCTTTTTCTCTGCACGGGTAACTCCTGTCGCAGTCAGATGGCGGAAGGATTTCTGCGGCATCTGTATGGCGATCGATTTGAATCGCTCTCGGCAGGTGCAAAGCCAGCAGGTTACGTCCATCCTCGTGCGGTGACAGCCATGGCGGAATCTGGAATTGATATTTCCAGTCAGAGGAGCAAGTCGATTCGTGATTTTCTTCCACCTCAAGCTACGCCGCCCGATGTCGTCATAGGTGTCTGTGCTGCGGCCGATGAAAACTGCCCGGTGTTTCCGGCGAATGTCGAGCGTTGGCAATGGCCGTTTGATGATCCGTTTCATGCGACAGGTTCAGATGCAGAACAGATGGCCGAATTTCGGCGGGTGCGCGATGACATCCGAGAACGGATTGAGACCGCGTTCAGAGCCTGAATCCTGCATGCATGGCGACGCCTGCTTTTATTCGTTCTTGTCACCTCGCTTCACTGATCGGTTCCACTCTCCATGACACTTTCCCGACTTCCACTCAGCTATTGCACCAATGTTCATCCGGGCCGAACGGTCGCGGAGGTGATTGATGGACTGACGACGTACTCGGCCGAAGTGCGGCGCCATTTGGATTTCCCGATGGCGGCGGGACTGTGGTTGTCCGCCAGTGTCGTACGTGAACTGACGGAAGACTCTGATGAGCTGGAACAGCTGGCTCAAGTGTTGTGGCAACATGACTTGTGCTGTTACACGCTGAACACATTTCCGTATGGCGATTTTCACAGCGAACGAGTCAAGGAGCAGGTTTATCTGCCCGACTGGGCCTCGTTTGAACGCATCAACTACACTGAACAATGCGCGGCGATTCTGGGGCAGCTCCTGCCGGAGGGCGGCGAAGGAAGTCTGTCAACCGTTCCGCTGGGCGGACGCATGAATCCACGTGATGCGGATTTTCATGCAGTCTGCTTCAGTCATTTGATTCGCATGGCCAAGTATCTGCATCTACTGTTTGAAACAACCGGTCGCCACATTCGACTCGGGCTGGAACCGGAGCCGAATTGCGAGATGTCGGGTACGGCAGCATGGACATTGCCCGTCTTCGAGCGGTTGTTTGCGCAAGCGGAAGCACTCGGCTGTGAGTCGTTGGTTCGCGAGTACATCGGCGTCTGTTTTGACGTCTGCCATCAGGCGGTTGAATTTGAAGATGTTGCAGAATCGATCGAGCTGTTTGTCCAGCGCGGGATTCGTATCAACAAGGTCCACATCACCAATGCGGTAGAGCTGCTGAACCCGTCCGAGAACGCCGCAGGTCGATTGGCTCTTCGTCAGTTCGTTGAACCCCGTTACCTGCATCAGACATACGCTCGATTTCCCGACGGGCGAATCGAAACGCGACTGGATCTGACGCTGCGGGACATTCAATGTGAACCAGCGGATGCATTCATGCAGGCCGCCAGTTGGCGCGTGCATTTCCATGTGCCGATTTTCGCAGAAACACTCGGGCCCCTACACACAACACGGAAAGATCTTGCTGCTGCGCTACGGAAAGTTGCAACGCTCACGTACGCGCCGCAGTTGGAAGTGGAAACCTACACCTGGCCCGTAATGCCAGGTGATTCGGCCACTGATTCACCGCCGTTGGCTGTTCTGATCGCTCAGGAACTGCGTTCAGCAGCGGAATTGCTGGTTGCGGCGGCGGACGCTGAATCGATCGGCACTTAAGAACCCACCGGGGGGGTGCATGCATGCAGATGGTCATTCAGACTTCGAAGCGATATTCTCCGGTCGTTTGAAACGCCCCCCTTGGTTCGAAACAGTGATTGACTGTATGACACTGGGCGAGACCACCTGACATGTCCGATGCTGAAACTACGAACACCAAAGTACGTCCGGAGTCTCCGGCCGAACGGCTGCTGACTCCCGTTCAGTTCGTGCGTGGCGTGGGGCCGCAGCGCGCGGAGTTGTTGAAGAATCTGGGAATCCTGACTGCTCGCGATCTGCTGTTTCATGTTCCGACCGGCATCAATGATTTCAGCGACGTGCGGACCGTGCCCAGGCTGGAAGCAGATGTTGAACAGTCCGTTCACGGGTTTGTGGTGGATCGCGATGTCCGGCAACTTGGAGGTGGTCGTTCGCTCGTGGGTATCCTGATTGACTTCGACGGGCACTACGTGCGAGGTCTGTGGTTCAATCAGCCGGGGGTTTTCAGGAAATATCGAGACAATGAGCATCTCGTTTTCAGCGGCAAACCACAGAAGAAGGCCGGTCGCTGGGAATTCAACGGACCTCGGGTCGCGATCCTCGCTCCTGACGATGACCTTGAAGCCGCAGCAGGCGTCCTGCCACGATATCCTCTCACCGAGGGCATTAAGCTGGATGCCATGCAAAGGATGACACGTTCGGTCGTCGAAAACTATGCCGACCTGGTCACGGATTGTGTGCCGGAATCGTTTCGCACCACGCATCGACTTCCCGATCTGTCCACTGCTCTTCGCTGGCTGCACACGCCGGATTCCGTGAAGCAGTGGCAGGACGGACGCTACCGCATTCTGCTGGACGACCTGTTGGAATTTCAACTCGGATTGGCGCTCCGTCGACGGATCTGGAATCGCACGCTTAAGGCCAGGCCGATCGATGTGTCTGCAAAAGTTGATGCCCGCATTCGACGGCTGTTTGAGTTTCGATTCACCGCAGGGCAGGACCAATCGATTCGCGACATTACGAAGGATCTGAATCAGTCGGCTCCCATGCATCGACTGCTGCAAGCGGACGTTGGAGCGGGCAAAACGGCAGTTGCTGTCTACGTAATGTTGTCGGCAATCGCAGCCGGTTATCAGGCTGTGTTGATGGCGCCGACGGAGGTCCTGGCCACACAGCATTGGGAGACCTTCGATGAACTGCTGGCGGAAAGCCGCGTGCAGCGGGGACTGCTGATCGGTGGCCTGCCGACGGCAAAACGACGCGAACTGCTGGAAGGCATCAGTTCCGGAAAGACGCAACTTGTGATCGGGACTCAGGCCGTCATTCAGGACAGCGTGAAGTTTCAGAATCTGGCGCTGGTCGTGATCGACGAACAGCACCGATTCGGCGTACGGCAGCGTGCCAGCTTCACCGGCCACGATGTCAGTCCGCATGTGCTGGTCATGACGGCGACGCCGATTCCTCGCAGTCTGTGTCTGACTCAATTCGGTGATCTGGACGTGTCCGTGATTCGGGATCTGCCGCCTGGCCGCCAAAAAGTCGTGACCGCGAAGATCATGGAGATGGCGGAGCAGGCGAAGATGTGGCACTTCGTCAGACAGCAGATTGAAAAAGGACGGCAGGCATACGTCGTCTGTCCGCGCGTGGAGGGCCAGTCGGAAGACGATGATGCTGCAGCCGAGACTGTCTACACTCAATTGCTCCGCAGGGAATTGTCGGGGCTGCGAGTCGAACTGCTGCACGGACGCATGGATCGTGAACGGCGACACGACGTCATGGATCGGTTTCGAAATCACGAAGTCGATGTGCTGGTATCTACGACGGTGATTGAAGTTGGCGTCAATGTACCGAACGCCACCATCATGATTATTCAGCACGCCGACCGCTTCGGGCTGGCTCAATTGCATCAACTGCGAGGGCGTATTTGTCGCGGCAGTTATCAGGGTTACTGTTTTCTGCTATCCACGACAGACGCAGCGGAGGCGCTGGAACGCCTGACCGCTTTGGAGAAATCTGCAGATGGCTTCGAACTGGCGGAAAAAGACGCAGAACTCCGAGGCCCCGGCGATATACTGGGACTGAGGCAAAGTGGTGCGATGCCGTTGCGACATGCGGACCCTGTGCGGGATCTGAGTATTCTTCAGGTGGCACGCCGTATGGCTCAGGATCTGGTGGATGACGGACGATTCGATCTGCCGGAGTTTGGCGAATTAAGAAAAGTAGTGCTGGAACGCTTTGCGAATTTACTGGATCTTCCTCAGACCGGTTAATGCGTTTTCGTTTCCCTCAGCATATCCAGGCAGCGTGAAGATGACTATACTCTCGGCGGCATGAGGGGCATACGGAAGAACCAAAATGAAATATATGAAGTCCCTGGGTCTCGTAATCGCGAGCGTCACCTTGATCGGCGGGATTGCCTCGACAGAGGCCGAAGCCTCAATCGCCGTATTACCGCCCGACGATGCCGCGGCCGGGAGATCAGCCGTCGCGTCTGCTGCGTTTGGCCGAATGCCGATCGAGCAAATTAAAGAGCGATTGCAGCAATGGCTGACACTTTCGCGCACGGATGAAACAGCGTCGAAGCAGGCGATAGAACTTTGGTCTGACCGCGAAAAGGTTGACGGACTGACCGCAGAACAGACGCTGGATCTTTTGATTGATTCGTTGGCAATCGCGGACAAGTCTGTGCAGCAGCTTGTCGATTCATGTCGCTCGACGGGAACACGCAGGTCACTGGACTACGAAGGAGTTCGATCCGACGCTTTCTTTAAGGGCCATGTGACTTT